>ENA-OWZT01000244-OWZT01000244.1-human-gut-metagenome-genome-assembly--contig:-NODE-244-length-18056-cov-8.49719_pt1 | contig 18056 bp, 10 predicted proteins | sample MGYA00249265_ERZ652125 | MGnify/ENA primary metagenome ERZ652125 (study PRJEB26925, sample SAMN05827236) | human gut metagenome | biome: ENVO:2100002; feature: ENVO:00000062; material: ENVO:00002003... | reverse complement strand
CGGACGAGTACGGCAACTGCCCCGGCCCCATGGACCCCTTCCCCGCGCAGCGCGGCGAGTTCTACACCTATGACGACCTGTCGGTGGAGCTCGTGGACTACGTGCGCGATATGGGCTACACGCATATCGAGGTCATGCCGCTTATGGAGCATCCCTTCGATGGCTCCTGGGGCTACCAGACGACCGGCTACTATGCCGCCACGTCGCGTTACGGCAACCCGCAGCAGCTCATGCACTTTATCGATGCGTGCCACGAGGCAGGCATCGGCGTGATCATGGACTGGGTGCCCGGCGGTTTTTGCGCCGACTCCCACGGCCTTGCCACCTTTAACGGCCACATGCTGTTTGAGCACGAGATTCACCCCAACTGGGGCACGCACAAGTTTGACTTCGCTCGCGGCGAGGTCCGCTCCTTCCTGGTCTCCAACGTGCTGTACTGGCTCGAGAACTTCCACGTGGACGGCATTCGCATGGACGGCGTGTCCAGCATGCTCTACCTCAACTTTGGCATCGACGATCCCGGCCAAAAGAAGTTCAACAAGTACGGTACCGAGGAGGACCTGGACGCCAGCGCGTTTATCCGCCAGGTCAACTGCGCTGTAGAGGCGCACTACCCCGATGTGATGATGATGGCCGAGGAGTCCACCGCGTGGCCGCTCGTGACCTATCCGCCGCAGGACGGCGGACTGGGCTTCCACTACAAGTGGGACATGGGCTGGATGAACGACACCCTGCACTACATGCAGACCGATTTTCCGTGGCGCCCCGGCAACCACGGCCTGCTCACGTTCTCCATCATGTACGCCTTTACCGAGAACTTCATCTGCCCGTTGAGCCACGACGAGGTCGTGCACGGCAAGTGCTCGCTCATTGGCCGTATGCCGGGCGACTGGTGGCGCCAGTTTGCCGGCCTGCGCACGCTGGCCTTCTACCAGATGACGCACCCGGGTGCCAAGCTCAACTTTATGGGCAACGAGATCGGCCAGTTTATTGAGTGGCGCTATTACGAGTCCATTCAGTGGTTCCTGACCGAGCAGTACGAAACCCATGCTCACCATCAGGCGTTTATCAAGGCACTCAACCACCTGTACACCGCTGAGCCCGCCCTGTACGAGCGCGGCTACACCGACGACGGCTTTACCTGGATCGACGCGGACAACTCCAAGCAGTCCATCGTGAGCTTTGTGCGTCAGGGCGAAGACATCGATGACGACCTGGTGATCCTGATCAACTTTGACCCGGCGAGCTACGAGAGCTTCCGTGTGGGCGTGCCGCGCGAGGGTGACTGGGAGGTCATCTTCGATTCCGACCGTTCCGAGTTTGGCGGCAGCGGATACGCCGGTGAGGAGCCCTATACCTGCTCGAGCGAGCCCTATCCCTGGAACGGGCAGATGGACTCCATCGAGATTAAGGTGCCGGGCCTGGCAGGCGTGGTGCTTAAGCGCCGCGGTCCCAGCAGCTATAAGCCGCCCGTGGTCGAGGAGCCCAAGAAGGCGACCCGCAAGCGTACGTCCTCGGTAAAGCCCAAGCCCGCGGCAGCCAAGAAGGCTCCGGCTAAGGCGAAGGCTACCAAGCCCACCGTTAAGACCGCTTCCAAGACCACGGCCAAGAAGGCGTCCACCAAAAAGACTGCTCCCAAAGCCAAGGCAGCTGCAGCCAAGGCTTCTGCCAAGAAAGCGTAACAAAGGCGTTAGCACTGCAATTACCCGCTCCGCAGGGGCGTAGGATACAAGTCATAACCGTTCCGGGAGAAATATCCCCGGGGGAAAGGAACGTATGAATAAGATCTTCGACAACAAGCAGGAGTTTACCGAGCTCTATCGCGATGCCGTCATGAGTATTAGCGGCAAGAGCATCGAGGCCGCCAGCGACCTCGACCGCTTTAACGCCCTGGCCAAGCTCGTGGCCGAGAAGGCCCGCACCGTTGCCACCAAGAGTGACGCCCGTGCGGCGTCCGAGGGCAAGAAGCGCGTGTACTACTTCTCGATCGAGTTTTTGATCGGCCGCCTGCTCGACAACTACCTGCTTAACTTTGGCGTGCGCGACATGGTCGCCGAGGCGCTCGACGACATGGGCTTCGACTTGTCCGTCATCGAGAACCAGGAGCCCGATCCAGCACTGGGCAACGGTGGCCTGGGCCGACTGGCCGCGTGCTTCCTGGATTCCATGGCAGCCGAGGGCATTGCCGGCTACGGAAACGGCATGCGCTACCGCTACGGCCTGTTTAAGCAGGAGATCGTCAACGGCAGCCAGGTCGAGGCCACCGACGAGTGGCTCACCCACGGCTATCCCTGGGAGGTCCGTCGTCAGGACAAGGCCGTGACCATTAAGTTTGGTGGCCACGTCGAGGGCTTTGAAGAGAACGGCCGCACGTTCTACCGCACGGTGGACACACAGGATATCCTGGCCGTCCCTTATGACATCCCCGTCGTGGGCTATGCCGGTGAGACCGTCAACAAGCTGCGCGTCTGGGCTGCCGAGCCGGTCGAGGAGCACTTCGATCTGGAGGCCTTCAACCGCGGCGACTACGCCCTGGCCGATGCCGAGCGCGCCGAGGCCGAGGCCATCAGCGCCATCCTCTACCCCAACGACGCCGGCGAGCACGGCCGTCTGCTGCGCCTAAAGCAGGAGTACTTGTTTGTTTCGGCCGGCATCTACAGCCTGCTCGACACCTTTGAGAAGGAACACGGCGCGAACTGGGAGCTGCTGCCGCAGTTTGTGGCCATCCATACCAACGATACCCACCCCGCCATGTGCGGCCCCGAGCTCATGCGCATCCTCATCGACGAAAAGAAGCTCGAGTGGGACGACGCCTGGAACATCGTGACGCAGGTCGTGAGCTACACCAACCACACCATCCTGCCCGAAGCTCTGGAGAAGTGGCCCATCGGCACGTTCTCCAAGCTCCTCCCCCGCGTGTACCAGATCATCGACGAGATCAGCCGTCGTTGGCACGAGTCGTTCGACACCACGCAGGAGGGCTGGCAGGAGCGTCTGCGCCAGACCGCCATTCTGTGGGACGGCGAGATTCGCATGGCCAACCTGTCCGTAATCTGCAGCCACAGCGTCAACGGTGTGGCAAAGATCCACTCCGACATCATCAAGAACATCGTGCTCAAGGACTTCTATGCCCTGACGCCTGAGAAGTTCAACAACAAGACCAACGGTATCTCGCACCGTCGCTTCTTTGCCGAGGCCAACCCCACCTATGCCAAGCTCGTGACCGAGGCCATTGGCGACGGCTGGCTGAAGGATGCCTTTGAGCTGGAGAAGCTCAAAGAGTTCCAGAACGACACTGAGTTCCTGAAGGCCGTGGGTGCCTCCAAGCGCGCCAACAAGGAGCGTCTGGCCGCCTACGTTAAGACCGAGACCGGTCTGGTTATTGACCCCAACACCGTCTTCGATGTTCAGGTAAAGCGCTTCCACGCCTACAAGCGTCAGCTCATGAACATCATGAAGGTGATGGACATCTACAACCGTCGCATCGCCGACCCCAACTTCCACGTGACGCCGACGACCTTCATCTTTAGCGGCAAGGCTGCCTCGAGCTACACCTTTGCCAAGGAGACCATCCGCCTCATTAACTCCGTGGCCGACGTCATCAACAACGACCCGCGCGTCAACGAGGTCATGAAGGTCTGCTTTATCCCCAACTTCCGCGTGAGCAACGCCCAGCTCATCTATCCCGCCGCCGAGATCTCGGAGCAGATTTCCACGGCCGGCAAGGAGGCCTCGGGCACGTCCAACATGAAGCTCATGATGAACGGCGCCATTACGCTGGGTACCCTCGACGGCGCCAACATCGAGATCGCCGACCTGGCTGGTCGCGAGAACGAGGCCATCTTTGGCCTGACCGCCCCCGAGGTCGAGCAGCTCTGGGCATCCAACAGCTACTTTGCATGGGATACCCTCAACGGCGACCGTGAGCGCCTGGGCCGCGTGATGGACGAGCTCAAGGACAACACCTTTGCGGGTCTTTCGGGCAACTTCGAGAGCATCTACAACGAGCTCATGAACAACAACGACCCCGACCTGGTCATGGCCGACTTCCGCAGCTACGTGGATGCATGGGAAAAGCTCACCGGCAGCTACGGCGACCAGGAGACCTGGAACCGCAAGGCCCTGCTCAACACCGCCTCGAGCGGCTGGTTCTCGAGCGACCGCACCATTCGCGAGTACCGCGACGAGATCTGGCACGCTTAAAGGCGCGCGAGCTCCCCTATGCCAGTACGGCATTACTCGACGGGCGCGACCGAGTGCCGCGTCCGTCGCTAATGGGTTTAGGAACATCGATGACAGAAGGAGAAATCGATGAGTAAGAAAGAATGCATCGCGATGCTCCTCGCAGGAGGACAGGGCAGCCGATTGGGGGCACTCACCCAAAAAATCGCTAAGCCGGCGGTTAGCTTTGGTGGCAAGTTCCGCATTATCGACTTTTCGCTCTCCAACTGCTCCAACTCGGGCATCGACACGGTGGGCGTTCTGACGCAGTATCGCCCCTACCTGCTGCATGCCTACGTGGGCTCCGGCGAGGCGTGGGATCTGGACAGCCGCGACGGCGGCGTGTCGATCCTGCCGCCGTACGAGACGCAGACCGGTGGCGCCTGGTATGCGGGCACGGCCGACGCCATTACGCAGAACCTCGACTACATCAAGGCCAACGACCCCAAGTACGTCCTGATTCTTTCGGGCGATCACCTGTATCGCATGGACTACCGCAAGATGCTCAAGACGCACATTGAGAACAACGCCGACCTCACGGTGAGCGTTATGCCCGTGCCTTGGGAGGAGGCCAGCCGCTTTGGCATCCTGACCACCGACCCCGAGGACGGCCGCATCACCAAGTTCACCGAGAAGCCCGATAAGCCCGATTCGAATCTCGCATCCATGGGCATCTATATCTTCTCGGCCGACGTGCTGATCGAGGCACTCGAGGAGGACGCTCTGGACCAGCGCTCGAGCCACGACTTTGGCAAGGACATCATCCCCAAGCTGCTCGGCGAGGGCAAGCGCCTGTACAGCTACGAGTTCCATGGCTTTTGGAAGGACGTCGGCACCATCGCCAGCTTCCACGAGACCTCGATGGACCTGCTGGGCAACAACCCCGAGTTCGATCTGTTTGACAAGCACTTCCCCATCATGTCCAACATCACCACGCGTCCGCCGCACTACATTGGCCCGGACGGCCGCCTGGACGACTGCCTAGTCTCCAACGGCTGTAAGATCTACGGCACCGCTCGCCACTCGATCCTTTCGACCGATGTCATCATCGAGGAGCGCGCCGTGGTCGAGGACTCCGTGCTGCTGCCGGGTGCGCACGTTAAGAGCGGCGCGCACATCTGCCGCGCTATTCTGGGCGAGAACTCCACGGTCGAAGAGGGCGTGAAGCTCGGCTCTGTCGATACCACCAAGGATACGGCCGTCGTTGGAAATGACGTCGTTATCGGGAAGGGGGAATGATCCGATGATCAATCGCAAGGCCATCGGTTATATCACCGCTAACTACTCTTCGACCTACGGCAGCGTGCTGCTCAAGGACCGCCCCATCGCGTCCGTTCCGTTTTTGGGCCGCTACCGCCTGATCGACTTTCCGTTGTCCAACATGATGAATGCCGGCATTAAGACCGTCGGCGTCGTCATGCCGGGCAACTATCGCTCGCTGATCGACCACGTGGGCTCGGGCAAGGACTGGGGCCTGGACCGCAAGAAGGGCGGCCTGTTCATGGTGCCCGGCAACGCGTATGGCACCACCAAGGGCGGCATGCGCTTCTTGCTGCGCGACATCATCTCCAACAAGACGCTGTTCCAGCGCTCGGACAAGCCCTATGTCGTGATGATGGGCACCAACATCATCTTTAACATGGACCTCAACACCATCATCGACGCGCACGAGAACTCCGGTGCCCAGATGACCGTGGTGTACTGCAAGGCCACGCACAACGTCGATGACGAGACCAAACTCGAAATTAACGAGAACGGCCGCCTGACGGGCGTGAGCGCCGGCGTCGTGTACGGCGACAACGCCTCTATGGACTGCTGCATCGTCAACCGCGAGACGCTACTCGAGATCATCGACCACTACCAGGCCGCCGACTATCTGGACCTGCTCGAGGCACTCCAGGGCGACTTTGGCAACATCGACGTGTGCAGCTACGAGTACAAGGGCGAGGTCGTGGGCGTGTTCAGCGAGAAGTCGCTGTATCGCCGCAGCATGGACCTGCTCGACCAGACCGTGGCCGACCAGCTCTTTGACCCCGAGCGCCCGATCCTGACCAAGGCTCACGACGTGCCGCCTTCGCGCTATGCGACCGGTAGCCACGCCTGCAACTCGATCATCTCGGCCGGCTGCATCATCAAGGGCACCGTGCGCAACTCGATCCTGTCGCGCGGCGTTGTGGTCGAGGAGGGCGCTTCGGTGACCAACTCGATCATCAACCAGAGCTGCATCATCAAGAGTGGCGCCCGTGTTGAGAATGCCATCCTGGACAAGAACAACGTGGTTCCCACCAACACCGAGCTTCGCGGCACGCCCGAGAACATCCTGGTGCTGGGAAAGGCTCCGTTAACTTCCGACACCACCATCGTACGTTAACGTTGGCACCGCAACATCGCTCGTAACATGTAGAATAGCCGCCCGGTTAGCGCCAGGCGGCTATTCTCGAATTACAACATGGGAGACAATATGGCAGATTCCAGCAAAAAGATGCAGATCGTGTTTGCCTCGGCCGAGTGCGCACCGTTTGTTAAGACCGGTGGCCTGGGAGACGTGGCGGGCTCGCTGCCTGCGGCGCTCGTGTGCGCCGGCGCCGAAGTCATCGTAATGGTGCCCAAGTACGCCACCATCAAGGACGAGTACAAGGCGCAGATGGAGCACTTCTCCGATTTTTACGTGAGCCTGGGCTGGCGCAACGAGTACTGCGGTCTCGAGAAGCTCGAGCACGACGGCGTCACCTATATGTTCATCGACAACGAGCGCTACTTTGCGCGCGACTATCCGTACGGCTTCTTTGACGACGGCGAGCGCTTTGCGTTCTTCTCCAAGGCCATCACCGAGAGCCTGCAGCACCTGCCGGCCGGTTTTGAGTGCGACATCCTGCACTGCAACGACTGGCAGACGGCACTGGCGCCCGTGTTCTTGCGCGAGTTCTACCAGGGCCTGCCGCTGTACGACCGTGTCAAGACCGTGTTCTCAATCCACAATGTGGCGTTCCAGGGCCAGTTTAGCGACACCGTGATGGAGGACATCCTGGGTGTGGCGCATATTCCCGCGGCCGCCTCGCAGCTGCGTTGCGACGCCTGCAGCGTCAACTACATGCTGGGCGCGCTGCGCTATGCCGACGCCATCACCACGGTGAGCCCCACCTATGCCAACGAAATCCAGACGCCCGAGTTTGGCGAGGGCCTGGACGGCGTGCTGCGCGAGCGCTCGTACGCGCTGCAGGGCATCCTCAACGGCATTGATGTGGCAGGCTTTGACCCGGCAACCGACAAGCGCATTGCCGCCAACTACACGGTCGAGGACCGCTCCGGCAAGGCCATTTGCAAGGCCAAGCTGCAGGAGGAGCTGGGACTCGAGGTCCGCGACGACCGCCCGCTTATGGTGATGGTCACGCTCCTGACTCGCCAAAAGGGCAGGGACTTGGTCATGTACGCGCTCGACCGCATCCTGTCCGGCGGCGTTCAGGTGGCCGTGCTGGGCACCGGCGACCGCGACTACGAGGACGGTCTGCGCTACTTCCAGGACAAGTACCCCGGCACCATGGCCGCGCGCATCGAGTTCGATCCGGCGCTGTCGCAGCGTATGTACGCCGCCGCCGACATGTTCCTGATGCCTTCGAAGTTTGAGCCCTGCGGCCTGTCGCAGATCATCGCCATGCGCTACGGCACCCTGCCCATCGTGCGCGAGACCGGTGGCCTGAAGGACACCGTAAAGCCGTACAACGAGTTTACCGGCGAGGGCACAGGCTTCTCGTTTACCAACTTTAACGGCGACGAGATGGGCGACGCGGTGTTCCGCGCGGCACGCCTGTTCTGGGACAACCGCGATGCCTGGAACCAGCTGGTCACGCAGGCCATGAGTCAGGACTTTAGCTGGACGCGCTCGGCCGACAAGTATCTGGACCTGTACTTCTTTATGCACCCGGAGATTGAGCGGCCGGCGGCTGTGAAGGCTGCTGCGGCTGTCGAGGAGCCGGCTGCTGCTGAGGCCGTTAAGGCCGATCCTGTCGTGAAGCCCGCTGCGAAGCCTGCGGCAAAGAAGACGACGACCCGCAAGACGACGGCTAAAAAGGCCGCTGCGACCAAGGCAGCGGCAACCAAGACCACCGCTGCCAAGGCAACTACTGCCAAGGCATCGACCACGCGTAAGCGCACGACCGCCGCTGCCAAGAAGGTCGCCGAGGCCGAGGTCGCTCCCGAGGTAAAGGCCGAGACCGCCACCGCCGAGACTAAGCCTGCGGCAAAGGCTCCGGCCAAGACCGCTGCCAAGAAGACGGCCGCGACCACCAAGAAGGCAACGGCAGCCAAGAAGACCACGGCAACGAAGTCGACGACCACGAAGGCTACTACGACGAAGGCCGCCGCGAAGACGACCCCGAAGGCAGTCGCAAAGCCGGCCGGCAAAGTCGAGGAGACGCCCTCCGAGTCCAAGGCCGAGGCAGCTGTCGAGGCAAAGCCGGCTGCCAAGACTACCACGCGCAAGCGCACTACCACGACGGCCAAAAAGGCCACGACCAAGGCTGCTGCTGCTCCCAAGGCAGAGGCTAAGGCCGAGGACAAGCCCGCAGTAAAGGCCGCCGAGGTCAAGACCGCTCCGAAGGCTACGGCAAAGGCCGAGCCCGCAAAGGATACCCCAGTCTCCCCCGCCGCTCAGGCTGAGGAAAAGGCTCCGACCAAGAAGACCTCCGTCCGTAAGGCAACGGCCACCCGCAAGCGCCGCTAATCCGGACGATTAAAACTTAATCCTCAACGCAAAAGAGGGCGCCCCAACCAGGCGCCCTCTTTTGCGTTGAACTTCTCCATTAAAAAGAGGGCCGGTTTACTACGACAAAATGGCACCGGCCGACCACGGCAGGTAATCTTCGAAATTGGCAACGCCTCTACCTGCGGTTTTAATATCACGAAAATGACCGTGGTTGAGATCATTCAATTCGTCGTAGTAAACCGGGGTACTTTTGTTTGGCTACAAATAGTATCGGTATAGACGTTTTTAAATATCGCGATAATTTGGGTGGTAAAACGATTTTCTAGGACAACCGTTCGCCGATGGTAAACGGATGTTGTTTATACAGCCTGTGTACAACAGATATACTTACTTCCTGTGCGTAAAGCCCATGGCCCGCAGGCCGTGATTCTATTGAACTGGACCGTATTATGAGATTGATACACAACAGCCGTCTGCCGCAGTTTCGTACTCCGTTTGGCGCTGTGACCACTGGAACTTCCGTTTCGCTCTCGGTGATTTTGGAGGATGCCGACCCCAACCAGGCAACGCTTACCCTGCGTACCTGGGTCGATGAAATCGGTGAGTCTCTGTATCCCATGACGCACGAGGGCGACGGCATATTTACTGCAGAGCTTGAGTGCACCGAGCCCTGTCTTATCTGGTACAGCTTTATCTGCAACATCGAGGGCCAGCCCGAGGTCCGCTTAGGAGCACCACAGGGTCGCACCGGTGGCGAGGGCGTAACTTACAACTACGCCGAGGTCCCGTCGTTCCAGATTACCGTCTACAAGCACCGCGAGAACCGTCCCACCTGGTACGAGCGCGGTATGGTCTACCAGATCTTCCCCGACCGCTATGCCCGCGATGAAAACTGGCGCAAGCGCACGCTGGCAGAGGTCGAAAAGCCGCGCAACGGAATCCAGCGCCGCATGGTCGAGGACTGGAACGAGCCACCCGTGTACGAGCGTGCCGAAGACGGCTCCATCAAGACCTGGGACTTTTACGGCGGTTCGCTCAAGGGTATCCAAGAAGACCTACCTCGCATTGCCGAGCTGGGCTTTACAGCCATCTACCTCAACCCCGTCTTTGAGGCCGCGAGCAACCACCGCTACGATACGGCCGACTACACCAAGATCGACCCGATTCTGGGCACCGAGCAGGACTTTACCGAGCTGTGTCAGGCGGCCGAAAAGCTCGGCATTTCCATCATCCTGGATGGCGTCTTCAACCATACGGGCGATGACTCGATCTACTTTAACCGCTACGGCAACTATCCCGGCGTCGGTGCGTGGCAGAGCGAGGACTCGCCGTGGCGCGATGCGTTTTACTTCCATGAGGACGGTTCGTATGACTGCTGGTGGGGCGTGGGCAACATGCCCGCCATCAACGAGAATTCCGAGCTCGTCCGTGAAAAGCTTCTGGGCAAGGACGGCGTCATCCGTAAATGGCTGCGCGCTGGCGCCCATGGCTGGCGTCTGGACGTGGCCGACGAGCTTTCAGACGACTTCCTGGCCGAGATCAAAAAGGCCGTGCTCGCAGAGAAGCCCGACGCGCTGCTGCTCGGAGAGGTCTGGGAAGACGCCTCCAACAAGATCAGCTATGGCCATCTACGCCGCTACCTGCAGGGCTCCGAGCTCGACTCCGCCATGGACTACCCCTTCCGCGATATGGTCATCGGCTTTTTGATGGGCTACAAGAACGCCTACCAGGCTGCTGAGGACATCGAGACCCTGCGCGAGAACTATCCGCGCGAGGCACTGGCCTGCGCACTCAATCTGCTTTCGAGCCACGACCGTCCGCGTATTATCTCGGTGCTCGGCGGTGGTCCCGACGAGTCGCAGCTGCCCGAGAGCGAGCGCAGCAAATGGCGCCTGGACGAGAACTCCATGGGCCTGGCCAAGAGCCGTTTTTGGCTTGCAACGCTCATGCAGATGACGTTCCCGGGTGTGCCTTCGATTTACTATGGCGACGAGTACGGCCTTGAGGGACTCACCGATCCGGGCAATCGCCGCACCATGCCGACCAAGGAAAACCTGCACGACTTCGATACGTTCGCAATCGTCAAGAACGCATCTGCTGTGCGCCGCGCGCTGCCGTTTATGATCGACGGTGAAATCAAGGCCTTCGCGCTCAACGACGAGGTGCTGGCCTACAACCGTACGGGCAAAGACGGCGAGTCCGCGACCGTCATCATCAACCGCAGCCTCCGCAATTCGCACCGCGTGACGATTCCGGCGCTCGACGAATGTGCGAGTGACGTGATCAGCGGTCATGAGTGCGAGATCCACAACGGTACGGTCACGCTTGATCTGTATCCGCTGGGCTCGTCGATCATCTATCACCATGCCGAGCAGCGCCTGCAGGAACCGCTCGATCACGGTGCGGGTGTTGTGTGCCACATCACATCGGTGCCGACCGACGACGGCAAGCCCGGTACGATCGGCGCGCCCACGCGTCGCTTTATCGACCATCTGGCCGCCATGGGCATGCGCTACTGGCAGGTTCTCCCCGTCAACCCCACGGACTTCTTCCGCTCCCCTTACGCTGGTCCTTCGGCCTTTGCAGGCAATATCGACCTGCTACCCGAGAGCCACGAGGAGCTAGCAGCCGACTTTGAAACCTGGAAGGCCCGCGGCGGCGAGGATGCCGACCCACTGTACACCGCGTTTAAACATCGCAATGCCGATTGGCTCGAGAAATACTGCGTCTACATGGCCGTTAAGAAGTACTTTGAGGGCGAGTCGCGCCATGATTGGCCGGCAGATGTCGCGCGCTACAACGAGCATCTGATCGACGACAAACGCTTCCACGACGAGGCCGAGCTTCAGGCGTACATGCAGTACCGCTTTGACCTGGCTTGGTGTGAGCTCATGAACTATGCGCACAAGAAAGGAATCGAGGTTATCGGCGATATTCCCATGTACGTGTCCGACGATTCGGCCGACGTGTGGAGCGAGCCCGAGAACTTCTGGCTGTCCGATACCGGCAAGGCGATTGAGATTTCCGGTGCGCCGCCCGACAACTTTGCTCCCGAGGGCCAGTTGTGGGGCAACCCGACGTTCCGCTGGGACCACATGAAGCAGAACGGCTATAGCTGGTGGATGGATCGCCTGCGTCGTGCGTTTTCGCTCTATGATCGCGTACGCCTGGATCACTTCCTGGGCTTCCACAGCTACTTCAGTATCCCCGCAGGCAAGGCTTGCGCCGAAGGTCGTTGGCTGGCGGGACCGGGCAAGGACCTATTCCAGACCGCCTATGACGAGCTGGGTCCGCTCAACTTTATCGCCGAGGACCTGGGCTATTTGACGCCCGGTGTTCGAGCCATGGCTTCGACCTGCGGCTTCCCCGGCATGGACGTGCTGGAGTTTAGCGACTACGACGTTCGCTGCGGTGTGCATCCCACGCCCGGCAAGATTCTGTACACCTCGACGCACGATACGTCGACGCTGGCCGGTTGGTGCACCCGTACCTTTGCGGGTGGCGATGAACCGAGCGGTGTTGAGGTGGCGGCCAAGCTGATGAGCGACGCGCTGGCAAGCGACGCTCCCCTAGTGATGATGCCGCTACAGGATATCCTGGGGCTTGGCGACGACGCGCGCATGAACGTTCCGGGCGTTGCCACGGGCAACTGGACCTGGCAGGCTGACGAGGCGGACATTGCAGCCGCCGAAAACAAAACCGCACAGCTCCTGCGCAACAACCATAGATTCTGGGGCGAAGCGTGATAAAACCCCCGATATAGGGTACAGTTACAGACGTTTGAATTTTTGCGGGCAGAGTAATCTGCCCGCTTTGTGCTGAAAAGGAAGTATTATGGCGCGCTACGATTACAAGTGCTCGAGCTGCGGCAACGTGTTTGAGGTTGAGCATCCCATGTCCGAGAGTCCCGAGGTCGTGTGCCCCAGCTGCGGTGCCCCGGCGGCCAAGACATTCTCGGCCAGCGGCATTAAATTTGAGGGCAGCGGTTTCTACAACACCGACCAGCGAAGCGGCGGCTCCAGCACCAACGCCACGAGCGGCTGCTGCGCCAACTGCCCGCATAGCCACTAGGAACCAAACAGCCCCGCGACCGACATCGATCGCGGGGCTGATTCTTTGCGCTATAGGTGGCTCTATGAGTTGCGGTGAAATAAGGACTTTTTGGCGGGTAGATGCCGCTATTCAATCCCTATTTCACCGCAACTTAGTAGTTACTTGCGAATCAGGCGGGCGCAGAAGTGGCCGTCGTAGGAGTCGGCGTTTACCGGCACGCTTTGGAAGAGGCCTCGATCGTTCTGGCGTACGGATACGAGCTTCTTGGCCTGATCGAACTCGGGGAGTTGCAGAATCTGTGCCTCGGAGATCGGTGCGACGCTAAAGTCGGCGCCCTCAGGAGAGGTCAGGAAGGCATCCACGACCTGCGTGTTCTCTTCATCAAAAACCGAGCAGGTGGCATAGATGAGCTCTCCGCCGGCGGCCACGCGCGCAGAAGCCTCCTTAAGCATCGCCAGCTGAAGCTTGGGTAACTCGGCCGTCACATCATTCTCGGTTAGGCGCCACGGGATCTCGGGATGACGGCGCATAGTGCCGCTACCCGAGCACGGCGCATCGATAAAGACCGTGTCGAACTTAACCGGCTTGCCAAGCATGGCGTCAAACGATGTGAGCACCTCATCAAGCTCGCAGGCATCACCCGAAACCGTACGAACGCCCTGAATACCAGCATTGTGAAGGCGCGCGAGATTCAGGTCACACTTACGGTCATGAAGATCAAGTGCCGTATGCTGACGCTCATAGCCGGCGCGCTTGGCCTGGCACATCATCACATAGGTCTTGGTGCCACGACCGGCACCAATCTCAAGGCAGCTTCCAGGGCGCGTGGCTGCCGTGGCGATAAGCTGCGCGTTGAGATCAGATGCCACCGCGGCAGCACGCTCAAACACACCCGAAGCAACGGTAACCTGGGCATCAACCGGGGCATGGCAGCCCGGGAAGACAGGCGCGACGAGCTGCGAGATATACGGATCGGACTTGGTCGCAAAGGCGTTCTCATGCAGGGCCAGCGGCGCGGGGGCCAGATTGCCGGCAAAGTTAAGCGCACCCTCAGGCGTGTCGAACGATGCCATAATGCGAGCGCACAGCCAACGCGGCAGACCCATCAGGCGCGACAGGCGAACCAAGCGTCGCTCAGACTCGTCTACATCGGACGCAGTGGCAAAGTCCTCAACGTTGTCCGCGACCTTATGGAGCACGGCATTGGCCAAACCGGCGGCAGACTTAGCTCCGCTGCGCACCAGCTCAACGCCCTGACTCACCGCAACGCGACCAGGCGTATGCAGATAGAGCATCTCGAAGGCCGAGATACGAAGCGCCATGCGAACACGCGGCGCGACCTTTTTGGGCTTATCGAGAAACTGATCGAGCAGTTCATCCAAAATACCCTGTGTGGCGGCAACACCGAGCGCCAAGCGAGCGGCAAACGCGGAATCGCGTTGATCAATGGCCTTGGCAGAAGCACGGGAAGACAACACGTCGCGTGCATACATACCGCGGCGATCGGCCTCCATCAATACATCGAGCGCAAGCTTGCGCGCGGGTGACAGCTTGCTCATGACAAAACACCCCACGAAAGATCGGCGCCCTGCAGGCCAGCAGCCCAGGCAGAAGCAGACATAGCACGCTTGCCATCGGGCTTAACCTCGAGCAATTCAACCGAGCCATCGGAAAGACCAAGGTAAACACGCTTGTTCTTAACGTCAACGGCGCCCTCGCCAAGCGAGACATCGGCCGGTGCAGCATCGAGCACGCGCACGGTCTTGCCGGCAATCACGCATCGGGCAGGCGCGGTATCGGACGAGGCCAGCACATGACGCACGCAATTGAGCGCCCCCATCTGCGGATCAAGACGCATCTCCTGCTTAGAAATCTTGGCGGCATGGGTAACAAGCGACTCATCCTGCTCAGTCCACACGGCGGTGCCATCGGAAAGCGAAGGAAGCGTATCGGCAAGCAATTTACCGCCAAGCTCAGCAAGCTCCATGGTCAGCGCCTCAGCATGCTTACCGGCAACCGACGTGGAAGCCTGAGCACAATAAGCGCCAGTATCCACGCCATGTCCGATGCGCATGATAGAAACGCCAGCAACCTCGTCACCAGCGAGAATCGCACGCTGAATAGGAGCAGCCCCACGCCAACGAGGCAGCAAGGACGCATGAACATTCACAATGCCGAGCGGCGCCATATGCAGCACCTCATCGGGCAAAATGCACCCATAAGCAGCCACGCAGAATATTTCAGCCCGGGCAGCCTGAAGTGCCTCAACAACCTCGGCCGTCATACGATTAGCTTCAACAACCGGCAACCCCAACTCAAGCGCCTTAGCCTTAACAGGAGAAGGCTCAAGTTTCTTACCACGCCCACGAACAGCATCAGGACGAGTAATGACAAGCACAATCTCGTTCCCAGCCTCAACAAGCGAAGCCAACGAAGGCACCGCAAAATCAGGCGTGCCCATAAACACAATACGCATAAAGATCGTCTCCTCTCAACCAAAGCCGAGACGGCTACAAAGAACAGCGGAAAGCCAAGTACCAAGCCTATCCGCAAGAACAATTCAACAAGAACAAATATACCCAAAACCAAAGAAAGAGCCGCCATAAAAGCAGCTCTTTCAGCAAAGCAATTATCAGCGAAGACGCCCCTCCCTGGCCCAACGGCACCCGGGCGAATCGAGCCAGAACAACGCAGTCCCCGGTGCTGAGCGCCCACATATCGTCCCGCGCGCAGTTTCGCAGCAAAGCGAGAATGTTTGAGCACGGGATGATAGGTGGGCGCTCAGCACCGGGGACGGTGGGACCTACTCCGTCTCGCCCGGTCGTGCGCCGCGGGCCAGGGCGTCCTGGTACTCCTTGACGGCCTTGATCCTCTGCATGGGCTTCAGTCGCTCGAACATTGTGTTGCCGTGCAGGTGATCGATCTCGTGCTGCAGGCAAACGCAGAACAAATCGCCCGAGGCCTCGTAGCGAATCAGGTTGGCGTTTAAGTCGTACGCCTCGACCACAACATGGTCGGGACGCTCGATCTCGCAGCTAATGCCAGGAATGGAAAGGCAACCTTCGCTAAAGGGCACCAGATGGTCGCTCTGCTCCACGATCACGGGGTTAATGAGCACATACGGGTCGTAATCGCTCTTGTCGCTGTAGTTGCAGTCGATGGTGACGAGCTGAATGAGCTCGCCGATCTGCGGGGCAGCCAGGCCGCAGCCGCCGTTCTCGAACATCATCTTCTTCATCTTCTCGGCAAGCGCCTCGATCGCCGGGGTGATCTCATCGATGACGGCACACTCCTGGCGCAGACGAGGGTCGGGCGACAGTACGATTCCGTTGGCTTCCATGGCCATCCTTTCGGTTTGTTACATCAAATCATAGGCGTCGACGTCAACGCTCACGCTCACGCCGCGCACAGAGCCCGCCTCTTTGAGGCAGGCGTCGATATCATCAGAGACATGGTACCCTACCGGCGACTTCACAAGCAGATGGAAGCGGTAACGGTCCTTGGCTCTCTCGATTACACACGAAGCCGGGCCCAGCACCTGCGGCACGGCACTCCCCGCCCGCAAAAAGTCGGGCGCGGCGGCGTGCCAGCGGCGCTTAAGGAGCTTTGCGATGCGCCCGATATAATCCTGCGCATCGTCGCGGCTTGCCGACCACACCAAAATGTTGACCAGGCGCACGAACGGCGGATACAGGGCGTCGCGGCGCTGGTCCAGGTCGTAGTCGGTAAAGATCGAGCGGTCGTGCTCGGCGACGGCGCGGATGACCGGGTCCTCGGGCAGGTAGGTCTGGATGATAACCTCGCCGGGGCGATCGCCGCGGCCGGCGCGGCCCGCAACCTGCTCCAGCAGATCGTAGGCGCGCTCCCCTGCGCGAAAGTCGGGCAGCTTGAGGGCGAAGTCGGCATTGACCACGCCTACCAGTGTGACCTCGGGAAAATCGAGACCCTTTGCGATCATTTGGGTGCCTAGCAACACGGCACAATCCGCCGCATCGAACTGCTCGAGCAGCTTTTTGTGCGCATCCTTGCCGCGCGTGGAATCGGCATCCATGCGAATAATGGCGACATCCTCGGGAAGCATCTGATGCAGTGCGTCCTCGATCTGCTGCGTGCCCAGACCCATTTTTGCCAGGTAGCGACTGCCACATTTGGGGCAACGACTCGTGGGTGCCGGATAGGGCTGCACGCGCCAGGACGATCCACAGGTGTGGCACTGCAGCGTATGGGTGCGCTCGTGGTACGTAAGCGCCGTAGAGCAGTGGTTGCAGGTGGGGACGCATCCGCACTCGCGGCACATCAAGAACGGCGCAAAGCCACGGCGGTTGTGCAACAGCACGGCCTTTTCGCGGCGCTCGACCACGCGTTCCAAGCCTTCCATCAGCGGTTTTGAGAACATGGAGCGGCTGCCATGCGAGAACTCGCGGCGCAGGTCGGCAATGCGGACTGTCGGCAGCACGGCGTGTCCCGGGCGCTCGGGCATCTCGACGCGCGTCCAGGTGACACCGTTGTACGTGCCGCGGCGGCAGCGGTCGAGGGCCTCGGCCGAGGGCGTGGCGGAGCCCAACACGAGCGGGCAGCGATAGCGGCGAGCCATCTCGGCCGCAACCTCGCGCGCATGGTAGCGCGGGCTGGAACCCTGCTTATAGCTGGTCTCGTGCTCCTCGTCGATGATGATGAGGCCCAGGTCGTCAAGCGGGCAAAAGAGCGCCGAGCGGGCGCCGACGACCACGCGGGCCGCACCGCTGGCGACCATGTCCCACTGGTCCAGGCGCTCACCGGCCGAAAGGCGCGAGTGGAAGACCGCGACCGTCTCGCCAAAGCGCGAGCGAAAGCGGCCGACGGTCTGGGCCGTCAGCGAGATCTCGGGCACGAGCACGCAGGCCGAACGGCCGGCGGCCAGCACGCGCTCAATCGCCGAAAGGTAAACCTCGGTTTTGCCGGAGCCGGTGACGCCGTCAACCAGCACAACGTCGCCGTGGGCGTCAAGGCGGGCGCGCTCGATCTGCGCGAGCGCCTGCTGCTGGCCGTTCGTGAGCGCGACCGGCGCCTTACCGCTCGCCGAGGACAGCGTGGTCTGCTC
>ENA-OWZT01000240-OWZT01000240.1-human-gut-metagenome-genome-assembly--contig:-NODE-240-length-18567-cov-6.49995_pt1 | contig 18567 bp, 15 predicted proteins | sample MGYA00249265_ERZ652125 | MGnify/ENA primary metagenome ERZ652125 (study PRJEB26925, sample SAMN05827236) | human gut metagenome | biome: ENVO:2100002; feature: ENVO:00000062; material: ENVO:00002003... | reverse complement strand
ATTGTTAGGTGAGGCTCCTATATGGACACAAGCTGCTGCCGCAAAAGTATCGAGAGATACTTAGTTGGTAGGACAGGTCTAATCGTGAAGGTTAAACCCAAAGTAGCTGATAGCAGATTTGCTATCTACGCCCTATAGTGCTAAAGCTCTACAATGATCATGAGTTTTTTACGCATGCTTATTGGGAGCGTGCGTTTTTTTGTGTCTTTTACGCATGTTCCACAGTGACTTACCTAATAAAAAGAAAGGAAGATTCACATGGAATACCCCAGTCCCCAGATGAAACAGCGGAGTAATTATCGAATCGCTAGGGGTGGCGTAAGCAACTCCTAAGTGCTAGGAGGAAAAAAAGATGTTAAAAAAACTATCGAAAGATCAAGAACTAAAATTACTGGCAAAATTGACCGAAAGAGAATTGCTGATGGAAATGCGGACATCTTTCCAAGGGTTATCGGAAGAAGATGCTGCAGAACGTTTGGCAGAGTATGGTCCAAACAAAGTGGATGCGCAAAAACCAACACCTGCTTGGTTGATGATCCTAGGTGCTTTCAAAGATCCTTTTGTGTTAGTTTTGGCATTATTAATGGTTATTTCTTTTGTAACAGGCGATATTGAAGCAGTGATCGTGATGGGAATCATGATTTTGGCCAGTGTCATGATTACTTTCGTCCAAGAATACCGTTCCCAAAAAGCAAGCTTAGCGTTAAAAGAACTTATTGAAAATACTTGTTCCGTCCCTCGAGATGGAATCACGAGAGAAATTCCGATGGATGAAGTCGTTCCAGGAGACATCGTCACCTTAGCAACCGGCGATATGATTCCTGCGGATGCGATCTTGATTTGGACCAAAGATTTATTTATCAATCAATCTTCATTAACAGGCGAATCAATGCCAGTTGAAAAATTTGTCGATGCTGGGATCAAAGAAAGCGATGAACAAATTTCTGCACTAGATATGCAAGATCTTGTTTTCATGGGTACCGATGTCTTAAGTGGTCAAGGAAAAGCCATTATTTTGAAAACCGGTCAAAGTACTTTCTTCGGTGATATTGCCAAAAATGCGACGACGAAACGGGGCAAAACAACCTTTGAAGATGGCTTAACAAAAGTCAGCAAGCTATTGTTGCGAATGGTCATGGTTCTTTTCCCAATCGTTTTATTGATCAATGGTTTGACCAAGGGCGATTGGGGCGAAGCGTTGTTCTTCGCGATTGCAGTAGCAGTTGGTTTGACGCCAGAGATGCTACCAATGATCGTCACCAGTAACTTAGCCAAAGGGGCGATCTCTTTATCAAAAGAAAAAGTGATCGTCAAAGAATTGCCTTCGATTCAAAACTTAGGTGCAATGGATGTACTATGTACCGATAAAACGGGTACGATCACCGAAGATCGTGTTGTACTGGTACAGCATTTAAACCCATTTGGCGTAGAAGATAAACAAGTCCTTGATATGACGTATTTAAATTCTTACTATCAAACAGGGTGGAAAAACCTGATGGATATTGCTGTCTTAAACTACTATGAAGAAGAAGGCTTGGCAGCGCCATTTAACGATGTGACAAAAATCGATGAGATTCCGTTTGACTTCTCACGTCGCCGCTTGACGGTTGTTGTCAATGCAGATGGTCATCAACTGATGGTCACTAAAGGTGCCGCCGAGGAAATGGAACAAGTCTGCAAGTACGTAGAAGTTGATGGCAAAGTGATGGAATTGACTCCTCATTTGAGAAAACAATTGCGTCAAGTGAATTTGCGCTTGAATAAACAAGGAATGCGCGTGTTGACTGTTGCTGTAAAACGAGATGCCCACGCAGATGCCGTTTATTCTGTAGAAGATGAACAAGATATGATCATGATTGGCTTTATGGGCTTCTTAGATCCAGCAAAAGAAACAGCAAAAACAGCGATTGCTTCTTTACACGGTCATGGCATCAATGTCAAAGTGTTAACGGGAGATAATGCGATCGTTGCGCAAAAAGTTTGTCGAGATGTTGGTATTGATGCAGATGAATACTTGTTAGGAACCGATATAGATCATCTGTCAGATGAAGAGTTAGCAGAGAAAGCTGCAAAAACTAATCTGTTTGCAAAATTAAATCCAATGCAAAAATCCCGAATCATTGAAACCATTCAAGCGGCAGGCCATACGGTCGGCTTTATGGGAGATGGCATCAACGACGCGCCTGCTTTACGTACAGCAGATGTTGGTATCTCGGTTGATACCGCAGCAGATATCACCAAAGATGCCAGCTCGATCATTTTATTAGAAAAAAGTTTGAATGTCCTTGATAAAGGGGTCATCGAAGGCCGCAAAGTATTTACCAATATGATGAAGTACATCAAAATGACGTTGAGTTCGAATTTCGGGAATGTGTTCTCGATCTTAGTTGCTAGTGCCTTTTTACCTTTCTTACCAATGTTGTCCATTCAACTGTTGGTTCAAAACTTGGTGTACGATATGGCCCAATTGACGATCCCATGGGACAACGTAGATAAAGAAGAGTTAGAAAAACCAGTTAAATGGCAAGTGGGTGGACTATTGAAGTTTACCGTCGGCATTGGACCTGTCAGCAGCATCTTCGATATTTTGACTTTCTTTATGATGTGGCATGTCTTTAGTGCAAATACCATCCAAGAGCAAGCCTTGTTCCAAGCAGGATGGTTTATGATTGGCTTGACGACACAAACCTTAGTCGTTCACATGATCAGAACGAGAAAATTACCATTTATCAAAAGTATCGCATCACCTGCAGTTTTGATTTCAAGTGTTCTAGCGATTGTAGTTGGCTTCTTGGTCATCTTGACGCCATTGCATACCGTCTTTGATTTTGCAGCACTGCCATCAAGTTACTGGCCATGGTATGTCGGTATCAATCTAGCTTATTTAGTAACAGTTGAGTTTGCGAAACGCATTTACATTCATGTCACGAGAGAATGGATTTAAAAAAACAGGTCGGCGTTCTTCCTAACAGGGGGAGAATCGCCGATCTGTTTCTTTTTATCCGTTCTCTGTATTATTTTTTTCTCATATTAAGAAATTTCGCTTTGATTCAAGTCGAATCCTTCACAAGTGATAAAAGGAGGTTAATGATAAATCTGTTTAGCGGAATGGTGGATGCTGTACTATTCTTAAATAAAAAAAAGAATCTGAAAAGAAAAAATTGAAGAAAGCGATTGCTTTAATGTGATTGATTTCACTAATGTTTTCTTAAGAGTTGCTACAGTGGGAATTCTTTTATTAAAAAAAATACCCTTTTCACTTGTCATTTTCGAAGTTAAATGATAATTTATAAGAGTAAATGAAATTTCGATAGTACAGATTTAAACCCTGTTACATACGAAAGTGAATTTTTATATCAGAGAGGAAAGTGTGTCAAGATGGCAAAAAAACAAAAAGCACTTGATTTCCAAGCGATTTTGGAGCAAGTCAATGCGGATTTTCCAACTTACCAAGCTTTGGACAAAGACGGGAAAATTGTAAATCAAGAGTTAGTACCAGATTTAAGTGACGACGAATTAGTTGAATTGATGACTCGTATGGTATGGTCTCGTGTATTAGACCAACGCTCAACTGCGTTAAACCGTCAAGGTCGTCTAGGTTTCTTCGCGCCAACTGCTGGACAAGAAGCAAGCCAATTAGCAAGTCAATTTGCTTTTGAAAAAGAAGACGTTTTATTACCTGGTTACCGTGATGTACCACAATTGATCCAACACGGTCTGCCATTGAAAGAAGCTTTCTTATGGTCACGTGGCCACGTTGCTGGGAACCTTTATCCAGAAGATTTAAAAGCATTGCCACCACAAATCATTATTGGTGCACAATACGTCCAAGCAGCCGGCGTTGCTTTAGGATTGAAAAAACGCAACAAGAAAAATGTTGTATTCACTTATACAGGTGATGGCGGTTCTTCACAAGGGGACTTCTATGAAGCAATCAACTTTGCAGGGGCTTACCATGCAAACGCTGTATTCTATATCCAAAACAATGGTTTTGCGATCTCTACACCTCGTGAAGTACAAAGTGCGGCACCAACATTGGCACAAAAAGCTGCAGCAGCTGGGATCCCTGGTATCCAAGTTGACGGTATGGATCCATTGGCAGTGTACTATGTTTCTAAAGCAGCTCGTGAATGGGCAGCAAACGGCAACGGTCCTGTATTGATTGAAACCTTGACTTACCGTTACGGTCCACATACATTGTCTGGTGATGATCCAACCCGTTACCGTTCAAAAGACATGGACAGCGAATGGCAACAAAAAGATCCATTGGTACGTTTCCGTACTTACCTAACTGAAAAAGGACTTTGGTCAGAAGAAAAAGAAGAACAAGTCATTGAACAAACAAAAGAAGAAATCAAAGCAGCGATCGCTGAAGCGGACCGCGTGCCAAAACAAAAAGTTTCAGATTTCTTGAAAAACATGTTTGAAGTACAACCACAAAACATTAAAGAACAAATTGCAACTTACGAAGCGAAGGAGTCGAAATAGTCATGGCACAAAAAACAATGATTCAAGCAATTACAGATGCCTTAGCTGTTGAAATGGAAAATGACAAAGAGATTTTAGTCTTTGGTGAAGATGTCGGTAAAAACGGCGGGGTTTTCCGTGCAACAGAAGGTTTACAAGAAAAATTCGGCGAAGATCGTGTCTTCGATACCCCTCTTGCTGAATCTGGTATCGGCGGCTTGGCTTTCGGTTTAGCATTAGAAGGTTTCCGTCCAGTTCCAGAAATCCAATTCTTTGGTTTCGTATTTGAAACATTTGACGAAATCGTTGGTCAAATGGCGCGTACTCGTTACCGTATGGGTGGTACACGTAATTTACCAATCACTATTCGTTCACCATTTGGTGGCGGTGTGCACACACCAGAATTGCACTCAGATAACTTGGAAGGATTGATCGCTCAATCACCTGGTATCCGTGTCGTTATTCCATCAAACCCATATGATGCAAAAGGATTATTGATTGCTTCTATCCGCAGCAATGACCCAGTTGTTTTCTTAGAGCACATGAAACTTTACCGTTCATTCCGTGAAGAAGTGCCAGAAGAAGCATACGAAGTTCCTTTAGACAAAGCAGCAGTAACTCGTGAAGGTTCTGATGTTTCAATCATCACTTATGGTGCAATGGTTCGTGAAGCAATCAAAGCTGCTGACAACTTAGCGAAAGAAAACATCAACGCTGAAATTATCGACTTGCGTACAGTTGCTCCTCTTGATGTTGAAACGATCATCAAATCAGTTGAAAAAACTGGTCGTGTGGTTGTCGTTCAAGAAGCACAAAAACAAGCAGGTGTTGGCGCTCAAGTCGTTTCTGAAATTTCTGAACGTGCGGTTCTATCACTAGAAGCTCCAATCGGACGCGTGTCTGCACCAGATACGATCTTCCCATTCGGTCAAGCTGAAAACATTTGGTTGCCAAATGCAAAAGACATCGAAGACAAAGTGAAAGAAATCGTGAACTTTTAATAGTTGAAGAAGGGAAGAATAGAAAATGGCATTTCAATTTAAATTACCGGATATCGGTGAAGGAATTGCAGAAGGCGAAATCGTAAAATGGTTCGTCAAAGCAGGGGATACCATCAATGAAGATGATACCTTACTAGAAGTTCAAAATGATAAATCAGTGGAAGAAATTCCATCTCCAGTAACAGGAACAGTGAAAAACATCGTTGTCCCTGAAGGTACAGTCGCAAACGTTGGAGATGTCCTTGTTGAGATCGATGCACCAGGACATGAAGACAACGAAGGCGATGCAGGTGTAGCAGCAGAGTCTCAAACACCAGCAAAACCAGCAGCAGAACCTACAACGGAAACGGCTGAAGCATCAGCTGGTTCTTCTGAAGGCGCAGGCGTTTTCCAATTCAAATTACCAGATATCGGTGAAGGAATTGCAGAAGGCGAAATCGTAAAATGGTTCGTTAAAGCAGGAGATACCATCAATGAAGACGATACGTTGCTTGAAGTTCAAAACGACAAATCAGTCGAAGAAATCCCATCTCCAGTAACAGGAACAGTGAAAAACATCGTTGTTGCTGAAGGAACAGTTGCAAATGTTGGTGATGTTTTAGTTGAAATCGACGCACCTGGTCACAACAGTGCGCCTGCTTCATCAAGCGCACCTGCAGAAGCACCAAAAGAAAAAGTGGAAACTTCTGGTTCAGCAAGTGTTGTTGAAGCAGCAGATCCTAACAAACGTGTCTTGGCTATGCCTTCTGTCCGTCAATTCGCACGCGAAAAAGATGTGGATATTTCCCAAGTATCTGCAACAGGTAAAGGCGGACGTGTAACAAAAGAAGACATCGAAAACTTCCTATCAGGTGGCGGACAAGCTGCAAAAGCTGAAACTCAAGCTCCTGCGAAAGAAGAAACCAAAGCTGCAGCAACTGAAAGCAAACCAACAGCTCCAGCAAAAGCCTTCAAATCAAACTTAGGTGATTTAGAAGAACGTGTTGCCTTAACACCTACACGTAAAGCAATCGCTAAAGCGATGGTAAACAGCAAACAAACAGCACCTCATGTAACCTTGCATGATGAAGTTGAAGTAACAAACCTATGGGATAACCGTAAGAAATTCAAAGAAGTTGCTGCTGCAAACGGCACAAAGCTTACTTTCTTACCATATGTTGTGAAAGCATTGACTGCAACAGTGAAAAAATTCCCTATCTTGAATGCGTCGATCGATGATGCAAAACAAGAGATCGTATACAAAAACTATTACAACATCGGTATCGCAACAGATACTGACCATGGTTTGTATGTACCAAACGTAAAAGATGCAGATCGTAAAGGCATGTTTGCTATCGCTGATGAAATCAACGAAAAAGCAAAACTTGCTCATGACGGCAAATTAGCTGCAGATGATATGCGTAACGGTACCATCACGATCAGTAACATCGGTTCAGTTGGTGGCGGCTGGTTCACACCAGTAATCAACTACCCTGAAGTAGCTATTTTGGGTGTAGGTACGATCGCGCAACAACCAATCGTAAACGCTGAAGGCGAAATCGTTGTCGGACGTGTGATGAAACTTTCATTAAGCTTCGACCACCGTATCGTTGATGGCGCAACAGCGCAACAAGCAATGAATAATATCAAACGTCTATTAGCTGATCCAGAGCTATTAATGATGGAAGGATGATTAACAAATGGTAGTTGGAGATTTTGCTGTTGAATTAGATACAGTTGTAATCGGTGCGGGACCTGGCGGCTATGTAGCTGCCATCCGCGCTGCTGAAATGGGACAAAAAGTAGCAATCATTGAAAGAGAATACATCGGCGGCGTTTGTTTAAACGTTGGTTGTATCCCTTCAAAAGCCTTGATCGCTGCAGGTCATCATTACCAAGAATCTTTGGATTCAACAATGTTTGGTGTAACAAGTGAAAATGTTTCCCTTAATTTTACCAAAACACAAGAATGGAAAGACAACAAAGTCGTTAAAACGTTAACTTCTGGTGTTGGTTTCCTATTGAAAAAACATAAAGTTGAAACAATTGAAGGAGAAGCTTTCTTCGTTGATGATCACACATTGCGTGTCATCCACCCAGATTCAGCACAAACTTACTCTTTCAACAATGCAATCATCGCAACAGGTTCTCGTCCAATTGAAATCCCTGGTTTCAAATTCGGCGGACGTGTCCTTGATTCAACTGGCGGATTGGCATTAAAAGAAGTTCCTAAAAAATTTGTTGTTATCGGTGGCGGTGTCATCGGTTCTGAACTAGGTGCAGCGTATGCAAACCTAGGTGCAGAAGTAACGATCCTTGAAGGTTCTCCTCAAATCTTGCCAACCTATGAAAAAGACATGGTCAAATTGGTTGAAGAAGACTTTGCGAAAAAAGGTGTAACAGTCGTTACCAACGCAATGGCGAAAGAAGCAATTGACAATGGCGATAGCGTAACTGTGAAATATGCCGTAGATGGTAAAGAAGAATCAGTCACTGCTGATTACGTGATGGTTACTGTTGGCCGTCGTCCAAATACTGATGACATGGGCTTGGAACAAGCAGGTGTTGAAGTAGGCGACCGCGGATTGATCACGGTTGACAAACAAGGCCGTACCAACGTATCAAACATCTACGCAATTGGTGATATCGTTCCTGGTGCTGCATTAGCACATAAAGCCAGCTACGAAGCAAAAATCGCTGCTGAAGCAATCTCTGGCAAAAAAGTTGCTGTTGATTACAAAGCGATGCCTGCAGTTGCCTTTACTGACCCAGAATTGGCTTCTGTCGGTATGACCATCAAAGATGCCAAGGATGCTGGAATTGAAGCAAAAGCATTCAAATTCCCATTCTCAGGTAACGGTCGTGCGTTATCTCTAGGAAAAACCGAAGGATTCATTCGCTTAGTAACAACGGTTGAAGACAATGTGATCATCGGTGCGCAAATTGCTGGTTTAGGAGCAAGCGATATGGTTTCAGAACTTGCTCTTGCTATTGAATCTGGCATGAACGCAGAAGATATCGCGTTAACCATCCATCCACATCCATCTCTAGGTGAGATCACAATGGATGCTGCTGAGTTAGCTCTAGGTTTACCAATCCACATTTAAGCTTTTTGAAACTCGTTCATCATTTGGTGAACGAGTTTTTTTATCACCAAAAATAAAGCGATCCTAAACTATTGACAGAATCTTCTGTAAATGATACGATGCTCTTAATATTTCAACCGTTGATGAGGAAAGTACATTGATTTGGCAAGCCTAGAGAGTCTTCGTAGGGTGTAAGAAGAACTTGTAGAATCAATCGAAAATGGCCTCAGAGGTGATCTTCTGAACTTGTACGAAAGATAAGAAGATCCGGGTGCGCCCGCTATCGCGTCAGAGTATAACGACGTTAATTTGTCGCGTACTTGCTGAGAAGCATGCTGGAAAGTCTGCTTGAATAAAGGTGGTAACACGTAAACACGTCCTTTGATATCTCGATATCAGAGGGCTTTTTTATTTGTATTATTAAGGAGGAATAGTATGACAGAAAGATTTGAGACGATTCAATTACACGGAGGACAAACACCAGATCCTACTACAGGGAGTCGCGCCGTACCCATTTATCAAACCACATCGTATGTGTTTGAGGACGCAGATCAAGCGGCAGCGAGATTTAGTCTTAGTGAGAATGGCAATATCTATACCCGTATTACCAATCCGACAACGGCTGTTCTAGAAGAACGACTAGCCCTCTTAGAAGGCGGTGTCGGTGCGTTAGCAACGGCTTCTGGCTCAGCAGCGATCACCTATGCGATTTTAAATCTTGCACAAGCAGGAGATCATATCGTTTCTGCTGCTTCAATTTATGGGGGGACCTATAATTTATTCGCTCATACGTTGCCAGATTTTGGCATCACTACAAGCTTTGTTGATAGTGAAGATCTGGCAGCACTAAAAGCAGCCATCCAAGAAAATACTAAAGCAGTTTTTCTAGAGTCTTTAGGCAATCCAGATATTGATATTGCCGACTTTAAAAAGATTGCAGCGATCGCTCATGAAGCAGGGATTCCCCTCATCATTGACAATACCTTTGCGACTCCCTATCTGTTTCGAGGATTTGAGCATGGGGCGGACATCGTCGTTTATTCCACGACAAAATACCTCGGTGGTCACGGTGCTGCTTTGGGAGGGGCCATTATCGACAGCGGCAACTTTGATTGGACAAATGGCAAATTTCCCAAGCTGGTCGATCCCGATCATAGCTACCATGGAATCTCATGGGTAGAAGCCGCTGGTAACGCTGCCTATATCACTCGAGCACGAACGATTCTTTTACGGGATACAGGCGCTACGATTTCTCCCTTCAATTCATGGGTGTTGCTGTTAGGCATCGAGACGCTTTCGTTGCGGATGGAACGTCATGTAGAAAATGCGCAACAAGTTGCTGAATTTTTAGCCAAGCACTCGGAAGTCTCTTGGGTTCACTTCCCAACACTGCCGGACAGCCCCTATTTTGAACGGGCGCAGGAGTATTTCCCCAAAGGGACCAGTTCCGTCTTTTCCTTTGGATTAAAGGGTGGAGCAGAAGCAAGCAAAACCTTTTGTGGCGCAACCAAGCTCTTCTCTTTGCTGGCAAATGTCGGGGATGCAAAGTCCTTGATCATCCATCCAGCTTCGACGACCCATTCCCAGCTTAGCGTAGAAGAACTTGCAGCAGCCAAAATTCGTCCAGAGACGATTCGCCTATCCATTGGATTGGAAAACATCAACGATCTCTTGGAAGATCTCACGCAAGCCTTCCAACAGCTCTAAATAGTTGAAGCAGTAGGAAAAGCGCAGGATACTATGCTGCGCTTTTTTGTTGTCGGTTAGTGTTTCAAATAAAACTGCGGTTTCTGTTGGTAGAAGGATAGTAAATCCATCGGTTCTATGCTATATTTAGTTGCTAAGGAATATGGATAAGGTGGGGGATGTATGCGTAATCATGCAAGTGACAAGAGGATTCGGTTTTACTACACAAGTTTGCAATTTCTTTATTGGATGATGTTTTGCTCAATCTATGGCTTTGCGACCCTTTTTTTGATTTATTTCAAGGTCGATCCAGCAAAAATTGGCGGTATTTTAGCCTTAGTCAATATTGCGTCTACGATTTTGCAGCCCTTCATCAGTCAAATCATTATCAAAAAAAGTAAAGTACCGCTGATCGTTGTCTTGAAAACGATGACAAGCGGCGTGGTCGCGGTGCTCTTAGCAGGTGTGATTTTCCCTGCATTATCAATACTGACCTATGTTTTAGGAGGGATTTTGCTCGTTTCCATGCAGTCCTTTCTCAACGCCTTGGCGTTTGAATACACGAATAGCGGCAACAAAATCAATTTTGGCTTTTCGCGTGCGGGTGGGTCACTAGGATTTGCGGGGACCTCCTTTTTACTGGGGCAGCTCTTGGAGGAGTTTTCGGCAGCCCTTTTGCCAATGATCGCTATCGGGCAGGCCGTTTTGTTTCTCATTATTTTGCTTTTGCTGCCAGCGATCAAGAAGCCAGAAATGCCCGTGATGCTTACAGAACAAAGTCATTCAGGGGCCTTTTTGAAAAAATATCCTTTTTTACTCTTTCTCTTTGTCGGGTTTAGCTTTCTCTTCAGCTTCCATACGATGATCAACAGCTTTTTGGCACAAATTTTTGCCGATATTGGCGGTGGCAGTAAGGAAGTTGGCATCGCCCTGATGATTGCGGCGTTATGCGAATTGCCAGGCATGATTTTCTTTGAACAGTTAGTGAGGATACGGTCTAGCCGTTTTTGGCTGTTGCTGTCCAGTGTTGCCTTTGCCATTCGTGGGGTGCTGATGCTGTTGATCAGCTCCATCATCCTGATGGAAATGAGCCATTTGATGCAAGGGGTTAGTTTTGCCTTGTTTATTCCAGCTTCGGCTTATTTGTTCAACCATAGTTTGGCAGATGAAGATCGGGTTTTTGGACAAACGATTATTATCATTGCTACCACGATCGGTGGCGTGATCGGCAATCTTTTGGGCGGGATGCTGATCCAAAGCTTCGGTGTCTGGGAAATGCTTTTGATTGGGACTGGGTTTGCCGTTCTAGGTGCTGCATTGACCTTTATCGGTGTGAAAAAAATCCCTAAAAGTAACAAGATATTAGCGATCGTAAGCGAATGACCGCTAAGTAGAAAAAAGAGTTGCGGCCGTATTTGCTTCGGTCGCAACTCTTTTGAATCTGATCAACGGGTACTATTTCTTTTCTAATACAGCGATAAATTCCCGCATATAGTCTGGTAGATCTGGGGGACGGCGGCTGGAAACGATATGTCCATCCGTAACCACAGGTGTATCCACCCATGTGGCTCCAGCATTTGTCATATCATCTTTGATGCCTGGTGTACTGGTGACCGTCTTGCCTTGCAGGATATTCGCAGAAATCAAGACCCAGCCTGCATGACAGATTTGACCAATGACTTTTTCGTCTTTGTCCATCGTTTGCACGAAAGAGATGACCTCTGGGAAACGTCGTAATTTATCAGGCGCCCAACCACCTGGAACTAAGATGGCATCGTAGTCATCGGCATGAATATCAGAAAAAGCATAGGCTGATTCTGCGGGTACACCGTATTTGCCAATATACGTTTTATGCGCTTCTTCACCGACTAAATCGACTTGCGCGCCTTCTTCCCGTAACCGATGGACCGGGTACCACAATTCTAAATCTTCGAAATCATTGTCGACTAAGGCAATGATTTTTTTGTTTTCTAAACGCAAGAGAATTCCTCCTTTTTCTTGTTATTCTTACTGTAACATCATGCAAAGAGAAACACCAAAAGTATGCTTCTTAAAAAATGCCAAGAAGCTATTTTGAGAATGGTCATTCAGAGAAATGGTAGTGATGTAAGCGTTGTAATCATTAGGAAAGTAAGAGATAATGAAAGAAAGCCAAAGGAGGCGAAGATGTGGAAGCATTCGAAAATGCTCGAAAATTTATTTACAAAAACGCGCGCCCTTTAGACCTTGCTCGTTGGCAGTATCATTTTGAAAATGGATCTCGCGAGGCTGTATTACAGGCGTTACAATTCTACCAAAATGAAGATGGTGGGTATGGGCATGGTTTGGAACCTGATCATTGGAATCCCAACAGTACACCGATTGCAGTGTGGGAGGCATGTCGAATTTTAAGAGAGCTTGAATGCCTTCATTCGACAAATCCACAAGTCCAAGGGATTTTAAGGTATTTAGCTAGTGGAAAAGAGTTTTCTGAAGGGAAATGGTTCAACCAAGTGCCGTCAACGGTATCCTATCCGCATGCGATTTGGTGGGAGAGTCCTGTAGGCGTGCCAGCAGACAACCCAACAGTAAGTCTAGCTGGTATGATCTTAAAAACAGGGGAAACTACCCTCTATCAAAAAGCACAAGAAATTGTCGAAACAGCAGTTGCAAGTTTCCTTAAGGAACCAACCAGTGAAATGCACACATTAGTCGTCTATCTAGAATTATTACAAGACTGTGAAGAAATCCAGTATCAGCCTGTTTTAGCAAATGACCGCTTTCGCGAGATCTTATTCCAGCAAATTCGCCATACTGTCTCAAACGAGCCAGAAGAGTGGTTCACGTCTTATGTCAGTAAACCTTCAAATTTTTTCTTTACAAGAGAGCAGCTGCTTGGGATCTTTAGTGAAGAATTATGTAAAAAAGAAGCCCAAGAAATTTTAAAATACCAACAAGAAGATGGATCATTTGTCATTCCATGGCAATGGGGAACGGATTATCCAGAGTTTTTCATAAGTAAACAGTGGTGGAAATCAATTACTATCATTAAAAATTTTTTGTTTTTGCGGGCTTTTTTAGACGAACCTTTTTGAAATCGGTCATCTTTTACTAAGCAATCTCGTTGGAAGAAAAAAGGAATTTCCTTCTTATTTGAGATTCACGGATTTCAGCTTTTAAAAATCTCAATAGTTTGTATACAAGAGGTACATTCATTGCTAGGATGTACCTTTTTTGCAGCGGAGGCTCTGACCTATTTTCAATTTTGTGGTACACTGAATAAGATGAATAGGAGTGGTAATATGCGGGATTATCAATATCCTCTTGACTTAGATTGGTCGACAGATGAAATGGTCGTCGTCATGAAGATGTGGGAACGATTAGAACAAGCCTATGAAAAAGGCCTTCCTAGTAGTACGTTTCTTGAGGCGTATCAAGCCTTTAAGAAAGTCGTTCCTAGCATTGGCGAGGAACGCCGTTTAGGCAGAGAATTTGAAGAACTATCAGGCTATTCGCTGTACCATGCTGTGCAGGCAGCGAAAAAGACTGAGGGAAAACTAAAAATGAAAGGGTAGATCAACGAATGCATGAAATCGTTAATGAAGTTCGCCAGTGGATGATCGCTGCAGGTGAAACGATCAAAGACAATTTAAATAAAGAAGACTTAGTGGTCGAGACAAAATCAGGACGGAAAGACTTAGTGACAGAATTGGATAAAGCCACGCAAGATTTTCTGATTGGTAAGATCCAATCCTATGATCCGGATGCCAAAATTTTAGGTGAAGAAAACGGACTGGACACACTTGCCGACATGAGTGGGCGGGTCTTCATCATTGATCCGATCGATGGAACGATGAATTTCGTGTTAGAAAAAGAAAACTTTTGTATCATGATCGCGATTTACGAAGAGAGCAAAGGGCGCTTTGGCTTTGTCTATAATGTTATGAAAGATGAATTCTTATGGGGTGGTCCAGAGATTGGTGTCTATAACAATGGCGAGAAGATCGAACCGCCGAAAGATATTGCCTTATCCGAAGGTCTCGTTGGCTTGAATTCGCCCATGTTGATCCATAACCGCCACCACGAAACCGAGGTCAGTGACAAAGCATTAGGCATTCGTATGACTGGCTGTGCTGGGGTAGAGCTGATCGCCCTCGCTAAAGGACAAAGAGCAGGCTATCTTTCTCATCTTGCGCCATGGGATTATGCGCCAGGGGGCGTTTTGTTAGAAACCCTTGGATTAAAGATGGCAAACATCAAAGGAGAGCCGCTATCCTTGAATGGACGGGAATTGTTCGTAGGCGGTACACCGAAAGCTTTTGAAGAATTATTGGCGATCGTTAATCAATAAGAAAAAACCAGATATTTTATTAATATCTGGTTTTTTCTGCAAAAATGAAAACTTTGCACTATATTTCAGAAAGAAATTCTGGTATAATGGCTTGTCGAGTGCAATGTCACCAAAAAAGGAGTTTATAAATTGAATATTAGAAATGATATCCGCAACGTCGCTATTATTGCCCACGTTGACCACGGAAAAACTACATTAGTTGATGAATTATTGAAACAATCCCAAACGTTAGATAGCCATACCCAATTACAAGAACGGGCGATGGATTCAAATGCGATCGAAAAAGAACGTGGCATCACGATCTTAGCGAAAAATACAGCGGTTGAATACAACGGTACAAAAATCAATATCATGGATACCCCAGGACACGCGGACTTCGGTGGTGAAGTAGAGCGGATCATGAAAATGGTCGATGGTGTTGTTTTGGTTGTTGATGCTTATGAAGGAACGATGCCTCAAACACGTTTCGTATTGAAAAAAGCGTTGGAACAACACTTAGTGCCAATCGTAGTTGTCAACAAAATCGACAAACCATCTGCTCGTCCTGAGCACGTGGTAGATGAAGTATTAGAACTATTTATCGAATTAGGTGCAGACGATGACCAATTGGATTTCCCAGTGATCTACGCTTCAGCGATCAACGGGACCTCAAGTGAATCAGATGATCCTGCCGATCAACAAAAAACGATGGCACCATTGTTTGATACGATTATCGAACATATTCCAGCGCCAATCGACAACAGCGATGAGCCATTGCAATTCCAAGTATCTTTACTTGATTACAATGACTACGTTGGACGTATCGGAATCGGACGTGTCTTCCGTGGAACGATCAAAGTTGGTGACCAAGTTGCTTTGATGAAACTTGATGGCCAAGTGAAGAAATTCCGTGTCACAAAATTATTCGGTTTCTTCGGTTTGAAACGTTTAGAGATCCAAGAAGCGAAAGCTGGCGATTTGATCGCTGTTTCTGGGATGGAAGACATCTTCGTTGGTGAAACAGTCACACCGATCGATCACCAAGATTCATTGCCTGTTTTACACATTGATGAGCCAACGTTACAAATGACCTTTGTCGTGAACAACTCACCATTTGCAGGTCGTGAAGGGAAATTCGTAACCGCTCGTAAAATTGAAGAACGCTTGATGGCGCAACTACAAACAGATGTGTCTCTACGTGTTGAACCAATCGGACCAGATTCTTGGACTGTTTCAGGACGTGGCGAACTTCATTTGTCGATCTTGATTGAAAACATGCGTCGTGAAGGTTTTGAATTGCAAGTTTCTCGTCCAGAAGTTATCGAACGCGAAATTGATGGCGTGAAATGCGAACCATTTGAACGGGTGCAAATCGACACACCAGAAGAATACATGGGTTCAGTGATTGAATCACTAGGAATTCGTAAAGCAGAAATGCAAGACATGATCAATACAGGAAATGGACAAGTACGGATCATTTTCTTAGCACCTGCTCGTGGCTTGATCGGCTATACGACAGAATTCCTATCAATGACTCGCGGCTACGGTATCATGCACCACACCTTCGACCAGTACTTGCCAATGATTCAAGGGCAAATCGGCGGACGCCACCACGGCGCACTTGTATCGATCGATACAGGAAAAGCAACGACTTACTCAATCATGAGTATTGAAGAACGTGGAACGGTCTTCGTTGAACCAGGTACTGAAGTATATGAAGGAATGATCGTCGGCGAAAACTCTCGTGACAATGACTTAACGGTCAATATTACGAAGGCAAAACAAATGACCAACGTTCGTTCAGCGACGAAAGACCAAACATCTGTCATCAAGAAACCAAGAATCCTTTCACTAGAAGAATCATTGGAGTTCTTGAACGATGACGAATACTGTGAAGTAACACCAGAAAGCATTCGTTTGAGAAAACAAATCTTAAACAAGAGCGAACGGGAAAAATCACAGAAAAAGAAAAAAACAGCTGACAAATAAACAATGATCGAGGTTTTACCAACTTTGATCTGTTCGATTTTCCGAAGGATGGAAAAGGGATTGCTCCTGTGGTGCAGCGGCTCTTCGCCGCAACCCCTAGAAAAGCAATCAGCCGATTTCCCTCCTTCGGTTCTTTTTTGCACGTCTACCCGATCTGTTGAACCGTTAAAATAAGCAGCGCTTGCAATTTCGACCATTCCTTTTTAAAATGGAGAAAGTAAGCACAAAGGAGAAATCTATGAAAAATTATCCTGTTAAAAAGAATCAGGAACTTGAAGTCGATATTTTGGACCTTTCCCATGAAGGAAATGGGATCGCCAAAGTCGATGGGTACTTATTATTTATTGAAAACACCCTGCCAAATGAACGTGCCTTAGTCAAAGTGTTGAAAGTCGGCAACAAATTTGGTTTTGCCAAAGTGATGAAGCTGTTGCAAGCGAGTCCTAATCGGCAAGAATTACCGAATGAAGCATTGTTGCGCACCGGGATCGCCCCATTGAGTCATTTGAGCTATGACAAACAATTAGCCTTCAAACAGCAGCAAGTAGAGAATGTTTTGGCTAAAATCGCCAAACTGCCTGAAATCAAGGTCAATGCACCAATCGGAATGGAAAAACCATTTGGTTATCGCAACAAAACGCAAATCCCTGTGCAAAAGATTCATGGAAAATTAACGACTGGATTTTACCGCAAAAACAGCCATACTCTGGTACCGATCGAAGACTTTTATATTCAAGATCCAAACATCGATCAAGCAATCATCAAAGTCAGAGATATTTTGCAGCGCTTCAATGTCAAAGCCTACAATGAAGAAGCCCACGAAGGGTTCTTACGCCACATTGTCGTTCGTCGTGGGCATCACTCAGGTGAAATGATGGTCGTATTAGTGACACGTAAACCGAAATTCTTCAAGGGAGAAGAGATCGCGGAAGTGATCCACGAAGAGATTCCAGAAGTTGTTTCTGTCATTCAAAACATCAATGAAGAAAAAACCAATGTGATCATGGGCGAGTTCGAGCGTGTCTTGTATGGCAAGTCATCGATCGATGATCAATTATTAGGCAAAACCTTCCAAATCTCAGCGAAATCTTTCTACCAAGTCAACACAGCGCAAACAGAAGTCTTGTATCAAACCGCCTTCGAGATGGCGCAACTGTCTGAAAATGATGTCGTTGTGGATGCTTATGCAGGAATCGGAACGATAGGGATCAGTTTGGCTGATCGCGTGAAAGAAGTGTTAGGGATGGAAGTCATTCCTGAAGCAGTGAACGATGCCAAAGCCAATGCCAAAAGAAATGGTGTCGAAAACGTGCATTACTTTATCGGTAAAGCCGAAAAAATCATGCCGCAATGGCTACGCGAAGGCATTCAACCGACAGTCGTCTTCGTTGATCCACCTCGCAAAGGTTTAGATGCCAGCTTTATTGAAACGACCGCTGCAGTTAAACCAGAGCGCATCGTTTACATTTCCTGCAATCCAGCAACCTTGGCTCGTGACCTCGCGTTGTTTGAAGAAGAAGGATATGTGACAAAAGAAGTCCAACCTGTTGATTTGTTCCCACAAACGACCCACATCGAGTGTGTAGGTCTGCTTACTCGTGTAGAACGTTGATATAATAGGCATTTGAGTAGTTCGGGGTATTACCCGGATTGCTCTTTTTTGATGTAAAAATGACGATTTTGGGGATGACCGTAGAGTTGATGGAAATGCTTTTAAGTCTTGAGTTGACAGGTTTTTACACCGTCGAGTTGACAGGTTGGGTGAAAATATTTTTAATTATCGAACTTAGTATAAATTTTGAGTTTTATCCCAGTCTCTTTTTTGGTGTTTGTGGGAACATATTAAGGGGTGAAGTTTGGGATAGGGTTGACACTATGGGATTGATTTTTGGTAGGGTCGTCGCTACAAAAAAGATAACACAAATGCATCTGAACCAGTACCTGTTGCTGGAGATAGTAAGACAATCACTATGATACATTTACAAACAGCCGACAAACGGCTTAAACTGGGAGTTCTTGAGCAAGTAGCTTGGGGGCTGTTTTTATGTTG
>ENA-OWZT01000238-OWZT01000238.1-human-gut-metagenome-genome-assembly--contig:-NODE-238-length-18937-cov-5.79886_pt1 | contig 18937 bp, 19 predicted proteins | sample MGYA00249265_ERZ652125 | MGnify/ENA primary metagenome ERZ652125 (study PRJEB26925, sample SAMN05827236) | human gut metagenome | biome: ENVO:2100002; feature: ENVO:00000062; material: ENVO:00002003... | reverse complement strand
AAGCTGCCGCACTATTTGCTAAAGCTGCATGAATACCAATCAATTCTTCATTATAGCCATACGCTTGGCTAGGGACATCGATGACCGCAATGATTGGCCGTTTGATTGCTTTCTCTTTGTCTTCTTGATAAACAGTCTCTAACAGGTGGCCCATCTCATACCCTTCGACTAACCCAACTTCTCCATTGCGTACCCGATACATCGGATTATTTGGGTTTGGCACGATTGCTGTAACAACGACTTCTTCAGTAAAAAGGTCAGATGCAGCTGCATAGACTGTTGCACTAGTTGAGGTTGGGAACTGCAGATTCGTCAATGCTGAAAACCAATGATAACCGATACTGTCAGCAGCAGCTTCTTGGCCTTCTGTTACAGTAATAGGTGCCACTTCAGTTGCTTTATGCGCTGCAAGAGCCTTATTGTATGCCTCGATAGTCAGCGGCTTTGATAGATCAAGTTCGTTTAAAAGAGAAAGATAAAAACCACTTTTTTCGCTGCGATGACTGTCTTTCTTTTCAACCATCGCCGCAATCACAGCTTCTTGGATCGATTCGACACTGTCAGTCACTAGTTCATCGATCATTTGTGCTTCCAAACGTTGTTTGGCGCCAATGGTATTCCAAATCAAATCTTTATCACTGGAATCAAATTCTCTCACGCCAGCTTCTTGTTCGATGACTTCAGGACCGTTCAAACCGATACGGGCTTTCTTCGTCGCTATCAAGTAGCTCATAAGTGCTGAGGTAATCGACATACCGCCAAAAGAACCCACCCGACCTGGCACTAACCCAATCACTGGCACATACGATTTTATTGCAACGATCAAATTGCCGATTTCTGCGATCGACAATAAGCCGTAATTCGCTTCTTGGAGGCGTACGCCACCAGTATCGAGGATGATGATCGGTGTGATCGGATTGCCCTTTTGGTTTTCTTCCAACACATGCGTCAATGCAGCGATGATTTTAGCACCAGAAACTTCACCGATCCCGCCACCTTGGAATTTTCCTTCCATAGCGATCACGACCACGTTTTCTCCAGAAATCGTTCCACGACACACAACGATCCCATCATCACTTTGTGGCACGATGTCTTGAGCCACCAGATTGGGTGCGATCATTTGGTCGAATGGATCGATCAATTCACGACCGCTCTTGGCATCCAATAATGCGTGCACCCGTTCTCGAGCATTTAATTCTACAAAACTATTCTTCATCTGCTAGTTCCTCCATTGCTTGGGTTAATCGTAGGTAAACCACACCGGGAGTGGCGCCAAAGTCGTTGATCACTATTTGCGCACTGATTGGATAGCGCTCAAAAAAACGCGTCAAGACATTTTGCCACACATCGCCAAAGCCGTCACTTCCTGTACACACTGAAACGGTGGTTTCTTGTTTGTCTGTTGGAAAAAGCAGAATTTCCAAGTCTCCAGAACCAACCACGCCAACATGGACTTTTTTGGTGACTGGTTTCGTTGTTTGATACGTATAAGCTAATTTTTCCATCTCTTCTTCTCTCCTCTTGCTCTTATTAAGACCACGTTCTGAATTTCATTGGCGGTTCATACAACCCATCGGACCATTCGATCAAATCATCAACGGTTTGAGCTGCTAGCAATGATCGTTTGGCATCACTGCGTTTGATCCCTAAGTCTTCTGGTAATTTCACGATTCCCGCTTTGCGCAAGGCATCCAGAGAAGCTTTTGTGCTGGTCATTCCTAGTGGGGTTACACCACCGATTGCTGCGATTGCTGCTTGTTTTTCCTCTTTTGAGTTTGCTTTATAAAGATAAGCGATGCCTTCTTCTGTCACGATATGCGTCGTATCTTCGCTATAGATCATAATTGGGGCATTGGCTAAACCAGCTTGCTTTTGGACAGCCAACGCATCTAACGTTTCTACAAAAACAGGTTTTTTATTGGAACCATACGTTTCAACCATTTGAACGACTAATTTTTGTCCTTTTGCTAAAGGATCTGTTTCATCCCGCAATGATTGCCAAGCTGGAGTCGAATGCCGACGGCCCCCCGGATTATGCCCCATATTTGGTGCACCACCAAACCCAGATAAGCGGCCTTTCGTCACTGTAGAAGAATTTCCTTGATAATCTAGTTGTAAGGTCGAACCGATAAACATATCGATGGCATATTGACCTGCAGTTTGTGATAATGCTCGATTGCTGCGCATCGTGCCGTCTTTTCCGACAAAGAATACATCGGGTCGAGCGGCAATATATTTTTCCATACCAACTTCCCCACCAAAACTGTGGATGCTTTCGACCCAACCAGATTCGATAGCTGGAATCATCGTTGGATGAGGATTCAAGACCCAGTTTTTCGCTACTTTTCCTTTGATTCCAAGCGTTTCTCCATAGGTTGGTAAAAGTAACTCGATCGCAGCGGTATTAAAACCGATCCCATGATTCAACGATTGTACTTCATGTTCTGCATAGATTCCTTTTAATGCCATCATCGCCATCAAAATTTGTAATTCCGTAATGTTTTGCGGATCTCTCGTAAAGAGGGCTTCTAATTGATACGGTTGATCTGCTACCACGACAACATCGATCCAATCGCTGGGAATATCGACCCGCGGCAAACGATCGACCACTTCATTAACTTGGACGATCACAATCCCATCTTTAAAGGCTGCTGCTTCGACGATCGTTGGCGTTTCTTCCGTATTGTAACCTGTATAAAGATTTCCTTGGCGATCGGCTTTGTCCGCCGCCACAAGGACCACATTCGGAATCAAGTCAATAAATAAGCGACCATATAATTCCAAATACGTATGAATGTCCCCTAATTTCATAGTTTTGTCTTCAATCATTTGGGCAACGCGCGTACTTTGTGCGCCTGCATAAGAAAAATCGATTTTCGCTGCAATGCCTTTTTCAAATATCGTCAAATGTTCTGGACGGGAGATACTCGACATGATCATATGCAAATTGTTGACTTTTTGAGCATCGACTTGTTCTAAGCTTTTTGATAGAAAGCTTGCTTGTTTCTGATTGTCGCCTTCAAGGACCACTTTGTCTCCCGGACAGATCAACTGTTCTAAGACTTCAATGATCGCTTCCGTTGGGACATATTTTCCATCGAGAAGATGCTCGATTTTTTTCATGGTTTGGGCTTTCTTTTCACGTTTACTTGCCCAGTTTCTTGCAGGTTTTTCCATTCTATTCATCTCCATTTTTTATATAGGAATAAAGCATCATCCAAGCCATGTTGATCCAAATTGATCACACGGATCGCTTTGTTTTCACCAAATTTTGCTTGGATCAGTTTTGTTAGGGTATTGCCAGGAGGAAATTCAAGTGCCAAATCAAGTCCTGCTTCGTAGGCAACATCCATGATCTTGTTCCACTGCACCGGATAAGCAATATTTTGCAGCAAATCACGACGGATCTCTTCAGGATTCATGGTCATCCGCCCATCCGTATTTTTGAGGTACGGACAGATAGGCACATCAAGGGATACCGTGTTCATAAATGGCGCAAACCGTTTCACGGGTTCTGTCATCAACACACAATGGGACGGCACAGGCACTGCTAAAAGTTTGGCGGTTTGTGCATGATAGTCTTTCGCTTGAGCCAGCGTCTTGCGCAAGCCTTTGATATGACCAGAGATCGTATGCTGCATGGGGCAATTTTCATTTGATAAATAGACGGGAGCAGCAGGATCAAATGTTTTTGCCACGAGCGCTTCTGCTTCACTTCTCGTTACACCAACCAGTACCCCCATGGCATAATCAGTCGGATAGGCTTCTTTCATCAATGTCGCCCGATGATAGACCAAGCTAGCGGCGTTTTCGAAACTCAAACTTTCACAAGCTAACGCAGCGGAAAAAGCGCCAATCGAATGCCCCGCCACTAGCTGTGGTTGTACACCAGATGCTTTCATCTGGTCCGTGTAAAAAGCCGCTTTTACTAAAAGCGCCAACTGAATAGAGACGGTATCTTGTTTGAGATCCCCCGATACAGGGTGTAAATCAAAGCCTGTCGCCTGTTCTAGCCGATGGAAATAACTGGCAGACACGTCCTCAAGCATCTTGCTGGTCTGACTGCCTTGTCCTGGGTATAAGAAACCTGTACTCATGAAGCACCTCCTAAACAATTTCTCTTTCCTGTGTCATAATAACGGAAGTTTGTTATAATAAAAAATACCAGTTTCGTGAATATCCATAACCAAAAGGTATGGAAAGAGGAGTATCTGATGAACCTTGATCATTTACGCTACTTTAAAAAAGTAGCCGAATCGAAAAATATAACCCAATCTGCACAAGAATTATACATCTCACAACCTGCCTTGAGCCGTGCCATGAAACACCTAGAAAGTGAACTAGGCGTTCCTTTGTTCTATCATGCCGGTCGGCATATCGAGTTGACGATGTATGCTGAAGAATTTTATCCCTATGTCGTTGAGACGTTAGCACGTTTCGACGAAGGAATGAGTGCGATCCAAGCCTTAAATGGAGAAATGGTCCCTGCAGTAACGATCTACTCTGAAGTCGCTTCTGTTTCCTTGCCCAATTTGGTGGCGACATTCGTTGAAAAGCACCCTGAGATCCAACTTTCGATCAAGCAGCACGGCAGTAAAGAGACCAACAAAGAACAAGCCTTCTACATTACCTCTGAGCCAAAGAACGGCTTGACCAATCTGCCAATTTTCACGGAACCCATCTTACTGGCGATCCCCAAAAAGCATCCATTGGCAGAAAAAAAAGACTTGCAAGTTGCCGATATCCAACACGTGCCTTTGCTGATGCTGGTTGAAAACAGCCCGCTGCGTAGAACCATTGACGAAGCTTTTGAAGCCAAAAAAATCAGTTTGGCTATCGGTTCAACGACGGACGATCCGGCGACGCTGCGCTCACTGATCAATCAAGGACTAGGAATCACCTTCTTTCCTAAAATTACTTGGGGTTATGAAGATGAGGCACCTTTCGTTTTACGTGAACTAGCAGATTTCCCCTTATCAAGGACGATCTATTTGGCATCAAGCTTTACTAAAGGTCATCCCATGACAAAATTGATTGCAAAAACGTTGATTGAATTTTATCTTGGCTAAACAAAAAGAAGCGTCCATTCGCACGTTAGTTGTGCAAGTGGACACTTCCTTTTTCTTTCCTATTTACAACGGTTGAATCATCGGCTCGACCGTACATTCATTCACATTGATCACTTCGATCTCTTTTGACTCGCCACACTATTGGCTGCCAGTCAGGTGAGACCCCATAAGATTTGTTACACGCCTTCCAGTACGGCTGACTTATCATCGCTTATGCATTAGGCAATCGATCATATTCTTCATCACTGACTGTTTCTAACCATTCTGAAGCACCAGCAGTAATCGCTACATGGGCAAACCAACTATTTTTTGCTGCACCATGCCAATGTTTGACCCCTTCCTTGATGACTACAACATCCCCAACAGTAAGTTTTTGCGGTTTCTTGCCTGCTTCTTGGTACCAGCCTTCTCCTGAAGTCACCAACAACAATTGATACCCACCATTGATATGCCGATGCCAATTGTTGCGGCAACCTGGTTCAAAGGTCACATTGCCAACGTTGACTGGAATCGCTGGATCAGCTACTAAAGGATTCAAGTAACTCTGACCGCTAAAATATTGTGCATAGGCGTCATTTGTGTTGCCCAGTGAAAAGATTCCAGCTTCTTTTGCTGCATCGAGTTCTGACATTTATTTTTCCTCCAATTCAGCTAGCTCTTCTTGATAAACCGTTTTGGCGATGTTAAAAGCAGACCAAGCTTTAGGCCAGCCAACATAGAAAGCCAGATGAGTGATTACTTCTGCAATTTCCTCTACAGTGATCCCGTTTTCCTTGCCAATCGTTAGATGAGCAGTCAATTGTTCAAAATTCCCACCCGAAATCAAGGCCGATATCGTTAATAAACTTCTCGTATGAGGAGCCAACTCTGCCTCACGTGACCAAACTTCACCAAATAACACATCATCATTTAATTGCGCAAATTTCGGCGCAAATGTCCCTAGGTTATCTCTTCCTGCAGTTTGTTTCTTTACCATATCGATCGACTCCTTCTTCTATTGTGATGAAATGCTGGTTCACCCAATTTTGAATGGCAGTATCCGCCTTATTCACTCGTGAACCACGGATGGCTAATCCAGGATATATGAGGGCTTCAGGACAAGTTTTTTTAAAGTCTTCCAGGCTATTGCCGAATCCTGAGCCTTCATGAGTACAAAAGGGAAAAATAATCTTCCCATCGAAATAATGGTCTTTTAAAAAACTCGCCACGATCCTCGGATAGCTCCCCCACCAGTTGGGAAATCCAACAAATAGTATCCGTTCTTTAAAAAACGCAGACGGTACTGTTTGATAGCGGGGAAAATCATTCGTAGCTTTTTCTTTTTGTGCTTGTTCAACCATCGCCTGATAGCTTTCAGGATAAGGTTCCACAGGGGCAAGGGGATAAAGGGGGCATTGCAGCTGCTCTGACAGCTTCTCTGCTAAAATCTGCGTATTTCCTATGCCCAGTTTTTTGAGCTGTCCCTCAATCAGATTTTCACCAGCTCGTGAACAAACAAGTATTGCCGCCATTTTGTCACCTCCTACTCTTTGTTTCCTGATAGATTTAATGGTAAGCCAATCGAGTTGGATTGGCTAATGCTTTTTCACACAAGACCTTATGCTTACAAAGCATAGCTGGTTTCGATATACAAAAAAGAAGCGGATATCACCGCTTCTTTTGATGTTTACACTGAGCTTATTGAAAGGAATCGTGAAATCGCCGAATAAACTCGATAACGACTGGCGACAGCACCCGATTCTTTTTCCAAACCAATACACAGCTGGTCTCGATTTGTGGTACTAAAGGCAGAAACTTAATTGCTTCACTCCTTCGTTCTCCGACTGCTCCGCTGATGGTCAATGCCGAGCCAACATGGTTTTCTACTAAGGAAAAGACATTGAATATTAAATTGTAGGTGCCCACGATCGGCAATTCTTCCACTGGTGTCTTCGACCATTGGCTGAACATTTGTTGTACTTCTGGACGCTTGGAGATCAATAAAGGCACACCTTTGATGTCTTCGGGTGTTATTTCTTCTTTATGCGCAAGAAAAGAATCAGCCGATGTCAAAAAGCCCCATGTTTCTTTTCGTGGAAGAACGATTTTTTCATACTTCTCGATTTCAATCGGTTCGATCAAGATCGCTAGATCCAACAAGCCTTTCTCCAGACGATCGCTGATGTCATCTCCTGTACCACTATGAATATGAAAGCGAACATCAGGATAATCATTGATAAATTCTTCCAACATCAAGGAAAGCGTATCGGAATTATCTGCTTCCACACAACCAATCGTGAAGTGACCGCTAAATAAATGTTTTTTACGGTCTTCAAACGCTTGCATTGTCTGGTCTGTCAAACTCAAAATCTCTTCTGCACGGCTTTTTAAAAAACGCCCCGCTTCCGTTAAAACCATTTTACGATTATCGCGAGTGAATAGTGCCGTCCCTAACTCGTCTTCTAATTCTTTTAATTGTCGACTCAATGTCGGTTGTGTGATGTGGAGCACTTCTGCAGCTTGAGAAATCGTCCCTTCCTCCGCAATCGTGTAGAAATATTTTAATAACCGAATTTCCACAAAATCTCCTCCTCATTTTGTCTTTTGCATTCAAAGTGTTCGAAACAAAAGAGAACCTCCCTCTCCAGTCTCCTTTTCAATTCTTATGATAACAAAGAATCACTGTTCCAGCGAATCTAGCTAAAAAAGCGTAGGAAATTGCAGAATTGTAAAAAAATTCGTCAACAACATGTAAAAACTGTTCGCTTAAACGAACAGTTTTGTCAGCTGCTTGCTTTTTACGGCTTTTGGCGTAGGATATATGAGTATCTTGGTATGAGTACTCATACAATGATTTGGAGGAATACGATGTTAAATTTATCAATTCTTTTATTTTGTGTAGCGATCGCTTTACTCGGACTTGCGGGATTCATCTTTAGAGTGCGCGCGTTGCTGAACAAACGTCCGTGGAATGGTCCTGTATTGCCATTGTCGGTTATTGGTGTGATTCTTTTCATCGTCTCTTTGGGTCATGATCTACCTTTCTTATCCTAAATAACACGATTGTAGTCAACCTAGAACGAATAAATTGGAAAAATTGACTCTTCTCGGGAATAAGTGGAAACTCTTGCTTCTAATCCATCAACTCATCCCAAATGATTCATAAATCAACCGCACTAGTTTACCATAATTATATTATGATTATTTCGATTTGTGGTACATCATGAACATGTAGCCAATTGAGAAACGGCTACTAAACTTGAATTTTGCTAATATCCTAGTTCATCGAGCCAATTCAACAGATTCGGTTCAGCGTCTTCAACACTTCCCGCTCTTGCTGCAAAGCCTTCAAGAAAGTCATACGCTGGATACAACGTTTGAAGTTCATTTTGACTATTGGTCAGTCCACTTCCCCCATGGGTTGCAAAAGGAATGATTTGTTTATCCGTAAGATCATAGGTTTCAAGAAATGTTAAAACGGCTCTTGGGGCACGGTTCCACCAAACGGGAAAGCCGATAAAGAGAACATCCACTTCAGTCATTTGGGCAACGTCAGCCTTCAACGTTGGTCTGGCATCTTCTTCCACCTCTCTAGTGGCAAAAGCTGTATGTTCATCGTAAACGTTAGGGTAACCTACTTCTGTTTGAATCGAGAACAACGCACCGCCGGTCTGTTCAGCGATCATTTCTGCTAGCACCTGGACATCTCCTACTAAGGTGTCATCGATTACATTAAAACTACTTCCAGAAACTGCTTCGACCGCTGGTTCATGCTCTAAATTTTCTGGTCTTGTGAAATAGGCAATCAAAATATCGGCCTCCCCATCAATCCCTGTTTCTCTCATTTGTTGCGTAACGGTGTCACTAGTACTTGTTTCCGTTGTACCGATGTCTGGCTCGTCATTCATTGAATCACTGCTGCATCCTGCTAGAAAAATCATTGTCAGAAAAAGTCCTTTTGTCCATTTGTTCATTGAATTGCTCCTTTCTTTTCCCATCAAAAATGGTAGTTCCAGTATAATTCTTGAAGTGGACTTTAAGGCAAGGCTCTTGAGCAAACCTTCCCCTATTTTTTACATCTTTCTCACAACTTCCTCACAAAAAAATTTCCTTCCCAGCATACTGAAAAAAGCCGTAAACAAAGCTTTGTTTTACGACTTTTTCGTTTAGTTATCGATTTTTCTCAAACTGGCAGCGACAAAATGATTTGTTCCTACCTGAACCCAATCGGGGTCCGCTGTTTCTTCTGTTTTAAATGTGGTGAAATCAAAGACATTGTTTTCCTTACTGTAAAAATCATCAGGCGCTGTTTTCTTGTTTCGAATGTCGGTTCTTAAAAACGCAGCAAGTAAGCGCCTTGTGTACGGATGGTAAGCATTTTTGAATATCTCATTGATTGGGGCACTCTCGACGATTTTTCCCCCATGCATCACGATCACATCATCGGCCATTTTACTAATGACACCCAAATCATGGGTAATAAACAAAATACTTGTATCCAGCTTGTCTTTTAACTCATTCATTAACTTAAGGATTTCTGCTTGGATGATCACATCGAGTGCGGTAGTCGGTTCATCGGCAATCAATAGCTTCGGATTGCAGGCTAATGCCATTGCGATCATTACTCGCTGACTCATTCCTCCAGATAACTGATGAGGATATTGCTTGGCTACTCGTTTAGTATCTGTGATCTTGACAGCTTCTAACAGCTCATATGCCCGTAAAGTCGCCGTCTTATTGTCGACGTGCTGATGAAGTTTCAAGGCTTCTGTCAGTTGTGCTTTGATTGTAAATACCGGATTCAAACTTGTCATAGGCTCTTGAAAGATCATTGAAATATCATTTCCACGAATTTTCAAAAGCTCTTTTTTGCTTAATTCGAGGATATTTTTTCCTTCAAAACGGATCTGCCCTTCCGCTATATATTGATTTCGCTGAAAAAGTTGAAGGATCGACATGGCTGTTTGACTTTTGCCACTCCCACTTTCTCCGACGATTCCTAATGTCTTCCCTCTTTTTAATGAAAAAGTAACGCCTTTGACAGCTTTGACAGTGCCCCGTTTCGTATCAAAATACGTATGCAGATTATCAACTTCTAGTAAATCCATCTGGACCTCCTTTTGGTTTTTCCCATCAAACCAATCGTATCATGCTTATGGTTCGTTTGATTGACTCATCAACCATGTTTCAATTCCTATGTTCTAAAAAAACTATTTTCGCGTACACTTCACAAAATGATTCGGCTCGACTTCTACCCAATCTGGATCAGCATCGGTTTCTTTTGAATAGTTGAATGCCAAATCAGGATGGGTTTCATCAAGAGGCCATGGTCGATACTCTTCGTCTAGCGTTGGAATGGCATTTAATAATTGCCGTGTGTACGGATGGATCGGGTTAGAAAAAATCGTCTCAGCTGAAGCTAATTCTACAAGATGCCCAAAATACATCACACCGATCCGATCAGAAATAAATTTTACAACTCCAAGATCATGGGTGATAAACAAGTAAGTCAAATTGAGTTCTTCCCGCAAATCATGAAGCAAATTGATGATCTGTGACTGAATCGAAACATCTAACGCTGAAACAGCTTCATCGCAAACAATGAATTTGGGCTTTAAAGCTAAGGCACGAGCAATCCCGATTCGTTGTCGTTGTCCACCAGAAAATTGATGCGGATAGCGATGAATAAATTCTTTCTTTAACCCGCATTTTTCCATGATATCAAGAATATAGGTTTCATAGTTTGGGTCCTTTTTACTAGCAAAAAATTTGTGTATCAACAAACCTTCTCCAATAATATCACCCACTGTTAACCGTGGATCTAGTGAGGAGTAAGGGTCCTGAAAGATAATTTGCAGGTCTTTTCGTAAAACTCTTGATTCCTTTTGAGTCAAAGCAGCTAGATCGATGCCAGAATCAAGCTGCTCTTCATAGTATGAAAAATCTTTTTTGTTCATGACATCTTTTTTTAGTTGTGCGACTTGCTTATCAATAGCTACTAAGTCATTTTGTTGTTCAGCGATCGTTTTTTCCAAGTTTATGAGTTCCGTTTGATCCACTGCCCCATTCATCGCTTGTTTTTGCTGATTAATCGTTAACGCTCGCTTGCTAGCGGCAACTTTTGCTGCAGCTTCGTAACGAGACGAAAGAAGCTTACTGACCTTTTGTAGATCATCATGCAAAATCAAGCCTCCGACTAATCGTAGGGTATTGCCATATTCATTTTCAAAAGCGATTTTCTTTAGACGCAACCGTTCCGTTGTTGCCTCTACTTCAGCAGCTGAATCGGTAGCGAGTTTTGATTCGATCGACTGGAGCTCATTGACAGAATCAGTAAACTGTTTCATCTTTTGTGGCAGTTGTTGATAGACTTTTTTTACGTAACGAGGCATGAAATCTTCGATCGTCTCTCCATAGTAAAGGGTCGAGCCTCCGGTTTGTCGCTGGAGCTGAATAATCGTGCGTCCAAAGGTCGATTTTCCACAGCCACTTTCACCGACGATGCCTAATGTTTCTCCTTCATATATATCGATCGTAAGATCTTTATTTGCTTTCACATAGTCTTTTCCCACCCCAAAAAAGTTTTTCTTCTTCACAGGAAAATACTTTTGTAGATTCTTGACGCGCATGATCGTGTCCATAACTGCTTACCTCTCTCTCATCTTCGGATCGATGGCATCTCGGATTCCGTCACCGATCAAATTGAAGGATAAAATGGTCAACATGATCGCGATCCCTGGATAAATCGTCAGGTAGGGATGTGTTCGGATATAGCCTCGTCCAAAATTTAACATCGTTCCCCATTCCGCAACGGAAGCCTCCATACCTAAGCCAATAAATCCTAAGCCAACAGCAGATAAAATTGCTGTGGCAACGCCCATTGATGAATGCACGATGACTGGTGAAAGGATATTTGGCAAGATGTGTTTGAAAATCAGCAATCCATTATTTGCGCCCAGCGCTTTCCCAGCTTCAATAAATTGCTTCTCTTTGACCGCCATCACACTTGCCCGAATAATACGAGCAAAAATGGGGATATTCGCCAACCCGATCGCCAAGATCATGTTCGGCAGACTGGATCCCAAAGAAGCCACGATGGCGATTGCCAACAAAATAGAAGGGATAGATAGTAAGATGTCACAAAAACGCATAATCAGCGTATCGATCCACCCTCTGAAATAACCGGATAAGACACCTAAGATGCCACCAAAAAATAGTGCCAGTAACACCGCACAAACGCCTACAGTTAGCGATATTCTCGTGCCGTAAATCAAACGAGACAATACGTCACGTCCCAAGTCATCTGTCCCAAACCAATGAGAACGACTTGGAAATTGCAATGCATTGGCTAGATTTTGCTCCCTCATACCATAGGGTGCTATAAAGTCTGCGAAAATCGCAGTAATCGTCAGTAACGTGATAAATAGTAACCCAAACATTGCTCGGCGATTTGCTTTTAAGGAAAGCCAAATCTCTTGTTTCGATCCTTCTGGTACGCCTGCAAGTGCTTGCGTTTTCGCTATGGCTTTTTTTCTAGAAAACATGAGTTCCTCCCTTAATCATATGAGGTTTTAATTCGCGGATCGATATATGCATAGAGAATATCGACACATAGATTAACCATCGTAAAAATAAATGCAATAAATAAAACGCCGCCTTGGACGATCATTGTGTCTCTTGTACGGATCGCATTCACCATCAATGTCCCGATCCCATTGATACTAAAAACAGTTTCGGTCAATACAGCCCCACCTAATAAAGCCCCAAACTGCAAACCAATGACTGTCACTACGGGAATCAAGGCATTTCTTAAGGCATGATGGAACGTCACCTTTGAACCATTTACTCCTTTGGCTTTTGCCGTACGAATATAATCTTGGTCTAAAACGTCCATCATACTCGACCTTGTGATCCGGGCGATCGTGCCAATTGATGAGGAAGCCAATGCAAATACTGGCATGATCATTTGCTGCCAAGTATCAAAACCAGATGCTGGCAACCAGCCCAGGGTAGAAGTAAAAAGAATAATTAAAAGGAGTGCCTGCCAAAAGGTTGGCATAGAAACCCCAACTAGTGAAAGAAACATCACGAAATTATCAACCTTGGAATAAGGTCTCGAAGCAGAGATCACTCCCAGTGGAATGCCAATCAGCGAGGCAAATAACACACTCCATACTGATAATTTGATTGTGTTGGGCAAACGGACTAGGATTTCATCCATGACCACTCGGCCAGAAACATACGATCTCCCAAGATCAAATTCGATAACAACATTTTTTATATAATGAAAAAATTGTTCGATAAAACTACGGTCAAGCCCCATTTGCACACGCATAGCCTCGTATTGTTCAGGAGTCGCTCCTTCCCCCAACACCATCGTTACAGGGTCTCCAGGTGATAGATACATAATCGTAAATACAATAAAAGAGACGCCTAGCAGGATAGGAAACAACCACAGAATTCGTTTTACAATATATTGGAACATCTATTCATCTCCTCAAAATAAAGAGCCATTGCGGCTCTTTATTTTATACTCTCAATCCAATTTAGTTTTTTGACACCGTATCTAAGAAGTAACTTCCAGTTGGATGATGTTCGAACCCTTGCACCCAGTTGCGGATACCTGAAACATTTTCTCTGGTTTGTAAGTAAACCCATGGCATCTCATCATTGATAATCTCTTGCGCCTCATGATAATAGGCCAAGCGTTCCTCTTGGTCAGAAGTGCTACGAGCTGCATCAAGTAATTCATCTACCCGTTCATTATGATAGAACGTACGATTTCCAGCTTCGCCAAAACTACTTGAATGGAACAGCGGATACAATCCATAGTCAGCATCTGTTGTGATCGTTGTCCAACCTAGTAAGAACATATCTGGTTCACCAGCTGCTGCAGCATCTAAAAATGCTCCCCACTCCATTTGGTTGACCTCAACAGTGATACCTAATTCTTCTAAAGCAGCGGAAACAACCTGCGAGACACGGATTCGTTCTTGATTGTTATCACCGACATACAACGAAAGAGAGAACCCGCCATCTGGATAACCAGCTTCTGCTAATAGTTCTTTTGCTAATTCAACGTCATAAGGAGTAGCTTCCAAGTTTTCATTATATCCAAAAACCAATTCATTGATCGGTCCACTCATTTGAGTCCCGATCCCCATATGAACCGTTTGAATAATCGATTCGACATCGATAGCATGGGCAATCGCGCGACTTACCCTACTTCTTGCAATGGTGTATCATTTCGAACGTTGAAACCTAAGTATTCCGTTCCTAAATTTTCTGTCGCTAATAAAGTTAATTCATCGTTTTCTTCAACCTTTTTTATTATCAGAAGGAGCGATATCATAAACAATATCGACGGTTCCTGACTCTAGTTCAATCAAACGAACACTTGAATCTGTAATTGTCCGAAACTCAATTCTTTCCATTCCCGCTGGCTCATCCCAGTGATCGTCAAATCGATCCAAGGTCACGTGACTACCGGTTGCCCATTCAACAAATTCAAAGGGACCCGTTCCCACAACGCTGCTGATACCATAATCTTCACCAGCTTCTTCCACCGCTTTCTCACTCAAAATTCCAACCGCAGGATGTGCTAAATGAGTCAAGAAAGGCCCGAAGGCACCATTTGTCCCGATATGGATCGTATGATCATCGATCACTTCGATCGTATCAGGATCGATCGAACCAATGATATGACTGATCGAAGGTGAGTCCACCGCCCGTCGAAGGGTGTAGGCAACATCAGAAGCTGTCATCGCTTCCCCATTATGAAAGACAACATCTTCTCGCAACTTGAACTCATAAAGGTTCTCTTCAATTTCTTCCCACTCTGTTGCTAACCCTGGCACTAACTCAAGATCGTTGGTCTGTTTGATCAGTGTTTCGTAAATCTGTCTTGCTACCCTGGTAGTTGCTTGGTCGTTCGTTTGATGGATATCTAATGTCACTGGATCCGCACCTGATGCGACCACTAATACATTAGGATCAGAACTAGCTCCCCCTGACACATTCCCTCCCGAACTATCTGTTGGGTCTTGGCTTCCACTACCACAAGCACCTAATACCATCAGACTTGTTAACAATACGAGAGCCCAGCTTGTTTTCCTTTTTTTCATGTTATCCTCCATTTCGTCCCCTGTAACTTAAGGATTTTTTTTGCGCTCTTCTTCATACCAGCAATTATAGAAATTAGACGCATTGACGTGTAACTTGGATCGAAAACACATACGCTCGTCCTGTTTTCTATCAACTAACTATAAAAAATTTGCTCATAATGAAGAAGCTTTTATCTGAATGATGAAAATTTTCAGATAATAACAAACTTTAGCTTGGAAATGTGATAGATTTGTGATGAACACCTAAGAAAATTGTCATTTTGTTAGAATAAAATGAAGAATTGCGATTTATTATCATTAATTTGACTTTTTCTTATAAGCTTCTTCTTTTTTAGATGCCGCTTTATTCCTAATTCCCTTCTTTAAAATAGAGCGAACGATGATTCGCACAGAGAATCAGTGTCTTTAGCAAGACAGGAAGCTTTGCGAGTTTTTTCCATCTCACCAGAACCCCGATCCCTCTAGACTATTTGGAAAAGCTGAAATAGCTATTCCTTTGACAAGAACTGATCGAAAGAAGCGTTATGCAAACTTTCTTCAGTTACATTTAACTAACGCTCCTTTAAATGACCAAACGATCCTTTTAAGCAGAAAAAAGTACAATGGGCAAAAATATGCCTCACTGTACTTTTTAGTAAAAACGATCACCCGAATCAGTTATTTCTAACAAGGACCATTAGATCAGTGGAACAATGAAGTTGGTCCAAAGATGACTGATAGGCATCGCTAAAATCATTGCTGGGATCATATCTGCTACTGGGAATTCTTTGACTTTCATCATCCGAAATCCAGTAGCGATCATAAGAAATGCCCCCGCCGCTCGAAAATCGTTGATCATTTCTGGCGTTGTCAAAGGCAAAATCTGTTTCGCCCCCAAAAACAACAGGAAAAAGATAATAAATTGCGGTAGAGCGATGATCGAAACCACATAACCTAAATTTGCGGCAAAAATCGCAGCAGTGAAAAGATCCAGAATCGATTTTGAGATCAATATAGTGTTATCCCCTGTCATCCCAGCATCTAAAGAACCATATATGCCGGTTCCACTGGCACAAAATAAAACGATCGCTGTAGTTAACGCGGAGACAAACTCTTCTTGTGATAGTGTGCTTTCTTTGCTCTTTGCCATAGCAGCAATCGGTTTCTCCATCAAAGAGGCACCGTGATTGATCCACTTACCTAATTTCAAAACCAATCCTAACCCTGTTCCAATCACCACCGCAAAGACCACGGCTGGCATATTCTGCATTAAACCTAAAGTAAAAATCCCCATCGACATTGAACAAACCCCAAAGATCAAGGTAATCTGGGTCTTAAATTCTGCACTTAGCTTTTTTCCTGCTATCCCGCCGACGATTCCTCCAACGATAACAGATGAAACATTAATTAGTACTCCTGTGGGCATGCTTGGTTTCCCCTACTTTCACTTAATATCAAAGAACAGCGACCATCTCCACTTGAACGTGAACCCCCGGTTTCAATAAATGAACGGTGGTATGTCTTGCAGGTCGATTATCAGGGTCAGGGAATAGTTTCAGCCATTCTTTGTTTACAATTTCTTTGTATGATCGATCTGTCACTGATACGCTGAGATGGGCAATATTCTCGCTACTCCCACCTGCTTTTTCCATAATCTCAAGGATATAGTTAAATAGTTGTGCGACTTCTTCTTCTACAGTTTCTGGCATTTGTCCCGAAGAAGGATCGGTACCCATAAGTGCAGAAGTATAGACCATATTTCCAATTTTAACTGCTGTTGGTATTGGATTTTCATGCGCAGAACCGTTGATTTGAATCACTTGTCTTTTTGTCATGGTTATCACCTACTTGATTTCATCATCGACTTGGTCAAGATAAACGACCCCTTGCTCTGATAAACGCCCACGCAAATTATGGAAATCCATACTTAAGATACCAGCCGCAATTTGCTCCTTGACCGTTGCTTCTTTTCGCATTCTTTTTTCTGCGCTTGCTAAAGTTGCCGCTAGGTTTTCTTTTTGAACGACGACTACCCCATCATCGTCAGCCATGATCAAATCACCGCCCCGCACGACTTGTCCAGCACAAGCTGCCGGTGCATTGACCCAACCACCTTTATTTTTGAACGTTCCTTTGGAGTAAATCGCTCTTGTCCATACTGGAAAACCTAGTTTACGAATTTGCGCAACATCCCGAGCAGCAGAATCGATCACTACTCCTTGTATACCGCGTTTCATCAAAGCAGTAACGATCAATTCGCCGATCATACCGCCGACATATTCGCCGCTGGTCGTCGTGATCACTAAAATATCTCCTGGCTGACAAACCTCGATCGCTGCATGAACCATAAGATTATCCCCTGGTGGACAGATGACTGTCACCGCAGGCCAGTTTTGTCCTGTGCTTCATAGACAGTGGAAACATCATATTTCCGATAGTCCTTTAACGTATCTTCTGATGGGCGGTAGATATTTTTTAAAATAGATTTATTCAGTAGTTAAAGGCACCTCCTACATATGGAAAGAAACGTGTGAATGCTTCTGCATATTGATAGTCGTTATTTCCTGAACAACGTCTTGCCTGATTGCCCCGCAGCAAAGCTTTGGCACTGTAATAGTTGATCAAATGTTCTTGTGCTTTGAAGCAGTTCATTGCTGCTTGTTTTTGCTCATAGGTTTCAGTAATATCAATGATTACTTCTGGTTGAAAGCCACTGATCTCTGATTGGTGTGGTTCAAACCCGAAAAGCCGACTTTGCTTGCATCGTTTTGTGTCATCGATCTGGACACCGTTTGAGGTGGACAAAACGCTCGCCTCAAAAACAAAGTTAGAAACAAGTTCATGATCAGGATTAAACGCATCTTTTGGTCCATGGGTCAAAATGATATGTGGTTGAACGTCGCGCATCTTACGAACCATTCGATCCATTTCGGCTTCTCCTACCGACATATGATAGTCTTGCAAATCCCATAGCTCATAATCCGTAACCCCTAAATGTTTTGCCGCTTTCATAATTTCTGAACGCCGAACTGATTTGACCTGCTCCAGCGTTTGACCTGGTTCATTCCATAAGTCGTTTGACTCACCTCGAGCGCCATAGCTCAAAACAACCAGTGAGACGTGCGCGCCATACTTGATATATTTGGCGATCGTTCCGCCACTGCGCCAAATAAAGTCTCCGGCATGGGCACTAACAACTAATAGGCGTGTCTTTTCATTGATCAATGATGCTTCCAATTTTATTCCTCTTTTCTATGTTCTCTGTGGAAATGCTGCTTTTATTTATAAGAATTATTCCTCAACATGAGGTGTGCCGTACGTATGGAAGGTCGAAACAGTTTTATTGCCCCAAGCCTGTCCACGAGCGCGTTCCTCTTCGTCCCATGAGATGACTTCCCAGTCCGGTTGCAATACTAAATATCCTCCTGCGGCGATCTCGATGCGATTTCCACCTGGTTCATAACAATAAACAAAATACGTTTGATTGATCGCATGCTTACTTGGTGCAAATTCGATGTGAATGTCATTCTCACAGAAAATATCAGCCGCACGTGCGATTTCAGCAAACGAATCGACCGCCATTGCAATATGATGGAAACGTCCTTTTGAAGCGGTTGCATCTTTTGTGAAAACAACCTCATAAGACTTGTTATTTGGACTGTACCAGACAGCTTGACGTGATCCGTCTTTAAATTTGATCTGTTCCGTGAGACGCATTCCAAGTAACTCTTCCATCATGTCGCCATCAGCCGGTGGGTTTGAGGCTGTCTCTTATACACATCTGAC
>ENA-OWZT01000230-OWZT01000230.1-human-gut-metagenome-genome-assembly--contig:-NODE-230-length-20366-cov-6.53153_pt1 | contig 20366 bp, 16 predicted proteins | sample MGYA00249265_ERZ652125 | MGnify/ENA primary metagenome ERZ652125 (study PRJEB26925, sample SAMN05827236) | human gut metagenome | biome: ENVO:2100002; feature: ENVO:00000062; material: ENVO:00002003... | reverse complement strand
TAAGAGACAGCTCCCATGACGCCTGCGAGCGCAACGGGTGTCGTTCCGTTGGTGATAACGATGTCTTCTGATGAAAGCTGACGTGTTTCTCCATCTAAGGTTACCAGGCTTTCATTTTCTTTGCCGCGACGTACCAGTATTTCCTTGCTGTCTAGCTTTTGATAATCAAAAGCATGCAATGGTTGGCCAAATAATAGCAAGATATAATTTGTCACGTCCACGACATTGTTGATTGGACGAATGCCTTCATTCATCAAGCGATTTTGCAGCCATTGTGGACTTGGAGCGATCGTTACACCATCAATGATTCGAATTTGGTAAGCGGGTGCATCGGTTGCTTCCGTGACCTTCACCTGAATTTTATCGGCAGCAGCTACTTCACTTTCATTAAGCGCAATTTCAGGAAACTTCGGTGTTTGCCGATAGATGGCACCGACTTCATAAGCAACCCCCCGCATGCTCAACGCATCCGCACGGTTCGGTGTGATCGATAATTCGATAATATGATCATCCATATCGAGATAAGGAAAAACCGGTGTTCCTACTTCTGCTTCTGCTGGTAAATAATAGATTCCTTCTGCGTATTCTTTGGGAATCACGCTATCCGCATATCCCAATTCTTGCAATGAACAAATCATGCCGTTCGAAACTTCTCCCCGCATCTTGCCCTTTTTGATTTTTACATTGCCCGCGATTCGAGAGCCTGGTAATGCCACGATGACTTTGATGCCACTTTTGACATTTGGTGCCCCACAAACGATTTGCGTGTCTTCTTCCTCACCAATATTTACTTGGCAAATCGATAGATGATCAGAATCTGGATGTGGTCGGCAGTCGGTCACTTCTCCGACAACGATTTTTTTTAAACCCTCTTCAGGCACGTCAATACCTTCGACTTCGATCCCCGTCACTGACATTTTGTCCGCCAGCTCTTTTGGTGTGATCTCAGACAGATCAAGGTATTCATTTAACCATTTGTACGATACTAACATTTATTGTTCCCCCTTGAACTGGCGAATGAAACGCACATCATTTTGATAGAATTGGCGAATGTCGTTTACGCCGTAGCGCAGCATTGCCACTCGATCAGGACCTAAACCAAAAGCAAATCCTGAATATTGGGTTGGATCGATCCCTGACATTTCTAAGACGTTAGGATGCACCATTCCAGCACCGAGGATCTCGATCCAGCCAGTTTGTTTACAAACGTTACAACCCGCACCACCGCACTTGAAGCAGCTGACATCGACTTCGACCGATGGTTCTGTGAAAGGGAAATAGCTTGGTCGCAAGCGAATTTGGCGATCTTCCCCAAACATTTTTTGCATCATGACTTCTAAGGTTCCTTTTAAGTCACCCATCGTAATATTTTTATCGATTACTAATCCTTCAATTTGATGGAATTGGTGGCTATGGGTCGCATCATCTGTGTCACGACGGAAAACTTTCCCTGGTGAGATCATCCGCAGCGGCCCTTTAGAAAAATCATGAGTCTCCATTGTTCGCGCTTGCACTGGTGACGTATGGGTCCGAATCAGCACTTCCTCTGAAATATAAAAAGTATCTTGCATGTCTCTGGCTGGATGATCTTTTGGCAGATTCATCCGTTCGAAGTTGTAATGATCTTTTTCCACTTCGTAGCCTTCAACTACTTGGTAGCCCATACCAACAAAGATATCTTCGATTTCTTCCATGATTTGCGTTAGCACATGGCGTGTTCCTCGGTCCATCTTTTTACCAGGCAAAGTCACGTCGATGGATTCTTCAGCGAGGGCTTTTTCCAAGTTTGCTGCTTCGATAGACGATTTTGCTTCTTCGATCGCTTCTGTCAAGATATCACGAATCTCGTTGGCATAGCTCCCCACCTTCGGCCGTTCTTCCGCAGAAAGATCTTTCATCCCCCGTAGAACTTCAGTAATGGGACCTTTTTTTCCAAGCACTTCCACTCGAATCTGATTTAAGTCATTCATGGTTGGACTTTCTTTGATTTTAAGCAATGTCGTTTCCTTCAATGCTTCTAATTTTTCTTGTAAAGACATGTGTTTCCTCCTTCTATACTGTGAATAGCGTAAAAAACGATTTGACTGGAAAAAGTGACGATCTTTTGATAAAAAGACAAAAAAAGACGTCATCCCTTAAAAAAGGAACGACGTCTCGTGTTACCATCCTCATTCGCGAAAAAAATCGCGCACTCACTTCGGCTAACGACAGCAACACTGCCGACTGATTGTTCTCAGCAAGCTCCAGAAGTGAAATTCATTTTTCGAATACAGGACTTGCTTTCAGTCTGTGACAAGTCTCCCTTTTTCTGATCCAGCCAAATTACTAGTTTCTATCAACGCTTTTTTTACTATTCATTTAAGCTTATTTTACCTAATTTCCGTTGAGAAATCAACTGCATTCTTCCTCACGTACCCAGGTTTCTGCCCAACGCTTCACACTCATCATACTCTTTTCAAGAGCAATACCTCTTGGCGTCAAGCAGTAAAGATTGTTTTCTTTGCAGACAATTTCTTCCCGCTCTAATTCTTTCAAGCGTTCGACTAACACCCGATCACTCACTTGAGGAATCTTGTTTGCTAACTCAACAAATCTTTGTTTGCCGTCTTCAAGAAGGACATCAATGATCAAGCCGTTCCACTTTTTGCCTAAAATAGAAAAAGCTTTTTCAAATTTAGGACAAAGGGCATAATCCGATTCTACTTTTATCATTCTCCATCACCTCTTTTACCTATTATAGCATATGACTTACGAAATGTAAGAAACTAGGATCGATCAGCTAGAATGCCACGATCATCTTAGGTTTTAACAGCACTAAATAGGTCTGTTTCACTGGTTTGTTCAATGCTTTCTCCAATGCTTGGCAATAGAGTTTTAATTGACCATAATATCGTTCGCGCATTTTCTGTTCAATCTGAGCCTGACTGCCGAACACATCATCTGTTTTAAAGTCATACAAAATGATTTCATCCGCCAATTCAATATAGCCGTCAATAATACCATGGATCAAAAGCGGCGCATCTGGTTCGTCAAACCCTTCAAAGATCGTATCGGCCTCTTTTAGCATCGAAAACGGCTGCTCCCGCTTCACCACATCAGAGGATTGGTTCAGCAGTTCACCTAGTTCAGTTTGATAAAACCATAAAATACTCGATCGGTCAATTTTTTTGGCGATTTCTTCAGAAAAAAATTGCTTTTTCACGAGTTCAGCAATCAGGAGCGCCAAAGTATCTTGTGTTGGCTTCATTCCTAAGGGGATCATTTGCAAAACCGTATGTGTTGCGGTCCCGATACTGCTGGCGAGTGGCTTCGTTTCTTGCAGAAATTTGGGTTTCGCCAATTCATCTTGTACGTAGCGATATTGCTGAGGATTCGTCTTCTCGGAAACCGACCGCCATTCCAACAAAGTGGTCTGTTGATCATCAGGATCGTTATAGAGTCTTTTCAATTCTGAAACAGATTGATAACTAGTCGTTTGGGTCGCTTTTTGATAAGGATAGCGATAGGCTAGGCGTTTCAAAAGATCATCGATATTGCTATCTGGCGCAATCAATCGTTTAGGCTCCTCGACTGGCGCAAGGGTCTCTTGGACTTCTTGCGTGATCGTTTCTTGATTCCACCATGACAGACGAAAATGAGCAGGATGATCGATCGTCCGCTTGCGCTCTGACGCTTCGGAGAATACTGCTTCCATATCTGGATGGCGCATCAGGGTCCGTCCGACCCAATCCATCAAGCTCCCCCGTGCCACTAAGCGCAACGCTGGATCAAGAACCATCTCGGATTGGGTCAAGCCAGATTGCCACGTCTTGAAGGCATCCGCTTGATTTTTATAGGAGCCTACTAAGAAAAGCTTCTGCTCTGCTCGTGTCAATGCTACATATAATTTTCGCATCTCTTCTGACAAGGCTTTTTTCAAACGAACTTGCTTGATGGCTTGAAACGGCAGTGTTTCAAATTTAAGGTTTTCTGCGGGTTCCACATATTGGATCCCAGCCCCCAGCTGTTCTTCAAAGATATAGCGTTTTTGAAAATCTTGGTAATTAAAGAATTTTGTTGTATCCAATAAGAAGACGACAGGAAATTCCAAACCTTTACTTGCATGGACGGTCATCACACGAACCGCATCTTCTACTGGTGTAGCTAATGGCTCTGCCAAGTCCTTGTTTTTTTCTTGCATCTTTTCGATGAAGCGAATGAATTGATACAACCCACGGAAACTGCTCTTTTCATATTTCTCCGCTCTGTGAACCAATGCGGCTAAATTGGCATAGCGCTGCTGACCTGCAGGCAGTCCCACGACATAATCCAAATAGGCAGTATCTTCATAGATTTGCCAAAGTAAGGTCGGGATTGGTAATCGTCGTGCTTCCTCTCGCCATTGTTCCAGTTTTGTTAAAAACCCATCCACCGTTTGCCACAAGGGTGACGCTTCTTGTTGCCCATGGTAATCCAATACTGCATCGTAGTAGTCGCTGGAACGATTCGCTAAACGGATCTCAGCCAATTGGTCTTCTGTTAGGCCGACGATTGGCGAACGCAAAACGGCCACAAGTGGGATATCTTGGTACGGGTTATCAATGATCTGCAGCAAAGAAACGACGGTTTGGATCTCCGTTGCCTGAAAATAGTTTTGAGCATCATTGACCGCCATCGGAATCCCAAACTGCTTAAAGACATCCAAAATGACAAGATTGTTTTTACGTGTGGGGGTCAACAAGACGATATCGTTGTAAGTGATTGGTCGATTTGTTTTGGCTTTTTTGTCATAGATCATGAATTTTGATTCAATCAGCTCCTGAATCTTCAAGGCAGTGATCTGCATTTCACCTTCTGTTTTGTCATCGATCAATTGTTCTTCGGATTCATGTTCTTTTTCATATAACAAGAGCTCTGTTGCAAAGGCCTCGCTTTCTGGAAAATCAGGAAAACCGGTAATCAAGGCTGCCGCCTCATCGTAAGGGATTTGTCCAACCCTTTCATCCATCAGTTGTTGAAAAACTAGATTCGTAAAATCCAATACATCGGAACGAGAACGGAAATTTTCTGCTAAGACGATTCTCCGCCCACCATTCTCTGTTTCAAATGCCAAGTATTTTTCGATAAATAGCGTCGGATCTGCTAGTCGAAACGAATAGATCGACTGCTTCACATCCCCCACCATAAACATGTTGCCAGGATTATGATCGACTTGTCTGACCCAATATAAAATTGCCTCTTGCAGCCGATTGACGTCTTGGTATTCATCGACTAAAACTTCTTCAAAACGATCACGATAATAGCTCGACGCCTCACTTCCACTGCCGTCTCCTTGTAAAATCTGCAAGGTGAAATGTTCCAAATCATTAAAGTCTAAACGGCCTTTTGAAAGCTTTCTTTCTTGAAATGCTTTCATAAATGCTTCGGTCATCGCTGCCATTTTTTCAACGACAGGTGCTGATCGATGAAGCAGCTCCATCATTTCAGCTGGTGGATACGGGAAGGTGGCTTTCAATTGCTCGACCAATTTTTTCGCATCATCGCGTAAGGGCTTGATTTCTTGGGACAATTCCTTTTGTTCTGGTTTGCGAAAAGCTGGGTAACGACCAAAACGCAATGTTTGGATCTGCTCATAGAAGCCATCGACATCGTCTGCATCCAGCAGAGCCTTTAAGGTTTCCACCATGCCCAATTCGGTATCGATCAACTGTGCCGCTTTTTCCATCGCTTCATCAGAACGGGCATAGTCTTGCGCCGCCTGCAGCAAATGCGCCGCTGTCTTCAAATTTTCTTGCAAAGTCGGTTTGATTTGCGATTGATACAGGGTATTTTCAGCAAAGGTTTCTTTGCCGATATAGTGATCACTTAGATGAGCTAACCAGTTGACTGGATCTGGATTTGCTCGGGCAAAGTCATAAAGAGACAGGATCAGATCCCCGACGCCTTCATCAGAACGATCACTTGAAAAATTTTCCGTCAAACGAAAGAAGGCTTCATCATTGGCTTCATATTGTTGATCTCTCAGCTGTGTCCAGATTTCTTCTTTCATCAATAAAATTTCGGTTTCATCGGTCATCATGCGGAAATTGGGATCTAAATCGATCAAATAATAAAAACGCCGAATCACAGTTAAACAAAACGCATGCAAGGTAGAAATGTTAGCTGTCGGCAACAGCTGCAGCTGACGAACGAAGTGCTGGCGCTTTCGCTCGTCACTTTCTTGATTGATGGCCTGTTGCAATGCCACTTGAATCCGTTCTTTCATTTCTCGAGCAGCTGCTTCGGTAAAGGTTACGATCAGTAAAGAATCGATCGTCGTTCCTGCTTTTAGCTTTTCGATCACTCGCCGAACCAAAACGGTGGTTTTGCCTGAACCCGCTGAAGCGGAAACGAGGATATTATCCCCTTTATCAAAAATGGCTTGCCATTGGGTATCCGTAAAGGTTTCATTTTGCGGTTTTAAAGGGATCTTACTCATCTTCTTCCTCCCTTAAGCGATGGATAATCTCATCTTTAGATAAGTTTTCTAAACGGTGGTACTCATTTTCTTTCAACAATACATCAAAGTCACAGATGCTGCGAAACGGACAAAATTCACACGCCCGTTTTTTGTCTTTTATTTTATAAGACGGGTTTAAGGCGATTTCACCGCTCAACAGCTTCTCACCGCTTTGCTGCATGTTTTTACGATTGTGTTTTCTTAACAGTTCAAGCTCTTCTTCTGTATAAAACTTGTTTTTCGCCTGCGTTGTTTTTTGATAATTGCCGTTTTTGTCTTTTCGAACAGGGAATATCGGTGAATTTTTGCTGGCTTCAACATCCTCATCTAGCAACGGGAAAACAGCCGGTTCGTCAATAAACAACCCGTCATACTTGAAACGTTTTAAACGTTCTTCTTCACTGGCTTCTTGTCCGTCCAAAAGCGGATTATGCACATGCAGATAATAAGCCCCCGCTGGTCGCACATTTGGCGAACCAACCAGTTGGACAGCATCCGTCAATGCGACATCGAGATAGGTGATCAACTGCATCGCAAGTCCGTAGTATGCTTCAGAAAGGTCAAAATCTCGGCTGCTAGATTTATAGTCAACAACAGAAAGCCATTGTTCTTCTTCCGTTTTCGCCGTATCGACACGATCGATCTTCCCCCGCACATGCAGTTTCCCGCCAGAACTTAATGGTAATTCGATCCCATTGATCCCATTTGAGCCAGCGATCTGTCCGAATAGCACCTCCGTCTTTTCAGGACTAAAATGCATTTTTTGTCCTTGTTTCGCTAATGCCCACGCTACTCGCTGAATCGTCTTGCCTAATTGATATCGAATAAAATTCATCCGAGCAGAGCTCGCCAGTAAGCGATAACGGCTTTCGCCAAAAATTTCCTGCAAAACGACTTCCACAAATTGCACGCGTTGGTCAGCAGTTAACTGGGTCAAGGAAATATTTTCAGCAATCAGGACTTTGACAAAGCGGTCCAAAGCATCATGGAAAAACTCACCGGTCATTGCTGGATTTAAGCCATAAACTTCCCGTTCTTTTAACCGTAATCCGTAGCTGACGAAATACTTGTATTCACACTGATAGAACGTCTCCATCTGAGAAATGGAACTGTAGATCGACGGTCCATATAGTGCCGCAGCTTGTGCTTGAGACAAAGGAATCGGAATATTTTGATGAGTTTGGCTTTCAAATACTTGGGCAGCTAAATTTGTCCATTCCGAACGCAGCAGTGCTTGTTTCAGCTGCTCCCAAACCCTAGGCAAATTCTCTTTGTTTTTTTGCGCTTGCTGACTGAGGTTATTGATTTGATAGATCAGGCCACGGTAACTGCCGACATAGTTTCTTGGATCGCTGACTAGCGTCAATATCCCTCGCTCTTGCAGTGGGACATCCAAACGTTTGACCACGCGATCTAAATAAGGCGACATTTTGATGTTTTGCTGGGTATCAAAATTAACGGCATAGGACAGTGATAAGTGTTCCGTTGCTGAAAGCAAGACAGAGTAAAAAGCAAATGGCTCTTTGACACTGCCTTCCACCACTGTATCTCTAAGGTATTTTTCACCATTGAACAACTGATTGAAATGCTGACGTTCTTCATTCGTCAACAACGTTTTGTTCTCTATTTTTCTTGGCAACGCCGTTTCATTCAATCCCGGTGCAAATGTGATCTTTGCTTGCTTTGGACGTGCCAGATCAAGGCGATTGATGTTGACTTGGTCGATCGCTGTTGGGATCTTCCCGAATGTGACATTTTCTAAGCCAGTCAATAAGACATCCTCAAAGAGCGCAAAATCAAAGGACTCTTCTCCATAAATCGCAGCATATTCATCCAGCAAATCCATCAAGGCTTGCCATGCTTGTTCATGATTACGGGCTTGATCCAACTTCCCTTGCTGGATCGCTTGATCTCGCCAATGCCGCAGTTGTTCTTCAACACCGGCATTCAGTAAAAAGCGATACAGCAGTTCGACCGCATCGCGGTTCGTTCTAGCAGCCGTCAGCCAGTCAAGAGTATCAGCAACATCTTGCTTAAAGGCCCTGCGCAACTGGTTGGTATACGCTGTCAAATCCACTTTATCCGTCTGCTCTTCTTCCGATTGTAAATACTCGATCAGTTCCCAATCTTCGTTTCTCGTCCAACTCGCTCCTTGGAAATCATGAGCCAACGCTTTGTTCTCGGTAATATCCACCAACTTACGAAACTGGTCACGGCCGACGAGCCAATCTGCTTCGGAGCGATAGGCTGCCGGTAAGTAAAGTTCCGTTCTAAGCAGCCGCAAAATATCATTTAAGCGAAAGCCATAGGATTGACAAGCAAAAAAAGCATTCAAAAACTCAACCAATGGGTGTTGCGCCATCATCTGCTCTTCATCGATATAAAAAGGAATCTCAAACTCAGTAAAAATTTTAGGGATATATTGATGATAGATTTCTGGTTCGGCGATCAATAATTGGATCTCCCGGTAACGTAATGCTGGATACCGTTTGTTATCGCTCATCATCCCACGGATCGACGCTGCAATCTGACGGATCTCTTCTTCTGGATTCCCAACTTTCCAAACTGCCAGAAAGTCCTTCACAGAGGACTGTTGCTGATAGCTGACTTGTGACTGGGTATGCCGCCAAAATGTTTCAATTTCATTATACGCCTGTTGCATCGATCCCTTGGCTTCCTCGTCCACCTCTTGGTTGACCGAAAGTTTCTGATCCAAATAAATCGGCACTTGATTTTCTCGGGCAAAACTAATCAATTGATAATAGGTTCGCCCTGCTTCATAAAACAAATTCAACGGTGAAGGCAGCTCTTGTGGATACCCACGATCCAGAAAAAGATCAATAATGACATGACTTTTTTTCATCAACACTTGAATCAGCTGCTGTTCCTGTGTTGAAAAAGCGGAAAACCCACTGATAATAAATAAGGCATGGGAAAGATCTGGCGCTTTGTTCATTGACACTGCGTTAGGCATTGCTTGCTCCACTGGAGAATCATCCAGCAAGGAACCTTCAAGAAAGCGTGTCAACAAGGTGATCGGTTGTTCGACTTGTAATGCACGCTCCAGAAGTTCTTGTTCAAATCGTTGAAATATTTTCGCTAATTCACTGTATTTTTTCTCCTCGTCTTGGGTTGCGCTTGGCGCAGCACCACCTGCCAATAAATCTTCGATCCCCAATCGACTTGTATGCATTTCTTGATAGAACGCCAACAATTGTTGGATAAAACCCGCTTTGTTGATCTCACCACGGTATAAGACGAGTTCTTCTTCTAGTTCCAAAAGCAGCTTACGCATGATCATGGAGGCACCATTTTCAGTGATGGCATTTTGAGAAAGCAAGCCGGTTTGTTGCAGATAAAACCAAGCCAAACGGTGAAAACTGTACACTTGCGCGCGAATAGAAGCAAAATCTTCTACGCGATCCTCTCTCAGTAATTGAAGGATCTCGCGTTCTCGTTCAAATTTGTTGTAGTTAGGTACCAGAAAAAATACTTCTTGATGGTCTTTTTCTAACCAGCTTTTTGCATTTTCTATCACTGCTTGATCATGACGACAACGGCCATCGCCAAGGATAAATCGTAAACTCATGAAAGGACTCCTTCTCTCCATCGTCTTTTAAAAAAAACACTAAAAATCAGCGGCACGTTTTTTCAAATGCGTCTTTGTTTTTAAAAGAATCTCCTTAAAAACAAAAAAACGGTCGCAGAATTTCACTCTTTGCCTAGCATACCAAAATCGGCAATTGGCCAGAATACAAATTTTACATCACCCAAAATCGTTGCTTCATCGATCAGACCTAATTGACGACTATCTTTGGAAATTCGGCGGTTATCCCCTAACACTAAAATTTGACCTTCAGGAATGACTTCAACACCAAATAACCCCATATCAAAATCACTGGTCAATGGAAAGCCATCTGTGACAGCTGCTTTGAATTCATCCAAGTAGGGTTCATCATATGCTTGTCCATTGATATAAAGGGTATCGTTTTGATAGGAAACCTGGTCGCCAGGCAAACCGATCACGCGTTTGATATAGTTTTTGCCTGCTTCATCCGGTGCTTCAAACGTTATGATATCGAAACGTTCGATCTCGGTATTTTTCAAAGCAATTACCCGCTCACCATCATGTAATGTGGGGTCCATCGAATCTCCTTTTACGATCACAGGAGTAAAGACATACTGTCTTAATAACAAGAGGAATAAGGTGAAGATCACGACAAATCCTACTGTTTTTAAAAGCTCTTTTACTTGTTGCACGCGTCCCTCACTCCTTGAATATTTTACTATATTTCCCAAGAATCGAACAAACATTCTTATTTTTCTATTCTACCATAAAATGATAGGAGCAGGACATTTCCCCTTTGGTTCTTTACAAAAATTTGGAGAATCAAGAGACTTGCATATGAATTGTCATCCTTTCTGATCCGTGCTAGGGTTTAATAAGAACCCATTATTGAAAGGAAGTGCCAAGATGAACCAACAGTTACCACAAGTACCAACAAAGTTATTGATTAACGGAAAATGGCTTGAAGGAACAAAAGAGTCGGTTTCGGTTACCAATCCTGCCACTAATGAAGAACTCGTAAAAGTCAGTCAAGGAGGGATCGAGGAAACCAAGCAAGCAATCGATGCCGCAGCGATTGCTTTTCCCGAATGGTCAAAACGCTCCCCTCGAGAACGTGCCGATTTGATGAACGTCATTGCTGATTTGATGGAAGAAGAAAGCGATCGTTTAGCAAAAATCATGAGTATGGAACAAGGAAAACCATTAAAAGAAGCGGAGGCAGAAATCCAATCCAACGTTGACAATTTCCGTTGGAATGCAGCTGAAGCGCAACGGGTCTATGGCGAAGTGATTCCAGCCCTGAACACAATCATTGGCTGGTACGCAAAGAAGCGATCGGGGTTGTTGGCGCGATCACGCCTTGGAACTTTCCTTCTAACATGATTGCAAGAAAAATTGCGCCTGCTATGGCCGTTGGCTGTACCCTTGTTATGAAACCATCTAAAGAAACACCCCTATCAGCATTGGCTTTAGGTGAACTTTTTCAACAAGCGGGCCTTCCTGACGGGGTCGTCAATATCGTCTTAGGAGATTCTTCTGAAATTGGGAAAGAATTGACCGAAAATGAACAAGTCAAAAAAATCACCTTTACTGGCTCCACGAAAGTTGGGATGAAATTATACGAACAAGCTGCACCAACTCTGAAAAAAGTTTCATTGGAGTTAGGTGGTCATGCCCCGTTTCTAGTTTTTGCTGATGCTGATTTAGATTTAGCTGCTGAAAAATTAATTGCAGCAAAATTCCGTAACAACGGTCAGGTCTGTACATCCCCCAATCGAATTTTTGTCGAAGAGTCCGTCAAAGACGCCTTTACCAAAACATTACTAGCGAAAATGGAATCCGTAACGGTCGGCAATGGTCTGGAAAACCCTACTGTTGGTCCTTTGATCAACCAAGCAGGCGTTGAAAAAGTCATTGAGCAGTTGGAAGATGCAGTAAATAAAGGAGCTAAAGTTTTACTCGGTGGTAAAAAGCTTACTAAAGGTGAATACGAAAAAGGCAACTTCTTCGCACCAACGGTCATCGATGGGATTACTTCTGAGATGGCTATCTACTATGAAGAAACCTTTGGACCTGTGATTCCATTGATCTCATTTACGGATCGACAAGCAGTCATCGCTGCGGCAAATGATACGGAATTTGGACTAGCTTCCTACTTCTTTTCAACGAATTTGCAAACGATCTCGAATGTAGCCCAAAACCTCCAATATGGGATGGTTGGGGTCAATGACATTGCGATCTCAAATCCGGCGGCTCCCTTCGGCGGCGTCAAGCATTCCGGTTTTGGTCGTGAAAACGGCAAATATGGCCCTGAAGAATACGTGACCGTTAAATTCATTGCTATCGATGCCCAATAAGAAAAAGTCAGGTGCGTTTGCCTGACTTTTTGACGTCCCAAGCATTTTCTTTTACTAACATTAAGTAAGAATGTATACTTCACTCTATGACAATAGAAAAGGTGGGAATACGATGACAAAATTTCTTGATACAATCAAACAGCGCCGCTCAATCTATGGGCTAGGTAAAAATGTGGCTCTTTCCGACACTGAAATCGAAGACATTGTGAAAGAAGCAGTGAAAAATAGTCCAACTGCGTTTAACGCACAATCACCAAGAGCCGTGATTTTATTTGGCGAAGCCCACGAAAAATTGTGGACATTAACAGAGGCTGCGATAGAACCATTGACACCACCCGAAGCGTTTGAAGCGACAAAACAAAAACTTGCTGGTTTTAAAGCGGGTTACGGAACCGTTCTATTCTTTATTCACACGGATACCGTGAAAAATTTGCAAGAGCAATTTGCTCTATATGCAGAGAACTTTCCCGTTTGGGCAGAACAATCGAATGGGATCGCTCAAGCGAACGCTTGGACCGCTTTAGAAGAAGCTGGATTAGGTGCCAACTTACAGCATTACAACCCTGTCATCGATGATGCTGTTGCAGCTGAATGGTCAATTCCTGAAAATTGGCAACTACGGGCGCAACTAGTCTTTGGTTCAAAAGAAAGCGAACCGAACGAAAAAGAATTTCTAAGTGACGATGAGCGCTTCCGCGTGTTCCATTAATCAATTTTCGACCTAAAAAAAGACCCTTGATTACGCCTTAAACTGGCAGTAATCGAGGGTCTTTTAGTCCTTTGTTCCTTGATCATGATCGACTAAAATATCGATCGGTGTCCCTTCATTCAAGTGTTCTGACAAGAAAACAACCAATTCTGCTAATGGCTGCTTGAATTTCATCAATGGGCCTCTCATCCCTCTTCGAAAATAGTTCATCTTGATGGGCTGCCCTTCCTTTTCTTGAAATAAAACGACTCGATCGATCTCTTGGTAGAGTACCCCTTTGATACTCATTGGATGGACAATGATTCGATCAAGTGCTAAGCCGCGGCTATCTAAAACAAAGCTCAAAAAGACCAAACCCGAAACGATCCCCCGCACCCGATTATCAAGTGCCTCTTCCATCATCACCATAGATAGGATAATCATTACTGAAAAAATCGTAATGGCGACCTTGCTTAGTTTGCGCTCCACAGCAAGAAATTGAATGTCTTTCCTTACCACGAATAAATAAAGGTATAAAACGATCGTAAAGGCACACATCACTAGCGTTAACCCACTCATAATACTCTCCGTTCTGTTTTCTTTTCCTTATTTTACCAAAAAACCATCTGATACAAAAGGCTTAGCCTATTTCGTAGGTTTTTTGATATCTATTTTAACAAGAATTCGGTACAATAGGAAAAAAAGGAGGAATTATCATGAATGCATTTTTTGATAAATTACAACGCTATGATTTACTTCGTGCCGTCGTATATATCGTCTTTGGCTTCATCATCTTGATTGCACCACGATCTGTCTTCAACACGATCGTTTATCTTGTTGCCGGGTATATTGCATGTTTAGGGATCATTAGCTTGTATACGAGCTACAAAGAAAAACAAAAGGGCTATCGCAATGTGCAATCCGTCTCTGGTATCTTACTGTTGATTGCGGCAGCTGCGATTTTAGTTTTTGCCAAAGGGTTACTTGCCATCGTGCCATTTTTCTTAGGAATCATGATCACCATCAGCGGTTGCACCCGATTGATGGCAAGCTTTAACCAAAAACGCATTGGTTTACCTTATATCACTAGCTTGATCATCAGTCTATTGATCATTGCTGCAGGGATCATCCTAGTATTGAATCCCTTCGCCACTTGGTTGTTATTCTTCCAAATTTTTGGCGGGATCTTGATTTTCATGGGTGCCTCCGATGCGGTCAACCATTTTCAACGAAAAAGAGCCTAATAAATAAGAATGTTTTAAAATTTCCTACGAATCTAACATCTACATGTAGACTTTTCCCGCTATTCCTTTTAAAATAGGAGATATCAAACAGTCAGTCCATTGACACGCGGGAGGTGCGACATGAAGAAAATCAAGCAAGAAGCAAAACATCCAAACGATGTACCGGTAATTTTTTTGACCGATGTAACTGGCAAAGTCGTACGAAAAATCTCGATCAATGAGTGGCGTGCGCTTAAAGCAACCCCTGACCAGATCGAAGAACTTGATATCAAATTGTATCGTGAAGCAATCAGTTTCTATCTTCAAGAAGACTACGCAAAAGCAAAAGATCTCTTGCATTTCTTGATCAACAAAACAGACTATAGTCATTATGAATACGTGGAACGACTAGCAAATATCTACCGCATCGAAAACCGTCCCGCTAAAGAAAAAGACCTGTTACTGACTGCTTATCATGCAATCAAACCGTTGGAGTCCTCTGAAGGGATTTTAAGAAGGATCGAAAATCGATTGCAAAAAATCGATGCCTTTGATTTTCCAACTTCGACACAATTCAGTCATTAAAAAAGCAGCTATCCTTCGATAGCCGCTTTTTTTTATGCATCTGGCAGTTTGCGCAAAAGGCGCAACCCGTTAAACAATACAATCAACGTACTTCCTTCATGGGCAAATACCCCCAGCCCAATATTCATTTTTCCAAATAGATTCAACCCGACTAATAATGCGACGATAAACATGGAGAAGAAAATATTTTGCCAAATGATTCGATCCATTTTCTTCGCTAAGCGATAGGCATACGCGAAGCGTGAAAGATCATTTTTCATGATCACGGCGTCCCCCACTTCGATAGCAACATCTGACCCTTCCCCCATCGCAAAACCGATGTCTGCCTGAACAAGTGCGGGCGCATCATTGATGCCATCCCCCACCATGGCGGTTTGTCCGTAGGCTTCTTGGAGTGCTCGAACCGCTTCCGCTTTGTTCTCAGGTAACACATTAGCCGCCACTTGATCAACGTTTAGCCGCTTTCCGATGGCTTCCCCAGCAGACGCACTATCTCCGGTGATCATAACGGTATGGATCCCTTCATTTTTTAAATAACGAATCACAGAAGCTGCCTGTTCGTTCGGCTCATCCATCAAAGCGATGATTGCGACAACCTCTTCATTGATGGAAAAAATGACCATCGTTTTTCCTTGCGCTTCCAGGTGACGGTACTGTTGCTCCAACGAACCTGTTAACTGGGAGTTTTCGGTTCTTTTTCCTAATCGATAGGTTTTTGTTCCTGAGACGGCTACTAAACCGGAACCAATCTCATTCGTAACCGTCAGCTGTTCGTTTTGCTGCCCTTTACTGTTCTTCTCAAAATAAGTAACGATCGCATCTGCCAATGGATGATTGGCTTGTTTTTCCAGCGAAACGATGATGGAAGCGGCCTCTGCTTGATCGATGGCTTCAGCGAAAATGACATCCGTGACCGTTGGTTTTCCGACGGTCAACGTGCCCGTTTTGTCAAATGCCACCGCTTTGATCTGAGCAAAATTCGTTAAGTAGTTACTGCCTTTAAAAAGAATCCCTTTTTTCGCTAGATTTGAAATCGCAGATAAACTAGCAGGTACCGCACTTGCCGCTAACGCACAAGGAGACGCTGCAATCATCATCACGATCCCGCGATAAAAACTAGTATACCAATCCCAACCAAGTAGAAACGGTGCTGTTAAGATGAACAAAGAGACTGCAATGAAAACAATGGTTACATAGATTGGTTCAATTTTTTTGATTCGTGTTTCTGTTGGTGACTGATTCGACTGTGCCGCTTCAACGACTGAAAGAATTTTGGCAAAGACCGTTTCCGAGCTGTCTTTTGTGACTTCCATCAAAAATGTTCCATTGCCATTAATGGTACTGCCATAAACTTCGTCTCCCGCTGTTTTTTCTCGCGGTATACTCTCGCCATTGATGGAAGCTTCGTTGATGGCACTCGTGCCAGAAAGAAACACCCCATCTGTTGCTAACTGATCACCAGGCAAAACTTGTAAAATATCCCCTTTTTTTATCTCTGAAGCAGCAATTTTTTTGGCTTTCCCATCTGGGCCCATCAAACGCGCTTCCGTTGGATTCAATTTGAGAAGATTGGTAATTTCACGTCGGCTTTGCCCTTCCGCGTATTCTTCTAAAAAGTGAGCACCAGCAAAAATCAAAATCAGTAAGGCTGCCTCATTAAAATTGCCTATGATCATTGACCCTATCGCTGCTAATAACATCAATAGATGTACATTTGGCGTAAAGCGCCGATTGATTCTTGTGCTTTTTACGGTATCCTCGATCCCTTCCCACGAAATGTGGTAGCCCGCTAATAAAACTGCAGCAAAATAAACCCCGTCTTTTACCCATTGATTCGAAATAAACAGCGCCACTATAAAGAAGATTACCCCCGCGAAGTAAACTTTACGAGGAAACGTCCCATGATCATGGGTATGCGTATGTCCCTTCGTTTTTGTGTGATCGTGTTGACAAGTATGTTCAGCCATCATCAAAACCTCCTCTATTCCATCGAACATATGAACGATCAATCATGTTTATACCCTGATTATATATGAACAAACAATCATATGTCAACCGAAATAAGTTTTTCTTGTGAAATGTAAGCGTTTATGGTTTTGAGAATGCTGATGGCATGCTAGAATAAAGTTAGGAGAAAAAAGGAGTGTTGGCTATGAGAACATTTACTGGTGGAATTTCACTAAGTCCCCCGTTACAAATGTTAAAAGAAAAATTAATGATCGAACAAGATGAAATCCTTACCTTTTCACCCACGATGGTCTTTATCCCTTTGGCACAACATATTGGTGCCCCTGTCGAACCGACGGTTTCCGTTGGTGAGTACGTCAAGCAAGGGCAAGTGATCGCTGAAGCAGATGCCTTTGTATCTGCGAAAGTCCATGCATCTGTTTCGGGCAAAATCGTCGATATTGTCGATTGGCCAAATCAAAACAATGAAGAAGGAAAAACCATCATCATTGAAAACGATTATGCCTTCGATAATGATTTTTTGTCTACCCCATTCAACTGGCAATCTGCTGCTAACGAAACGATCCTCAAAAAAATCCGTCAAGGCGGTATCGCCGGCAAAGGCGGTGCAACGTTTCCCACCCATGTCAAATTCAGTATTGATGAAAATAAAGAAATCCATACCTTGATCTTAAACGGATCTGAATGTGAGCCCTTTTTGCGCAGTGATGCCTTCTTAATGCAAAAAGAAGCCAAAAAAATCATCCAAGGGGCAAAAATTGCCCAAAAATTGTTAGCTGATCCAAAAATCATCATTGGCATCGAGGATGATAAACCGCTAGCCATTTCAGCGATGCAAGCCGCAAGTGCAGAGGATGACACGATAGAAGTCGTTACTGTCCCAACTGTTTATCCAACCGGTGGTGAAAAGCAGTTAGTAGAGTTATTGACCGATCAGGAGGTACCTTTAGGCGGCTTGACTGCCGATATTGGGATCGTATTGATCAATGTTGCCACCAGCTTTGCCATCGCTGAAGCGGTCTGTTATGACAAACCGCTGATTGAACGCTATACAACGGTGACTGGTGATGTTCAACATCCACGCATCGTCAAAAATCCTTTAGGAACACTCGCAGGAGAGTTGATCGATTTTGCTGGCGGCTTTCAAGGTGCGCCCAGCAAGCTGATTCTTGGCGGCCCCATGATGGGGAAATCCGTCAAAACATTAAAGGTTCCGGTCACCAAAGGCAGCAACGGGATCGTTGTTTTTAATGAAGAAACCGATTGGCTATATGCCGAAAACCCCTGCATTCGCTGCAATAAATGTGTCGAAGCTTGTCCGATGCGCCTGATGCCGATGGAGATTGATCAATTCTATCGAGCAGGCGATTATCAAAAATGTGAAGAATTGCTGGCAGAAGCGTGTATCAATTGTGGTGCTTGCACCTTTGTCTGTCCAGCCAAACGTTCCTTAGCTGCCAATATCACTGCCGCAAAAGGCAAGGTTGCACAGCTGCAGAAGGAGGCGAAGGAAAGTGCCTGATTACTACAAGGATTCCGATAGCGAGCGCCTCTTTCAGCAACGAAAAAACCAAGAAACACCACCAAGCCCACATATTCGCAGCAATGACGAAACAGTCAAAATCATGGGCTGTGTAGTACTAGCCTTACTACCAGCAGTTTTATTCTCGGGCTACCTTTTCGGGCTCAAGGTATATGGGTTGTTTTTCATTGCGCTAGCCACGGCGTTTGCCGCCGACGGAATTTGGTCTTACCTCATCAAACGGCCATTTCGTTTCGATCTAAGTATCGTTGTGACGGCATTGCTTTTAACGATGAATCTTCCACCGACCGCACCCTGGTATTTCCCAGTGATCGGGGTGGCGTTTGCCGTGATCATCGTCAAAGAATTTTTTGGCGGTATCGGCTATAACTTTTTAAATCCAGCCCTTGGCGGTCGCGCCTTGTTGATTGGCTTGTTTTATAACCAGATGTTTTTGATCAGTTGGCCAGATCCACCTTTTGGCAGCATTGCTCCTGATGTGGTTTCGCAAGCTACGGCGAACGATGTCGTTTCAGGTGCTACGCCGTTAGCTGTCATGAAGGCCGGGGACACCTTAAGCGGTTCTGATTTGTTGGATGCTTTTTTAGGATTTACTGGGGGACGAATCGGTGAAACCAGTGCCTTGCTTTTACTGCTGGGTGGAATTTTTCTCGTTTACAAGAAAATCATCTCCCCTCGTATCCCACTGATTATTTTTGCAACGATCGGGCTCTTTGCTTTTATCCTTGGTCCAGAAGGACTTTTTACTGGTAGTTGGCAAACGGTGATTGGGCATATCATCAGCGGTGGTGCCATGTTGGGTGCGATCTATATGGCGACTGATTATTCTTCGACTCCAGGAACAAAAGCAGGAGAAAATCTTTTTGCCTTAGGCGTGGGGCTTCTCGTTGTCCTCTTCCGTTTCTTTGGTTTCACAAACGAAGGCATGAGCTATGCCATCTTGATCATGAATTGTTTTACTCCACTCATCGATCGCTTCTTACGCCTTCGCATTTTAGGGGAAGGAAAAAAGACCCCGTTCAACCTTAAAATCATGAGCTAAAACGCAAGAAAGGAGCGTTCTCATATGATGATCGCCAATCGACTAGTGGTCTTCCTAGTCATTCTACTCACAAATTACGCCTGTCAAAATTTGGCGCCGACCGTCAAAGAAAAAAAACCGAACGTGACGACACGGGTGGTGTTCCTGTCAGGGATCATTGCAGTCGCATACTTGTTGAGCGGTTTAAGTTTTTATCTTTTGCTTCAAAATCGCTTTGTCTATGGCAATCAAGTGGTCACCAATTTGGTAAGTGCTGCCATCATCGCCTTGATTACTGCCAGTTTATGCTTACTGATCGTTCCAGCAAAAAAACGTTTCTTGACGAATGATCTAAAAAAGACGACCCTAGTCAGTGTCATCTTGCTGACGATCGCCACTGTGACCCAATTTCCCTATACCGATTATTTAACCAATTTATTTGTTGCTGTAGGCATGTATTTTCTCTTTTCCTGTGCTTTGTCAGGGGTTCATACACGAAATCAAATTGCCGCAATTCCGCCAATTCTGAAAGGCCTACCCCTGGACATCGTGACACTTTTTCTATTTTATCTGAGCTTTTCCTTTCTCAACGGTGTCTTCTTCAATTATTTATTCTAAACAAAAAGCAAGTCCCGCTTTGGCAGCGGAACTTGCTTATTTCTTGCGGAATATTTCTCTGAAGGAACCGATCAAAAAACCAGTCGAAAAAGCATTTTGTGCTTTTTGTTCTTTTTCAGCAGCGATTTTTTGTCGTGTTCGCAGCCCTTTATTGGCATTTTTGGACTTCTTCCCTTCACGGAGTTCTTTCGAAGCCTTTTGAAACTCTTTTGAGAAACGGTTATACCCAACCACTCCTTTTGCCTCCTTTCTTTTTGCGTGACACATAATAACGAGGATTTATTATAGGAATTGCCTTTCTGATGCAAATCAGGTAA
>ENA-OWZT01000222-OWZT01000222.1-human-gut-metagenome-genome-assembly--contig:-NODE-222-length-21029-cov-7.40898_pt1 | contig 21029 bp, 42 predicted proteins | sample MGYA00249265_ERZ652125 | MGnify/ENA primary metagenome ERZ652125 (study PRJEB26925, sample SAMN05827236) | human gut metagenome | biome: ENVO:2100002; feature: ENVO:00000062; material: ENVO:00002003... | reverse complement strand
TCTCTGTTCCTTTATAATCAATATCCATCGCAAGAATTCCATTGGAATCAACTTTTGCGACTACACTATCCAGTGAATTATTATGAGCAACTCCATCAGTAATTTGGAAAGTTATAGTTCCTGTTCCATAAGTTTTTTTATCATCAAAACTTTTATCACCTTGAGGTATAGCATAATAAAAGAGATTCGGTTCATCACCAAATACTAATTTCCGAGGTACTTTAGTATTCAAAACACCCGCTAATCCTCTTCTCTTCTCTATCACATTACTTTTTATAAAAAAGGACATCTTGATTAAGGCTTCCTCATTTGTACTGGAAACAAAAGCGTTACCAGCCTCACCAAAAGATTTTGATTCAATTGTGGTTGAAGGTCCAATCCCTCTGTCTAATGAGGTAATCTCGTCTATAAAAGAAGATAAGTCAACCTCACCAAAGAACACCGGTATTTTCATAACTTACCCCCTATTTCTATAAACTTTGTTTTCCATAATTTCTATACGATCATTTTCAATTTTTACCATTGGTGCTAAGATAGTTCCAGTCTTTTGACCATCTAATAACACTGTACCCTCTATAGTGATATACATAGGTTCATTTTTCTTTTGAGCGAGTGCGCCATCAGCAATAACTCTTTTAGCGGTATAGTTTCCATCAGATATAGTTTTAGATACATCCATTTGAAGTGTTTTATTAGAAAATGCATCTATTTCATCAGCAATAAAACTACTAGTAATACCTGCAGCCATACCTTTTACTGTTGCCTGTACATCTTTAAACTTGTCTTTTAAAGTCTCGTTAAACCCTCCCATTATTGCTTTACCAGCTGGTACTAGTAATTTTCGGTCATAAGAAATCGGTCCTTTGTGTTCTTTGATCCAATCTGCAATTCCTCCAACGAAGTTCTTTACTCCTTCCCAAGCAGCTTTTAGACCTCCTAGAAAGCCTTCCATTATCGCAGACCCTGCACCACTGATATCTATATTTTTCAGTCCGTTGATAACATTTTTTACATTATCAATAATGCCTGTTACTTTTGATCCAACACTAGAAAATACGTTCCCCATAGCACTGAATCCACTACCAACTGTCGATAATACAGATTTAATGATATTTCCTGCAGCTGAAATGACTGATCGAATTGCGCCCCATATACTAGACATAACTCCACTTAATACACTACCAGCGCTTCCTAAGCTACTAAATACGACACGAATGCCGCTTATTGCACCTGATATCAAACTTCCTGCTATAGAGACAGCACTTTTTATATTTGACCATGCACTACTAAGAATAGAACTTAATGAACCTCCAGCACTGCCTAAATTTGTAAAGTACCCAATAACAGTTCCGACCCACTCAGCAACAGTTGTTAATGCAGGTACACAGGCTTTGAACGCTTCAACTAGCCAAGTAATAACTGGCGTTAAAAATCCAATTGCACTTGTGATCATGTCGAATGTCGCAGAAACACCCATTAGAATCCCTTTGAAAACTCCTCCTAAAAATGCACCTACAACTTGTAAAACAGGCATCAGCGCACTAGCCAACACAGTGACGATAGGCTGAGCTGCATTCCACATTTTTACAAAAGAATTGACGACCATATCAATAGCAGGACTAACAATTGTCATCATTGTGCTGAAAGCATTCGTTATAGCAGGAATGATTGCAGAAATTACTGCTTGAAGCCCACTAAAATCGAGCTTGGTAAAAGCAGTAGCAATTGTGTTAATTATTGGCGTGAGTGTAGATACCACTGTTTGAAATAGCTGTGGAAGTTGACCAAAGGCTGTTTTAAATGCTTGAATTATTGGATCGATTGCGCTTCGAACGTTTCCTAACAACGTTGATAAACCTCCATCGATCCCAATTCCTAACTGTGACAACAATGCTTCCCCACCTTCGAGAAACCTTGGACCAGCTTCTTGAAATAATGTAGAAAACACTACCGGCAGACCTTTCAATATATTACCGACCATTGGAATGAAGTTGTCGAATAAAAACGTTGAAGTGGTTTGTGCTAATGCTTGAAGAGAAGGAACTATATCACGTCCCAATGAAAGATTTCCAAGCACATTAGAAAACGCTGATTTCATTGAAGTAAAAGACCCGCTGAATGTTTCTGCAGCTTCTTTAGCTGTAGTTCCAGTAATTCCTAATCCTTCTTGAACAGCATGAATCGCAGTGTACACATCACTCAAATTGTTAATATCATATTTAACGCCGGTTAATTTTGTAGCATCTGCTAAAAGTCTTTCCATTTCTGTTTTAGTTCCGCCGTAACCAAGTTTTAAGTTGTCAAGCATAGTATAGTTTTGTTTCGCAAATCCCTGATAGGCATTTTGAATATCACCCATATTTGTGCCCATTTTATTAGCATTGTCGGACATATCCACCATTGCCATGTTCGCTTTATCGGCAGCCTTTTCAGTATCTCCGCCCATAGACTGCAACAAACTTGCACTGAAACTAGTAACATTCTCCATATAATCGTTCGCCGATAATCCAGCCGTTTTATATGCTTCATTGGCGTACTGCTTGACCTTATCAGCACTGCCCTTGAAAAGAGTCTCAATCCCTCCTAATGACTGTTGCAATGCGGCACCCTCTGACAAAGAAGCAGAAATACCTTTAGTTATAAGTTCGCCAATTTTAGCCGCTGCAATAATTCCACCAATCGCCGCAACTAGCTTACCGCCAATTAAATTTCCAGCACTTGTTCCTGCTGCATCAGCTTCACCAGACAATTGTTTTGTTATGGATCCACTAATTCCCTTGGCAGAGGGCATGATTTGTACAAAAGCTTGTCCTAATTCTGTTGCCATTATTCTTCACCCCCATTCGTTGAATCTCCAATCAGTTGTTTTCTCATACGAGTAAAATCCTCACCAGAATCAAATACAACTTCCTCTCTTTCGTTCATGTTATTTCCGACTAATTTAGAAAGAATCGATTCAGGCTGGTTTTTTCCTTTTTGGCCATCTTTTGTTTTCGCCCAAACCAAAAGCCTTAAGTTATCGTTTATTCCCGCTAATAAAAGAGTATTCAGCGGAATTTTTTGCCCACTAAGCTTTTGCTTTATTCTAGATTCATCTCTAAGTCCACATGAAAAAACAGCTACCTTAGAAGCTGGCAGCTGTTTGTAGTCATATATTTTATAGGTTTCGGCTAGATCGCATATCAATGAACTCTCATCGATATTGATCATTCCGGCGAGGATAAGGAGTTTTTTGTTTGATCTTGATTTTGAAAAATATTTCCAAGTTCTTCGACCATTTTAGCAGCAGGAACAATTCCATCTTCATCTCGAACGTGTTCTTTCAAAGCTGCTGCCTGTTCTTTTCCTAAAAGAAGATTTAAAGCTTTCGGCGCAACCACAGGATTTTCATCTATTTCACCAATAACTTCTAAGAGTTCATAATTATCTAATCGTTTTTCTTCGATAGAATACTTGAATCCTGAATTTGTTTCCCCTTTAATCATTGTCCTGAACCTCCTGTGCTAGCTGCTGGTTTCTGAATGTATTCGAAGTGAGTATTTCCTTCCTCATCAGACGGAATAGCAGTAATAGTTGTTTCATAACCTACTGCATCAGCATCAGTGTAACTAATTTCTCCGATTTCCGTTACTTTTCCGTTTGGGATAACAATTCTTTTAAGAATCCCGCCTTTTAGAATCATGTCTGCAACTAAGACGTGTTCTTCAAGTTCTTTTGCATTTGCTTTAATTTCAATTCCAGTATCAATTGTGCCCGTTACGTTTGTCGATCCATAGACTTCTTTCAAGACTTCTGGATTTAACGCTTCAATCAAAGTGTAAGTGAAGGTATCTTCTTTCTCTGTTTGAGGACTTGCAACAGTATCCCCACCCCATGCTTTAATATTCTCAGAAGACGGTGTGTTTGAGTTCGTCATACCATCTTCTGAAATATACCCTAAGCTTTTGAATGCAGCGTTTAACTCAGTTGTTGCATTTTGGGGCAATGTAGTTCCCAATGGTGCCGAATAAATAGCTCCACCTACCTTGGGTTTAGCTGTTGATACATTTTTTGCATCTGACATTTTGTTAACCTCCTAATAATGAGTGATATCAAATACTGCTTGATATCTGTACTCTTTTGTTGTTGTGTCCGTGTAGTTAAAATCACTATTCAACTTAATCTTACTGATCTCATCCAGTTTGATCAGATCTTTTAAAGCTTCTTTCAACTCAGCATTTAGCAATGCAGCTTCATACAAAGTAGGTGCATAGCTTTGAAAAGCATATGTTGAAGACGAAATAAGATTGTTTTCACCGCTACCAGTCTTTTCGAAAAGAACATAGCTTTCTGGCATTTTCCCTTGTTTTTCTAAAAAGGAAGTTACAGATAAATGACTATCGAGAAAATTCTTGATCACAATTTCAATCATTTATCGCACCGCCTTTAAGAGGGTATTATTTTTCATATTGTCTTTTTTTGCTTGGTATGTATCCGCATATACCATCGCATTTGCTCTCGTTTTACCTACATAAATATCTTGTTTGTAACCTTCGCCAGCTCTATTTCTCACACCAGTTGCTTTCTCTTCTAATACACCTTGCATCTGATTGGACTTCATTAGAGCTGCTACTCCACTCCGGTTCAACTTGAATTTCATCTTAGCCATAACGTTCCACCATCACTTTCTTATTCCAATCAAGTGGGATTAAGTCTTCGATACCCTCTGTAGGAAAGCCAAAGGTGCGCCATCGTTTACCAAAGAATTTTACTTCTTTGTCTTCCCAATCATTAGTATCTCCTTTCGGGATTGCTAACGTATATACAGCTTTTTTTCCAGTTAAAGTAAGTTGGTTGACAATATCATCAGTGGAAGTAGGAGTGACTAAGACATTTTCAACATCAATATCTGCTTCTTCGTAAATTGGATTCCCGAATGGATCAGTTCCCGTTTTGGTCAAACCCACCAATTGAATTGTTATTCCTTTCAAAAGTGCCATAAGGTTCAATCACTCCCATCCGTTGCCGTCTTAAACCAAGACGGCTCAATTCGCTGTTTTTAATAAATAATCCGCCACCTGGCACAAGGTACGATCCAGAAACGGAATAACCCAATGCTCCTTCTGCATACTGGGTCATTGGCTCCTGATCAGTTGATGTCATTAGTGTTCTAGCTACAACATCAACAGTTACCGATTTGACAACATTCAAAAAGTAATCAGGCTTCATGCTTATCATGTTATCTAAATCTTTTCCCACCTTATCGGCTTCCATTCGCAAAGAATCAGAAACAATATTAAGCAATTCAGTAGCTCGCGTGATTTCTTCTGGCTTAAGGGCACGCCATAGGTTTGACAAATCATCAATAGTTGCAAAGGCTGCCATGAAATCACTTCCCTTGCATCATCAAATCGTACAATTCTTGCTTTTTAGAGCTAGGGTTATACTTGATGCCAAATGCATCTAATTCCTGCATGATTTGCTTTTTAGTAATGCCTTCTAATCCAACCACTTGTTCATCTTTTTCATCAGCTTGTTGTTCTGGAACAGCAACTGGTGTTTCAGCTTCATCGTCAGTATTTTCAATTTCTACTTCATTCACTGCTTTTGGTTCTTCATCAGTTTTTGGCTCATCTTTCAACAAGACCCAATCACCGCCAGAAACAACGCAAGGGCTACTAAAAGTAACCCCTGTTTTTGTGTTTTTATATTGCATTATTGTCCGCCTCCTGCTGGTTTAATCACACGAGCAAAGCTATTGCCATCCATAATTCCCCAACCCAGGTATGTTTCTGAACGTAAATAAACTTGGTTGTAACCTTTCAAATCTTGTCCGCTATTATCAGGATCACCATACTTGATAACTTCCAATGGGATTTCTTTCGCATATCCCCATTTGAACATGGAAGCAAAGTCACCAATTATAACCAAGTCATTCCCGCCATTAGATACTGTGCGATTGATATCAGTTGGGATTCCACGAACAGCTCCCGGATTCGCTCCCCATGCTAACTCTGGAAATTGTTTGACACCATTTACTTTGTAAGATGCTAAGGCAGCTGAAAACTGCGGATCCATCGCCATACCCGAAATTACACCTTCCGCACCTTGTACCATTGAAGCAGCCGTTTCAATGTTTACATCTGGATCTGCTTCATTAAAGTCAACTGTTTGCGTTACTTTCCCGTCAAAGTGATTCGTTCCGATAATTGCTGACGCTGTACCAGTACGTGGATTGATTCCATGGAATGCCATTAAATCTAAACCACGAGCAAGTTTGCGAGCGTAACCTTCATTGAATGCTTTTACAATATCAATTTTTTCTTCATCTGAAGCATACAAGAATTCATCAGAAATACGAGCGCCATATTCGACCTTGATTGGCACGATGGTCAACGGCGCAATAGAAACCCCTCCATGTGTTTTTTTACCGTTTTCAGCAACGATATCGATTTCGGAATCCATAGTGAAAGTGAATTCTTTTTGACCGTTAAATGGAATCGGCTTTTGTTGAGATAAAGCTACTAAAGAACTTTTTCCTTTCACTTTGTTAATAAGGTCTGTAACTAATTCTGGATCAAATAAACTTCCTTTTGATAATGTTGACATAATATTACTCTCCTTCTAAATTAAGATTTTCAATTAGATTTTTATAAGCGCCATCTTTTCCTTCACCTAAATTATTTTCAGTATTTTTCAAAGGTGGCGGCGTTTGTTTCTTACTTACAAAACTCGCTAACCGTTCTGCATCAGCTTTGATACTTTCTTCATCATCTCCAACCAAGCGATCTGCTAAATCAATTGGCAATCCGTTTTGCAACGCAATTCTAGTGCGTAAATTCACTGTTTCTTTCTCAGCGATTTGTTTATTTAGATCAGCTATTGTTTGCTCATGAGTCTTAGCGGCATTGCTTGATTCTTCGATTGTTGATTTCAAATCATCTAGTTCTGCTTCTAATGCAGCATTACGCGTTTTGATTTCATCGTAATCAGCGAACTTCCCTTTTTCACGACTCAATCTCTCCTGGATAATACGGTCCAGTTCCTCTTGTGTTTCAATTGCTTTGAATGTCATAATACAAACTTCCTTTCTCCTGCTTGCCCGGCAGTTCGGTAATTTTGTGTATTAAAAAACGACTACCGCTAAATAGTCGTCTAATACCTTTTTTGTTGTTTTTTCTTGGGCTTTTTAATACTACAAGCCCAATGTGCTAATAGTGCACTGTCCATTAAACAGATATCTCTATCTTCAAATTGCGATTTATAACCAAATCCACCGTTGCTACCGATATTGCGCTTCTCACTGTTCGTAACTACCGAACTTAGTGACGGTTGATCTTTGTGGCAAATGGTTTGTTGGAATATTCCCTGTTCCCACAACGAATTGGCGGTAATGATTTCGGATACTTTAGGAAGCACTGGATCCTTGAGTTTAAAATCTGCCATTTCTTTGGTTAGGATATTTTGACCGCCGGCACCGTCAATAACCACTGCATTTACGTTAGCTTTTCTCAAGAAATTAATGATCCATTGATTGCCATTTCTTACAGACACACAATCAATTGTTTCAACGAATATTTTTCCGGATAAAGTTTTAACCGCAATACTCATTGCAACGTTCTGACCATCATTCCCATACTTGATACCAACATACAGAGGTCCTTTCAATACAGGCAAAGCTACTACTTTCAATCTTGACCAATCACTAGCAGAAATAGCAGATTTTTGATTGTACTTAGGCCAGTACCCCAAACGCTGCACGTTGTGATCGAGTTTGTCATCCCCAAGTTCCGCTTCAATCTTTCTTTCTGTCAAATGATAACCTAATGAAGGATTGGAATTGTACCAAGCCTCGACATCATGGATATCTTTCATATCCTCAACTGACCATTCGGACCAACCAGAATACTTCGATTTACCAAACAGCGTTTTGTCGCGATAACTTGTAAAAACAGTACCGCTAGATACCGGGGTAGGTGGTGTACCACACATGATCGTCATTGGGTTTTTGCTATCGGTTACGGTATACTTCAACGCTGATTCTTGTTCAGTGGTATATTCTTGGGCTTCATCAATTACAAGCAGATCAAATCCTTCACCAAGACCACCGCTAGATGTTCTTGTTCTAAACTGGATCACGCCGCCAGTCGCATACAACTCCAATCTTTCTTGGCCTTTGGCTTTGATTGAATTGAAGTCTTCGCCCTCAATATATCCCGAATCTTCAAGCAGTTTTTTCACCTGCTCATATGAAGCATGAGACGTACTGATCCTGTGAGCCGTGTGCAATATGCTTAATCCTTCTTCAAGCGCATCTAATTCAACGATGTAAATAACTTCGGTTTTACCATTTCGCCGTGGAATTGAGAAACCAAACTTTTGGTGAACCCACAAATCATCTTCATCGATGGCCAAAAGAGGTTCAAGCATATCAATTTGCCAATCGTAACAGTTTCGTCCAGTTCTTTGGTATCTTTCAACCGCTCTTTGAGATACAGATCTATCATATGGAAGAATTACCGATTGAGTAGGATGTTGATTACCAAATTTTACTTTAGTAGCCATAAACTATCCCCTTTCAATCTCGATCATGCATGATAACCCTGTCGCTGGGAGATATTGGATCACGCATCCTTTCTCAAATTTATATTTTTTCTAGCTTGAATTTTCTGTTCCTTTTTTGGATCAGTCCAAGCTTTTGACCATACATTTTGTTTTCGACCATCACCCGGTTTATATTCAACTATACACTTACACCTTTCATGCCTTCGATAAATATCATCTGGTAAATCATAATAATAAAATGAGCCAGCTAAACTTTTACACCAATCACAAGCATGTCCGACTAAGGTTCTGTTGACTCTTGGCCTTAACCCAGATTTCGCATGAAAATCTACATTTGCTTTAATAACATCATCAACAACACTTTGACTAAAATTTACGATTGGTTCTCCTAATACCCACTTAACAGTATCGAAATCTTCTGCTGCTGATATCTTGTTTACAAGGCCATTCACCCTGTCTTGGTTGAAGTCAGGTTTCTGTCCTTTAATTTTAATTGCAGCTTCTTTGTTTAACTGCTCTTGAACATCAACAGAAAAATTTGAAATCAAATCGTAATTGTTTTTCAGCGTTTCATTAAGCAACCGATCAGCAATATTAAAATACATTTTCCCGTCAGGAAGAATGTCAATGTTGATATTGCTGCCTAATACATTTGCTAATATTTCTCCAATTTCAATAGCAAACTCATTTACATTTTTGTATGTGGCCTTACGATTTTTGAGCAAAGAAAAAGCAGACTTCAACTTCTGACTATTGATTGTCTGCTCACTAAATTCATTTTTAATTTTTTCAAGTAATGCGGGAACAATGTCGTTATCCATTACTATCGCCACCTTTTATTCCAGTTAAATCTCTGATTGTTTCACTATTGATATATCCTGGAATCGCTTGATTCAATTTAATCGCACCATCTCCAATTAATGTTAATGAATTGGCATCAGCTTCAAATAATGGTTCCCACTTAGGAATTGTTTTTGCAAACTGATATCTAAAATACGGGTAGTCATCACGTAAACAAGCAGCAATAAATGCTACGTTCAATATTCCAGATCCTAACGATCGTTGTGCTTTACGTCCAGCTAGCCTTAAATTTTCATGACTTGCCCGAATCGCTTCAACCGATGAGGGATTATCGGAAACAAATCCCAAGTCATCCAATGTAAGTCCTGTTTCACCAGCGAATCCAGCAGCTGCAGTTTTTAATTGTTCTGTAAATGGAGTCATACTAGAAGTCGTGAACTGTCCCACTGTTGGAGCATTACCACCTTCTCCAACTGTAAATTCGAGCATCGCTGAAATGGTTGCCTTCCAAGTATCCAATGGTTCTGAATCTTGATCTGTTCCTAAAACATATTTTTGCGGAAATGAGTAAAATTCTGCGGTGATATCTGCACGTTCTAGTGTACGTTTTGCGTATGACTGGTAATACATACCTGATCGTGTAATACGAGAACGACCAAATGGCCGAACTGCATCTGGCCGATGAATTACCGGCACTAATAATGGATAATCAAAACTATGTTCGATAGGTTCATCCGGTATATTTTCATCAGCATAATAGTAATGAGTTATACCAGGCAGAAAATATGCTTCAATAGATGGATTTCCATCTTTATCTCTTTCGAGAACTGCATACCCTTCCGTTAGAAGTCCTGTAATTGGATCAATAATCCCCGTTGCATTGCTTGCTTCAATTATTTGTAATCTAGGTATTTCTCCTTCACCCCTTGAAATATAAACGAAAGAACAAGAAGCAATCAAAGATGACAAAACCAAGCTATCAAAAAATACATCCGGATTATTTGCTTCAAAAATTTCGTTTACCTCAAAGTCATCATGTTCAAATTCACGAAAAACTAAACGATCAGCCAAAGAATCCACCCCTTTGGCACACCATCCTAAAACTGATCGATATCTTTTTCTTATTTCAGGTGGAATTGTGATTCCGAAGCTTGATTCATTCTTCTTCATATCGTATTGTCTATACCTTAAATCAACACGAATTTTATGAGTAGCTAGCTTATTTCTTAGGTACTCAATGCCATAAATTTCCATTATTTCACTCCTTTCAAAAAGTCGCGTGAGAAAAAATGTACAGTGACGGCGTGAAGCTCGGTCGCCAAGGCGGAGGGGTACCTATCCCCCCTTCTCTTTTCGCTTGTATCAGTTTTTAATTTCTTTTTGGTATGATTGTATCTAAATTTTTTAACCGCCATAAGAAGCCCAATCAGTGCTTTGTGGAAGGTTTCTGTTACCTACAACTTTAGGCGCTTCATCTTTGACCGAGTAAAGTTTGTCAGACTTCTGTCTGTTGCAGGTCCAGTGAGCCAACTGTAAGTTTTCGATGCTTGATGGATGACCACCTTTATTGATTGGTACAATGTGATCCACTACTGGACTCAAAGGATGTGGTGCCTTTAGTGTTTTATCAATAGGCTTACCGCAAATGCCGCAAGTGTTGTGAGTTTTAAGCAGTACCCTTTTGTTCTTCTCAAAGGCTACCCGATGGGGTCCTTGTCTGTCTGCTCTTAACGCCATTGTATAGGGTCCTTTCTTTAGGAGGTGGGGTACTAAAACGATTCAATGTTTAAAGCTTTAAATGCAGCTAACAACTTAGGGAATTGAATTGCAATCCAATCTACTAACTCTTCATCTCTTCCCCATTTACTGTTGTGATCCAAACCCGATTCAAATAAGATTGCATGAATAAGCTCATGTCTTATGGTTCTCTTTTCATAATGCTCCATAACCTGCATGTTATTAGGATCACCATCATCAAGGGGAGCAATGAATATTTCTTTAGTAGTGAAGTCAGTGATCCCATCAGCTCCACTTATGAAAGGTCTATCGAGTTCTGTTGTATCTTTGTAAATTGTGTACTGTGTTCCTAGTACATTCACTTTGCTAAATTCCTTCATGATTTCTCCTCTAATGCCCATCCCATCAATTTTGTCATCACAAACGCCGCATTGCGTCTGACACCAGTTGAAACACCTAAATAATTAAATCTCAAAACATCCCATTCTTCTGTTGTGAATTCTTTGAAATCACGCACATCTTCAAACTTCATTGTTTGCCCTGATGGCAACCATATAATTAAACTTTGCATTTGTGATTCCTCCTTTAATTTAATTAAATATAAAAAGACAGCACTAGCGAATTTTGATTTGAAGTGTTTCACCTCGTTTCAAAATAATGTGCTGTCTTTCTATTTATTCAAAGAAGTTTTGCGATAAGGAGCTTTCCTCCATTCGGTTTATGATTATGTGAGTAGCCATAGACCATCTCTCGTTTCTTCTACGCTATTAATATATTCCATATTAATCAAGTTTAAAACTAGAATTAGTAGTGCAACTTTTGTGCAACTTTTCTCGATGATCTTGCAATGATATCTTCATCTTCAACTTATTTTTGTTTAAAATATACTCATCGACAAAATCAATTGCTTTTCTTAATTCAGTATGTTTCTTTTGAATATACGATGTACTGTAGTTAAGATCTTCGGCAATTTTTTCTAAAGTCATCCCTTCAACATATTTCAAATACATTATTTGATTATCTAATCCCTTAAATGACTTTATCAGTAGAACCATTTCATTTAGTTGATCTTCTAGTAATTCAATTTCTTCTTCAATTATTTGAATATTCTCTTCTAAAGAAGCTGACCTTGAGTTTTTTTCGAGACGGACGTTTGCTAAATCACCACTGACCCATCGTTCCAATTCCAACTTACTTTTGTTAAGATTCCATTTCATGAAGAGAATCTGCTCTTCCAAATCTTGATAATTTTTAAGCCACTGAAATCTCACAAACGCCACTCCTTTTATGGTAAAATAATCATGTCACTGGTCACTTACCCAAAAGGTAGTGGCTTTTTTATTTGCCTTCTTTCTCGTCCATCTTTTTCCCAACAATTACTGCGATGACCATGATCACCACGAATCCCGAAAATCCCAATATAGCAAACGTCATAAGCAATCATCCTTACAGATCAGTTCCCATCTTTCGATTTTGTCTACTGGCAGTGTGAGAATGAATATTTGATTTTCAACTATAAACCGAGCCATCACTTCATTTGATTTTACTGGACTTAGTTCAACTCCACGGATGAGTAGTTTTGAACCATTATCAGCATGGAAATAGTATCTACGCCCATACTTTGAATTCTCTAATATTTGTTTTGCATTACGCTGTACAGTCCGTTTTTTCTCTTCCATTTTTAGAACTTCATTTTCTTCACGTTCTAAAGCGGCTTCTCTCATTATTTGCCACATTGGTTTTTGATTTTTCATTCTTTCATCCTCCGTTTAAAATAGCTTTAATCTTTTTGACTTGTTTCTTCTTAATTCTGGATTTATTGGTTCTTCTATAGATAGCATAATATCTTCGTATTCGGTCATCGCCTGATACCTTAGCTAACCTTTCCCAATCCATCCTGTTAATTACTTTAGAAACTGCTGAGATAACATTCGAGAATACCTCTACAACTCCTTGTATTACTAACCCGATTCCATCACTTACTTTTTCAAGTCCGGTTCGTTTGTTTTCCATATTTTAGCCTCCAAGCTTAAATGAATTAGTTGCAGAATTACAAATCTGATTTGCAATACCACTCGATATATTTATCTCCATTCCGGATTGACTCAGCATATTGGCAGAAATACTTGTTCCAGCTATTAACCCCTTACTCAATTGTCTTCCGGTTATATATGATCTGGCTACCTTATACAATTCGCCTCTAGGGACAAAATTAAACTTATATAGTTCAAAAAATCGGTCATTACTCATTTGAAAGAAATCTAATGCCAATTTGAATTTTGAATGTCCTTTGTATGTGCCGTATTTCTTAATTAAATAAGCTCCCCGATCATCATCTGCCTTGATTTTATCTTTCTGCTTGTCATTCATTTTTTTACTGGCTTCTGATTCTGAAACATTCTCAATGGACATGATCCATATTTTTTCTAAGCAAGCCTTCATGACTTCTTCATCGTTCGAATTCATACCATGCAGAGCAATTCGTGCTATTTCTTTTAACATTTATTTCATCCTCCTGCTTCCATCGCATCCCTAACTAACGGATCATTTATAATAATCTTGTAATTCATCTGCTCATGCTGCAGCTGTTCTTGTAACTGCTCAATTTGCTTTTGTTGGTCCACTATTGTATAGGATAACCAACTCAAGCCAGCGATCGTTAGCAGCACTATGATGATTGCTTGGTTAGTTTTCATTGGATTTATCCAATAGTTCAGGATTAGAATGAATATCGCCAATGACTTCATGATTAGTTGTTACATCGTAACTCTCACCTGTATTCCTATGACCCAATCTATAATCACTTTTCTTTAGTACAACTACAAAGCCAGCTTCTTGTTGAAGATACGCAACATATCCAACATTACCATATTGATTTACTACAATATCCCCCTCGAAAATCTCCACACCGTTCTTGTCTTTCAAGCCAGTGGATTGCATGATCTCAACTTCATCAAATTGACGTTCAATTAGTCCGCTGTCCAAATCCACCAAATCATTAAGCCGATCAACAACCAGAACATACCTTAATGATTGTGTTTCTTTATCCCACGCTCTAAATTTTGGTACCATATTATCCCTCCTGTTCGCTATCGTCCCTACCCCAGTCAACGCTGTAAAGTAAGTCATTTTTTAAATACAACAGTTCATCTTTACAAGAAAGATTTATTGCATGTCTGATAAGTTCTTGCTGGTCACCGGGGTTTCCGAATTTATTAAACCACTCAATTTTTCTTTTTAGCGCCCCTATCCTTTCGTCAATTACTTCGAAAACTTCGGACTTTTTAACCATCACGTTCCCTCCTTTAGTTTGCTATCGCTGACGATTGCGGAATTAATCAACCCTCTTAATATTTCCACCTGATAAATTGGCAACCGCCTGTGCTAGGGTTTTATCATCAAATTTCACCGCTGATTTACAAAACATCCGATGTTCAAACACCGTGTGCGGCTTCTCATAAGCTACAAATGTGTAAAAGGTTAAAAATAGATCGCTATTTTTCGAATCGGTCACAATATATGCCATCACTTTGCCTCCTGTTCAAAATACTGTTCTAGATACTTTTGCACCATTTCAATTTTTTGTTGATTGTTTAAACTTTGATAAGCAGCTTCTACGCAACTTAGTGGCAAATCAGGAAAATGCTCGCTTGGCGTGCCTTCCAAAAATAAATCAGATATCGACTCTAGTGGATCCCCGTTGTAGCATTCGTTTTCTTGCATCCATATGATTAAGCTTTGCTGATTCTCGTTGAGTTGCGGTTGATGATACTCGTATACCTCAATATCGTATTCACCCCAGTTTCGAGATTCGAAGAAATCTTCTGTTGGTTCTTGGTCGGTATCAATCAAATAATTAACCATCGATGCTTTGATCTCGTCTTCGTTATTTGAAATACATAATACTTTTCCTTCATTTGTCCCGATTACAATTTTTAACATGTTATTCCTCGCTTTCTGCTATTTCGTCGGATAGCTGACTTGACCTACACATGATTGACATATTTGTATTCCCACTCATTCGGATTTCTCCTTACAAATATTTTTTTGCTATCTCCAACACTTTTATAACAATATCTAGGGGAATAGCATGATTACTATCTAGATTGTGAACCACCTCTGGATACACATCATTATCTTGAATCCATAAAACAATTTGCTTTTTTCTATCGTTAAAATCAATCGTTATATTATCTGTAGACATTTGGAATGTAATATTGCTGTCTAGATCGTATAAGTCCATGCTAAAGTTTACCAAGTTATTGAACATTTCTTACTCCTTTCTTAGTTGTTAATATTGGTGGATCACTTACTAACTCATAATCTTTTTTGCTGAAAAAGTAATAGTCTTGCACCTTGTACAATCCATTGTCTTGAAAAACTCCCGCCTTTTCAGGATCATCTGTCAGAACAGACCAAGAATCTGTCACATACCGCCATGGCTGCCATGGTTTAAGCAAAGGTTTCACTAATACTCTAACTTTTGGTGTGGCCATCACTGCGCTCCTTCCCAAGTTTGTAATTTTGGTGGATAGTGGACTAATCGAATTGCATTGGCTCCAATTCAATATTTTGCTTTATCAGTTTCAGAAGATCATCGACTGTCATATTAAATTTATTTGCGACAACTTCAACGTTCATGCCGAGAAATGTAACAAGCATAGGCTTGTCATTCGCTAACTCTTTCGAAATTTGTACTTTTGCATTGCCATTTTCACCTTGGATCACTCTTGTTTCTCCGAGCACTTTATACTGTTTTGACATTCATAATCTTCCTTTCTAGTTTTGTATTTCTTCCGATTCTGGAATTATTTCAGGTCACTGGACTTAACGAAAACACCATTGACCATCTTTCCAGTCCGTCCTTTGATTTCGTCATAAGCAAAATTCAAGCACTCGTATAAATCCATATCATTTTGCATTGCCAAGATGATCAGGGTTACTACTACATCGCCAATACCATCTCTTAGTGCATCTTGATCGTTTCTTGCTAATGCAGCTGCAACTTCACCAGTTTCTTCGACAACTTTCAACATTTGTTTGCTAGAATCTGCTTTATCCAATCCTTTTTCTTTTGACCATTGTTCTACTAATTCAACTAACTCATTCATGAATTTCCCTCCAATTATTTTGATTAATCGTAATCAACCCCATCGTCAATGGTTCCACTCCAATCCTTATAGCGGTAAGTCCTTCCTTGTTTATCTTCATGACCATAACGTAATAAATCGCTCATCGTTCGATTTGCTTTTTTACACTTCCGACATACGTCTTTCCGAGTACCTGTGAAAATCACTTCGCCTTTGTAAAGAACCTCTACAATTCGCAAATGGGATTGCTCCCCTCTCCAGAGTTCAACACGTAATGCTTCTCGCTCGTCCTCAATTAATGGATCAATCTCTCGATCATCAAGGTTAGATAGATAAAGTAATCGTTGTAGTTTTAAAGCACGTTCTCTGTGACGCTTCTTTTTTTCATGTTCTTTCTGCTTCATCGCCTGTTGGTTCTGTTTCATGTTGATCACCTCCTGCATCTGCTGGCTTATACACATATTCATAAGGTTCCCACTTCTTATTTCCGAGAAGGCGATAGTACTTCCCTGCAAGTGTAATAATAAAATGATAAGTATCTGCCTTCTCTGGAACGTAACATCTTGCATAGTATTGACGGTAATTCTTGGGATTGTTAGAAAAATACTCAACCGTCCATCCTCGTATCTCGCAAAACATGGTGAATTCGACACGTGCTACTTTGAAACTGGTTATTCTTTCATCCATAGGATCACCAATTCGTTTTATTCAGAAAATCGATGTAGCCCGGCGTAGCAACCTGATATTCTTCCAACTCTTCTTCAAGAATGTACTGTCGTCCATATTTTGCTTTCATGTTCTGCCAATCACTCCATGGGATAAACCCAACGGTCTTTTTGATCATGCAACAAACACCTGCCATCGCTCCTAATTTTTGATGGAGATCCAACAACGCCTCTTGATTTTGAGTGATCACTGATTTTTTTAATCGATCCGTTGTGGTCATCTTTGCTTCAAAAACAATGGCACGTCCATCCCACAGAGTTCCTTTGTAATCTGGTTGAGCTTTCCCAATCGGATAAACGATCATTCTGCCATCGCCGAGTATCTGCTTCACACGAAACGGTTCAGGCGTTTTTTCAATTAAAGCAATTTCTTTTGTTCTGTAGTACCAACATCCTTGATCAATCATTTTTTCAAAGATATCGCCTAAATCATTGTTAACTCTATTTTGGTAATTTCTTGAAGACATCATTTCTACCTACTTTCTGCATTAGTTTAGTAATAAATCCTTCTTTGTCGTTTTGTCCAAATGTATCTAATGTTCTGCGGTAAATGCGCTCATAGTGTGCTTTATCTTCAAAGCATACGAATTGTGAATAGCGATCACTCTTAACTATTCCTGCATATGCTGACTGATCATTTAATTTGTTTGATGCAGCATCGCAAATTTGCTGATTTTGAAGAAACCGGATTTCCTTTTCTTCTGATTTGATTTCCAATGTTTTAATACATGGATAAAATTTCCCTTTGTTTTGATCATCAATGTTTAACATCAAAAAGACTTCCTGCATCATGTCGATACAATCTGATTTATCAAAGCAGGCGACCAGATACGTCTGTTTATTTTCCATTTCTACCTCTTTCTCTATCCATCATCATTTCTGAACAGTTCGATTTTGAAATACCATCCACGATCCTCATCGTAAATTTTCAATATATCTCCTAAAATTCGGTATTGAGGAAACCTCTTAAGAATTTCCTCTGCTCCATCATCGTTGGACATACCTAATTTATTTAGTTTTCTAAATGACCAATAATCATCGTTGGTTGTTTCGTGTGGTTCTTTAAGGTTTCGACTCTTGGACCATCGCTTTTGACCTTTCTTCCACTGGCGATTTTCCCATTTCTCTTGACCAGTTAAATAATTGACCAAGCCTTGCATCCCATCTGAATCGTATTGAATGTTTTGCACTTGCCTTCGACCAAGAGGCTGTTTCTTCTTTCCTCGCCCTTTAGACCAAACACTCTCGATTGCATCCCTTGATGGTCCATTGTTTAAAACAATATGGTGATGGATTCGAGTGATATAGCCTACTTCCTCATCGTATTGATAAGAGGTAAACCACATGTACTTGAGTTCGACCCCTTCTTTCTCATAGAGTCTTTTTAGTTTTTTCAAAGTGTTTTCTTGATCACGCTTGGCATCAGCAGGCTTTTCAGGGAGAAACTGATCGGAATAAGTGAACGTGGCATAGTAATCTTTCTCTCCAAAATTTGCATATAGAAACAAGGCAGCCTTTCTTTTACTTTGGGCTTGATTCCATCTTGCTTGAGATAAGCCAGTTACTTTTTTCCTCCTACCTCTGGGTTCTCTGCATTTTCGTTCCTGCTCGATCGTCCTACTGTAAAGTCGGATTTCTTTATAAGGTCCTGCTTCCACTCTGCGTTCTCTAACAAATGATTTCTTCATGACAAACACCCCAGAATTTTCTATGTCCGTTAAGTTAGTATCTAATACAAGGACGATAAAACGCCGAAATAGCAGCGTTTTTTGCAAAAATAGTCTGAGGATGGTATACTTATCTTGTCGGAGATAAGAAATACCATTCTCAGAAGTCGCCAAATTTGGCGGCTTTTTTTATTGTTCTGAAAACTGGAAAAGAACCTTTTCTTCGGTTGGCTTTCCCAGATGAAAAATATGGTGATACAACGTCCTTCCACGCAACTGAAATGTTTCTACTCTACCTCGCTCAGTTTTCGCTTCAATACTGTATACATAATTCTCTCCACGTTTCCTCATACGAACCTGCATTACAATTGCAGGCATTTTTTCCAAGTAATCGATCGCCTTTGATAACACCTACATCACCTGCAGCTTTCACTCATCTTCGAACAAATTTATCTGTCCAGAATTATTGACATCAATTGGATAAACAACTGGTTCCAATTCTCGTTTCGGTAATCCATGATTTGATTCTGCATCGATGGTAATTCCTCGATGATCACTAGTGACTTTGATTCCAACCTTTATTGAAATCGTGCGTTTTGCTTCAATATCCTTTTGAGTATCCTGTAAATCGGAAGTAATTGTTCGAACTTCTGCATCTAGCAAACTGTTGACTTTTGCCATCAACTTATCGGCTAACATTAGGGCTAACTTGTCATTATTCATATTGAATTCCTCCTTTACTTACTAAATCCGGTAGCAATTTTGGGATGGCCATTTGTAACTTTTGAAACTGATCATCTGAAATAACGAAATATAAAGCAATCGTAGGTGTCTCATCGCTATCAAATGAACGATCCTCTACTTCGCATGTCGATTCAAATTTATACCAGATAATCGACTTAATTTTTTGAGTGTATGGCTTAACATACATTCGATTAGTTGTGAAAATAATTTCTCTTTCTTTGAACATCTAGTTACCCTCCAATCATTAATAGGAAACAAATAGCTAACAAAATACCGTTTAACAATAAGCTGGCGTAAGCAATCCCTTGTAATTGACGTGCTTTATACAATGGATTGTCATGGAGCGTAGCTAACCATTTTTTATTCACAAAATCCCTCCTTTCAATCTGACATGATATTTGCCCAGTTTTCTTGCAAATACTTCGCCATTTCTAAAGCATTGAATTTCCAAGGATTCCCTTTGCCTTTTGAGTAACGAACAAAACCGCCGTTCCTGACATCTAGTATTTCTCTGTTTGGATAAAGGATTTTTTCCTTTATCCAATCTTCGTCAGTAGTTTGTAGCCGTTCCTTAAGATCATCCATCGTCCAAGTTTGACCCATTAAATCTTTTTTCTTTAACGATTCATATTCTTCAATCTCAACAACTTTTAAATGTGAAGGTATTAAGATTTGAATAGGGGTATTGATTTCAATGGTTTGAGACATAAACATTCCACCTCTTTCACAAAAACGTTCCCATTAGAGAACGTTTTTCTTAAAAAAAATAATCAAACTATCAGGACTATATCCTAAAATATCTGCCATTTTTACCAGTTCGTTTGCTCCAATAGCGACAATTCCATTTTCTCTCTTAGCATATGGTGTTCTGGTTTTCCATCCCATCAATTCCGCCATTTGATCTTGAGTTAATCCTTTTGCCACTCTTTCTGCCTTCAATCGTTGCAAATCAATAGTCATAATCAACTCACCTCCGTTCCCGTTCGAGTACAACACAAATATAAACCAATCGTTCCCGATTGTCAACAAATAAAAATATAATATTCATATTGTATCCATTTGGGAACGGTGGTATAATTAATCTATTAAGAACGGAGTGATAATTTGAGGAGTAATGATGAAATTATCGATTTGTTAAATTCGATACGAATAGATAAACAAATATCAATAAGCGAACTGGCGAGAAGAGTCGGAATGGCAAAATCTGCTATTTCTAGATACTTCAACAAAACAAGAGAATTTCCTTTAAATAGAGTTGAGGATTTTGCTAGAGCATTAGGAGTATCTTCTGAATTCATTTTAGGTTTTGAAGAAAGCCAGCAGCCTTCAACAATAGAATCTATTTATACTAAACTTGATTTAGCACGAAAAGAGCGGGTTTATAAATTTGCTGAAGATCAATTAAAAGAACAGAAAAAAGAAGCTTTCACAATTGCAGCTCACTCTGACGATCATAATAGGAAGTTATCTAAAAAAGAATTTGAAGATCTAAATCTATATTTAGATGAAGCAGATAAAAAATTTGATGACAAGTAGGGTTGCAGATGGATGATTTTGAAAATCTTTTAGAAAAAGTTACGAGAGATATTCCAGTTATTGAATTACCACTAGAAGCAGATACTGGATATACTGGTCTTTACAGAAATAACCGTATTTACTTAGATAAAACTAAATCTGTCTCTTATACACATCTGACGCTGCCGACGAAGGCTTAGGTGTAG
>ENA-OWZT01000216-OWZT01000216.1-human-gut-metagenome-genome-assembly--contig:-NODE-216-length-22131-cov-7.48637_pt1 | contig 22131 bp, 19 predicted proteins | sample MGYA00249265_ERZ652125 | MGnify/ENA primary metagenome ERZ652125 (study PRJEB26925, sample SAMN05827236) | human gut metagenome | biome: ENVO:2100002; feature: ENVO:00000062; material: ENVO:00002003... | reverse complement strand
CTAACTTGGCTTCTAATTGCTGGATTTTTACTTCAAGTTTTTCTGTATCTACTTTCACTTGAAGTGAGCAGTGCATCGCCAACGACAAAGTACTCATCTTCTTTGAGGTACCCCCGAATCGGCAACGCCTCAACGGCTTCATCCTTCACAGTGATCATAAATGAAAAATCAAAGTCAGTATCCTCCGCCCCAATCAACAACCGCTCCTGTGTACGAACGAAGGAATCCCCCGGCACACCAATCACTCTCTTGATCAAAAATTTTCCTTCCTGTTCGAAAGCGATCAGCTGATAGCGATTTGGCTGGTGCTTTTTATGAATCAGCACAACTTGTCGATCCTCGATCGTCGGCAGCATGGACGTTCCTCTGACTAACGCCAGTCGATACGGCTGAAGAAACGCAATAAGCAAAAGGACCATCAAAAAGATACCGCTGATAGGAAGACCTATTTGTCTATGCCTTTTACTCATATTGCCAGCCCTCCATCCTTATTTTGGCATAATATATGAAACACTTGATGAGTGCGCCAATTCATTGCTGATCACGCGATAAGAGATTGTGGTTCCACCATAGACATTTCCTTCTGAAACCAAAATACCATTTGGACCAACGGCTTCAACAAAAGCGACATGACCATAACGAGGATCAGATCCAGCTGTTCCAGGTGCAAAAGAGATCATACTACCTGCTTTAGGCGTTTGACTGACGTTGTAACCTAAACGTCGTCCGGTATTGCCCCATTGACCACCATTTCCCATGTAGTCATCTACTTGACCGCCTAATTGACTCACGCGATTGAACACATACCAAGTACATTGTCCAACAGGATACGAACCAGAAAGATTGTAGTCACGACCGTTGTATTCTGGGAATGTCATGAGGGAGCGATACTCTTCTGGAATTTGTTCTTTTCCTTGGATAAACAAGCCTGTTTCTGTTGCAATCACTTGGTCATATTGCGTCAATCCATAGACCGCAATCAGTGAATTGATTTTTTTACTATAATTAACATCGGTCGCATAAGTGCCCGTCAAAGCATTTGCTGCCCGAAGATAGTTTTTTGATTCAGAGCGCCACACGTCTTGATAAAAGGTTGGATTTCCAGTGATTCCTCCGCGAATCAATTTGACATAATCTGCCATCGAATCTCGATAACTTGAATAGGAACGAAAGGCTGCTTGAATTTGGAATAGTTCTCCGTTGCCTTTATCTTCCATTGTTGGTAAAGTCACGCTGCTTCCTTGATAACTGCCTTTGATCCCAAAAAGGTTATAATGGGGACTGCTGGAAAGCCCGCTGTCGCCACTGCCGCTTTCAAGGATCGCTTGCGCGATTAATACAGAAGCAAAGACATCGTATTCTTGCCCTAAGCTTTGGGCTTCTTGTGCCAATGTTTCAATAAACGTCTGGGTCTTTTGATTCACTGTAAATTCGTAAGGGGCTGGATATTCAGTAACTAGCTTTTCGCCATATGTAGCCAATTCAGGATTTGATAGCCGTCTGATCGATAACGGCTCTTCGATTGAAACCCGCTGAACTTCGATGGCAGTTTTCGTTGGCTCTTCTTGATTTGTCACTAAACTTGCTTGGTAACCATCTGCGAGGTAGATGCCGATTAACTGATTTGCGTCATATAAAAGATCCCCCGGTTGTAATTGTTCAACCTGCAGTTCTTTTTCTATCCAGCTAGCTTTTCCTTCTATAACCGCTTTGATCCGTTCATTGATCCATTCGTCCATTGTCGATGGTTCTTCTAGTTCACCAATTTGCCCGATGATCTCGTAGACCAATGCCGCTTGCCATTAGGCATCATAATCAGCTAATATCGGCAAGGTGAAATCTAACAGATTCGAATCTGCGATCTTCGCTGCCCGAAAACTCTCTGGTAAATCAATGGTACGTCCATCATAAAAAGAATTTTTCAAGTGAGAAGTAGCATCTGGTGATTGAACGACAGGGTTGATTACTTGCTCAGGTGCAATAATCGGAGGTGTTTTCGGCTCCTCTTTTTTTGCATTTTCAGTATTTTCGTTGCTCTCAGTTGAAATTTCATTTTCTTTTGGGGCCAATGACTCATCAATCAAGTCGGTCTCTTTTGGCTTGTTCTCTGTTTCTACTTCTAGATCGTCCGTTTCAGCATCTATTTTTTCCTCTTCCTCGGAAGGTTCCGTGGACTCTAATTCCTCTAGTTCGGTCGTTTCCGCTGACTCGGTCGTTTGTGTTGAGTCTGATTCTTCAGACGAATCAAGAGATTCTACAACGGGATCTGCTGTTTCTGAATCCATAAGCGGTTCATTTGATTCGGAGGATAACTCGGTCGAGTCCTCCGTTTGCTCTTTGCTGACGTCTTCTTGACTTTCTTGGTCTTCTGCTGCCGATGAATCTTGGTCATCAAGTTGCTGTTCGACATTTGTATTTTCTGAATAGTTATCAGGCTGAGGGCTTTCTTTCGCCAGCAATACGGGAGAAACAAAAAGTTGGCTTGCTAAAATCCCAGCACTGAATAATGTCAGATATGACTTCTTTTTTTTACTCTTCATACAGTTTCCTTTCTCTTGTTTCAGCTGGCATCATTGGTTTTGAACAAAACCTGACGCACTGATTCAAAGCTGCTTGAATAGTTTTTGCACGAGTTTAGGTGAACTCTATATCTTCGCGGTTATTATGAAGCAAGCGTGATCTACCGCAAAAAAACGGTAAAACCCACTGCTTTTCAAGCGATTTACTCACTATCTTCCTATCAAGAATGGAAGCTGTCATAGGCGTCAACAGCTTCCATTTGATAAGATTGAGCATTGATCATTCGGTAGATGGGACAAAACTTAACTCCCATTCAATCGTTGCTTGGTAGGTCATGTTACGCGGATTTGATCCAATGGGTACTTCAAGTTTGACACTATCCCCCATCGTCCCCATATCCCCGTAGCGCTGAATCCAGGTACCGCTTCCTTCATTTGCATCTGCTTCAGCGATCAAAGCGGGTACCCCAGGATCAAGGATCATTGATTCACTATAAGTGGGAGGAATTGCTGAATTGGCAGCATTCGTCAGCATAACTGCATTTTCTAAAATAATTCGTGCACCCCGAAGTTCTTCTCCTCGATCATTACGAAATCCTGCAGCGGATAATGTCGCGTTAAGTTCCCAACCGGTAAATTGAGCGCGCCGGTCAGAAATCTGAACGTAATTTGGCCGTTCCTCAGTTACTGAGCCATCGGCACTGCTAAGTCGTTGCGGCAATGCATTGTACTGTTTGGTATCTGCACTTATTGATACATCTCCAAAGCTATACTGGGAGATGAAATCGATACTGATAAACCCTGAATGGTCTGGTATATCCGGTTTATTTTCTGGGTTCACTTCAATATCTGGCGCGATCGGATCTCGTGGATTCATTGTGGCAATCTCTTGAACAACTGTTTCATCTGTATCGAATTTTCCATTTAAGAAAGCGTAAGCCGTCACCGTATTATGTTTTGTAAACCGATCCCCCTCGGCTAAGGTCAAGCTGAAATCACCATTGGCATCTGCTTGAAGATGAAACAAGCTGTTATCATCAAAAGAGGGTGATTGCAGTTGCGGTGCGGGAATAACTGGATCTCCGTCAAAACGAATCACACTATAAGGTGTGGCTTTTCCTCTAATGATTCTTGATCCCTCTAGTGCCGGGTCTTCCGTTAATGGTTCTAAATGAACTTCGACATCTGGAATATATTCAAATAGGATACGTTGCGCTCTTGTGGTAAAATTCGCTCGAAAATGATCAACGATCTCTTGTGAGATGGAAGAAACATTCGAAATCGATGACAAGGTAGCGGCAAAATTCACTTTTAAATTGAAGATTGGACTCCAACTGAAATCTGGTTCATCCGTCAAGTTTCCATGCCGCCATTGCTTCGCTGCTTGAATATCCACATCTAATAGCCCGCCGCTACCGGAGATCGAAATAAGGCTGCTATTTGCTGCATTTCCGGTAACCGCCCTTGTTTTCTCTAAATTGATGCGTTGTGCATCCGCAAAAGTGAAGGTTGAGGCAGAACTCAAAAATGTCATCAAGGAATGAGAGGGGTTCGTTCCGTCTGACTTAATATCCAAGATTCCTTCTTTAGCAACAATAAATGTGGCAGCACCGGCTACATGGATCACTCCGGAGGTGGTCGTCCCTTGATTCACTGCATCAATTTCGACACTACTTTTATTTCCAATAAGCATCGTACTTCCAGCACCCATATAGATAATGTTATAAGCCCATCCATTGAGACTTGTGGTACGTCCGTCAGCCTTGATTGTCACCTTGCTGTCTTCAGACATTTCAAAGTGGGCGCCGGTAGCGTACATACTGATTGCAGGAGAATTCGCTCGAGCGGTCAAATTAAGCTCTGAACGATTGCCGATTTCGATCCGCCCATTCGCAATATAAATATTTGCTCCGAAAGCCTCACCGGCTGTTCCAGCTGCACGCAGAAATAGCTTCACATCATTGCCAATAGTCATACGCCCGGTTGCATAATATAAATAGATATTGCCGGAATTTATTGTTGACATATCAACTGTTGCGTTATCAAGAATTTCCAATTGTGTTACTTCCATATTTGCTTGGTTGGTCGCATTGATCGTTTGCACGCGTCCAGATCTGGAAGTATATGTCGGAGTTTGATGCGATATTACTTCGCCAGACATAACAACAGGTGTCGCTAACGAGTGGATCAACTGATTGCCCGCGTTGGTTAAATTGTGGTAGCGCATTCTGGATAGATTTTGCTGAGGAATACTCATATTCGTAAAATTCATAAACCCATACCAATTTCCATGAACGACATCGATATTTTGATACGTAATGTCCCATGGCGTTGCACTATTGACTGTACTATCATAAAATCCGACAGCAACAGCTCTAAAGTCGATTTGATACCCATTGCCTTCGATCACAAGCGTTCTTGAAATTCCAGAAGCATTGGTCCAAATATAGGCTAATCCATTTGTTGGGTTGGAAGTTGCACTTCCCGCAGCCACTCCAGAAACTCCTTGAGTAGGATTATCCGAAGATTCAAAGTCGTTTACGATATTGATATAATTTACATCTTTATTCACAATTGCCGCCATAAATTCTTGCCAGTTGGATACATCCCGATGACTGATTTCGTCTAAAGGTGTGACCGGTTCTGTCAATTGGGCAATCGCTTCCGCTTGATCAGCTTCTGTGTCTTCCTGATTCTCATTTGGGTTCGCGTCATTGGAAGGTTGCGTGGTTCGTTCCCCTTCCTGTGGAGTGTCTGATGGTGAGACCTCCGTCTCGATCCTTTCATTATCTGTATCATCATCCGAGTCATCTTCTGCGACATCTTCTGTCTGTACTTCGATCGTTAGTTCTGCTTCACCTATAACAAGTTTATAATCACCTATTTTATTAAAGACGATAGGAATTTCGAACTCCATAAGCTCTTCATCAAAGGTAAGCGTCCATTCCTGTTCTTCTTCAGACAGCTTCTTACTCTTCACTTCTGCAGCAAATTCTTCTTCCACGATCGCTGCTTCTTTCGCTACAACCAGCGTAATCTCATCTAACGGTTGGCTTGATACGACGAAAACGTCGATCGGTTGATCCACGACCCCTTCAATCACACTAACTGGAAACTGAAAAAAACGTTTATGGTTGTCATATTCTTTTGTTTGGATCGGTTGTGTTGCTTTATCAAGCAAGGACATATTTTGCGTTTCGTCCAACGGTTCAATCGTGTGATCGATGGCGTGGATTTCTGGCAATAGTAAATTGCTCAGACTTGGAAAAAAAGTTTGCACACTTAGTAATCCAATAATGATCGCAATTATTACCTTGTGTGGTGTATTCTTCATTTCAACTATTCCCACCTTCCTTTGCCTTTTTTTTCTTATGAACAATTAGGATGATCACAAGCAATAAAAACAAGCTGATTAGACCAACCGTGGCTATCATCCACCAATTGAGCGACGTATCTACAGTGACATCGAGTTCATTTAAGCGGCGAGCATCTTCTGCCTCCACGCTAAATGTCTGTTCCCAAGACCACTCTTCCTCTCCTGACCGTGCAGTAAGATTTAATACATACTCCCCATTACGAAAACGATCGCCATTCAAGGGAATTGGGAAATGCATATGTGAATTAGGAGCCATTTGCATAGCTGATTGACTTGCTTCATATAAGATCGTCTCACTGCCAACAGATCGAATTTCAGCTGTTACTTCCAATTTATTGACAAATGTCGATGTATAATTTTGGATAACAGCACTAAATACGTTTCGGTAATTTACTTGATCGGCGAAAACATCAAGCAGTTCCAATCCCGGATCCGTTGCAGACCGATTGTTGCTTACTACCACACCAATGACATAGGAAAATGCATTCCGTATGCCTAATCCTTCTTCAGCAGATTGTGTTTGCTCCTCTTTAGAAATAACTTCTTTGATTCGAATGCCACCTGCCAAAATCCCTTTGAATTCCTCTTCTGGCATCGCAATCGGTAAAGAAATGATTCGTTTTTCTAATGGATCTAACGATATGGTTTCCGGCACCTCTACCAGTTCATCAATTGATGCAGGTAAAGTCGGATCAGGGGATTCTGCATCCCTGCCATATTCCACAACACCATTCACATTCGTAAATGCCGTATGGGCAGAAATTTCTATTTCGATCGCTTGATCAGAACCATTTTCGATCTCTAAAGCCAATTCATCACGTTCTCCTGCCCCAAGATTTAAATCGAAATACCCCAACGCCCCTCCTTCCAGCTGACTTTCTGGTAAGATAGGCGTCACATAGAAGTTTAATTCTGATTCTGTCTGAGCATAGCTCAATCTTGGTGAAAAAAAGAATGATAATAGGATGACCGCACAGGTAACCGTTTTTATCCATTTCATTCTTATACGTTGTTCAGTCAAAAGTGGTTCTCCTTCCAAAAAAGGCAGGAATAATTTACTATTCCTGCCAGTTGTTTCTTGTTGCAAGCTATGATCCTTCTTACGGATTTACTGTTTCGCCGCCACTATCAACAGAAGCAGTTAGCGTCCATGTCATTTCCGCAGTATAGTTGGTTGCTAGCTGCGTGGTAGAGCCTGGTACAAATAGTTGAATATCATCATTTCTGATAATTTCGTCTTCTTGTTTATTAAGATTTTGTTCCGTCAATTTTTCTTGATCTCCCCAGTAAATCGATGAAGCGCCCGCGCCTTGACCGACCGAAGCACGCATGACAGGAATGTCTTGATCGTTGACATCTAGGATCAACGCATTTTGTTCTTCACTATTGATAACGGCACTTGGCTGTAAGTCTCGATCACCTTCGCCTTTGTTGAACACGATCTCAGGGTTTGCCAACTTGATTTTTGCCCCAGTCAAAACATCCCCTGATTCAGAAGTAAAATCAGTTAGACTAACATTTAATGTCCAACCAGCATGCGTTCCTCGGGTATCTTGCACTTGGGCAAATGATACATACGGTGTCGTACCTGATTGATCAGCCAAATTACGCTCATCTGCAACCATTGAATACCAACGATCACTGGTAGAGATAGCATTCTGACCAAAATCAAAAGTTTTTGGTGCATAAGCAATGGTAAACGGACCCGTTTGCCCTGGCGGTGTTGGTTCGATTGTTTCTACTTCTGGGTTTACGACTGGTGGCTGTACCTCTGTTAGATCGCTTCCGTCTGAGGTAAATCCTATAACGTTATCGGTAGTCGTTTCTAATGAAGATTGGGCAAAGGCTTGAACGCCTCCGGCTAGTAAAGTGGTGGATAATACAGCGACCGTAGCTAAACGAATCTTTTGCATTTCTAGTTCCTTCTTTCTTTTTTATTCAGTACAAAACCAAGTTATTGAACCGTTTCTCCGTCCGGTCCGGCTGTTGCAGCCAATGTCCAAGTAAGGGTTGCTTCATAAAGAGCAGCGTCTTTTGCTGTTGATCCAGGAACAAGTAATTCGATTCCGGCATTTTCAACAAACTCTGCGCCTGCTTCCACTTGTCGATTGATTTCTTCCTGATCGCCCCAAACGACTGACGAAACGCCGGCACCTTTTGTTTGAGCGGCGGTCAGAACCGAACGCTCACTATTTGTAGCATCTAAAATCAATCCATCCGCATGAATTTGTGGTTCATTTTCTTGGTTGCTTCCGTTATATTCCAATTTCGGCGAATTAAAACGAATTCTTGCTCCAGTCAGTTCATTATTTTGTGTTCCTGATTCAAAAGCACTTAATGAAACTTTTAAATCCCAACCAGCATTTGTCCCGCGCGTATCTTGGACTTGGGCAAATGAAACATACGGAACTCTTTCTTCACTATCTTCCGCGTCTTTTAGCTTGTGTAATTCAGCCACTAGCTTATATTCTTGATCGGTATTAGAAATCACTTGCTCACCGAAATTAAGCGTAGGTGCGTAAGCAATCGTCAATGGTCCTGTTTGTCCTTCAGGGCCGACTGGATTGATCTCTACATCTGGACCATTAGGACCAGGATTTGGTGGTTGAACCACTGTCGCTTCGCTATCGTTTGGTACAAAGAGAACTTTCCCTTCTGTATCATGGTTTGTTACACTTTCAGTAGCGAAGGCTTCCGCGCTAATAGTAAATAAAGTTGCAGCTAAAACAGCTGCCGATGCAAATCGTACGAATTTCAAATTCATCCCTGCTTTCAAATTATTTGTCTTTTCTTTTTAACCATCATAAATTTTGATCGATGTTTGGTATATTGCGCATACAATGCAACCAGTACGAGCAGTAATCCAAGCAAGATTACGCCGTAAGTTTTTGTCTCGTTGGTCTTTGGTAAAATACCACCTGGTTTTGCTACCTCTTTTGGTGGCGAGATATTCTCTGTAGGGCCTGCTGGCGGTGCTGGTTTGGGTTGGCCAATAGGCTCATAAACACCGGTAAAAAGCACAGAGCTTTCTGTTTCAACCGACTGCACTTCCTGAGCATTCACTGCTGCCGTAGAAATAGTTATCCCATAAAAAAGAGTGCAAAACAGAACCATACGAACTAATTTCCATACCTTTTCTCCTTTCATTCTCCCTCCTCCTCTATACTTGCCACATCTTATAAGTGATCTTTTCAAAACTGCGTTTGTCTAGTATCCGTAACAAAAATGATTATGAGATTGTTAAAGAATCATTTTGAAATTTGCAACGCTTTTTCTGTCATTAGTAAAATAGCAGAGAAAGACTTATAACCTTTGACAAAGTTCACTATACTGATGATTTCCACAGATTTGAAATACTATTTTTCACCAATAGGTGAATTTTCTTATCAATGTTACTTATTATTGACCAAAAATAGGGTTTTATAAAAAAAGAGAAGTTAAAATTTTTGCGAAAGAATCCCATCATATTAAGCCTACAAATACTTTCATAAAAAGGCGTATTGGAAGGTTTCATCTCGTATCGAGCAACAATCGCCACACGTTCTCTTTGTGAAAAACCACCTGTTTTTGAGTGGTGTAATCAAAAAAGTTCAGTAAGCTTATGTTTTTCCAGTTACTTGAAACGGCTTTATCAAAGGTTGTTACGTTAATCACCTGTTCTTTTATCAATTTATGCAAAAAAAACGCTAAGCGATTTCGCTTAGCGTCTTGATCCTAGTTACTTTTGGTTTATGTTCACCATTAAATGGTTTTCTTCCCCTTCATCCGAAGTTTTCCTTCTTGGCACATTGTCAACAATGGACAAACCTCACACTTAGGTGCCCGTGCTGTGCAATGATAACGACCAAAGAAAATTAACGTGTGATGCGTTTTGACCCACAACGTATCTGGAATCTTTTTCATCAATGTTTGTTCGACTTCTAATACGTTGGCGTCTAGTTTACAGATGCGCAGCCTTTTTGATACCCGCTCGACATGCGTATCGACAGCGATTGCTGGAATGCCAAATGCATCGCCAAGAACGACGTTCGCTGTTTTTCTGCCGACACCTGGCAAAGAAATTAAGTCTTCTCTGGTTTGAGGCACTTCGCCTCCAAAACGCAGCAACAATTCAGAGGCACAAGCTTTGATATTTTTCGCTTTGTTTCGATAGAGGCCAATCGATTTGATTTTTTCAATAATGTCTTCTAACGGCGCCTCGCTGAGAGCCTGCGGCGTTGGATATGCTTCAAAAAGTGCCGGTGTCACTTTATTGACTGACACATCCGTTGCCTGTGCGCTTAGGATGACAGCAATCAGCAATTCAAAGGCATTTTTTGACACTAGTTCTCCATGTGCTTCAGGAAACATCTCATACATTATTTCTATCGCAGTCATTGTTTTTTCTTTACTGATCATTGGACGAATTAAACTCCTTGTATCTTACTCTCCTTCTAACCAATTATGCATAGGGATTTTGGGCATTGGGCCATCTTCTTGTGGCGTGGTTTCATTTTGAAGAAACTGTTTTTTTCTTCTTTTTTGCTCTTCTTCTACTTGCGCTTTTGAGGTAATATTCTTGCGTTCCCACGAAAGCAAAATACGATCGATATAGTTTAAACTATACGCTTGATTCAAGACCGCTTCTCGCAAAGCAAACTGGACCAGCTCGGGATCATAGTGGTCCTCATCCAACCACTGCCCGATCCGTTGGTATTCGATCGCCGATAAGGGGCGACCAAATTCTCCTTCAAATAAGCGATACAACTCGCGTATCTTCTCTTCATTTGTTTCAGCGACTTCTTTTTTGGATTGCTGCTGCAAAAGAAACTCGAGTCGCTCATAAATGCCAGTGAAATCATAATAATCCACCGTTTTTCCTGCGTCGTCTTTTTTTGAACCCATTCGCAGCACATCTTTTTTCAGCAATTGATTCAACCAATGATAGATCTCTTTTTGGTCGCTGCCCATCACCGAGGCGATCTCACGTAAATCTGGAAAATCATTGCCTTGCTCATGGCTGCGATACAGTTGCAGCCATAACAAAAATTCATCATTCGTCAAACCAAGATGATGGTAATTCTCTAAAAGCAAATTTGAAATCGTCGTTTGCCCTTTTGCCAAATATTCCTTTAACGAAACCATACTACATCCTCTTCTCCTTGGCTCACTTGAAACATAAAGATTCTTCCTATCAGGATCGAATCAATAAAAAGGGGACGACGCAAATGCGGACGTCCCACGATTCTTTGTTGGTTACGCTTTTTCTTTGACTGCTGCGATGATCTCAACTTCAACCAAAACATCTTTTGGTAAGCGTGCAACTTCGACAGCAGAACGTGCAGGTAACGCTTCATTGAACAATGTGCTATACGTATTATTGAAAGGAACGAAATCATTCATATTTTTTAAAAAACATGTCGTCTTAACGATATCATCTGGCGTAAGTTCCGCCGCTTCAAGAATCGCGTTGATATTTTTCAATACTTGCTGTGTCTGTACTTCAATCGTCGTACCGACAACTTCCCCCGAAACAGGATCTAATGGCACTTGACCAGAAGCAAACAAAAAGCCGTTTGCGATTTTTGCTTGAACATAAGGACCGATTGCTTGTGGTGCTTGATCTGTAGAAATTATCTTCATTTTGTTTCCTCCTCTTTCACTTGGCATTCGGGACATAGACCATAAACTTCTAGTCGATGGTTATTTATTTGATACCCAGTTAATTTCGAAGCCGCCATTTCGACATCTTCCAATCCTGGATAGTAAAAATCAGCGATCTTTCCACACTTTTGGCAGATAGCATGATAATGAGGCTCCGTTGTAAAATCAAAACGACTGGAGGCATCTCCATAATTCATTTCTTTTACAAAGCCAATTTCTGTGAACAAACGTAAGTTATTGTATACCGTTGCGACACTTATACCAGGAAAATGAACTTCGATCGCCCGATAAATCTCTTCAGCGGTCGGATGGGCATCGTGACTGGCTAAAAATTCTAATATCGCTACTCGCTGCGGTGTAATACGAATATTTTCATGTTTTAATCGTTTGATCGCTTCATCGTAGATCGTACTCACAGGAGTTCCTCCATTTCTCTTATCTTACCTATCATACTATGTAAAACCTAAAAATTCAAACAGCTTTCCTTGTTTTTTTTAAGGAATAACGCATTTGCCCAGCCCGTCTTCCCTCAGTTTTTCGAGAAAGAAAAGCAGACAAACGAATGCCTGCTTTCCCCCTCTTTGCTAGTCTTCAAACTGATACAGTGCCGTAGACAAATAGCGTTCACCATTATCTGGTACGATCGCTAAGACTTTTTTGCCTTTTCCTAAGTCCTTAGCAACCTCTAATGCCGCTTTGATCGCTGCACCAGAAGAAATCCCTACTAAGATTCCTTCTTTCATCCCAACTTGACGCGCAGTTTCCATGGCATCTTCACTAGCGATGGCAATCACCTGATCATAAATCTCAGTGTCTAGTACTTTAGGAACAAATCCCGTGCCGATCCCTTGGATCTTATGGGGACCAGGTTTGCCACCTCCTAAAATAGCTGATTCTGCAGGCTCAACGCCCACGATCTTCAAATTAGGATAGACGCGCTTCAATTCCTTCCCCGCACCAGTGATCGTACCACCTGTGCCGATCCCAGCAACAAAAGCGTCTAACCCTTTAGATTCAAACGCATCCTCAATTTCTTTCCCTGTCGTTTTTTCATGGACTTCTGGATTGGCTGGGTTTTCAAATTGTAATGGCATATAATAGCCGTCTTGTTCTGCTAATTCTTTTGCTTTATTGATAGAACCAGTGATTCCTTCAGACCCAGGGGTCAAAATCAATTCTGCGCCATAAGCTTGAACGATTTTACGTCTTTCAATACTCATGGTTTCTGGCATAACCAGCACGACACGATAGCCTTTTGCCGTACCGATCATGGCTAAGCCGATCCCAGTATTCCCAGAAGTTGGTTCGATGATGGTATCACCAGCTTTTAACAAGCCATTTTTTTCTGCTTTTTCAATCATGGCTAAAGCAATTCTGTCCTTGACACTTCCCCCAGGATTGAAGAACTCTAATTTCAGATACACATCCGCAGAACCTTCTTCTACGATGTGATTTAATTTGACGATTGGCGTATGCCCAACTAACTCATTGACCGATTGATAGATTTTTGTCATTGAAAATCCCTCCCGTTCTTATTCTTCCATTCTACCTAAAATAACCCCGAGTTGCGAATAAAAAGTAAGCAATTTCAATTTTTTTCTTATTTTTTTATATTTGTTTGTATTCACTTTCTTGATTTTGTTTTTCCATTACAAAAAAACCTCAAGAATGAATGCCATTTAGAGTAATCATTCTTAAGGCGGTATCAGATAATTAAACGATTAATTCTTGGCCAACAACAATGACCTCACTAGATAACCCATTTGTTGCCATTAGAGCGTCGACCGTTGTGCCAAATTTATTGGCGATATCCCAAAGTGTATCGCCTGAAGCAACGTAATAACTCTGCGCTGTAGATCCGCTGTTTACCTGAGTCGTTGTTGTAGTTTGCGTAGTACTCGTGCTAGTCGTGCTCGTTGTACTTGTCCATGCGGTACTTTGCGTTGTCCCAGTATCAAAGCGTGTGAGCTGATACGTTTCAATTAACCAGTTCAGTTTTTGTGCATACCCTGGATCGGTAGCATAACGCCCAGTCAAGTAATTCGTTGCATCATAAAACGAGGTTGTTTGGCTTTTCCAAACACCACTGTAATGAGCAGTCCCTGTCGCGAAACTCGTGCTGCGCAAGACATTCGCATGATCCTGAAACGATTCCCAGTAAGAGTTATATTGACGAAACGGTTCATTCATCTCTACCCACTGACCATTCAAATACTCTTGTGTAGGCATATAGACACTTTGTCCGTTGTAACTTCCTTTGACCCCAAACAAATTGTAATAGGGTGCATTGGATAACGCGGAAGAACCATAGCCGCTTTCCAAAATCGCTTGAGCAATCATCACAGAAGCATAGAGATCATTGTTGGCAGCAACATCTTGTGCTGACCAGCCAATTTGCTCGATAAAACCTGAGATGTCCTGAGTCGCATATTGATTCTCAGCAGCTTGTACCTGTTGAGGAACGAAAGTGACCGTCATTGGCGCTAACATCATTCCTGCCCCCATCAAAGAGACCATCGCCTTTTTAGTAGGTCTTTTTATCGTCTTCTTTGGTTGATGATGTCTTTCACTTCTTGTTTGATAACTTCCCATTTTTTTCCTCCAGTAACTGTACGTTTTTTCAAATAAATCAATACAGCTATTATACGGAAAAACATCTAACAGTGCAAACAATGTTCACTTTACACTCGGGAAAGAGTCTTTTAAAAAACTAAACGAACATCCTTAGCATTCTCAACAAAATAAAAAACTTTTAAAAGTTTTTCCGCTTTCTTCTTCTCAGTTTCAAGAATAATCAAAAAGCAAATTTACAACAACTCAGCTTCCTTCAAACACCTTGCTTTCTTAGCTCCTTCTGAACCTGCCTTAATGAAGCATAAGTAAATTATGGGGAGACTTATGATAGTGCGGTAAGTTGACTTCATAGTCGGTGAGATCCCTATCCATTTTACCGAAGACAGCGAGCCTACGGTACCATTCTCATTGATCACAACTGGTACTTGCCTATGCACCTCTTCGTAGAATGGTTCGCCATTTAGAAAATCATTGATCAAGACCATCTCTGCTTGGTCAAATACATCCGCGGATTCTCTCATTACTTTTTGGGCTTTTTCGATCAATTCATTGGGACTATTTTCATCGAGTTCTACCCATATATACGGAAACATCGGCAGAGGATCGATTACTCTGATTCCATCGATTTGCCTTACGGCATCGTCCGCCCGTTGATAGAACAATGATCGTCCTAAATCAGTGGACGGAAAGTACTTGTGCAGCAAATAATTCTCCTCACTCAGGGTAAACTTAAACCTGAGCAGATTCGCTTGATATTTGCGCAAAAATAGTCCAGGGACCCATCCTGTCTGAACCATATCTGAAGTAATTGTCATGGGCCGAGCTGCATGCTTTTCGTCTCTAGGATCAAGTGAAACATTCGTGGGATCAATTTCTTCCAAAGCTCCCCTTTTGATCAACCCAGAAGAAAATTGTCTGATTTCAAAGAGGATCTGATGAAATTCCTTAAAGGAAAAGGGTGCTACTTCAATTGTTACTCGATCATTTTGATCAGGTCCAGCTAAAAGTCGAGCTTCACGTGTGATGAGACTATCCAACAATTGTTCAGTCAATGTGGGAAACTGCTCATCGCGAGCAGCACGGTCGATTTCAAGGTGTATGCGATTGTTCACAAAACCCTTTTTTACGCCGTCTGACTCATAAGTAGTGATATCCTCCAAAAACAGTGCAGGTAGGCCTGGAGATTCGTTCATATAAAATGGTTCTTCAAATGAATAGGTCGCCATTGCTCCTGTGCTGTCAATGGCTACAAGTTCAAATCGATGCGCTTCAGATTCAGTTGGAAGAAATAAACGTGCGTCAGCTATTTTTCGACCGGGTCCGATCATTACTGATGAAGTGATACTTCGAAAAAGATAACGATCGAATTCCCCATCGACCTTCGCGAACACTTCATCAATAAAACTGCCTGTAGTAGGGGTTATTGCGTAGATTATCTCAAAAAAGGGCACATTTAATTCTGCACCAGGCTCTTCACTGAGTAGTTCGATGATCGGTTTATCTTCCATGTTTATAATCGTTTGCCCGTCTCTTTCTGTATTACTATTCGTTTCAGCATGACTGATTTTGGGTGTAAACAGCAAAATGATCACTAGTACCACGACTTTATTGCGCAATCGTTTCTTTTTTACTTCCATTTTCCTCCTATTTAGCGTTTGTGTCTGAGTAAAAACCATGTTACGGCCAAACTTGGCACTGGTATTACCATTATTATATAAAGAAATAGTGTCATTCTGAAGGGAATCTCCAACGGCTCAGTAGAAGCTGCAACCTCATTTGATCGTGCGTAGGCCAACGGATCATTTAAGGTCTCGTTCGTGTCCACATCAAATGTCTCACTTGTCTCTCCTGCATGTCCGACATTCTCAATTATATCTAAACTGCCCCCGTCGAAGACCTCAGGATAATTCGTCACCAGACTCATAATCATGGCGATCAGCTCTTCAGCGGTACTTTTTTTGACACCTATGAGAATGTGCCATGACCAATCCGCTTCTTGCAAAATTGTCCCGCCAATCGATTCGACTGCTTCATGGATCTTCGCTTCTGATACTCGGAATCGGTCTATTTCTGTTTCTCCAGCGATTCCCATGTATAAGCGATTGTTCACAAATGTTCTTTCATCCTCCCAAAAGAATTCAGTACTAATTTCATCAGGAGTTGGTGACGGCAGAGCGGGCGGATCTACCACAGTAATCGGATGTTCTAATTTGAATCGCCCACTGGCGCCGCTGCTGTCAACCGCTACAAGCTCAAGATACATCGCTTCTGATTGATGATAGGGCAAAACAACGATTCCACTGCCGAATTCGAATTCCTCCACTGTTTCGTGATTGTTTTCATCTTTCAAATAAAGATGACTATGGTATGTCCCATTGATCTCAACGTGAACATCAATTATCTCACTTCCACTTGACGGAACGGCCGTATAGGTGAGATAAATAGACGGATTTGTCACTTCACTCTTGAGAAAATCAGTATGTATCACAACATTTGCTTCATCACCTGTTGCAATTTCATTCAATTCTGTTGCGTAAACGACTCGTGAAAATAGCTTTAGCAGTAGTATTAGCAAAAGAATGTTTTTTTTCTTTTTCCACTCATAACCCCGCATTTCTTTCGTCGGTTCGTGTGACTAACCCTCAACCTTTTCATCATGTTTTCCCATCTCCTTATTCCTCTTTCTTCAAGTAGTCGTTCTTCCCTGTTCTCTTTTCTTGAGCCATTCTCCTTGGCTCTTATTGTTTAGTTTCCTTTTCTTTAACTATACACAGGAACCAGCCTTGCAACAACGAAAACTAGCATTTTTATTCATATATATTCAATTTTATGCAACAAAGTGACGTTTATTATTTGTTTGATCCAGTTTCTCTCTGACGATTGGCTCATCGATAGAAAGTATTTCCCTGTTGAATCGGTGACTTGCGTTTCTCATTCCTCTCCCTTGTGGTTCTCTAACCATGCTCCAGACAAAAAAACACGCTCGAAAATCGAAAAGATTCTCGAACGTGCTATTTTTGATTGATTGTCGATCAATTAATCGATTGATTTGAAAGTATTCACGACATTCTCAACACTGAAGCCGAATTCCGCTAAGACTTTGTCACCAGGTGCGGATGCACCGAAATGATCGATCGCGATCACTTTTCCATGGCAACCGGTGTAACGTTCCCAACCAAATGGGGAAGCCGCTTCGATCGCTACCCGTTTCTTCACTGCTTTTGGCAAGACGCTTTCTTTGTATTCTGAGCTTTGTGCTTCAAACAGATCAAAGCTTGGTAAGGAGACCACCGATACATCGATGCCTTCTTCTGCCAATTTAGCTTGTGCTTGGACCGCAAGATTCACTTCAGAACCTGTGGCGATCAAAATCCCCGCTGGTGTTTCACCAGCTTGTTTTGAAATCACGTAGCCACCTTTTGCGACATTTTCATCCGCACCGGTTTGCGTGCCTTCGATCACTGGTAGATTTTGTCGGCTTAAGACTAAGACCGTTGGTTTATCCGTTGTTGTCATGGCCAATTTCCAGGCAGCACGGGTTTCATTGCCGTCTGCTGGACGAATCACTTGGACATTTGGCATGCAACGGACGCTAGCTAATTGCTCGATTGGCTCATGCGTCGGTCCATCTTCTCCAACCGCCACGGAGTCATGCGTCAAGACATAGATCACAGGCGCATGCTGGATTGCAGACAAGCGTACCGCTGGACGCAAGTAATCAACGAAGACGAAGAAGGTTCCGCCATAGATTCGCGTACCGCCATGCAATTGGATTCCGTTCATCGCTGCTGCCATCGCAAATTCTCGGACACCAAACCAAATGTTGCGGCCTTCGTATTGGCCAGGTTCAAAATCTTTTTCTGCTGCCACCATCGTGTTGTTGGAGCCAGAAAGGTCCGCTGATCCACCCCAGAGACTAGGGACGGCTTTGGATAAGGCTTGGATCATCTCTTTGCTAGATACCCGACTAGCTTGTGAGCTGCCAACTTCGTAGCTTGGTAATGCTGCATCCCAATCTGCTGGCAATTCACCCGCAAAGGCTTGTTTGAATTGCGCCGCAAGTTCTGGGTAGGCTGCTTCATAGGCACGGAAGGTTTCGTTCCAAGCTGCTTCAGCTTTTTGCCCTTCATCGATCATGGTTTCTTTGAAGCGCGCGGCAACTTCTTCAGGTACGGTAAATTCTGGGTATTCCCAACCATAAATCGCTTTGGCTGCAGAAATGCCTTCGGCACCGATCGGCGCACCATGAACGGCAGAGGTGCCTTGATTTGGCGCACCGTATCCGATCACAGTCTTGATTTCGATCAAGGTTGGTTTGTCGCTTTCAGCTTTTGCTTCGTCGATCGCTTTCGAGATCGCTTCTAAATCATTGCCGTCTTCAACGAGAATGTGTTGCCAGCCATACGCTTCAAAACGCGCACCGACATTTTCTGTAAAGGCTTTTGAAGTTGGGCCATCTAGGGAGATGTCATTTGAATCGTACAAGACGATCAGTTTGTCTAATTTCATGTGACCAGCCATGGATGCAGCTTCTTGCGAAACACCTTCCATCAAGTCCCCATCGCCACATAAAGCGTAGGTATAGTGATCAATGACTTGATACTTGTCGCGATTGTAGGTTGCAGCCAAGTGGGCTTCGGCCATTGCCATACCGACTGCCATGGCGATCCCTTGTCCTAAAGGTCCAGTGGTTGCTTCCACGCCGTCTGTGTGATCGACTTCTGGATGTCCTGGCGTGCGGCTATCCCATTGACGGAAGTTTTTTAGATCTTCAATGGTCACATCGTAACCAGACACGTGCAACAAGCTGTACAATAACGCCGAACCGTGTCCAGCAGACAAAACAAAACGGTCACGATCCACCCAGTTGCGAGAAGTCGTTGGATTGACTTTCAAGTGTTTCGTCCACAAGGCATAGGCCATGGGTGCTGCCCCCATCGGTAATCCTGGATGTCCTGAATTGGCTTTTTGTACGGCTTCGATACTTAATGTACGAAGGGTGTTCACTCCTAATTGATCGATTTTATCAAACAATGGTAGTTCCTCCTAATTTAGGTTTTTTTTACCTTTATTACATCTTTCATTATACGTGATTCAGAAGCTTATTTCAATAGCAATGAAAAGGAATTCACAATTATCTGCCGTGGAGACCTTTTTTCTTTTGAATCTCTTTTAACTTCTCTGGTGTCACATCAGCACCTTCAGGGTCAACGATTTTCATTCCTTCGATATGGTGTCGCATCCCTCCACGAAAGGCGGTTAAATACTCTTCACGCAGAACTTTTTGTTCGTGGGTCTCAGCCTCAGTCAATCCTTCTGTTTTTTTCTTGTTGGCAAGTTCATTGATTCGAGCTAATTTTTCTTGAGATAGCATAGTTGTTCCTCCTTTTCCCTCTTGATTTTACTACAAACTAGCGAGCAAAAACAATAGCACAAAAAGCGAACATTTGTTTGAATAATCGATATAGCTATGGTACACTAAGGTTATCAAATGAAAGAAGGTGTCAGTTTTGGCAAAACGAACAGAAAATCGACAAATCGAAATTCTTAAGTTCATTCATACACGTGTCACTGAAAAAGGCTATCCGCCGACTGTTCGCGAAATTGGCGAAGCCGTTCAGTTATCTTCTACCTCAACTGTTCATGGCCATTTGTCCCGACTTGAAAAAAAAGGGCTGATCTTACGAGATCCTACAAAACCCAGAGCCATTGAATTAACTGCTTCCGGTCTTGAAAAAATCGATGTTCAACCAGCATCCATTCCGATGCTTGGTGTCGTAACTGCTGGAGAACCGATTTTAGCCGTGGAAGATGCATCCGATTTCTTTCCGATTCCGCCAGATTTAGCGAATAGCACAGGAAGTTTATTCATGTTGACGATCCGAGGAGAAAGTATGATCAATGCTGGCATTCTCGACGGTGATCAAGTAATCGTTCGTAAACAACAAAGTGCTCAAAATGGCGATATCGTGATTGCTATGACAGATGAAGACGAAGCTACGTGCAAACGATTCTATAAAGAAAAGAATTACATTCGTTTACAACCAGAAAATGATTATTTAGAACCAATCATTTTGCCTGATGTAACGATTTTAGGATTGGTTGTTGGATTGTATCGCCATCTGCTTTGATGCTCAACGAGCTGACTAGGAAATCTTCGTTTTTACGAAGATTTTTTTTCTTTCCTCTTTACAAAGCGAACAAACATTCGTATAATAAGCATACAAACATAAGTTCGTATTATTTAAGGAGTGAATGAGATGAAAGCAGTTCGTCGATTTGGTTTTATGTTGTGGGTATTATTGATGGGAATTGTTATTGGCTATTTTGGCGTTTTAAGTGCTGTTCTGATTTTTTGTCCTTTAATGATGCTTTGGTTCATGCTTTGGGATGAAAAGAAATTCCGCCAAGCAGAGCGCAAACGTAACCGCCATTATTATCACGATCATGATTTTTATCGTTATGAACCATGATCCTTCGCCTACATACGCCCATAAGGCAGCAGAAACAAAAAAGGACTCCAGCGAGTCCTTTTTTGGGCTCTATAATTTATGGGACTGATGAATCAGAATTGATTCTTCAGTCCCATTTTCATTTTAGGTATTAAAAAACATATCGTTCTCTAGTATGATTAAATCACCACAAAATAAACAACTGAGAGGACGATATGCTATATGAATGATTCTATCAAAAAAATGCTGAGAATAATAGAGAAAGATTTGTTGATTACAGAGGTCTCTTACGAGACCCTTCAGAAGAAAAAGACGTTGGTCGTCGATGCTGTTCTCTCGCCTACTCCTCGTGCTTGTAGAAGTTGTGGTTCTACTGTGGTAGATGGAAACGGGAAAGCAATTATAGTGAAAAATGGGAAGAAGGAAACGATTGTCCGTTTTGAACAATACAATCATATGCCTTTGGTTATGCGCCTAAAAAAGCAGCGCTATACCTGTAAAAACTGCCGAACCCATTGGACGGCTCAAAGTTATTTTGTCCAACCCAGACATTCAATCGCAAATCATGTTAGATATAAAATTGCTTCTTTACTGACTGAAAAAGTATCTTTATCTTTTATTGCGAAAAGCTGTCAGGTATCTTTGACCACCGTTATTCGTACATTGAAAGAGTTTAAAAGCTATTTACCAAAGCAATCTAAGAAGATTCTCCCCAGAGTATTGATGGTTGATGAATTTCGTTCGCATGCTTCTATAGAAGATAAAATGAGCTTTATTTGTGCAGATGGCGAAACAGGAAAATTAATAGATGTTTTGCCTACGCGTAAATTACCTCGATTAACAAGCTATTTCTTAGGTTGTACCAATCCAGAAGAAGTAGAATTCTTGGTGACAGACATGAACGCCGCCTACTTCCAGCTCACCAAACGTGTTCTGCCAAATGCGAAAGTCGTGATTGATCGGTTTCATATTGTCAAACACATGAATCAAGCGTTCAATGAGTTGCGTATCCGTGAAATGAATGAACTTCGTAAAGCCGGACAGAAAAGCCAGGCAGAAAAACTGAAAAAGAACTGGCGCTTTTTGCTAAAAAATCGTGCAAACATCAACCATTATGAATACAAAACATGGAAAAGTTTCCGAGCACCAAAATACCCATTTCTTACTGAAGCAATGATGATTGATCGATTGCTTGAGTTTTCTACGCCCCTGAAGGAGGCGTATCCCTTTTTTCATGAATTAGTTGAAGCCTTTCGAGACAAAGACCCTAACCTATTTTTCTCCTTATTGGCAGAACTTCCCGAAACGTTAGATGACGGCTTTCGAGAAAAGCTTCAAAACCTTCTTACCCATGAAGAAGGCATCACCAACGCAATGATCTATCCTTATTCCAATGGAAAAATAGAAGCGAAGAATACCCACATAAAGACAATGAAACGAGTATCCTACGGATTTAAATCATTCGAGAACATGAGAATTAGAATCTTTTTGATCAATCAATTAATCAATGTAAGATAACAAAAAATCTGAGCCAGAATGTGGTTCATTCTGACCCAGATTTGATTTT
>ENA-OWZT01000213-OWZT01000213.1-human-gut-metagenome-genome-assembly--contig:-NODE-213-length-22286-cov-6.67752_pt1 | contig 22286 bp, 19 predicted proteins | sample MGYA00249265_ERZ652125 | MGnify/ENA primary metagenome ERZ652125 (study PRJEB26925, sample SAMN05827236) | human gut metagenome | biome: ENVO:2100002; feature: ENVO:00000062; material: ENVO:00002003... | reverse complement strand
ATTTAGAAGAAGCAGTCACTTTCGAATTTCTAGCGTTATTTTTAGGCATTTCTTTTTTGATTTTAATTCTTACGTTTGCTTTATTAACTTTGAGGAACAACCGCCGCTTCAAACGATTGCTGCAAAAGCAATCGATGCATGATGAAGCAGCCTTGGAAAAACGCAAAGAGTTGCTAGAAGCATTTTACGAAGAACGCTTCGGGACGAAAGAAGAACGCCACGGGGCAAAATACTACGCGGTTGCACCGGAGCAAAACATCGGAGAAAGAGAGATCCAAGAACTTTTCCGTAGAAATGGGGTGGGCTGATGGTTGTCAATTTTGATACTGGGTTCCCGTGGTTGGACACATTTTTAACAGTCGTTTTAATGATTCTGTTCACGTATCCGATTTTAGGTGGCTTTGCTTGGTTCATCGGGGTGATCTGCAATCGTTTTTTGTTCCGTTATCGACAATTAGAGTGGATACCGATCCCCGAAGAGATCGAGCCGATGATCACGATTATGGTACCAGCTCACAATGAAGAAATCGTTATTGAAGACACGATTCATTATTTAATGAACAATCTGAACTACAGCAATTATGAGGTGTTGGTGACTGATGATGGCTCAACGGATAAAACCCCTGTGATATTAGACCGATTGATGGAACAGTACCCAAATCTAAGAGTGTTGCGCATTGAAAAAAACCAAGGAAAAGCCCATGCCTTTAATATTGGGGTAGGGTTTGCCAAAGGGGAATTGATCTTGAGCAACGACGCAGATACGGTTCCTGAACCTGATGCGTTATGGAAATATGTCAATTATTTCATCCGTCAAGACTCCATCAATATTTCTGCCATTACGGCGAATATGGACGTTCAAAACCGCACAACGATCGTAGGAAAATCACAAACCGTTGAATTTTCAAGTATCGTAGGAATTATCAAGCGGACCCAGCAAGCCGTTTTCGGCGTCATCTATGCCTATAGCGGTGCCAATACGATGTATCGACGCGCGGCATTGATGGACGTGGGTCTGTTTCGACAAAATCGAGCAACAGAAGACATCAGTATTGCCTGGGACCACCAATTCCGAGGTTGGCTGTCTTTATTTGCTTCACGAGTGATGTTTTTCATGGAGGTGCCAGAAACACTCAAGATGCTCTACCGACAACGGAAACGCTGGGCGAAGGGCGGTACAGAAGTATGGCTGACCAACTTTAAAAAGGTCTTTTTGCATCCTTTTGAAAACATTGGTCGAACCGCTATGTTTGTCGATCAAACATTAAGTATCATCTGGTCATTCTTTTTCTGGCTTTCATCTGCCTTGTTTGTCTTCTATCTGATCTATTATGGTGCAACTGGGAATTACGAACGGATCTATCATATGTTTACGATGGCCTTTCTCTTCGTTTGTTTCGAGATGATTGCGGGGGTCATGCAGCTATTTACCAGCCTCTTGGCGGATGATAACCGCAGCAAGCTGAAATATTTCCGTTTTGCCCCTTTTTACATGCTGTTTTACTGGATGATCAATGCCATAACGATCGTCACTACCTTTATTCCAGCCGTCAAGACCATCCTTGGCTACGGCAGCGGCGTTTGGGTCAGTCCAGAGCGAACCGCGAAAAAAACCGAAGAATCTTAACGAATACACCTTCCCTGGATAATAAAAAACAAGTCTGAGTTTTCTTCAGACTTGTTTTTTTGCCATTAAGGTTCAGAAAGATAGTAAATCTCACGATTTTGGTATGGATAACGAGTTTGCGAAAATTCGAAAGGTCGTCCGTCGGAGAGACGAGCAACTTGTTCTAATTCTAAGATCGGATCATTGGGATCGACTTCTAAATATTTGATATCATAGGAATCCGCTTTGTCGGCACGGATTTTACGTATGGCGGGACCTATTTTGAGATGTAAGGAATCAGTGATATATCGATAGATCGAGTGTTCAAGGATCGCCATATCAATATCGGGAATGGTTTTGATGGGCATGATCGTGTATTCCAATTCAAAGGGTTCGTTATCAACATAGCGCAGTCGTACGATATCATAAACAGGTTCGTTTTCTCGCAAAGACAAGTAATCCATTTCGTTGGCTTCTGGAAAACGTACATTGAAACTAATGATTTTACTTTGCACTTTATGCCGTCCGCCATATCGGTTGACTAAACCGATATACTCATTGATCTGTCCTTGGTAGGTCGCTGAATTGACATAGGTGCCATGACCTCTTTTGGTAGAAATCAGGCCTTCTTGCTTCAATTGATTTAGCGCTTTTTGGATCGTCATTCGCGAGGTTTGAAATCGTTTGGCTAACGCCGTTTGTTCCGGTAGTTTTGATAAAGCTGGAAAAACACCTTCATAAATATTCGTCCGCAACTGATCAACGATCTCTTTGTATTTTGTCATAGTCATCACTCCTTATGTAAAGAAATTTATGGACTTGAGTTTTGTTTGAGGGGGATAAAAACAAGGTCTATCACTAAAGAATCAGCTGAAATTCACATGTATAGAAAAAGCTTTACATGAGTTTTTGAAAAATTTACATGCCTATTTCACCTAATTATAATAGGTTTTGTAAGCGAATACAAATGATGGAGGAATCAATATGACAAAATTTTATTGGGGGAACAGTGTCAGCAGTATGCAGACAGAAGGTGGTTGGAATGAAGGCGGTAAAAGCTTATCCGTTTATGATATACGGGAAGCATCGGAACAGGCTAGCGATTGGCATGTAGCAAATGATAACTATCATGCGTATACAGAAGATTTTGATTATATGCAAGATTTGGGGATGAACATGTATCGTTTCCAAATTTCTTGGTCAAGGGTCGTTCACGATGGAGATGGTGCCTTTAATGAAGAAGGGATCGCCTATTACGATCGTTTTATTGATGATCTGTTAGCTCGAGGGATCGAGCCTATGATTTGTTTGTACCATTTTGATATGCCTCTGCATCTGGCGAAAACCTATAACGGGTTCATCAGCAAAGAAGTGAAGGACGCATTCATTCGTTTTGGAAAAGAAATGGTGGATCGTTTTGCGGATAAAGTCCATTATTGGTTAACCTTTAACGAACAAAATCTTTTCCACCAAGACCATTGTTTTAAGATCAGCGGCTATTTAGAAGGGGAAGAAACGACAGAAGAATTGTATCAGATTTTCCACAATGTCATGGTTTGCCATGCAGAAATCTGTAATTATCTTCATGAAACAACAAATGCGAAGATCGGCGGCATGCTAGCGTATTCTGAGGCGTATCCAGCGACTTGTCGTCCACAAGACATCAAAGCAGCAAGAGAGTTTGATGAATTTGCGAATTTTACTTTATTAGATTGCTATGCGCACGGCAAGTATTCGGCAGCACAAGACCGATACGTGAAAAATCATCAACTCAATATGAATATTTTACCTGGGGAATTAGAAGCGATCGCAGCGCAGAAAAATGATTACATTGCCTTTAGCTATTATGCTTCTTCTACCTTGAACGCTGAAAAAATTCCTGAAGGAACGCCGCCAAATCGGTACATGACTTTTGGAAAACAAGACAATCCGTATATTGAAACGACGGAATGGAATTGGCAAATTGATCCACTCGGCTTCCGTGATGTCTTAAATAAAGTCTATCAGCGGTACCGGTTGCCAGTGTTTCCGATTGAAAACGGGATTGGTGTCAGAGAGCATTGGAATGGCAAAGAACCGATTCAAGATGATTACCGTATTGCCTATCATCAAGAGCATATTCGAGCGATGTTTGAAGCGATGGTGGAAGATGGAGTGGTCTGTCTTGGGTATCTTGGTTGGGGGCTGATCGACATTTTGAGCTCGCAAGGTGATATGGAGAAACGATACGGACTCGTGTATGTCAATCGTGGCAACCATGAGTTGCGAGATATGAAACGTGTACCGAAAAAATCGTATGAATGGTTCAAAGAAGTGATCAAAACGAATGGTAGTACGATCTATACAAACCCATATACAGAATAGGAGGAACAAAAATGGCAGCAGAAAAGCGCACGTTTTTAGATAAATTTACAGAGTTTTCGGTCCGTCTCGGCAATCAGGTTCATCTCAAAAGTCTTCGTGATGCGTTTGCGACCTTAATGCCTGCCTTTATTATCGCAGGGATCGCTGTGTTGTTTAATAATGTCTTCTTTCCATGGTTTTTAGAAGGGGCTGCCTTGGCGCGAATGCAAGTGTTTGGCAATTCCATCACCAATGGAACATTGAATATCGCCGGTCTGCTGATCGCCCCGATGATCGCTTATTTTCTTTGCCGCAACAAAAACAATCCGAGCGCCATCAATGCAACCTTTGTGGCAACGACTTGCTTAGTGGTCATGTTGGCGATGGTTCATGCCGTGATGCCAGAAGGCGCTCAAGCAGAAGTGACCATCAGTGGTGTGATGCTATTTGACGATGTCGGGACCAAAGGGATGTTTTCTGGAATCATTTGTGGGTTAGTTGCCACGGAATTATTTATTCGACTGTCAGAAAACAAGCACTTAAAAATCAATTTAGGGGATCAAGTTCCTCCTGCCGTCAGCAAATCCTTCAGCACGTTGATCCCTGCTATTTTGGTGATTTCCTTCTTTGCCGTAGTTGCGACCGTGCTAGCAGCCTTTGATACCGACCTGATTCAAATCATTTCAACAGTGATCCAAGAACCACTGCGTTTATTGAACACATCGATTTTTGGGTTCTTGATCATCTATTCAACGGGCAATTTTCTGTTTACTTTAGGCATTCACCAAACCGTCATCAATGGCACCTTGTTAGATCCATTGCTGTTAGTCAATATGAATGAAAACATGCAAGCCGTGCAAGAAGGCGCTACGCCACCCAATATCTTAAATTCAGCATTCGTGACGGTTTTCGCACAACTAGGCGGGACTGGATTTACGATCAGCTTGATCATTGCAGTGCTCTTATTCGTCCGCAATTACCAACCTTTTCGGGATGTCGTCAATCTATCCCTAGCTCCGGGTATTTTTAATATCAACGAGCCAATCATCTTTGGTTTACCGATCGTCTTCAATTTACCCATGATCATTCCCTTCGTTGCAAGTCCAATTGTGGCGACGTTGATTGGCTACTTTGCTACCGCAGTAGGATTCATTGAGCCACTTTCTGTGATGGTTCCTTGGACGACACCACCAATTCTTAGTGCATTGTTGGCATCAAAAGGGGATTTTAAAGTTGTTTTGGTTCAAGTGATCATCATCGTCGTCTGTGTAGCAATCTATTTTCCATTTTTAAAAATCGCTCAACGGGTTGCAATCAAATCTGCTGAATTGGAGCGGGCAGAATAAACAAAACAGGATGAATCCTATACTAGAGTGACCTACAAAAGTTAGAACAAAATTCTAACGTTTTGGGGGTCACTATTTTTTGAGGTGATTTTTTACTAAGTTTCTATTTTGAATTTTAATTAAATGGTATACTATCCCAAAAGGAGCGACTATGAAACTTTCAGAAATGCAAAAAGCGATTTATCAAAACAAGATTGATCACCAATTCAATGTCACAAATATTGAAAAAGAGTTTTTAGCTTTATATGGTGAAGTAGGGGAAGCCTTTGACGCGTATCGGAAGCAACAAGAGGTAGGAGAAGAATTGGCGGATGTGGCGATTTATCTTCTTGGGTTAGCGGAAATCCTTTCCATCGATCTTGAAGCAGAGATTCATAAAAAAATGGCGTCAACCAAAAGCGTCGTTATACGAGTTATGGCAATGGCTATGCCAAACGAATCGATAATTGATACACGCACAAAAACTAGTGGATTCCTCGAGTATAGGCCCTTACCGAAATCGAAATGGAAGCAGGAGATAGGATGGAAAAGAATGTAAGCATGCGTGAATTAACCACGGCGGATTTAGCAGAAGTCGTGGACCACTATATTGCCGTATTTTCAGCAGAACCATGGAATGACCAATTGACAGTGCCGCAAATCACCGACTATGTATCTTCAATGATGGCAATGAATACTTTTATTGGTTATCGACTAACAGACCGAGCATCGAATGAATTGATTGGTCTTTCATTAGGCTTTATCAAGCCCTGGTATCAAGGAAAAGAGTATGTGATCGATACCTTTTTAATTACTGGCACGCATCAAGGAAAAGGCCTTGGTTCCACTTTTTTAGAAAGGATCAAAGAGGATCTGCTCAAGAAAGAGATTCCAACGATCCTGTTAGATACCGAAGAAAGTATGCCAGCAGCGGATTTTTACAAAAAGAATGGCTTTAAACCGCTACCAGATAATGTGAGCTATTATTTATCTCTAGAATAATAATAGCTTATCAATAAATAAAAAAGTCTGCGAAAAAATCGCAGGCTTTTTAGTTATGCACAGTTTCAACAGGTTTATCCACAATATGTTGTAGGAACATGTTTTCGCCTACTAAATATTGGGTGTGTGGTTTTTAGAAAAGGGTTTCAAAGAGATTCTTATGGACCAATGAGCGTAAAAGTGAAAAAAGTACTGAAACGCTTATAGAATATAGCAAAATTTATCTAGATGAGAGGCTCTGTTGGTACCGATCAGCTAATTTCTATCATCTTCGCGATAGGTTTTACGATACTGTAGCGGCGTTAAACCAAATTTACGCTGAAATCTTTTGCTAAAGTAGCTTAAGTGATTGAAGCCAACGTGGTAGCAGATGGTTGAGATCGGCTCATCCGTTTCGATCAATAGGTTTTTGGCTTGAGACAATCGATAATCAATCAGATAGTTGATTGGGGTCAATGTCGTGTATTGCCGAAAAAGGGCGGTACAAGTACGTGTATTGATGGCAGCAGCTTTAGCGATCGCAGGAACCGTTAATGGTTCTTGATAACGCTCATGGACAAATGCCAGCATTAAGTAGATAGTTTCTTTCTTGGGTGAAGCAGGTCTTGCAGCCATTAGCTGTGAAAGGGCAGCTAAAAACAATTCATAGAGAGTAAATCGTTGTTCAATAAGCAGAGGCAGACGCACGGTTTGAACAAATGCTTGATGTTGGGCGGTTAAGGTTAAGCGCCGATAGCTGCGGGTGCGATCGTGGACTAATTGTTCGATCGCTTCTTTAAAAACAGGGTCAGCAATAAAGTCTGAAGAAAAATCAAAGCAGCAATATCGGACGTTTTCTGAAGCTAAAACAGCACCATGGAGTACACGGCTATTAATAATGATCGCCTCATTCTTGCTTAGCAAAATTTGCTCGTCGTCTATCGTATACACGAAGCTACCTTCTTCGACCCATACAATTTGCAGCTCGTCGTGCCAATGCAGAGGCAATTGGTCGCCACGCTTTTGTTGCAAGCAACGTTGATAAATTGCGAAGGAGCGATTTGTAGTTGTATGTTTGGTCGTTTCTTCGTTTTCTTCTGTGCGTTCAAAGTACATACCGCACCACCTTTTTACAGAATAGTGTTAAAAACAATCAGGATATTGACAAAAGTTCACTATCTGATTCGGTATAATACTAACAAAGTAAAGTGAAAGACAAAAGGTGTTTTTATGAAAAAAACAGTTGGGATTGTTTATGCTTGTTCAGCAGCAGCTTTGTGGGCAGTTTCTGGCATCGCTGGACAAATTTTATTTACGAAATATAGTATTTCAGCAAATTGGCTCGTTTCAACACGATTGGTTCTTTCAGGGTGTTTGTTGCTAAGTATTGGGTTAAAGGATCGCGCCCGTTTGATTTCCCCATTTCGTGAGAAAAAGGACTTCATTCAGCTGCTCTTGTTTTCTTTCTTAGGCATGTTTCTCGTTCAATTTACCTACTTTAAAACGATTGAGCAAAGCAATGCTTCGTTTGCAACGATTATTCAATATACTGGACCTTTCTTTGTTTTACTCTATGCTGTGATAGCCAAAAGGCAGTTCCCCTCTTTAAAGACATGTTTCTGGTTATTGGTAACCTTACTTGGCGTGACGGCTGTGGCATCAAAAGGACAGATTGAGCAATTAGCGACTTCCCAATCTGCGCTAGGCTGGGGGGGAGCATCAGCGATATCACTAGCTTTTTATTCTATACAGCCGCGTAAACTTTTGCAAAAATATGGGAGTTTACCAGTTGTCGGCTGGGGGATGTTGATTGGTGGAGGCTTGGCGAATGTGGTTCATCCAATGTGGCAGATTGATAGTCAACTGAACGTTCAAGTGATTCTTTATTTGCTGGTGGTCATTTTATTTGGAACAGCACTAGCGTATTTGATTTTTTTAACAAGTTTACGCTATTTATCCTCAACACTTGCAACAGTTTTAACGGCAGTTGAGCCATTGCTGGCTGCTTTCTTATCGATCATTGTTTTTCATGATCACTTCGCAGTGGTGGAGCTAGTAGGATTTATGGCAGTTATAGGGAGCATCATGTGTTTACAAAAAAATATGGAGTGAGTTAAGTAATGAAGTAATAGAATAATGAAATCTCTCTATGATCCTTTATCAATGAAGGATCATAGAGAGTTTTTTTTGTTATACCCATATCAAAAGGGTTACCCACCAAATATTAGGAGAACTTATTTTCGCCTACTAAATATTATATGTTTAAAGTTTTTTGATGATGAGAAGGATAGTGGAAAGTTCCAAATCGTTGATCAAAACATCGAAGCTTTTTTCTAATTTTCTTAAGATCTTTGCAATAATCAAAGCATCTTGCTTAAATGTTTTCATTACAGCGAGATTTGCTTTGGCAATGTTGGGTGAACGATTTTCTAATAACCGTTCGATCAGACAAGCTAAGTGCATGAATAAGCCAATGGATTGATCAAGGGAAAGAGGATAAAGGGTGCAAATCTCATCAATGACTTCTGGCAAGACCATTTTTAATTTGCCAATGTCGGTATACTTGAACGAATCAGCTAAGTAATTATAGACTTCTGTGTAATCAAAGAATTGCGTCTTTACGGGCTCAAATAAAAGTAAGCGATCGAGTGTTTCCTTTGGTGTCTCAAATACTTTCCCAATTGAGATAAAGGGAATACCGAAAATGTTAGGATCATAAGTCCCGACAAAAGCATGTACTTTATAGACTTTCTTTAAGTTACTCACTTCTTTGATTAGTTCATTTCTCGAAGAGATAGCCAGTGCTTTAACTTTCATACCAAGTTTCGAGTAACTTTCGATGTACCGTTTTAGTTGTTCTGCGCCTCCTTCTCCGGTATGGCATAAAGTAATGATCAATTCATATCCTTTTTCCGCTTTTTGTAACAAGTCGTTCATACTCATACTGACCGTGTGATAGACATAATCAATATCGGTTTCCATTGCACTTTTTCGAGCTGCTTCGATGCCGATAAGAGTTATAGGTAAGTAAATCAGTCGAAGCTTACAATTTAATTCCTCAGCGATCGTTTCAACAATCGTTTTTATTGAACCCATATCATAAAGAACGATCACACCTTGTCCTTGATCAATTCGTTTGATGACTTGTTTAATTTCGATCATCGACTGGCGAGGTGTACTATCAAGTTTCATGTCGTAGCTATAAATGTTATTTGTCTGAGTCAGCATGTTTGTTGTTTCAGCCAATGAAGAAGCTGTTCGATTTCCATGCATGATATATAACAATACTGGATGACCGGTTAATTGAGTCTGCTCTTGGTTAATCAGAAAAAGTAAAATCAGAATGATCTCATCTTTTGGTAAATTCAAGTTGAGCTGCTTTTTTAATTCCATCGAAAGCTGAACACTTAGCGCATATTCCTCAGGGTATTGTTGAATAAATTGAGTGACTTCCTCTTGCGAGAGGGTTTGTCGATTGGAAGCCAGTGTCAATAAGGAGTTGATATGAAGACAAAGCCCGTAAAATACGCTTGATTTAAATTCTCTGTTGAGTTCCTTTTTACAGGTTTTTAGCCAGAAATCAACAATTTGAATGACTTTAGCATCGACGATTTTTGCTAATTGAGTAATGTTATATTGATCATCAAAGACATTGTAATAGTTGTACTTATTAAAAAGATTTTGCACATACTTGTTCATTAGGGGAGTGATCGTTAATTCATTGATGCCGCTCTCCGAAAGTGATTGATATTGATTGCGAATCTCCTCATAAAGGTATAAGCGTTCATTTTTTCCAAATTCTTTTAAGTAACCCTCATTCTTATCATAAATAATATGCTCAACATTTCCGAATAGCTCGTCGAAAACCATCGCATTTTCTTTCACCCGTAACAAGCTCTGTTTGATTTCTGGTTTGAAATCAGCGAGGGAAAGAGCAATATCTTGGTCACCCTCATTGATTACGCGAACATACCCTTTGGCACAAGCAGCTGTAATATCCATTTTCAGCTCTTTTACTTGATAAGAAAAATTTGCTAACAATAGACCTCGGATCACTTCTGAGGGAACAACGATTGTACGTCTAGAATGAACGGCTTCTCTGGAAAAGAAATGATTGATCAAGTCAAAACGTTCTTTATAGGAGCGCTTCTCTATTTCAGGCAATTCGATCGTCAGTGGAATCGCTTGATTAATTAAAAGTTCTTTTGAAGGCATGATTGATAAGATCACCATCACATTATTCGGCTGAGATTGCTTTTTTTCTTGAAATAGGGGGATTTTGTTGTTTAAAAAATCTAAAATTTTGTTTTGCTGCTTCGTGTTTAATGAATCGTATGCTTCTAGAAAAAGAATACCAGACCAAGCTTTCTCAAATACGCTATTGGCATAATCCTCGTTGGTTCCGAAAAGATCCTCATCAAGCAAATGAGGATCTTTGGAATAATTTCGACAATTAATTTTTATATAAGGAGCTTCTTTAGTCAGCACCTGTCGCTGTTTGGCAAAATCTACTAGTGTATCAACAAAGTAACTAGTACCACAGCCTGGTTTGGCTTGAATCAGCACATTTAATGGATTTTTTGGATATAAGACGGCGGCTTTTGCCAATTGAATCGCATTTTTAAGACTTTGATTGGCACCAATGATGACGTCAAATGCATCCTTTTCAGCGATTGGTTCTGCTAAAGAATAGAGAACAGGTCTCGATGTGGATTTCACTAACTTCTTTTCTTGAACAAGTTGATTAAGAAGGGTGCTGGCATTCGATCTTTGTAGGTTCAATGCCTCAGCAACCTGCTTTGTAGTCAGACCATTCACTTGTTCTTGATTGGTGTAGATTTGATTTTGGATAAAGTCAAATACGATAGCTTTCATTCTACTCATAGTTTTACTCCTTTGAAACATTCTCAATGTATTGGCTTAGAAATCGCCTATCCCCATTCTATGTCAATTCATCAGGACAAATTAGTCCTCCTCTTCTCATGGATTTTTTTTTGGATATCGAATAGAGTATCAGACATTCTTCCTAAATAGACACCTTCGCTAAAGAGCCGCATCAGTCGGTTTTGTTTTTTCATTTCAAAACTTTCGATGTGCTGTTCGAATTGTATCTCTAAACCGTTTTCATTTTCTTGTGTTGTGTACTTAAGAAAATATGTCTCATAGGAAGAGGAGATTTTGACTTCATAAAGTGTGCCACGAATATAGTTGATCACGAAAACTGAAATTTCCATTTGGGTTTTGGAATCAGTTTTTTTGTAATTCAGTCCTTTCTCAATCTTTGTTTTCGTGAGCTGACATTCGCGAATGAGTTCACTTTCAAGATAGTCATAGAATTCGTTTTCGCTTATTTGTAACGTTCGTTTGATTTTCATGAGTGTATTATAGGGGGAATTAATTGAGGGTGCAACCGACGGTATTTTCTAGAAATTGACAAATTTTATACAACTATTTTATAGGATTATACAGTAGGAAGAAATTGATTTACTTCTTTATACACTAGTTATAGAAATGGATGAATGAAGGTATTATTTTGATTTTTTCAGATTTTAAAGGTTGTTTTTGTGAAACTTAGTGTATAAAAAATTTTTTTCGCGAAATGTAAGCGCTTGATTAAAAAGGTGTTTATGATAGTTTTGATTTTGTAAGTGAGAAAAAAATTGGGAAGGAAGAGTCACTATGGAAAAAATAAACAATACAGAGTCGGCAGCCATGAACTTGATTGCTAACTCAGGAGATGGGCGTTCCTATGCATTCCAAGCATTAGAGGAAGCGCGTAACGGCAATTTGGAAGAATGTAATCTTTTATTGAGAAAATCGGATGATGCGATCAAAAAAGCCCATCAGGCACAAACAGAGCTATTATTTTCAGAAGCAAGGGGGGAAAAGCAAGAAATCAATGTCCTATTGATACACTCACAGGATCATTTTATGACAAGTATGTTAGCCAATGAATTGATCAAAGAAATCATTCGATTCTATCAAAAATAAAATGGAAAGAAGGGAAATTCATGAAGAAGATGAAAATTTTATTGGTTTGTGCTGGAGGTATGTCTACCAGTATTTTGATGCAAAAAATGAGTAAGTACTGGAAAGAAAATGATATGGAGTTAGACATTAAGGCCGTCGGACTATCGGAATATCAGGATGTTTATCAAGAGTATGATGTAGTGATGGTGGGACCACAGGTCTCTTATCGTTTGAAAGAAATCGTGGAAAATACTGGTTTGCCAACTGAAGCCATTCCATCTTTTGATTATGCAATGGCAAATTGCTCGAATATTATGAAGCTCGCAACGAAATTGTATGGTCAAAAGTAAGACACAATAATAAAAGGAGTGTGGATCATAATATGGAAAAACTTTTTGATAGTCCAGTGATGATAAAATTACAAGATTTTGGACAGAAACTTGGGAGTAATAAGTTTCTAGCAGCTTTGCAAGCATGTATGATGTCTTTGATGGGCATCATTATGGTTGGGGCAATCTCTCAAATCACTGTTTCGGTTTTAGGTCCTACGATGTTTCATGTGATTGCTGCGGAAAGTCAGCTCTACGAAATTATTTATCTGCCTTATAAGTTCACAATGGACCTTTTATCTGTATGGGTCGTCATTCTATTTTCTTTTAATTATGCCAAAAACTTAAAAATGAAGTCGCCCATCATGAATGCAGTTGATGCATTGATTTGTTTTTTCTTGGTTGCTGGCACGTTAATGATCAGTGAAGCAGGAGTTACTAGTATCGATATGACTTACTTAGGATCGACTGGTATGTTTATCGGATTTGTTGTTGTCTTCCTTTCTGTTCAAATTGAAAAATATTGTGCGGATCATAATATTCGCATCAAAATGCCAGACGTAGTACCGCCATTTTTACAAGATGGCTTTGCCTCGATCGTACCGTTAGCAATTAGCGCCTGCTTTTTCTTAGCGTGCAGTGCTGCGGTAGATATCTTTACCAACGGCAATTACACGATTGCCTCTGGTTTTATGGCGCTTTTAGGCATTCCATTGTCTGCATTGTCTTCCACCGTTGGGATGTTTATCATGTGTGTATTTGCAGCGTTATTATGGTGTTTTGGGATTCATGGCACGATGATCTTAGTGCCGATTATTATGCCTCTTGGAATCCAAGCTGCAACCGCAAATGGCGCTGCTGCTGCTGCAGGCGAGCCACTCGTTTTTTATCCCGTGGCTTTGTTTGGTGGGATGGCAATTGCCGGAGGAACAGGGAACACGTTACCACTAGCTTTAATGGGTTTAAAATCAAAATCGAAACAAATCAGCGCGATATCAAAAATCGCAGCTGTGCCAGGATGGTTTAACATCAATGAACCGCTGACTTTTGGTATGCCGATTATGTACAATCCAATCATTTGTATTCCATATGTGCTAAATATTCCTGTGGTGATGTTACTGACATTAATTGGCTATCGAATCGGTTTTCTAACACCTGGTTGGATTTCCATTTCTGCTTTGCTGCCAATGGGGATGGCAAGTTATCTCAGTACGCTCAAATGGCAAAATGCTATCTGGGATTATCTAATGTTGATTCCTGCAGGCTTAATTTATTATCCATTTTTCAAAGCATATGAAAAACAATTGATCGCCAAAGAAGCGTTGGCGGAACAAGAGGAACAATTTGGTGTAGTAGCAGAACAAGAATAAAGGAGCGAACAGAATGAATAAACGATTTCCAGATACTTTTTTATGGGGTGGCGCAACTGCTGCGAATCAATTAGAAGGAGCATTTCTTGAGGATGGAAAAGGATGGTCAACTGCGGATACTGCCCTTTACATTGGAAAAGAGGCACGGACACAAATGCTGTTAGGGGAACCTATGACTAGAGACCAAGTCGAATTTGCTATGAAGGATAAAAAGGGACATTATCCAAAAAGACATGGTATCGATTTTTATCATCGATACAAAGAAGACATCGCGCTTATGGCAGAGATGGGGTTTAAAACATTTCGTTTATCAATCTCTTGGCCAAGGATCTTTCCAAATGGCAATGACCAAGAACCCAATGAAGCTGGGTTAGCCTTTTACGATGCAGTCTTTGATGAGTGTCTAAAGCATGGAATCGAACCGTTGGTGACGATCTCACATTACGAGTTCCCATTGCACTTAGCGCTGACTCAAAATGGCTGGCTCTCACGGGATACTATTGATCATTTTGTTCGCTATGCAGAAACGCTGTTTAACCGTTACAAGAATAAAGTCAAATATTGGTTGACGTTTAATGAAATCAATATAATTGGGATGACTGGTTATCTGAGTGGAGGGATTTTGGCAGACGGAATTGACAATATGCTAGCAGCACAATATCAAGCAGGACATCATCAGTTCCTTGCAAGTGCTTTAACTGTAAAGAAATGCCATGAAATTATCCCAGATGCCAAAATCGGTTGTATGTTGGCTCGAATGGAGGCATATCCTGAAACATGTAATCCGCAAGATGTTTTGGCTTCTGTAAAAGCAGATGAAATGAATTTCTTTTATACTGACGTTCAAATACGTGGAGAATATCCAGCATATATGGATTCATTTTTTGAAGAGAATGGAATTGTGATCGACGTTCAGGAAGGCGATCGTGATATTTTGAGAGAAGGAACAGTGGATTTTCTTTCCTTTAGTTATTATATGTCAATGGTTGTAGGAGAATCAAAAGAAGAAACTGGTGGGAATCTTTTTGGATCCATCAAGAATCCTTACTTAAAAGCAAGTGATTGGGGCTGGCAGATCGATCCAGTAGGTTTACGAATCACCATGAAAAAAATGTATCAGCGTTATCAAGTCCCTCTCTTTATCGTTGAGAATGGTTTAGGTGCTGAAGATGTGGTGACAGAGGATAAACGGATTCACGATGCGTATCGAATCGATTATTTGCGTGACCATATCGAGCAAATCGGTTTAGCGATTCAAGAAGGAGTTGAGGTGATGGGCTATACTCCTTGGGGATGCATCGACTTAGTCAGTGCTAGTACAAGTGAAATGTCGAAGCGTTATGGGTTTATATACGTGGATCTTGATGATGATGGAAAAGGAACCTTGGAAAGAATTCGTAAAGACTCTTTTTATTGGTATCAAAAAGTGATAGCGACCAATGGTGAAGAGCTGGCATGAAAATTTTATCCCTATAATAATCTTAGCTTTCATGGATTCCCACTCTGCATTGGGGAATCCTACAATCTATATCGAACCCAACAAAGTTCAAAAAAAGTGATCGGACTAAGTATTTTTTAGACAAAAATAGTAATCGTCAAAAAAGACGAGATTCGCCAAAATCGGTGAAGTCTCGTCTTTTTTATAAATCAACAGAAAAAGAAAACGCAGGAGTCTACGCTTTCTTTTTCTGTTCTTCTTTTTTCTTGTCTGTGGTCGGTACGGAATCTAGGGCTTTTTTGAAAATCTCTTCTTTTTTCGTTTTATAGTTATGTTGTCGTTCAGCATAAACTTTTTCTTTCGTCTTTGTTTTCATACTCGGTCACCTCTTCCTTTTTTTAAGTATAGCACGATTTCACAAAATTATGCAAATCCTTGGTTTTCTCCTTGGTGTTATAATCTTTCCCGTAAAACACATTGTGAAAATATTTCTTTTGGCAGAGATGAGGGACTTCTCTATCAAGAAATTCGCATCCGGTTGGAGTCGATGTAACAGGATCTCATCTTAGCGTCGATCACACAGCTGGAAGCGGCGTTCTTTTTGAAGCAACTTTTTCACAGAATCCCTCGTGTAAAAAAGGAATGATAAATGGGTGATTTTAGTATCGATTTTTGAAAAAGGGGATCTGGAAAGAAATGTTATTCAAATAACAGTCTTGTTTTTCAAAAAGTGGGTTTGTTTGCAAAAAAATTCCTGTTTTTATTCGCGAATTAAAATAACGTTTAATGAAATAGCGTTTTTCTGTCGTTTATAGAAATCTTTGTAATTAGAGTGCCATTGAGCAACACCAAAGAGAAAGTGATCAAAAATAATAACGCAGGAAAATAAATGACACGTTTTATTAAACGTAAATTAAAAAAATACAAAACGAAAACAATATCAAAAAATATTAATTTTTGTTAAAATGGGGTACAGGGGGTGTTTTATTGGAATCTCGGAAAATCAAACGTAAGCGTTTAGTGAAACAAAAACGGTCCCTTTTCGTACAAAAAGGATTGGGTATCACAGCAGCGTTAGCATCGACTTCAGGTGTCTTTACGTCTCTTGCTCATGCGACCGAAACGACAAACGCTTCGTCATCAACCAACACAACTGCTACTCTTGCCAGATCGTCAGCTGAAACGGCGATCAATCGACAATTTAAAACAACAGCTTCACTGAATGTTCGTTCAAATGCTTCAACAAGTGCCTCTATCGTAAGTGGCGTAGGAGCAAATACAACAATCACTGCGGTGGCTCAAAAGAACGGTACCTCAGTGAATGGCAATACAACATGGTATAAGCTATCAACAGGCGGCTGGATCTCAGGTGCTTATGTGAAAAGCACCTCAGGATCTTCTTCTGCCAATACTGGCTCGTCCAATTCGTCGTCGTCTTCATCGGAAAAAGCAATTTCGAAATCAGTGAAAACGACCACTGCATTGAACGTCCGTTCAAATGCAACGACTAGTTCTAGTGTCGTACGTGGACTAAGCAGCAATGCGACGGTGAAAGTCGTTGCACAAAAGAGTGGAACGTCGGTGAATGGCACGACCACTTGGTACAAATTGTCCACAGGTGGTTGGATCACGGCGGCCTATGTCAAAGATGTTTCCAGCAGTTCGACAGGAAATAGTTCTTCTGGCGGCAACACAAGTGTTTCTGCAGAAACGGCTATCAACAAGAATGTGAAAACAACAGCGGCATTGAATGTCCGTTCGAGTGCCTCAACAAGTGGTAGTGTCGTTGGCAGCCTAAGCAACAGCACGACGGTGAAGGTCGTTGCCCAGAAAAATGGCACATCCGTTGGCGGCACCAATGTTTGGTACAAAGTATCGACTGGTGGCTGGATCACAGCGGCATATGTACGTGACGTCACGTCTAGTTCTGGAAATACAAGTAATAACAATAATTCAAACACAGGTTCAAGCAACACTGGTTCATCAAACGGCTCAAGCAATGCGAGTGAGCAAGCCATCAATAAAACGTTCCAAACAACCACTGGTATGAATGTCCGCTCAAATGCATCGACTTCTGCAAGTGTAGTCAGCAGTTTGGGCAGCAATGCGACCTTCAAAGCAGTCGCTCAAAAACAAGGAACGTCAGTCAATGGCAATGCCACTTGGTATAAGTTATCAACGGGTGGCTGGGTATCTGCAGCGTATGTGAAGGAAGTCAGTGCAACGACTCCTGGCAACAATAACAACGCAGGCAATACCAATGTTCCGATGAGCGTGAACGGAGCAGCGATCGTTGCAGAAGCTAGAAAACATATCGGCACTCCTTATCAATGGGGAGGCAAAGGACCAGATGTCTTCGACTGTTCCGGGTTTACACGCTACGTCTTCTTAAAAGTGACGGGCAAAAACATCGGTGATTGGACAGTCCCACAAGAAAGCGCAGGGACAATCATTCCTGTCTCGCAAGCACAAGCTGGCGACTTGCTGTTCTGGGGTCAAAAAGGGAATACCTACCACGTAGCGATCGCTACCAGTAATACAAGCTATATCCATGCGCCAAGCACGGGTTATACAGTCACCGAAGCACAATCAGGCTTTTCGACTGCTAGCTTCGCTCTACGAGTGAAATAAATGTTTCATTGAAAAAGCAAAGGGTTTGTCCTTTGTTAGAAACGCCCCTAAGAAAGCTGCCATCAGTTTTCTTAGGGGCGCTTTTTGGGTTGGGCGCAGATCTTTTTAAAAGGTGGGCCTTTGCCCTGTTTTTTTGACAAAAAGGCCGATTTGTCAAAATCACTTGTTTTTACTAGTACAAATTTTTGTCAAAAAAAATAGTTACTGATACCATAAAAACGTACCAATATTAGGAGGGATCTACATGAGATATACGAACGGAAATTACGAAGCTTTTGCAAGAAGCAGAAAACCGAAAGATGTCGAAAAGAAAGAAGCCTATATTGTTGGTGGGGGATTAGCAGGACTTGCTGCGGCAGTCTTCTTGATCCGTGACGGCCATATGGCGGGTGAGAAAATCCACGTCCTTGAAGAACTTTCTTTATCAGGCGGTTCATTGGACGGAAAATTCATTCCCCATGATGGATTTGTGACCCGCGGCGGTCGAGAAATGGAAAATCATTTTGAGTGTCTGTGGGATCTATTTCGCTCGATTCCATCTTTGGAGGTGGAAGATGCTTCGGTGCTAGATGAGTTTTACTGGTTGGACCACGATGATCCAAATTCGTCTAACTGTCGGATCATCCACAATCGCGGCCAACGAGCAGCAGATGATGGAGAATTTACCTTGTCTGCGACAGCACAAAAAGAATTAACCCAATTATTTATGACTTCAGAAGATCAATTGATCGGGAAAAAAATCGAAGATGTTTTTGGCGAAGAATTCTTTGAATCTAATTTTTGGCTATACTGGTGTACGATGTTCGCCTTTGAAAAATGGCATTCGGCGATTGAAATGCGCCGCTATGTGTTGCGTTTTGTGCACCATATCGATGGCTTGCCTGATTTTACTGCGTTAAAATTTACCCGTTACAACCAATATGAGTCATTGGTCAAACCACTACTTGCTTATTTGGAAGAACAAGGAGTTGACTTCCAATATGAATGCACCGTCAGCAATATCGATGTTCGGATCGTGGGCGAGGACAAAGTTGCTCAAAAACTTGTGCTAGAAAAAGCGGGGGCAATCGAAGAAATTCCTTTATCAGAAGATGACTTGGTCTTTGTTACCAACGGATCGATCACTGAAAGTTCCACGCAAGGGGACCATTATACTCCAGCGCCTATCTCAAAAGCACCTGGTGGCAGCTGGCGTTTATGGAAAAACTTGGCGGCGCAATCGCCTGAGTTTGGTCATCCAGAAGTCTTTTATGAAAACTTACCTGAAGAAAGCTGGTTTGTTTCGGCAACCGTGACTTGGCAGAATTTTGATGTGGAACCTTATTTAGAAAAATTGACCCATCGCAAGTTACGAACAGGCAGAATCGTCACTGGCGGGATCATCACCATCAAAGATTCCAATTGGATGATGAGCTTTGCGACCCATCGCCAACCGCACTTTAAAGAACAAAAAGACCAACAAACGATCACATGGGTGTATGGCTTGTTGTCAAATACACCAGGAAACTACATCAAAAAACCAATTGAACAATGTTCTGGACAAGAAATCGTGCAAGAACTGCTTTACCATTTAGGCGTGCCGGAAGCAGAAATCCAACGCATTTCAAAAGAATCAAGTGTGGCAGTTCCAGTCTACATGCCGTTTATCACTTCTTACTTCATGCTGCGTGAACCAGGGGATCGGCCATTGGTTATTCCAAATGGCTCCAAAAACTTAGCTTTTATCGGTAATTTCGCAGAGACTGAACGAGACACTGTTTTTACAACAGAATATTCCGTTCGGACTGCAATGGAGGCTGTTTATCAGCTATTAGCTGTGGAACGTGGGGTACCAGAAGTGTTTGCTTCCGCTTATGATCTACGTACTTTGGCCAAAGCTGTCTATTATCTGACCGATAAGAAAAAAATTACAGAAATGGAGCTGCCGTTTATCGAACGGAAACTCTTGGAAGGCTTCGTTAAGAAAACCGAACATACCTACATTGGCGATCTGTTGAAAGAAAACCATTTGATTTAAATAAAACGCAACGACAACGAGGCGAAAGAAGCTGCTCGTTGTCGTTGCGTTTTTTATTTGCTTTTTAGCGCAGTTTGAACGAATCATTATTCCTTGGATAAAATCCGAACTTGGATCTCTGTCAAATAAGCTTGCTCGTTGCTAAGGGTCGTTTCGTGGATCGATCGTTCATAGAAGTAGTCATCGATTTGCCATTGGTGCGTCGCAATCAGCTGCTTGAGTTTTTGATAGAACTGCTTCAATCCTTCGTCATCCCCCTGATAAATGGCGGTTAAATAGCATCCTGCTGGTTTCACGAAGGAAGTCCCTTGCGGCTCTTCTTGCCGCACGTAAACGTAGTCGATGTCTTGCGTATCGTCTTTGTTCGTCCGAATCATAAAACCGTACTCGTTATTCGAAAAAAGATAAGGCTGTGCCATCAAAAGGTCGTAGGCTTGGGTGATCATCTCTGGGATGGAGCTGCTGTTTAATCTAGGACTAAGGGAGAAATATTCCTCTGGCTGTTCCTTCAAGGTGAAGGGGGAAGTTTTTTCTGCAGCCAGGCGCAAATCCGCAGCTTTTCGTTCGATGATTTTTTTGATGTTGGTCAACTGCTGAATTTTTTCATCGATGGTTTGCCGCTTGGCTTCCAATAAGTTTCTCATGGTCTCGGCATCCCCCTGCAGCGCTGTTTGGATCTCTTTTAAGGGCATCGATAATTCTTTCAATGACAGGATCAATCCGAGATCCAAAAGTTGATCAAGGGAATAATACCGATACCCGTTCTCGTCTTTGCTGTTTGGTTGAAATAGCCCAATCTCGTCATAATAGTGGAGTGTCCGAGGATTGATCCGCGCTAAGCGTGCCATTTCCGATACTTTTAATTTGGTTTTCATGAAACTCCTCCTTGACTTTACAGTTACTGTAAACTTTATACTAAGGATAGTCAACTACTGGGAGGAAGATAGAATGAATAAAAAAGTAACGTATCGACCATTTAAACGAGAAGATCTGCCTGCGCTTGTGCAAGTAATTATTGATAGCTGGAACTACGACAAGCAATTTGACAAGAAGACCGCCAAGCACTTTGCTCATGTCTTTTTGTGTTATGAACTTGCCCGTGCGACCTATTCGCGGGTGGCTCTTTTAAATGGTGAAGCTGTCGGCATCTTATTAGCAGACAGTAAAAGAGGAAAGAAGCTTCATCCAATGCGCTATTGGGGGAAAACGATTTGGCATGCTGGCTGCTTACTGCTTACGAAAGAAGGGAGAAATACGCTGTTGCATTATGCCAAAGAGGTGGCTGAGTTAAATCAAGCGATGTTGAAAGATTTACAAACTCCTTTTCAGACCGAAGTTGGTTTGTTTGCCGTTAGTCCCAAAACACAAGGATTGGGTGTAGGCAAGCAGCTCTTTACTTCCTTTTTAGCGATGGTCCAGCAGGAAAAAACGGCTCCGTTTTTCCTTTATACCGATACCACCTGTAATTACGGTTTTTATGAGCATATGGGCTTGAAGCGGGCAGCTGCTGTGAAACGCTGGATCAAAAAACCGATCAAGAAGGAAATCGAGTTTTATATCTATACTTCCTAAGAGTGCAGCGATGCACTCTTTTTTCATTGGCTAGTATGGTAAACTGGAAGCAAAGAAAGTCAAGGAAGCTGTTTTCGTTTTATGGAAACGGCGCTTATTTTGGTCGAAAGCGATGGCTCAACCCGCTTTCGTAAAAAGGATGGGGAATGGGAAAGGATGGTTTATTTGGAAAAAAAGCAGATAGGGTTTATTTTAAGTGATATTGATGGGACGATCTTGGATCATAAACATCAAATCGATCTGGATTTGATTGAAGAAATCAAACGATTGAAGCAGCAAGCGATTCCTTTTGTTTTGGCTTCCGCTCGCTCCCCGAAAGGAATGCTACCGATAGCTCAAGAATTAGGGATAGAAGACTGGCCCTTGGCTTGTTACAACGGTGCCCTGATTGGAGGGTACGATCAAAAGGGCAAACTGGTACCGATTTTCAGTCATGAGGTCAAAAAAGCAGAAGCAAAAACTTTGGTTGCGCGCATCAAAGCTGATTTTCCTGGTGTTTCCATCAATGTCTACTCTGGTGATCAATGGTATTGCGAAAAAGTGGACCAATGGGCACGAGCAGAAGCGGCGATCACCAAAGAGACTCCTGTAGAAACTTCATTAGAACAACTGTTGGCACAAGAAGCTTTTGAGGTTCATAAGTTTCTTTTGATCGGCACAACGGCAGAAATCCAAGCGCTTCATGCTGTCTCTTATACACATCT
>ENA-OWZT01000209-OWZT01000209.1-human-gut-metagenome-genome-assembly--contig:-NODE-209-length-23230-cov-9.76457_pt1 | contig 23230 bp, 19 predicted proteins | sample MGYA00249265_ERZ652125 | MGnify/ENA primary metagenome ERZ652125 (study PRJEB26925, sample SAMN05827236) | human gut metagenome | biome: ENVO:2100002; feature: ENVO:00000062; material: ENVO:00002003... | reverse complement strand
TCGTTAGCTCAGTTGGTAGAGCAGGGGACTCTTAATCCCAAGGTCCAGGGTTCGAACCCCTGACGGCCCACCACACGATATCTCCTCTAAAGTCCGTCACAACGGGCTTTAGCTTTGGGTCGTTAGCTCAGTTGGTAGAGCAGGGGACTCTTAATCCCAAGGTCCAGGGTTCGACCCCCTGACGGCCCACCAAAGCATGTTAAGACGGTCAGCGAAAGTTTGCCGTCTTTTTTGTTAACCTCGCATGGGGTCGAACCCGAAAGGGCGCGAAGCTGAGAAAATGCGTAAGCATTTACCAGCGCAGCGCGCAAGGCGCAAAGCGCCGCAGCGACCGCCTGCGCAGCAGGCTGACCCCCTGACGGCCCACCCAAAGCATGTTAAAGCGACTGGCTTAGGCTGGTCGCTTTTTTGTTGACCTCGCATGGGGTCGGACCCGAAAGGGCGCGGAGCTGAGTAATCTGCACCGTGATTCCCTTAGGGAAACACGGCTAAAGCCCCGTAGGCGTGTTCTCTTTAGGGGAATCATGCTTACGGGGCTCGATGCATGTTGAGAAGTTGTGATCAAACTCAAAGTGAGAATCGATTTAGTCTGCTCGAAAGTGCGAACCCAGGCTTTCAGTTCGCTTGCGCATGGCTTTGACCATTTCCTGTGCTAGTCGAATCTGCGATTGCAGGCGGGCGAGGGCTGCGACTTCGCTGTCCTGGGCTTTCTGTGTGCTCAAGGTCGTTGCCTCCGTCTTTAAGCCCTCAAGCTCGTGTAGTGCCTCGGATAGGCCCGTCTCGGTGCGGTTGATCATGCAATAGGTGCTCATCGTGTGCCTAAGGCCGTGTGTCAGGCGTTCGGCATCTGTTGTGACAATGCCGTACTGGGGGAGGGTGATATCCGCCTTCAGGGCTGCCTCAGGCTCTTTCTGCGCTGCAAGGGCTGCCGATGCGCCTGCGATGCGCCCGAACACGATGCCGTTGGCACTTGATAAGCCACCAATGCGGTCGGCTCCGTGCATGCCGCCTGTCGCCTCGCCGCAAGCGTAGAGGCCCTCAACGCCCGTGTGCGCGGTCTTATCGATCTTGATGCCGCCGTTAGCGGCGTGGGCATACATCGCAACGCGCATCTCGTCAGTCGGAGCGATGCCGTGCTCGTCTTGCAGCCACGTAGCAAAGGTCTGCACAAACTCTGGGACATCCTCGCGGGGGAAGTCGTAGTGGAGTGCCAGGCCTTCGGCACCTGCCTGATCGATGACGAGATCGATAGCGCGGGAGGCCAAGCGTGACGTGAAGGGACCATATCCAGAGCGCTGCTCGAGCAGGTCGTCCAGCTTGTCGTCGGCAATATCTACCGGCTGGTCTACATGTACGTAACGCCAGGTCTTCTCGTTGAAGACAAGGTTGCGCTTAGGTTCAATGAAGCCGGGCATCATCTGCATGAACTCTATATTAGTAAGCGATGCGCCGTGCGCCAGCGCGATGGCCTGCGAGGAGCTGAGCACATCAGCCGACGTAAGGCTGCGCTCGAACAGGCCGCCTGTGCCACCGGCTGCGATGATCGTGGCCTTGGCAGCAAAGGGCACGATTCGATCTTCGGTGAGGTCGTAGAGCACGGTTCCGGTTATTCTGCCGTTCGTGTCCTCAATAAGGTCGATAAGCTCATGGCGGGGGAGCAGGCGAATGCCGAGCGACTCGATCCGGGTCGTCAGAGCGTCCTCAAGGGGCTTGCGGGTGAGGCCGCGCCACATGCGCGTCTTGTGGTCAAAGCAGGGGATAAATTGCTTTTGCTGAGCACTCTCGGCGCTTTGCGGACGCTGGAGCTCAACGCCCAGGTCTTGCTCGAGCCAGTCAATCGCTTGGGGAATGCCGTGGACGAACGTTTGGACGAGTTCGGGGTCGGCAAAGCCGCCGCCGACGGTCTGGATGGTGTCGATGAGGTCCTGTTCATCGTCTTCGTCGACGGGTCCGATAAGCCCCAGGCCCCAGGTTCCGGGGAAGAAGCTCGATCCACTCATGGTCTTGCCGGCGCTTGCCACAGTGACGGTTGCACCCGTGCGTGCCGCTTCGATGGCGGCGCAAAGGCCCGCAATGCCAGCTCCAATTACCAGTACATCAGTCGATTCCATCGGATTCCTTTCTCGTCCGGCGCATTGTCGCACGGGTGATCGGCAATGGGGCCGCAAAGACCTGGCAAATCGGTAAAGGGCAAATATGGCAGGTGGGCGTCAGGTGGACTCGGTCACTTCGGTCGGCTCATTTGGTAAGTTGCGGTGGAATACGGACTGTTTTGGCCTGTATGGATGCAATTCAGTCCGTATTTCACCGCAACTAATACATCGGACCTTCTAATAAGAGTAACCAATTTGGGACGGGGCAAACAAAAAGAGCCGCTACCCGGGTGGGTAGCGGCTCTAAAGCTCAACTATATGAGCATCGCGCGGGCGCGATTAGGCCTTGAGGGCCTCCTCGACGGCGACAGCGCAGGCGACGGTGGCACCGACCATGGGGTTGTTGCCCATGCCGATGAGACCCATCATGTCGACGTGCGCAGGCACGGAGGAAGAACCGGCGAACTGGGCGTCGGAGTGCATGCGGCCCATGGTGTCGGTCATGCCGTAAGAGGCAGGGCCGGCGCCCATGTTGTCCGGGTGCAGGGTACGGCCAGTGCCGCCACCAGAAGCGACGGAGAAGTACTTCTTGCCAGCCTCGAGGCGCTCCTTCTTGTAGGTGCCAGCGACGGGGTGCTGGAAGCGCGTGGGGTTGGTGGAGTTACCGGTGATCGAGATGTCGACGTTCTCGTGCCACATGATGGCAACGCCCTCGCGGACGTCGTCGGCGCCGTAGCAGTTAACGGCAGCGCGGGGACCATCGGAGTAGGGGATGGTCTCGACGACCTTGAGCTTGCCCGTGAAGTAGTCGAACTGGGTCTTCACGTAGGTGAAGCCGTTGATGCGGGCGATGATCTGAGCAGCGTCCTTGCCCAGACCGTTGAGGATGACGCGCAGCGGCTTCTTGCGAGCCTTGTTGGCGTTCAGAGCCAGGCCGATAGCACCCTCAGCGGCAGCGAAGGACTCGTGACCGGCCAGGAAGGCGAAGCACTCGGTGTCGTCGGAGAGCAGCATAGCGCCCAGGTTGCCGTGGCCCAGACCGACCTTGCGGTCCTCGGCGACGGAGCCGGGAACGGTGAAGGCCTGGATGCCCTCGCCGATGATGGCTGCAGCCTCAGAAGCGGACTTGGCGCCACGCTTGACAGCGAGAGCGCAGCCGAGGGTGTAGGCCCACTCGGCGTTCTGGAAGGCGATGGACTGGGTGTTGTTGACGATCTCACGCGGGTTGAAGCCCTTGTCGGTGCAGATCTGCAGAGCTTCCTCGAGGGAGGCGATGCCGTTGTCGGCGAGGCACTTGTTGATCTTGTCAGCGCGGCGCTCGTAACCTTCGAACGTAACAGTCATAGTTATTTCCCTCCCTTTCTACTCGTGAACCGGGAACACGCTGGCGACGGAGTGAGTCTCCTCGTCGGTGCGCGGGTCGATGTACTTGGCAGCGTTCTCCCACTGACCATAGTGGCCCATAGCGCCAGCGATGGCCTCCTCGGGGGTCTTGCCGGCCTTGACGGCGTCGGTGAACTTGCCGAGGTTCAGGAACTCGAATGCGATGATCTCGTTCTTGTCGTTGAGAGCCATGCGGGTGACGTAGCCCTGAGCGAGCTCGAGGTAACGAGCGCCCTTGGCCTTGGTGCCGAACATGGTGCCGACCTGAGAGCGAAGGCCCTTGCCGAGGTCGTCGAGGGAGGCGCCCACGGGCAGGCCGCCCTCGGAGAACGCGGTCTGGCTGCGGCCGTAAACGATCTGCAGGAAGATCTCGCGCATAGCAACGTTGATGGCGTCGCAGACGAGGTCGGTGTTGAGGGCCTCGAGGATGGTCTTACCGGGAAGGATCTCGGAAGCCATGGCGGCAGAGTGGGTCATGCCCGAGCAGCCGATGGTCTCAACGAGGGCCTCCTCGATGATGCCGTCCTTGACGTTCAGCGTGAGCTTGCAGGCGCCCTGCTGAGGTGCGCACCAACCCACACCGTGCGTAAGACCGGAGATGTCGGAAATCTCCTTAGCCTGGACCCACTTGCCCTCCTCGGGGATGGGTGCGGGGCCGTGGTATGCACCCTTGGCAACGGGGCACATGTTCTCCACTTCCTGTGAGTACTGCATGCCTCTCCTCTCTATCGTGTTGGCGTCCCGTCTGGGGGTCGTGGCTGGCGATTGCCGGGCGACCCTTCGAAAGGGACATGACATGCAGCCCCTATAATACCGCGAAATGCACGGAATATTCGGCGAACGGCTCAGTTTTCGTAGCGAGAAGTCCGGAAGTTTTAATTGAAACGGTTTAACCCTATGTTATGTGGTCGTGAACTTCCGTAGAGGGGGTCCTTCTTGGGCAAGCTTTTGGTCAGCTCTTGTAAGCGTTGCAGGGGTTGACCTGTTGCAACGGTGCCGTTCGCCGCCTGATTACTGCCTTTGGCCGCGCGAGTGTATTGTTTTGCGTGAATGTTTTGATGGCACGCTTCAATCGTGCTGTATTGGATGGCAAGCAGATCCCGGCGAAGGGAGCGCCATGCAGCGCGTTTGGAGAACGGTTACCGGCTTTTACCATGTCTGTGCCCGCGGTACGGGCAAGCAGCTCATCTTTGAGGGCGATGAAGACCGGTGGGAGTTTTTGGAGCTGATGCGTGAGTGCTGCCGCAAGGCGGGCGTGACGGTTATCGCCTGGTGCCTTATGGGCAATCACGTGCGTCTGGTGCTTGCAGATTACGAGGACGCGATGAGCGCGGCGATGCACCGGCTGCTTTTGACGTACGCGCGGCGGTTCAATAAACGCACGGGGCGCACAGGGCATCTGTTCCAGAACCGTTTTGACCGGCGCTCGCTCGATACCGACTGGCAGGTGATGGAGGCTATTCGCTCCGTTCACGCCGATCCGCAGGAGGCGGGCATCAGTCTCATTGAGCGTTATCCCTGGAGCAGCTTTCCGGAGCATTTGTGCGCTTACGACGGTGACGCGGCCGATGTCGCGAGGGGATTTTCTGATCCTTCTTGCGTGCTTGAGCTTTTTGGTTCTGCCGAGGGCTTTATTGCCTATTCGCTTTCGACACCCGACGGTAGCGAGCCGGCGCTGTGCGATATGAAAGAGACGGAGTGGGAACGCCACGCCTTTGCCAACAAGTTGGCGAAGCGCCTCGGGGTTCCGCTCAATGGGGTTAAAACTGCACCGCCGGCGCAGCGCGATACCGTTATTGTTGGATTGAACAATGCCGGCTTTACGGTGCGCCAGATTGAGCGGTATACCGGGATTGGCAAAAGTACCGTCTCTCGTATCGTGCGCGCCCGCGCGCGAACGGCGATGCGGGCTGGCGGAAACGTGATGTAAGGTCGCCTGTTCATCGCAGCTGGGGTCGTCCATACGCCGCAACCAGCGTTCAAAAGCTTGGTACGGTAACTGCACTTCTTAATATGCATAGAACAATCGTCATCTTGCATAAAATAACGGCTCGGTCCGGGTTTGCCCGTGCCTACCCCCGTCTGCGCCGTGCAAAAAACGGAGTTTTCAGCATCGTGTTGCTGTCGGCACCGCCGCAATCTTGCAACATACGGGTCCCGAAGCTATTGATTCCCGCCGTTGCGCCCCCGAAGCACGTGCCTGCGTCCCGTCAGACCGCGATGCTTGTTCTAAAACACAATATATATGCGCCTAAAGACGTTGATTAACGCTTTCGATGCGTATACACACAGCTTGGCGTGCTGAATACTCGCAAAAATGCACGCCGCTCCCTATGGGACCCGTCTGCGGCAGGCGCGAAGCGAGTCGGAGCTTCGCAGAACGGGGCTTGGCGCATTGCTTGGCGGGCCCGGGGCCCTGCCGCAGGCCTTTGGTGCTGTGGAAAACGCCCGTGCTCGCGTCTGGCTGTGTGGCAAATGTCAGACGGGGCGCCGGACGCGCGGACTTTGTGCGTTCGCGCTCATTAGGTAAAAACAGAGCCGCCCGTATCGGGCGGCTCGGCAATCAAAAACCTTGGATTCGGGGCATAAACTACTGGTTTGTTTGCCCCTCGAGCATGCCGTCGAGGGTGCGCCAGGCGAGCTCGGCGCATTTGACGCGGGCGGGCATGTGCGAGATGTCCTGGAGCTGGGCGGCTTCGTCCAGGTCTTCCAGGTCCTCCTCGGAGAGCTTCTCGCCGCGGATCATGGCGAGGAAGAGCTCTGCCAGGCGGCGAGCTTCCTCGACGGTCTCGCCGGTGATGAGATCGGCCATGATGTCGGCACTGGCCTGGCTGATGGCGCAGCCGTGGCCGGTAAAGGAGGCCTCCTCGATCACGTTGTTCTCGACACGCAGCTGCAGAGTGAGCTCGTCTCCGCAGCTGGGGTTGATGCCGTCGTGCTCGTGCGTGGGAGCATCCATCTCGTACTTGTAGTCGGGGTGCGAGTTGTGCTCCATAAATGTGGTGGAGGTGTACAGATTACCCATTGAACGTGCTCCAAACGTGATGCAGGCCGGCGATGAACTTGTCAATGTCGGCCTTGTCGTTGTAGAAGGCCACGCTGGCGCGGCAGCAGGCAAGGTTCTCGACGCCCAGCCAGGTGAGCAGCGGCTGTGCACAGTGGTGACCGGCGCGGATGCAGACGCCGTCCATGTCCATGATGCTCGCGACGTCGTGCGGGTGGATGCCGCGGACGTTAAAGCTCACAACGCCGTGGTGGTTGTCCCAATAGATGGAGCCGATGATCTGGACAAAGTCGAGCTGCATGAGCTCGCCCATCAGGTAGTGGACGAGTGCCTGCTCGCGTGCCTGGATGTTCTCGTAACCCACCGTGTTGACCAGGTAGTCGAGTGCCGCACCCGTGGCGAAGATGCCGGCGGCGTCCTGCGTGCCGGCCTCGAATTTCTCGGGAACGGGCGCCCAGACGGCGTCCTGCTCAGTAACAGAGTCGATCATCTCGCCGCCGGTGAGCATGGGCGGCATGGCGTTGAGCAGGTCCATTTTGCCCCACAGCACGCCGATGCCCATGGGGCCCATGGCCTTGTGCGCGCTAAAGGCAAAGAAGTCGGCGCCCAGGTCGGCCACATCGACCGGCATGTGCGGCAACGACTGCGCACCGTCGACGACCAGGTAGCCGCCGTACTTGTGCACGAGCTTGCCGAGGTTCTTGACCGGGTTCTCGACGCCCAGCACGTTAGAAACCTGACCCACGGCCAGGATCTTGGTCTTGGGACCAACCTTGGCAAGAACCTCCTCGGTGGTGAGCTGGCCGGTCTTAGTGGGGTAGAGGTAGACGAGCTTGGCGCCGGTTTCGCGGCAGACCTGCTGCCACGGGATTAGGTTGGAGTGGTGCTCCATGATGGTGATGACGACCTCGTCACCGGGCTCGAGCACCGTGGGTGCAAAGCTCTTGGCGACCAGGTTGAGCGACTCGCTCGTGTTGCGGGTGAAGACGACCTCGTTGGCCTGGGCGGCGCCGATGAGGTCGGCGATCTGTTGGCGGACCTTCGCGATGGCGTCGGTGGCCTCGACGGACAGCGAGTACAGGCCGCGCAGGGGATTGGCGTTCATGCGCTGATAGAAGTCGCGTTCGGCGTCGAGTACACAGGCAGGGCGCTGCGCGGTGGCGGCGCTATCGAGGAAGGCGATCTCGGGGTGCTGCTGGAACAGCGGGAACTGCGCCTTGTAGGGGTTGGTCTCGATGTCTACGGTGGGCCAGCCGCGCGAAGCCTCGTCGCTGGCGTCGAGCTCCATAGGCTCTGGTGCGGTGCAGGTGTCGCATTTAACGTGCTCGGTGTCGATCATGCGAGCTCCTCTTCAAAGTTGTCGATCAGGTTGTTGCCCAGGCGGACGACGGCGGCGCGGGTGCGCTCGTCGGTGGCGGAAAGTGCGGCGTCCTCCAGCTTGGCGCGGACGAACAGGTCCTCGGCGGCGTTTTGGTCAAGGCCGCGGCAGGCGAGGTAGAACAGCTGCTCGTCGCGGACGTGGCCGATGGTGGCTCCGTGGTTGCCGGCGACGTCGTCCTCGTCGCAGAGAATGACGGGAACGGTCTTGTTGTCGACGCCCTTGTTGGCCAACAGCACGGTTTCGCGCTCGGTGCCGACGGCACCCTTGCAACCGTGCACGAGGTCGATGGTGCCGCGGTAGACCTTCTTGGACGTGCCGGTCAGCACGCCGTTGGCGTCGATCTCGCACTCGGTCTTGCGACCGCGGTGCCGCAGCTCGTAGTTAAAGTCGCGCACCTGCTCTCGGGCGCCCAGGTAGTCAGTATCGATGGTGACCTTGGCGGTATCGCCCAGCAGGTCGCCGGCAAGGCCGGTGGCGCTGGCGCCGGCACCCAGGACGGTGTGCTGCACGTTGACGCGCGCGCCCTCGTCCAGGAACAGGCCGGTGTCGTCGAGCGCGATCCCGCTAGCGTCCAGCGTCTGCGTGCAGGTCACGTTGACGGTGGCGTCCTCGTGGGCGCACACGCGTAGCACGGATCCCACGACGCCTTGGCCGGCAACGGGAGAGTCCAGGGCAATAAGCAGATCGAGCGTCGACTGGGGACGGGCGACGACGTCGATGGCGGCGATGGCCGCGGCTGCATCGACACCGCTCACGCGCACGGTAACCGTGGCGTGCTTGTATGCGGGCACATCGATGACGATGCGCTTGGTGGCGTGGTCGGCCAAGTAGGTGTAGGCAGCCTCGCCCATGCCGGTCTCGAAGGCTTCAGCAGGGGAGAGCTCCTCCTCGAGCTTGATGGCACCGGCCTGGTAGATGGAGGTGGCGGGCACGTCAAGCTCGGTCTCGGGCGTGATGCGGGCGCGGTCGGCGGCGTCGCCGGGGGCGGAGGCGCGGCGCTCGGGGAAGCGCTCGGCCATGGCGTCCATGGCGGCGTTAAATGCGTCGGCAGCGCCCCGGAACTGCTCGTCCAAGCCCTCGACCTTAACAGCCTCGGTGGGAGCGGCGGCAAGCTCGTCAGAGAGCTCGAGCTTGGTCTGGTTCATCTTCAGCCATCCCCAAGTGGCAGCCGGCATCGCGTTGACCTGCTCGAGCGTGGTGGCAGCGGTGTTCGTGGTCTGATTCATTATCCGATCGCTCCTTCCATCTCGAGCTTGATCAGGTTGTTCATCTCGACGGCGTACTCCAACGGCAGCTCCTTGGAGACCGGGTTGGCAAAGCCGTTGACGATCATGGTACGGGCCTCTTCCTCCGAGATACCGCGGCTCATCAGGTAGAACACCTTGTCGTCGCCGATACGTCCGATGGTGGCCTCGTGGCCGATGTCGACATTCTTGGCGCGGATGTCCATGGCGGGGATGGTGTCGGAGCGGCTCTGGTCGTCGAGCATGAGCGACTGGCAGCTCACGGTTGCCTTGGAACCCTCGGCCTTGGGCGTGGCCACGATGGAGCTGCGGAAGGTCTGGATGCCGCCGCTCTTGGAGATGCCCTTGGTCTCGACGGTTGCCGAGGTATCGGGCGCGTTGAGCACGACCTTGCAGCCGGTATCTAGGTTCTGGCCGGCGCCGGCAAAGGTGATGCCGGTAAAGCTCGAGCGGGCGCGGCGGCCGTTGAGCACGCTCATGGGGTAGAGGTAGCCCACGTGGCTGCCGAAGGAGCCACTGATCCACTCGATGTCGCCGTCCTCGTCCACGCGCGCACGCTTGGTGTTGAGGTTGTACATGTTCTTGGACCAGTTCTCGATGGTCGAGTAGCGCAGGTGCGCGCGCTTGCCCACAAAAAGCTCGACAGCGCCGGCGTGGAGGTTGGCCACGTTGTACTTGGGCGCGGAGCAACCCTCGATAAAGTGCAGGTCGGCATCGTCCTCGACGATGATGAGCGTGTGCTCAAACTGGCCGGCGCCCTTGGCGTTAAGGCGGAAGTAGCTCTGCAGCGGGAAGTCCAACTTGGTGCCCTTGGGCACGTAGACAAACGAGCCGCCCGACCATACGGCGCCGTGCAGGGCCGCAAACTTGTGGTCGGTGGGCGGGATGAGCGTCATAAACTTCTCGTGGATGAGCGGTTCCCACTGCGGGTCGTGCAGGGCCTCCTCGATGCCGGAGTAGACGATGCCCATCTTAGACGCTGTGTCCTGCATGTTGTGGTAGACGAGCTCGGAGTCGTACTGCGCGCCGACGCCTGCCAGATAGCTGCGCTCGGCCTCGGGGATGCCCAGGCGCTCAAAGGTGCTCTTGATGTCGTCGGGCACCGACTCCCAGTCGTGCTTTTGGTCGGTGTTGGGCTTGACATAGGCGACGATGTTATCCATGTCCAGGCCCTCGATGGAGGGGCCCCACGTCGGGTCGGGGAAGCGGTTGAAGATCTCGAGGGACTTTAAGCGCAGGTCGAGCATCCACTGCGGCTCGTCCTTCTTGGCGCTGATCTCGCGCACGATGTCGGGCGTGATGCCGGCGTCGAGGCGCTCAAATCCCTCCTCGCCATAGGTGAAGTCGTAGAGGCTGCGGTCGATGTCCGCGACCTCGGTGCGGTTCTTGGTCATTGCGTCGCCCCTTTACGCCTGCTGCTCGGCAGCGGCGGCCTCGGCCTGGGCGCGCTGCTCGGCGGCCTCGCGCTCGAAGGTCTCAAAGCCGTTCTTGTCGATCCAGGGGATCAGCGAGGCGTCGTCCTCGCGCACGATGTGGCCCTTGACCATAACGTGGACGCGGTCGACATCCAGGTGCTCCAGGATGCGCGTGTTGTGCGTGATGATGAGCATGGAGCCGTCGCAGCTCTTGCGGTAGGCGTCCATGCCATGACTGACGGTGGAAAGGGCGTCGACGTCCAGGCCGGAGTCAGTCTCGTCCAGGATGGCGAGCTTGGGCTGCAGCAGCAGAAGCTGGAGCATCTCGACCTTCTTTTTCTCGCCGCCCGAGAAACCCACGCCCAGCTCGCGGTTGAGGTAGGCGGTATCCATGTTGAGCTCGGCCGCGAGCTCCTTCACGCGGCGGCGGAACTCCTTGCCCTTCATCTCCAGGCCGGGGCGGCCGGCGATGCTGGCGCGCAAAAAGCTCGACAGTGGCACGCCCGGAATCTCGACCGGGGCCTGGAAGCTCAGGAACAGGCCGGCGCGCGAACGCTTGTCGGTGGTGAGCTCGGTGATGTTCTGGCCGTCAAAGACGATGCGGCCGTCGTTGACCGTGTAGACGGGGTCGCCCATGACCAGGTGGCCGAGGGTGGACTTGCCGGCGCCGTTGGGTCCCATCAGCACGTGGGTCTCGCCGGCGGCGACGTTGAGGTTGACGTTGTGGAGGATGGTCTTCTCGTCCACGGAGGCGGTCAGACCTTCGATGGAAAGCAGCGGATTTGCGCTCATGCTGTCCCTCTCTGTATATGGTGTACTCATAGGTGTACTAAACCCTAGGAATCTTCTCGGAATAAAGTTACTATGGGTTCGGCGTTAGTCAAGGGAAAACCCGACTAATCCACTCGACTTTTCAAATTCTGGGACAAAAAAACCTGTTGTGTTTGTCCCATTTACTTAAGATTTGGGACAAACAAACCTGGTTATGTTGTCCCAGATGCGATGGGAGGGTAGGTATGCTCATTTCTTCCAAGGGCCGCTATGCCCTCCGGCTGATGATCTATATCGCGGCGCTGGGCGACGCCGAGGGCAAGATTGCCCTGCGCGAGGTTGCCGACCGCGAGCATATTTCACAAAAGTATTTGGAGCAGCTGGTTCGTCCGCTTATGAAGGCGGGCCTGCTTAAGAGCGTGCGCGGCAAGGGCGGCGGCTACATGATGGCCAAGGATCCAGCCGAGGTGCGTGCCGGCGACATCCTGCGCGCCGTCGAGGGCAGCACGGCTCCAGTGGCGTGCGATGGCATCGACAACAGCTGCACTCGCAGCGATCTTTGCTCGACCGTCAAGTTCTGGCGCGGCCTGGACGACGTGATCGAAAAGTACGTCGACGGCGTGACGTTGGCCGACCTGGCCGCCGTCCCCGAGATCAACTTTGACATTAAGCTGTAGGTTGAGCGCAATTCCTTAAGATTTCGCGGAGGGTTGTTGCCGTTTACCGAGGGGTTGTTGTGTAACAACGGGCGAGCTGCAGTACTTATTTTATCTTTGCAAACTGAACTTTAACTACACCAATGCAGGGAGGATCTTATGCAGCCCAAGCATTCTGCTATTGTCGCGGGTCTGACGCTGGCGCTTTCGTTTGGCGCCGTTTCCGCGCCGGCACCCGCCGCTGCCGAGGAGCCCACGCCGGGCGTTGCCTCGGATGCCACCGATATCGATAAGGGCCTTTACACCCAACAGTCCTTCTCGGGCGTGCTGAGGTCGGTCCAGGGCGTTTCGTTTGTCAACGTGACTCCCGAGATGAAGTACTTCACCAAATATGAGAGCCATGGCAACTATAACCAGGGCTTTTCGTATGGTGACGGCTACAACGCGCTGGGCTATTACCAGTTCGACCGCCGTTGGTCGCTCATTCCGTTTATGAAGCAGGTCTACAACTACAGCCCCGAAAAATACAGCATGCTCAAGGATGCGATTGATCGCGGCAGCGAGATTTCCAACGCGAACAATCCCATGTCCGAGAACGGTCAGCTCACCGAGCTGGGCCGTATCGCGCAGGAGGCTTTCCAGGGTGCTTACAACACCGATCCTGTTGAGTTCTCAGCACTTCAAGATGCCTATGCGTACAACTCGTACTATGCGGTGACCGAGGCGTGGCTCAAGAGCGGCCTGGGTATTGATATTTCGGGCCGCGCCGATTGCGTCAAGGGCATGGTGTGGAGCATTACCAACATGTGCGGCACTGGTGGCTGCAGGGACTTTTTCCGCTGGGCGAATCTTTCCAACGATATGTCCGACCGCGAGTTTGTGACGGCGCTCTCCAATAGCGTGGTCAACAATGTCGCCACCAAGTTTTCAAGTCAGCCCCAGTATCATGAGGGCTGGAAGAATCGTTATAAAAATGAGCTGAAGGACTGCTTGGTTTTTATCGCCGAGGATGAGGCTGCCGCTGCGACGCCCGTGCAGCCCGAGCCTAAGCCGGCGCCCTCGCCGACACCTGATTCGAATGACGACTCGAGTGACGATGCCAACGATGACAGGATGGATGCGCCCTCGACCGATGCTGACGGTAATGGCTCTGCTGTTGGCACTACCAACGACGGCTCTACCTCGAACGGCTCCGATTCGAACGGCTCTGCTGCGGGCGATTCGCCTTCAAACTCTGCTGGCAATACGAACAGCGCCGCCTCTGGTTCGACCGACGCTGACTCCTCTAGCTCATCCACCGGCTCGAGCGATTCGTCCGTTGACATCGGCTCTAACAACGGCTCTGGCTCTGACGCAACCCCTGATTCCGATGTTTCCAAGGATGACTCGAATAAGGCGCCGGACGCTCCCGTTACTTCGCCGGACAAGAAACCTTCTTTCTCCGTGCAGCTTGGTTCTACGCTGGGCTCTTCGCTGATGGCTGGTGTCAATAACGGCTCGACCCAGAACAAGGACAACTCTGATCAGGTTTCCAAGGAAAAGACCGAAGCCTCAAAGGGCGACTCCAAGGACAAGGCTTCCGAGAAGACCGAATCCGATAAGGGTTCTAGCTCTGAGGCGAAGGCCGACAAATCCGCTCAGAAGAAGGACGAGGACAAGAAGTCTGAATCTGAGGAGAAGGACAAGAACAAGGACAAGACCGAGGACGGAAAGCAGCAGGGCGAGGACAGCAGTAAGGGCAACACCGACAACCAGAACCAAGAGCAAAATGACTCCAAGACGGTGACCACTACAACCACCACTACAACGACTAAGACTTCGGGCGGTAACATGCCCAAGACGGGCGACCTTATCGTTATGGCGAGCCTTGCCAGCGCGAGCTTGGCCACGCTGGGCGCTACGTCTATCGTAAGTGGTAAGCATAAGCTCGATCAGCAGAAGAAGGCTTCTGGGGAGGACGACTCGGGGGAGTAGGCTCTCAGTTGCCAGATAACTAAATAGTCGGGACGGGGTCCGGTGCGAATGTATCGGGCCCCGTTTTGTTGTGCAACGATTAATTGTGCCCCCTCACACCTCTTGTTACTACCGTTGCCCGATATGTTTGCGCGGCGACATCGGTACATGCGATGCGGTCATTACAATTGGCATCGTGCTGCGATTTAGGGGGAACGTTTTGGTGTCTGAACAGGCAAATGTTGATTGTGCTGCTGGCTTTGGCGTGCGTTTGATCGGCTGTGCCGACGATGCGGCTTTGCCCATTGGCATGCACGACTATGCGGAGGCTCTTGGTTACTGCACGCTGGTCGACAAGACCATGTTTATTGCCGATGTGTTGGACTGCGACGCGTCCGTTGTGGTGTGCTGTCGACCCGAGGGTTTTGGCAAAAGCATGAACTTGTCGACGCTCAGGGCTTTTCTGGAGCGTCCAGCGGTTGGTCGCGCTGATCAGCGTTTGTTTGCCAATGCTCAGATTTGGGATGCAGACGGTGGGCGCTATCGGGATGAATATGCTTGCTATCCGGTGATATCGCTGGACTTTTCTGGCGCTGCGAGGCGTGGTGCCGCTATTGCCGACGTCGTGCGCGATGCCCTTTCGGGCGAGTGCGCTCGCTTGTTGGCGCTCTTGGAGGCTCCTGATTTAGCTCGAGATAAGGTGCGTCACATCGAACGTGTTGCGCGTGGCGTGGCGAGCGCGGACGAGGTTGACTCGGTGCTCGGTGTGCTCATTGAGCTGCTGGAGATGGCCTGCGATGAGCAGGTTGTATTGCTCGTTGATGGGTACGATGCGGCGTGGTCTCGCCGTGCGAGCGCGAGGGACGCTTCCGACGCCGATCCGGCAGGGCTATTCGATCGCGTGCTGTTCGACGCCATTGCCACTGCGCGCGATTCGTTGCGGCTGACGTGTCTGATGGGGGAGTGTCCCGGTCCTGCCGAAGCGGCGCTTTCTTCGCGCGGCTGCTCGTATTGTCTGTCGACGCCGTTTTCGACGTGGTGTGACCGTTGGTTCGGCTTTTCGGATGCCGAGGTCCAGGCTCTGTTGAATCATGCTGGGCGCGAGGAATACCTGGATGATGCGCGTGAATGGCTCGAGGGGTATCGGTTTGGCAGGGCCTATTGCTCGAGTCCAGAGCGTGTGATCGGTTTTCTGGACCGAGGCTGCGCGGCGCCTGTGCGTGCCGATCTGTATGGATATGCCGATTGCCTGAGTAGGGTAGTTGCCGGGTGGAATCTCGACCGCCTTTCGGTCTTGTTTGATTTGCTCGAGGCCCATGGGTGCGCTGAGGTCCCGCTTTGTTTGGGCACTGCAGAGCCAGATGTCTCGCCTGACGATGGCATGTGGACAGCGCTGTATCTGTCCGGTTTCCTGACGACAGATATGACTGAGGAGCCAGAGCATGGCGATCGCCTCCGTGTTTTGCGATTGCCCAATAAAGAGCTTCGCCAGGTCTTGCGTCTAGTAATTGTTGAGTGGTTTGAGTGCGCTGCCGAAGACATTCGAGACGTCGATGCGTTTCGCGACGGGCTGTGCCGTGGGAACGAGGATACCGTGAGGCGGGCGCTAAGCCGCATCCTGGGGGATGCGGGAATCGGTGAGACTGACCCAGATAAGCCGCTGCCATATCATCTGCTCTTGCAGGGGCTCTGCTTTGGCTTGCCGGGCTATGCCAATCCTGCCTCGAGGCGAAAGTGTGGCGCGGGTCGCTGGGACATCCAGGTTTTCCCTACGGGTGCTGTGTTCGACGTAGCAGACACGATTGGCATGCTGGACGAACGACCGCTGATAACGATTAACTTGATGTATGACCCCGATGTGGATGCGCTGGGCCTGGAATTGCTGGCCGTGCAGTCGCTACTCGACATAGAGCGCGACGGCATCGACGAAATCCGTGTGCCGCGACCCGGCGTTGGCCGCATGCGCTGGGGGTTTGGGTTTGATGGACAGCATGTGGCTACGGTGCACCAGCGGCTTTAAGCGCTGAGGTGTTTCCGGCTTCTGTTACTCCGTGTCCTTCATGGGCGGCATGGGCTTCCAGTTGGGATCCTTAACGATCTTGCGGGCGTCCTTCATGCCGCGTCGCAGCGCCGGAATACCGGTCTTAAAGCACTTGTCAACGGCGGCCAGGCGAATGAATTCCTTGCAGAAGGTCGCGGCATTGCCCAGGCGGAACAACATGGGGTGGTAGTCACCGTAGATCTGCATATAGCGAGCGAGGAAGCCTCGGTTGCGCATGATGTAGTAGCGGTTGGTGTCGCTCGTAGAGTTGAGCTGGCGTTTGCCGGCGATATCCCAGTTAGAGACGGCACGGGCGCGCTTGAGCACCACGTCGGCGACCACGGCGGCGGGGAAGTGCTGGCTGGCTACGTAGCCGTAGCAGGCATCGTCGCCGTAGATAAAGAAGCGCGCGTCGGGCAGGCCAATCTTGTCGACCACGCGGCGCGAGAACATGCCGCCCTCAAAGCACAGCTGGTTCATGGCGCGGTAGCCCTCGGGACCCAGATCCCACTTGGCGATGGGGTTAGGGATGCCGAGCGAAAGGATGAGCTGGTACTGCCAAAAGAAAGCGCCGCCGTCAAAGTCCAGGCGCGAACCCTGGATGACATCGTAGCGGTCGGTCCACTTGGCAAGACGCTCGATGCCTTCGGGGATGACGAGCACGTCGTCGTCCATCACCCAGAACCACTGGGCGCCCAGGTCGTAGGCGCATTTGGTGCCGGCGGAGAAGCCGCCCGCACCGCCGCCGTTTTCGAGCTGCGGGGCGTAGATGACACGGTCGGTGCCGCCCTGCGCGTCGGGCTGCTCGGTGTCGATGCCCCACAGGTTGGCCAGGCGCTCGTTGAATGCGGTGCACATGGCCTTGGTCTCGCGCGAGTTCTCGTTATCGACAATCACGATGCGCCAGGGCGTTGCCGTGAGCTCGGTCATAGAGTCGAACAAGTTGGCCAGGAGTTCCTGGCGCTTGTACGTAACGACGACGATGGCGAGCTTATCGATGGGAGCGGGAAGGGTGGAAGTCATGAACGAGAATATCCTTTCGCGTGGGCAGCATTTCGGCCCTGCGGAATAAACAACGTGTCCCATAGGACACGACTATTGTAAGCGTAGGCGGGCGCCCGCGGGTAATGTTCCGCTAATCACCAAGAACGTTTGCTACAAGCCTAGTTGACGTGCGTGCGTGGTGAGATTGCAAGCGCGCATTGTGGTATTACATAGGTGCCGATTCCTGTGGACGCGATCTTTCTGTTTGGATGCCCTGTGAATAAAACTCGTTTAGCCTCCTTTGCCGATAGCCTTCCCGTCAAGGTCATGTTGCTGTTTTTGGTTCTTCAAGCCGCATTTGTCCTGAGCAATACCGCGGCGAATTGCCTGCCGAGGCCCGTTATCGAGTCGCATGCGCAGGGTTCGGAGTCCTCTGCCCTGTTGTCTGACATGTATGTCTACGACCACCGTGTTGCAGCTGGTCCTGTTTGCTTTGATAATAATCGTTTTATCATTGAAGTCGCACAGCAAAAGGACCAAGGTTCTCCGTTTAAGACGATGGCTGTTGCCGAGATTGATGACGTTACGAAAGCCGGCGGGATTACGCACCAGCAGTACTACCGGTATTGGCACGGATGGCAGCTACTTACGAATGTCTGCCTGCTTATTGGCGGTATCGACGTTGTCGTGGTGCCTGCGGCCGCTCTGGCGATTGCCGGCTCCGCTTGCGCTTACGTTGCCTTACGGAAGCGATTTTCAAAGCCATTGACGTTGGGGTTCCTTACAATCCTGCTGTTCTCGACCAATCTGTTTTTCAATTTTGTCGGTGATCTGCTGCTGTGCATCTCGTTCTTTGTGGCGCTCATCATGATGTCTTGCATGAGTCTTCGTTTGGACTCGGCCCCGAACGCACGGGTTTTCACAAGCCGACTTATCCTTTGGTCGATAGCGACGGGGGCCGTGTTTTCGTTTCTTGACTTTTTAACGATTCCTGCCGCAGTTGTCGCCCTGCATTGCTTTTTCGCCTTCATTGCGCTTCCCAAGGGTGAGCGCCCCAAGCGCTGCGTCGTCACGATGCTGCAGACGCTCTTTGGGTTTGGGCTTTCGTTTGTGTTTACCTGGGCGATGAAATGGGCTGTCGCGGCGTTTGTGCTGGGCTGGAACGAGGTCTTTTCGAACGTTCTGTGCGAGATGGGCCTTTGGTCTGCGCACGGGACTTCGTCACTGTTGCCCCAGGCTGACTGGCCTCAGATTTTGAAGGAGTTTTATTGCATGAGCCCGCAGCTGTTCGCCATTTGCTCAACTGCTGGTTATGCGCTGATCTCGAACGTCGTTTGCCTTGTTTCGTTTGCCGTCGTATTGGTGATCTGGATTGCCGTGCTCGTATTTTCTATACGGGGCGGTGCGCAAGGCAGTCGTCGTCGAAAGGTGTTAATCCAGTCGCTGCTCATGGCGCTGCCTCTGGTTGTTGTTCTGGGTTATTTCGTTGTTATGCATGACCATGCGATCGTTCATATTCCGGTATTTGGCTGCAAGAATTGGGCGATTGTCTTTGCGATTTTATTTGCTTCGGGTGTTAGCGCGCTTCGTGGTCTGAGGAGTCAGAAGGTCGCTTAGCCGTTCATATGAGCCTTGATGGCCTCGACTACGGCCCTGCGTACGATATCCATGAGGAGCAGGGCAAGCGCGAGGCAAAGGCTCATAAGGATTCCGAGTAAAATGGCGGCGGCTGGACGGGGCTCTCCCGTTTGGATGCCTGTCGCCATGGTGTAGATCGCTTTGTCGAAGATGGGTCGCCAGACGTTGCAGGTGAACGACTGTACGGCGTAGAAAGCGAGCGTTCCTGCGGCGAGAGTCACGATTGTCTTGTCTGCAGTTGGGACTTCGTGGCGTGGCTGATGGAGCGCTGCGGCGGCAACGGATGCAACGGCTAAGATGAAGGATATGACGGAAGTGGACTTGTAGGAGAGCTTCCAGAGCGCGTCGTACTGGCTATTTTTCGATAGCAGAAGCTCGAGCGCGATGGTGACGGCAACGAGTCCGATGAGTACGATTTTGGATTTTTGAGCGCCGGATGCGTTGCCGTGGCATTCGAGGACAAAGCGCATTTCTCCAGCTGCAATAAACGCGACCAGGTAGGTAATGGCGCTCATGAGCTTGCGCCACAAAACGATACCGGCAGCTTCGTTTGCCGTCGCCGCGATATAGCAATTGATTCCAAATACCGTGAGCACGAGGAGCGCTACGACAAACGGGGCCCTTATGTTGCTGATTCGCTGTCGTATCAGCGCAATCACTGGGACGAGCAATACGGAGGCGGCGTAGACCCAGATAAACTCGATGCCCAACGTGAGCCAGCCAATCTCGTGCAGCGAGATTTCGGGTAGGGGATAGACGTACATTGAAACAAACAGGCACGCGGTGCAATAAAAGAGCGTGGGCAAGACGATCTTCTTTAACCGCGCAAGCGATTTACGAGCGAGGTCCGGTGCGGATGACCCGTTTTGGAGGGCGCGAACTGCCGAAGGGATAAGGAAGTACCCCGAGATCATAAAAAAGACCTCGTTGGCCCAGCAGCCCAGCAGGTTGATAAAGCCGAGCGCGCCGGAGTAAGGGAAGACAGCGAGCGGCGCGTATTCCGGTAGGCCGGTGCAGACGGCTTGGAAGGTCCACTGAAACGTGTGGAATATGGCGATCCCAGCGACCGCCACCAGGCGCAGCGCTTCGATGGAGGTATTTCTGCTTGCTTTGCTGCCCATCAGACTATTTTCCAGCGCGTGCGTTGTATGAACCAAAGTGCGATGTGATCATTTTTAGAGTCTGCTTGGGGCCCTTGTTCCATACGTTATACAAGCCCTCGCCCACGAGGTCCTTGGCGTACGCGCAGTAGCTGATTTTAGGGTCGGCGATGCCCATATACTCGGCATAGAGCTTTTTGGCCGCGGGGGTAACGCGAGGATTGGCAAATACCAGCTCTTGCGGCATGCGTTCGAACATCTTGTGGATCGCCCGCTCGATTTCGGGGTGCCCCTCAATTCCGGTGTGCTCAATCATGATGCCCATATAGGTGAAGCCGCGTGTGATTTGCGGTGTCCAAACGGCGGGGTCGGTGACGTTGAGCCGCTCAAGGATATCAACCATGTCGTTCCAGCGATTAAACGGCATCAGGGGATCACGCTTGGCCAGGGCGGCTGCCTTTTCGGGTGTTTCCTCGCGGTAGCAGTAATACGGCTTGGGCCAGTAAGCGATCGCCTTTGCCTGGCAGAGCGTTTCGACAAGGAATGGATTGTCGGCCCAGCCCGCACCGGGGATTTCCTTAAACCAGATATTGTTTTGCATCAGGAAGTCGCGACGATAGATTGCCGACCAAATGGACGGATGATGGGCCAGCAGGTGTGGAGCGTCGTGAATGGTGAACGGTTGCCGAGGCGGTTTAATGCGACCGCGATATGCGCAATGTAGTTTGACCTCTTGGGGGGTATCGGGGTCGCGAATGATCCAATATGGGGTCTCAATAATATCGAGCTTGTTCGGATCGCCAAATTCGCGCTTTGCAAAGGCAAGCATGTCGGAGTACATTCCGGGCTCGATCCAGTCATCGGGCTCGAGGATGGCAATCCAGTCGCCCTTTGCCTCACGAATGCCCAGATTGCAGGTTGCGCCGTAACCCTGGTTCGCCTTATCGATCACTCGAACGCGTGAGTCACACGCAGCGAAATCTTGCATAATGGCGAGCGAGTTATCGGTGGAACCGTCGTTGATGGCGAGGATTTCCAGTTCGATATTCTTTTCGTTTAATAGGCTGCCTATAGCCTGAGAAAGATACGGCTCGGCATTGTAAGTAGGCACGATTACGGTCAGCATTCAAACACTTTCTCTAGGCGATTTGGAAGAATTATAGCCTATTACAATGCAACGATTTCAGTTGCATCCGCCATAAAGAAACTAAAACCGTTGCAAATGAGCGAAAGCAACTAAAATAGTTGCTATAATCGCCATGAGGAAAGGAAGCCTGATGAACAATAGCTATTCGGCCCTCATGGTTGATATGAGACATTCGAGATGTCTTTCGGACAGTAGGAGGCAAAGCGCGCAGGAAGATCTTGCGAACGCTATGGACTGCACAAACGAGCTGTTTAAAACTGAGCTCGAAATGCCGCTTATGTTTAGTGCGGGCGATGAATTGCAGGGCCTATTTCGTAGTACGGCTGGCGCTTTCTTGGCATATAGATTTATCAAGATACTCGTCCAGACGGTTGATCTTAGGGGTGGTATCGGAGTTGGAGAATGGAAAACTCGGATGCAGTCTGCATTGTCGACGGAGCAAGACGGGTCGGCATACCATCGTGCACGCAGAGCAATTGCTGCGTCCGAAAAAGATAAGTACAGTAATTTGAAGATCATTGATGCTTCGGGTGTTTCGCGTGAGAAAGAGCTATGCGCGGCGGGCTGTCTGGAAATAATCGATCGCAGAAACGAGTCGCAGCGTAATTACTGCGAGGTTGTTGAGTTGCTGCGGCCGCTAATGCTGCACGAGGGCACAGACGCGACTTTGAGCAAAAGGTATACTGAGCTCTTCGAAACACGTATAGGCAAAAAGTATGGCGCTAAAAGCAATCCGATCGATTGCGCGCCAGTGGCGTTGGGCAGCTCGCTCAACCTCAACGTAGATAGCATCAGGGCTAGTCATGTAGGGCTTGCGGGGCAAATGGGCGTTGCGATGGGGAAGACGAGGCAGGGGCTTGAGAAAAGCCTTAGACTCGCGAATGTTGTAAGAGAAAGAGAGCTGGCTGCTTTCGCCGTTCATTTCCTTAATGAGCTGGAGATGGCATGAGAGTATTCGGGTGTTTCCTTCTGTTTCATATGCTGTTCGACTTTTATTTTCAGTCGAATAAGATGGCAGGCGAGAAGGAATACAGCAGAATTGCCCTTGCCATGCACTGCTTAGTTTACGCGGCCGGCGCCGCAGCAACAGTAGCTCTTCTGTTTGAGGCGAGTGCAACCGCCATTGCTGCGTCCTTTACAGTATTTGCCCTTTCACATTGGATTATCGATGGCAGCCTGAGAAGAGCGTTTGCAGGACTTGACCTTTCGCCGGTCGGTAGTTTTCTGGCCGATCAAGTGCTGCACATTATAATTCTGCTCATATTGAGCGTTCTATGTTGCTATTTGTGGGCCATGCGACCAATTGCTTCGAATCTCTTGGGCGCTCGTGGAGCGGAGCTCTCTTGGATTTCGACACTGTGCTTTTGTGGACGCCCTTGTAGCATTGTTATTGCAAAGGTGCTCCAATCTCTTCGAAACCCGGGTGTTGAGCAGTCGGCGGATACGACAACCGCACATTCAGGCAAGTGGATTGGAATATTTGAAAGACTGATTGTCGCGGCGCTTTCCCTGCTGAACCAATATTCGGCTATTGCATTTATTTTTACTGCAAAAAGTATCGCGCGCTTTAAGCAGCTGGAAAGTGACAAGGATTTCGCTGAGGTTTATTTGCTGGGTTCATTGGCAAGCGTGTTCTTGGCAATGGCTTCTGCGATCTTATTTAGTTATTTGTTTAGCGGCACCGCTTGTTGAAGTTATTAGAAACGTTAGATAGGTGAAGGATTGAGAGGCCGTCTATGGATGTCCTATCTGTTGAATTCCATCGGGAACTTATTAATAAATTAAAGCCGTGCATACATCGCTTGACTATGCGGCCGGGCTTATTTCGCGGCGATTATTGCGATTCCTTTGATGGGTTCCTTGCTGGAGAGGCGGTATCGTTTCTTTACGTTCGTGATCCGGGTCCGTTGCAAGACATGCTGGAGACTGATTTTATCGACGTGTTTCTTTATGAAAGCGATATTCGTAATTGCTTTTACTTCATTAGAAACGCTGGAATTAGCGCAATGCGAAAAGGGAACAAAGGCCTGTTATTCGATAAGAGCCTATCGAAGAAGGAATTCCTTGACAGTATTTATGAACAGCTGAAGCAAATGGAAGATACTGACTGCTTCTCAAAAGACGAGGCAAGTGATCTTGTTTATGCAATAGGGAACAGTTTGATTGACAGTGAGAGTCCTTCGTTTAAAAGAGTTTTGGGTGGGCACTGATTTTTGAGCCACGCTGCTTTCAGCCGTCGGTAAACACTCATTGGCCAAATGGCAAATAGTCCATCCGGCTTGGCCCCCGTCCCCCCCCAATCTAGTAGACTCTAAACCGTTGCTAGATTAGGGGGATTTTCCATGAGACGCTCCATGAAACGAGTTTCCGGGGCCGCCGCCGTCCTCGCGGTCGCGGCCGCCCTGGCCCTGTGCGGGCCC
>ENA-OWZT01000200-OWZT01000200.1-human-gut-metagenome-genome-assembly--contig:-NODE-200-length-24539-cov-9.64842_pt1 | contig 24539 bp, 14 predicted proteins | sample MGYA00249265_ERZ652125 | MGnify/ENA primary metagenome ERZ652125 (study PRJEB26925, sample SAMN05827236) | human gut metagenome | biome: ENVO:2100002; feature: ENVO:00000062; material: ENVO:00002003... | reverse complement strand
GGACCATGATCGGCGCGGTGCCGGCCTCGCCCTGGGCGATGGCGTCGTCGTCGGCGACGATGAGCCAGTAGCCGCAGGGCAGCTCGGCCGTCGTTCCCGCGTTAAGGGCCACGGGCTCGGCGCCAGAGCTCTGGAGGGAACGAGCGAGCTGTGCGCTCAGCGCGCTCGTAAGGTGGGAATCGGTGTTGAGCCACTCGGCAGCTTCCTGCGCGGTGGTCTGGGAATTGGGCATGCCGGCGCTGTGCAGCACAGGCAGCGCGGCGTCGCGCACGGCGTCGCTTGCCCAAGCGAGGTCGGTGGCGATCTTAGCGTCGTTGTCGCCGTCGACGACGTTGGCGCTAAAGATCCGGTAGGCGTCGTAGCTGCTCGCCACGGTGCCGCTCACCGTGATGGAACCGGTCGAGGTCGGCGCAGCCTGCGCGGAAGCGGGGAACACAACCGCGCAGGTGCCGATCAGGAGGGCAAGCAGCGCAAACAAGATCGGGAAGGAGCAAACTTTCTTATTCATGACGCTTACCTCCCTTCGCATTCGCCTTGCGACGAATGTGCATCCAGGCCGCAGCAGCGCAAAGCACCGCCGCGCCGGCAAGGTACGTCAGAGTGACGCCCGACATACCAGAAAGGGGCAAAGAGGTGGAATAGGTGTTGGTGAAGGTGGGGGTGGACTTGGGCTTGGTACTGTCAAAGTTAATGGGCTTCGAGTCGGCGATAGGATCACCGTGAGCGTCCTTGATTTTGGTAAAGGTCACTATCTCGGGTTCGATTTTACCTTCTTCATTGTCCTTCATCCTGACATCAAATCGATAGACCGACTTGTCGTACGTATAGTTCGAGAACAGCGAAACCTCTGTACTCTCACGCACGTAGTACTTGAAGTCTTTGCAAGCGCCACGACCCGGATCACCAGAATCCCTCTGTTTCAAGTCGTCAAGGTTGTACTCAATATTGGGGAAATAAAGCTTCTGAGGCTCGACGCCGCCGGCTTTGGTCTTAACCCTCCTGGCATTATCGAACTCCTCGTTATCCGCAAACTCGAGCGTAAACTCCTTCATCTCGCCGCCCTTAACGACCTTAGTTGCCGCAGGCGTCCAGGAACCAAGAGAGTTATAGGGCTCAATTTTGTTGGTAAAGGTCGGCTTATCATCGTTGCCGATAGTAACCGTAGCCGTTGTGTTGTCCTCTGAGTACCTAACGGAATAGTCTCCGGAATCAGAATGAAGTTGTTTGAAGACGTTATCCTTCTCTGCCTTTTTAGAAACGGTTACTCCTTCTACCGTGTAATAATTAATAGGAATCTGCATGAGTTGGTCGGTTTTGTATGGTATGTCACCAACTTTTACCACGATCTTGTAAATGGTTTCATCGAATTTGGTATTCAATTCGTTTTCGCCGCTGATGGGTTCCTCAACTAGATAGAAAACGTATTGTCCCGAAGAATAGTCCTTGCCAGAGTCGAAGGTGATATGGCCGCTTGTTTGATCAACAGACGCCTTGCCCGCAACACTGCACTCGCCCATATCTAATGTACCGTCCTCTTTCCAAGAAGGCTCAGTGGGGCCATCCTTGCGGAGCAGCTTAAACTTGTACCCGTGTCCATCAAGCTTTTGCAGCTCTCCGCCTGCATCTACAAGCACCTTGGTAGCGTTGAGCGTCATGTTCGGATAAACGCTCAAATCACTGACTTCGCCGACGGTGAGGTCGCCGTTGGTCATAATGCCGCCACCGTGGGTGTAGGAGTAGTTACCACTGATGATGGTCGTAGCTGCCAATTTCGCCTTTTTTACGGCCTCTTCATTCGGATGGGCCTCCAAACCGAACATGAACTTGGCCTCGGCGCCGCCATTAGGATCGATGGTGATCTTCTGGCGATCGCAGGTGCCCTTCCAGCCAGCTGAGCCGCCGCCGAGCATCTTGCCGAGCACAACTGCAACCGTCTTATTGCTGTCATCCTTGCGCACGAGGAAGAAATCCTTGTGACCGGCATCTTTGAAGTCTTTGGTAATGTAGTTAGTGTTGCTGTCCAGATCCTTATCATGACCTTTGGCGGAGACGTGCTCACCATGATCCGAATTGTTGTAGATTGCGGCACCATTTGAGTGCGAGACGATCGTCTCGCCCGTAGGGCACGCACCAACGCCGCCGCCCCAGCCGCCGGCCTCATTATTAGTGATCAGCGTCTTTACGATGTTGAGCTTGCCGCCCTGCTGGATAAAGACGCCTCCGCCACCCCAGTCGCCACCGCGGCTCTCACCCGTCATGGTCTTGTTGTTGGTGATGTAAATCTTGTTGGACGTGCCCGGCTTAGTCCCAATATCGCCGGTAGTACCGGTGGAAATACGGAGACCACCGCCCTCAGCGTTTACAGATTTGTTGCCGGCAATCGTACCGCCAGTCATTTCAAACCCGATGGACCCATTGTAAAAACCAGCGTAGATACCGCCGCCAGCCTCTTTGGAATAGTTAGCCGTAACGAAGCCGCCCTCTAAGCTGAGCTTGCCACCGTACGTACATGCAATGCCGCCGCCGCCGAGCAGACCATTGTTGGACAGATTGCCATCACTGATGTAAGCGTTGGCTTGGTTGTTAGTTATACAGGCGGAGCCGCTAATGGTAACGTTTGTGCCCTTGGTATAAACGCCGCCGCCGTAGCCGCCCCCGTCAGTGTTTAAACCATTGTTGATAGCATATCCATACGTAGCATTGCCAGAGATAACTCCGCCTGCAAGATTCAGGGTGGCTCCAAAGTCAGCAAAGATGCCGCCGCCAGCAGCCGCCTTGTTTCCCGCGACCACACCGCCTGTCATTTCGAGTTTGGGATTCGTGCCTGCTATGCACAGGCCACCGCCCCAGCCACCGCCGTTGCCGTTGGTGACGTAACCGCCTTCGATTTTGACCGTACCCTCGGAATAAATCACATGACCGTCGTTACTCAGGTTGGCAGCCGTGGTAATCATGCCGCCCTTGAGATTGAGTATGCCGCCCGCTTTAACGTTGACCACATACTTTACGGAACCGCTTTCCGACGCCGCATCGATAGCGCCAAAGCCCGTAACAACATGCTCGTACGTAGTCTCGGTGGTGCCAGGTTCATCTGTATTGGGCGTGCTCTTAGTCTCATAGTAAGTAAGACTCTCAGGAGTGCCGTTATTAGAGCCGCTTCCCTTTTTCCACTCCATACTCGCAGGCTGACCCGCCGGCGTATTGGCCGTATCGACCGGGTTTGGTACATCCTTTGTTTTTTTGCTTAAATCCTCGATAGTGAGTGTGGCTCCGTTTTCGACCACAAAGAAGGAGTCTGGGGCGCCGACGTCGTTGTAGACGCCGGCGTCGTTGTAAAGCATGTTGCCGTTAAGATCGATGGTGGTGTCTTTGTTGATGGCAATCTGCCGATTCGAATGGGCAGGACCCGTCAGTTGGAACTTGCCGCCATTGGTAAATGCCTTAGCAACATCGCCGCTTACCTTGGAGTCATCGGCACTGACGGTGGCGGGAGCGTTTTCATCGTTATTTTCATCATCCGCAGGCTGTGCGTCGGAAGGCTGCGTGTCACCCTCGACCTTCGTGTCGTCGGACGGCAGGCCTGCGGCAGCGGCGTCTTCGCTCGCGCCACCCTCAATCTCGCCGCTATTCAGCTTTTCGGCATCCCCGGCAGCGTTGACTGCATCAGTGGGCTCACTTGAGGAATCCCCCATCACAGTTTCCTCGGCTGCACCCGCCTGGGCATCGTTGGCAATGGCCTGCGAGATTGGAGGCATGACGAGCGACAGTACCAGGCTCAACGCGGAGGCTCCGCACAAAACGCCTGCCAGTACACGGCGCGTCGTTTTTTTACTCTGCTTAGTTTTTTCTGAATTCGCTTTCATCGATGTCTCCTCCCCAAGAGACCGCGATCTTGCTCTTTCACTATCAAACGTATCTGCGCAACCTGTAATTGCGCACGCTTATAATACATATTGTAACGATTGTTTGAACATCTAAGCAAAAATACCGATAGTTTTGTAGCGAATTCTCAATTCTCTTGACATTTGCTCGGATTTACCTTCGTTTATTCGCTATGAAATATCTATTTCTACTGGTAATTAAGCTAGTTATCATTTTTTAATAGCATTTTATTTATTTGCACAACATTTTGCTCAAGAGCATGCGTCCTGTGAACGGTCGAAAATCGACCGTGAACGGTAAATCATTAACCGGGAGGAATAGACTACCAAATTGATGGGAATATCTTTAACTTTTCGGTGGTTAGAAGCGTGGTGTTCAAACAACTAAATTTGAATTTTCGCGCAGATTTTAGACACCAATTCGCCCAAATCGCCTGAGGCCACCACAAAGGTGCCTGTCCCCTTTGTGGTGGTTCTCCCCCTGCGCTACAGCAGATGTTCCTCGATAAAGATCGCGATGCCGTCTTCGTCGTTGCTGGCGGTTACAAAGTCGGCGGCGGCACGAGTAGCGTCGCTGCCATTTGCCATGGCCACGCCCACGCCGGCGTCAGCCACCATGCAGGTGTCGTTGTCCGCATCGCCAAACACGCAGATGTCCTGGAGCTCCATGTCGTTGAGCTCCGCCACGCGCACAAGGCCGCGCGTCTTGGACACGCGCGGATCCATGAACTCGTAGAGCCGCTGCGTGGTTTGCAGAGCCGCCGCCTTAACAGTGTTATCGGCAAACGTCGACGCCCGCTCAATCACCCGCGGCATTACCTCGGGCGCCATGGTAAACATTACCTTGGGCTGCGGCTCGCGCAAAAACTCGGCAAAATCGACCACCTGGTAGGGCACGCCGTCGACGCGCGACAGGTGCTCGACGCACGCGTTGCTCTCGGGCACGTAGAACACGCCGTCTCGGGGACAGACGGGCGTTGCCGGAAGGTCCGCCATGTGCTTGCAGATGCGCGCGATGGTCTCGCCCGGCAGCGGATAGCTCAGCTCGTTGATGTCGTGCGCGCGGTCGATGACCTCGGCGCCACCGCAGCCCACGAGCACGTCCACCAGGCCTTCGATGCCCCAGAGCTCGTACATGGCCTCGGTCGCATGGGCGTCGCGCCCGGTGCACAGGCCAAAGAGCACGCCGCGCTCGCGCAAGGCGCGGATCGCCGCCACGGTGCGCGGGGACACCGTGTGCCGGCTCGTGAGCAGCGTGCCGTCGATATCGCAGAACACGGCTTTGATGTGGCTGAAGGTGGTGTCCATGGGGGCCTTTCTGGGTTGTGCGGCGGTGTGGGGTGTATTCGTGAACGGCGTACATGGTATACCAAGGCGCAGGCCGTTGGGACCCGATCACCACAAAGGCGTCTGGCCCCCTTGTGGTAGCTGGACTCGCAGGATGGCCTGACCCGGGGCGCAAACCATCACAACATTCGACCTTTTTCGGCAAAATCGCGATTTTCATCGAATGTTGTGATGGTTTTTACTGCCTTGCGGCACGTTCCAAATACCGGCGGCCAAACAGCAGCAACGCCGCGGGAACTGCCGTCACGACCATGCCCGCCCCCACGAGCGTCCGCTGCACGCCAAATGTCGCCGCCAGCCACGGGGCAATCGCCAGCGGCGCCACGCCGGCGAACATGTTGCCAAAGCCCATGACCGAGTTGACGCGACCGAGCTGCTCGAGCGGAGCCGTCGTTTGCACGATAGTGTTGTGGAGCGGATTGACGACACCCCAGGCAACGCCCAGGGCAATCTGGCCGACAAGGGCTACGCCCACGTACGGCGTTCCCACGTAGAGCAGGCTTCCCAGACCTACAGACATGAGCGCCACGAGCAGCGTTTTGAGGCTGACGAAGCGCGGCGGCAAGCGGAGCGCGGCCACGGCGCCCAGCACCGCGCCCACACCGCTGGCCGACGAGAGCCAGCCCATCCATTCGACACCGACGTGCAGGACATCGCGGTAGAAGAACGACTCCAGCGGATCGAAAGCACCGTAGCCAAAGTTCGAGAGGAAGATGATGCAGAAGAGCAGGGCGAGGACGCTGTTGGTGAAGACCGTCTTGATGCTGGTCGTGAAGGTGGCGCGGGTGGATGTGCCGGGGTCGGGGCTTTGGCCGGCCTTGTCCGATGTGATGTCACCAATCGCGGGTTTGCCTTCGTGCGTGGCGGCCTGACCCGCACTTGGCCTAAAGCCCCAACCGGCGACGAGCGCCAGTACGGTAAAGAGCATCATGAGCACGAACACCGCGCGCGACGACGCAGCCGCCGCGACAAAGCCGCCCAGCGTGGGGCCAACGATGATACTCACGTTGGAGAACATGGTTATGGCGGAGTTGATGTCTTTGAGCTCGACGGGGTCGTCGGTGAGATACGCCGGATAGGACGTGGCGATGGGCTGGGCGAATCCCATCACAAAGCCCAGGAGTACCGCGCCGGCAAGGACTGTTCCGGTCGCGCTGCCAAAGGCAATGATCGCCGCGCCGGTTGCCAGCGTGCCCACGATGCTCAGCAAGAAATGACGGCGCGGGCCCCAGGCGTCGAGCGCCGCGCCGCCCGCAAAGGATCCCAGGATCACGAATACGTTCATAAAAAGGACGGCCAGCGATGTCGCCACGACCGAGGCATCGTCTGCATAGGTGAGCGTTCCGATGACGCCGATAAAGTAGCTGGTCTGAAAACCGGTGTAGATGAGAAAGCGCATCGCCACCAGGCGTTTGGCCTGCACGGACAGCGAAGGTTGAGGCTTTGAGAAAAGAGAGGCGAGCATGGAGACTCCTTGTTTCATACGAATGCGGACGGCGGGCATTCGCCACCGTCTGTCAAATCAATCTATCCGCATGAAACATTAAGGACGCATCAAGCCCCTTCTCTCCGTTTTTGCCAGCACGAACTACTTGGTAGATTGTAAGGCATGTCCCACACATCCACCAAAGCAAAAACCGCCACAAAGGTGCCTGGCCCCTTTGTGGCGGAAATGACGTTTGCCCAGATAAAACCTGCCAAAATAAACCTGTCCCTTTTTGGCATGTTATGGCAACGCAGCGAGCCGGTTCCAAGTGCCCCAGGTCGCCCCGAAAGAGGAGCGACGCGTACTTTGGTACGCGAGCGACGGCTTGAGGGGCGAGATGGGGTGCTTGGGGCCGGCGCAGCGTCAAGCCTGAAGGTGGTCTTGGATGAGATCGCAGATGGCTCGGGCGTCGTTGATGTTGATGGCTCGGGTCGCAAAGCCGGCATCGAATGCCTGGCGCGCCAGGGCCTCGTTGCAGGCAAGGGCCAGCGTGTGACCGTCGACCAGGTCGAGCGAGCTCTTGCCGCGCAGACGGTCGACACCGGAGCGCGCGACCACGATGTTGTCGAAGCCCTCGGTCTTGTAACCCTCGATGATCACCACGTCGACATCGTTGTAACGCGACAGCAGCTCGCGCGCGGGCATCTCGTCCTCCTCGCGCGTGTCGGCGTACTCCGCCCAGCGCGTGGCGCAGATGAGGCCCACGTGCTTGGATCCGGCCTGGTGATGGCGCCAGGTGTCCTTAGCGGGCACGTCGATATCAAAGCCGTGATGCCCATGATGCTTGAGTGAACCCACGCGCAGGCCGCGGCGGGTGAGCTCGGCGATAACCTTCTCGACGAGCGTGGTCTTGCCCGAGTTTTGGTAGCCGATAAACGCGATCGCGGGGACGGCCGGAGCTGGAACTGCGGGCGCGACGGCGACGGGTGCGCTCGCGGGCGCGTTGCCGTCAGCGGCCACGGCCTCAACAGCAGCGGCCTGACGCTCTGCACGATCCCACACGCCCGAGCGGCCGCCCTCCTTGTGCAAAAGGCGTACGTCGACGATCTCCATGCCGCGATCGACTGCCTTGCACATGTCATAGATCGTTAAGCACGCGGCACTCGCGCCGGTCAGGGCCTCCATCTCGATACCCGTCTTGCCCGTCACGCCCGCCGTGACCAGTACGTGAAAGCCAACCTGCCCGTCCGCGCGCGTCGGCGCCCAGCCCTCGGGCATATCCTCGACAGGCATCCCCGCCGGAGCGATGGGCGCAATGTCACACTTACTCTTGGTAATGAGCAACGGATGGCACATGGGAATGATGTCGCTCGTGCGCTTGATGGCCATGATGCCCGCCACGCGCGCGCAGGCGAGCACATCGCCCTTTTTGGCGCGGTCCTGCAGCACCATGGCCTGCGTCTCGGGGTGCATGAGGATGGTGCCCTCGGCGATGGCGATGCGATGGGTCTCGGCCTTGTCGGACACGTCGACCATGCGTACCTCGCCCTTGGCGTCCACGTGCGTCAGCTCGTCGCGACGGGCGTCGCGGGCGGGCTCGGTGGCGGCGCCGGCAGTCGGCTGCGCGGACGCGTCGGCGTTGCCAGCATTCGCCGCAGCCGTGGCTTTGTGGGCAGACATCGCGGCCCTGCGAGCGGCCTTGGTGGCATCGGCGTACCTGCTCTTGGCCATATGATCATCCTCCGATTTGGGACATAAATCGTTGCGTGCCCTCAATTATCGCGTGTTCCTGCGGTTTGTGGGCCACGGCATCGCGCCAAATCGAAAGTACCTGCATATCATCACCACGGCGCAGCGCCTCACGCACCGAATACTCGGCATCGCTGAACAGGCACGGACGCACGTTGCCATCGGCCGTCAGGCGCAGACGGTTGCAATTCGCACAAAAATGATTGGACATGGCGCTAATAAAGCCAACCGTCCCCGCCGCGCCCGGAAAGTGCCAGTAGCGCGCAGGGCCCGCGCCGGCAGGAGCGTCGTTGATGTCGAGCGGCTCGAGCTCGCCCAGTCCCGTCGCGGCGGCCCCGGCGTTGATGCGCGCCCGCAGCTCGTCGCTCGGCACGGTATCGCTCGCATCCCACAGCTCGGGATTGAGCGCGGGAGCATGCGGATCCACAGCGCAATGCGAACTCGTGTGCTCGTCGCCGATGGGCATGTATTCGATAAAGCGCAGGTGGATGGGGCGGTCAAGCGTGAGCCGCGCGAGGGCCGCCACATCCTGGTTGAGCCGGCGCACAACAACGCAGTTGACCTTAACGGGCTCAAAGCCCCAAGCCAGCGCCGCGTCGATGCCAGCCATGGTCTGCTCGAGTCGGCCCAGGCGCGTGATCTTTCCAAAGAGCGTAGGGTCGAGCGTGTCGAGCGAGATATTGACGCGGTCAAGCCCAGCGTCTTTGAGCTGCGGCGCCAGCTTGGGCAGCAGGGCGCCGTTGGTGGTGAGCGAGATGTCCTCGATCTGCGGAATCGCGCGGATGTCGCGAATGAGCGGAATGATACGGCGGCTGACCAGCGGCTCGCCGCCCGTCAGGCGCACGCGGCGAATGCCCTCTCCCGCTACCAAGCGCACAAAGTGGGCGATTTCCTCGGCGCTGAGCAGCTCATCGTGCGCACGGGGTGCCACGCCATCGGCCGGCATGCAGTAAATGCAGCGGAAATTGCACTTGTCGGTAACGGCAATGCGCAGGTAGTTGATATCGCGGCCAAAGCCGTCATGTTGCACGCGCCCGTCCACGCAGCCCTCCCCTCACGCGGCGTTTTATTCTTCGGAAAACATAATACCCCACGAGAGAATCACGCCGACACCCGTACGACAGGACAGGTCGCTTCGAGCAAAACGGACTTCCCAAGCCCATCCTCAACACGCAAACCATCACAACATTCGATGCTTTTCCCGATTTTGGCAAAAAACGTCGAATGTTGTGATGGTTTGAGGCGAGGCGAGGGGCACGGAAGGGTCAAAGCATCGTGCTCGAACGGGTTAATCCAGCTCTTTTAAGCCATGCGCCAGCTGCCAGTACTCGCCGTGCTGGGCGAGCAGTTCTTCGTGCGTGCCGCGCTCGATGATGCGGCCGTGTTCGAGGACCATGATGGCGTCGGCATCGCGGACGGTGGACAGGCGGTGCGCGATCATAAACGTGGTGCGTCCGCGCATGATGCGGTCCATACCGCGCTCGATGAGCTTTTCGGTACGCGTGTCAATGGAGCTCGTGGCCTCGTCCAGAATGAGCACCGGCGGGTCGGCGACGGCCACGCGCGCGATGGCGAGCAGCTGACGCTGACCCTGCGACAGGTTGGCGCCGTCGGCCGTGACCGGTGTGTCGTAGCCCCGCGGCAGGCGGCGGATAAACGAGTCGGCGCAGGCGGCCTCGGCAGCGGCGCGCACCTCCTCGTCGGTCGCGTCGAGCTTGCCAAAGCGGATGTTCTGCGCAATGGTGCCGCTAAACAGGTGCGTGTCCTGCAGCACAATGCCGAGCGACCCGCGCAGGCTGGCCTTGGCAATGTGCTTGACGTCGATGCCGTCGTACGTGATCTCGCCGTCATCGACCTCGTAGAAGCGGTTGATGAGGTTGGTGATGGTCGTCTTGCCGGCGCCCGTGGAGCCCACAAACGCAATCTTTTGCCCCGGCTTGGCAAACAGGTTGAGGTCCGTGAGCACGCGGGCGCCCGGCACGTAGGAAAAGTCCACGGCATGGAAGCGCACGTCGCCGGCAAGCGGGACCAAGCCGCACGTGAGCTCGGTGCCGTCGGCGGCCACCGCGCGGCCCGACTCATCAACGGCTGCCACGTCATGCAGATGCCCATACGCGCCCACGCCCTGGCCCTCGGGAATCTTCCACGCCCACGCGGCGTCGCCCGTCTGCACCAGCTCCACGCAGCCCTCGTCCACCTCGGGCTCAAGGTCCATGGCGGCAAACAGGCGCTCGGCACCGGCCAACGCGTTGAGCAAGAAGTTGCCGAGCTGCGTAAACTGGTTGATGGGCATGGCGGCCTGGCGCACAAAGACCAGGTAGCTCGCGAGCGCACCTACGTCGGCGAACCCCTTGATGCAGAGCATGCCGCCCGCCACGGCGACGATGGCATAGTTGACGTAGCCAATCACGACAGTCATGGGCACCATGGAGTTGGCATAGCTCACGGCGGCGGTGCCGGTGCGGCGAAGCTCGTCGTTGCGGCAGGCAAAGCCGGCGACATTCGCCGCCTCACGGTTAAAGACCTTGATGACCTTTTGACCCGAGACCATCTCTTCGATATATCCGTCCAGGTCGCCAAGCGATGCCTGCTGGGCAGCAAAGAAACGCTTAGAGCGCGCGCCCGAGTAGCGCGCATACAGCACAATGGCCGCATCGCACACGAGTGTGATAATCGTGAGCTGCCAGTTAAGGATGATGAGCATAGCCGTGGTGCCCACAACCTGAATGGCGGCCTGAATCACGTTGGCAAAGCTGTTGTTAAGCGCCTCGGAGACGGTGTCGACGTCGTTGGTGAAAAAACTCATGATGTCGCCCGAGCGCGTGCTGTCAAAATAACTGAGCGGCAGCGTCTGGATGTGCGCGAACAGGTCGCGGCGAATATCGGACACCACGCGTTGGGCCGCGCGCACCATGATCTGCGAGTAGCCCAGGGCCGAGAGCACGCCCGCGGCGTAGATGATCGCCGTCAGGATGACCTGCTTGGCGAGCAGTTCCTCCCCGCCCGTGGCCAAACCGTTAACGATGGGGCGCACCATGTAGGTGCCGGCGAGGCTCGCGATGGCGGCGACGGAGGCGAGCACGCCCACCGCGAGCAACGAGAACTTGGCATGCCCCATGTAGGAGAGCAGGCGGCGCACGGTGCGCTTGAGGTCGGCCGGGCGTGCTTGGGCTGCGGTCTTAGGCATGGCGCTCACCCCCTTCCAAGGGCGATCCTCCGGGGACGGAGGAAAACGGATCATTCGCGCAGCCACCGTCGTTGCCATCGCCGGCGTCCGCGTTCCCCGCAAACTCCATCTGCGAGGCGTAAATCTCCTGGTATATGTTGTCGCCCGCCAGCAGTTCCTCGTGCGTGCCCACGCCGTGGACACGACCGTCGTCCAGCACCACAATGCGATCGGCATCCATGACACTCGCGATGCGCTGGGCGATGATGAGCACGGTCGCATCGGGAATCCGAGCGATGTGCTCGCGAATCTTTGCGTCGGTCGCCATATCGACCGCGCTGGTGGAGTCATCAAAAATGAGCACGCGCGGATGCTTGAGCAGCGTGCGCGCGATGCACAGACGTTGCTTCTGGCCACCCGAGACACCGGCGCCGCCTTGGCCCAACTCGCCGTCCAGCCCGCCGATGCGATCAAGGAACTCATCCACGCACGCCGCGCGGCAAGCCGCGAGGAGCTCATCGTCCGACGCCTGCGGATTGCCCCACTGCAGGTTCTCGCGCACGGTGCCCGTGAACAGCACATTCTTTTGCAGCACAATGCCCACAGCGTCGCGCAAGGCGGCGAGGTCGTAGTCGCGCACGTCGCGTCCGCCCACAAGCACGGCGCCTTCGGTGGCGTCGTACAGGCGCGCAATCAGCTGCACAAGCGAGCTCTTGCCCGAGCCCGTGCCGCCGAGGATGCCAACCGTCGAGCCGCTCTCGATGCGAAGGTCGATATGCTGGAGCACATCCTCGGCTGCATCCGCGCGGTATTTAAAGGAAACGTCGCGAAACTCGATACTGCCGTCCGCTGGCGCCGCAATCGCGAGGTCTCCCGCGGGGTTGGCGATAAAGGGCTCCTCATCGAGCACCTCGGCGATACGGCCCACACTCGTAAGAGCGCGCGTGAGCAGCAAAAACACGTTGGAAATCATCATGAGCGAATTCATGATCAGCAGCACGTAGCTCATAAAGCCCGTGAGCGAGCCCACGCCCAGCTTGCCGGCGAGAATCATGTGGCCGCCAATCCACAGGATGGAGAGCGCAGCCACGTACATCGACAGCTGAAACACCGGCAGGTTGAGCACCGCGCTGCCAAAGGTCTTTGTCGCAGTGCGCGCGAGCTCGGTATTGACGGTGTCGAACTTTTCGCACTCGTGCTCGGCGCGCACGTAAGCCTTCACGGCGCGCACGGCGGTAAGGTCCTCTTGCACCACGCCGTTAAGGTGGTCCATCGAGGTCTGGAGTTGGCGGTAGAGCGGGCTCACGCGATAGGTGATGACGCCCAGCACGATTGCCAGCACGGGCAAGATGATCGCAAAGACGGTGGCGAGCGGGCGCGACAGCATCAGCGCGTAGATAAGGCCGACGATAAGCGTCACCGGGCCGCGCACCATAGGGCGAAAGCCGTTGCCCACAGCATTTTGGATAACGGTGATGTCCGTGGTCATGCGGGTGACGAGCGAGCTGGCGTCGTAGTTGTCCAGGTTGCCAAAGGCGAGCGTTTGAATCTTTTTGTACTCGGCCTCGCGCAGGTTAGCGCCTAGGCCCGAGGCAACGCGGGCGGACGTGCGGGCATAACCCAAGCCCAGTACCAGCGAAAGCGCAGCGCACACCAACATGTACGCGCCCTGCAGCAGCATGTAGTTGATATCACCCGCAGGCACGCCCACATCGATGATGTTGGCCATGATGACCGGGATAAACAGTTCGAGCACCGTCTCGACCGACACAAAGAACACGCCGAGGATGGCATCGCGACGGTATGCCCCTAGATAGGAAAACAGTATTTTGAGATTGCGCACGCAGGTTCAACCCCCATCAAACGTTGTTCGCAAACGCACGTATTATTGCGCGCCGAATAATGGTGTCAAGTATTCCGAAATCGTTTTCTGCAAGGTTAGCGCCGGCGGCGAGTTCTCGTGATGTGTGTCCATATTCACTCGGAATAATGGTGCGCGAGACTTTTTCGCTCCGGCGTCAACACAAACCTTGACTCTACAATCGTTGTAGGGTTTTCACTACACTGGTACGTAAAGAAACCCAGCCAGAAAGTGCCCCGCCCATGGAACACGACCTCACACGCGGCAATGTCCTTAAGACCATCGCGGTCTTTGCCCTGCCCTATATGCTCTCGTACTTTTTGCAGATGCTCTACGGCATGGCCGACCTGTACATGATGGGACAGTTCAGCGGTGCCGCCGGCATCACCGCCGTGGGCAATGGTGCGCAGACGCTCTATATCATTACCGTGACGCTCGTGGGCCTGGCCATGGGCACGACGGTCATCGTCGGCCACGCCGTGGGCTCACGCCGCTTCGACCGCGCCGAGACCGCCATCGGCAACACCATCACACTCTTTATGGGCGTCTCGGTGGTACTGGCCGTCATCTTGTTTGCACTATGCCCGCAAATCGTGGCGCTCATTGGCACGCCGCCCGAGGCAGTCGAAGGCACCGCCGCCTACCTGCGCATTTGCTTTATCGGCATTCCATGCATCGCCGCGTACAACATTCTCTCGGCCATCTTTCGCGGGCTGGGCGATTCGCGCTCGCCTATGTACGTGATCGGCGTGGCATGCATCATCAACATCGCGCTCGATTTTCTGTTTATCGGGCACATGGGGCTCGGCCCCGTGGGCGCGGCACTCGGCACGGTGACCGCGCAGACAGCCAGCGTTGCCCTCGCGCTCGTGTGGCTTAAGAGCCGCCGCACGAACATCCACGTTAAGCGCAGCGACCTGCGCCCCCAGCCCGAGGTGCTCGGCAGTATTCTTAAGATCGGCGTGCCCGTGGCCGTGCAGGACGGTTGCATCCAGGTGGCGTTTATGTTTATCACCGTCATCGCCAACCACCGCGGCTTGGTCGACGCCGCCGCCGTGGGCCTGGTCGAGAAGATGATCAGCTTCTTGTTCATTGTGCCGAGCTCCATGGGCGCCACCGTCAGCGCACTCACGGCGCAAAACGTCGGCGCGGGCAAGGGTGACCGCGCGCGTCAGGTACTCAAAGATGCCATGACGATCTCGGTGGTGTACGGCTGCCTGATCACGGCGCTGATGTGGCTGGTGGCACCGGCGTTTATTGGCTTTTTTGCCAAGGACGCCGCGGTGGTCGCCGCCGGCACCGGCTATATGCGCAGTTATATTTTCGACGCGATTTTTGCCGGCATCCACATTTGCTTTAGCGGCTTTTTCGCTGCATACGGCAAGAGCTATATCGGCTTTGCGCACAACGTGCTGGCCGTGGCGCTCATTCGCGTACCGGGCGCTTGGCTGCTGTCGAACGCCTATTCCGAAACATTGTTTCCCATGGGCATCGCCTCGCCGTGCGGGTCCATTCTGTCGGCAGTCATCTGTGTTGTCGCGTTTACCGTGCTCAACCGGCGCGGGGCTTTTGACAAGCTGATGGCGTAACGGAGCGACGCAGGCCTGACGCCCCTCCCCCGCTTTTTACCGAAAGGAACGGTCCCATGACCGACTCGCCAGATGAACATACAGAGGGCCTGCTCCGCATTGGCGAGGTGGCACGCCTGTTTAACCTGAGCGTGGGAACGCTACGTCATTACGAGCAGATCGGCTTGTTGGATCCGGCGCGCATCGATCCGGCAAGTGGGTACCGCTACTACGGATCGCGGCAGCTCTCCACCCTCAACACCATCAGCCACCTGCGAGTTCTCGACTTGCCGCTCGCGCAAATCCGCGAGTTTGTGACCACGCGCGATGTGGACCTCATGCAGCGGCAACTGGCTCAGCAACAGGAAATCATCGAGCGCAAGCGCCGCGAGCTCGAACGCGTGTCGCGCAAGATTAACAGCCGGCTTGCCCTGCTGCACGATGCCTTGAACAACGAGCTCGATATCATTTGCACAATCGATGCGCCCGAACTTCGCTGCGCCGTGCTGCGCGAACGCGTCAACCCTACCGACGCCTATGCGCTGGAGTGGCAAATTCGTCAACTGCAGACGGGCCAGCACGAGACGTTTGTTTTTCTGGGCAACTTGGGCGTCGGGATCGCGCCCGAACGCCTTGCCGCCGGCGACTTTGATGGCTACGACGAGGTCTTTCTGCTGCTGGATGGCACGGACGATTACCTGGGCGATGTCGAAGTACGTCCCGCCGCGCGGTGTCTGACGGTCAGCTTCCGCGGCACGCACGGTCAGGCGGCCCCGCGCTATGAGCGCTTACTCGATTACATGCACGAGCGCGACCTGTCCCCCGCCGGTCCCTCGCGCGAAATCGCCCCCATCGACGACATCATCAGCGACGACCCGGGGGCGTATGTGACGAGGATCGCGATACCGGTCCGCTAATCACTACCATTTATCGAGCAATTCCATCCATTTACCTTAATCCGAATTAGATTGTATTATGTAGCAAATAAAATGACAGCATATTGCCCCCCCATAGGCAGGAGACATTATGCCCAGAGTTCAATCACGTCGCTCGTTTCTTCTCGGCCTAGCCTCGATCATCGGCTTATCCACGTCACGCCCAACAAGAGTATTCGCTGCCGACTCAAACTCATCCGTCGCTTTTACATCAGACCTAGCACAAGACTACGCGCTTTCCCTGTTGCCCATCGTCGACGGATCCGCGAACTTAGAGATCGAGCAAATCGTTCCCGTATGCCAACAAATCGGCCTTATCTGTGGCTATGAAATCAGTGTCACAAGGGAAGGAAGCCCTTACGGTTATTTAGTACTTGACGCATCATATCCTGGGCTTCTGAAGGAGATAACCCTCGGCGATACCATTCTTCCGATTTCAGCTTCTCTATCAAACGCCATTTCAACTTATTCCGGCCAACAGGCCACAAACCCAACCGTACTAATTTCGTACAACGATATTGAATATGGAACTTTGGTGCCAGGAACTAGAGACTGTGTAACCAACTATAACAATATACGGTCTGTCCCGATTGTCACCGAAAAGGGTATAACACCTCAAAGCAATAACCCAACTTCATGGAATGCAGTCATTATCAATGAAGATGACTTGATGTTGCATTTCCAAATAGACGATTTAAACGGAATACCGTTCCGAGGAGTCTCGGAATCATTAGTTGAAGCCCGCACTAATAAGTATGCATGCGTCGTTTCTGCCTTGTACGCTGTATCAATGCATTACGGTCTCACCAGTTCAAACGCTAATCAATTTAATCCCGATTATTATAAAGAAATATGGAACGTCACTGGCACAACAACGTATAAGACCAATGATCAGGGCGTCGAGTACGGAAGCACGATCATCCCAGATGGAATTGTTCCGTTTAAAAGTCTTGCCGCTCAAAAGGGTAGAGCACTTAATACTCAATTTTTCGGTTATCAGCCTCAATTCGCTCAGTACAGAGCAACTATCGATCAAGGGAATATCGGCTTGTATCATATGTGGATCAACAGCCGAAACAGTGAAGGATCCGTCGAGCTATCAGGTCATACAGTCACGGTAACTGGCTATTTTACTGGGCATAATGGAAGCTCTGGCATCGAACTGCAGTGGCTCGAAGTATTCGACGGATGGAACACTTATCCCCGAGCGATTAACTATGCAACGCCCAATATGGTCAAATTGAACGGAACAGTCTTTTGGTAAACCGGATGGCACCATCAAAATGCTATGGCACCACGGCCTTTGCCCTGGTTACGATATTGGTGATTTTCGCTATGTTTGCATCCGTTTCTTCATGCACAGATAGAGCCCGCTATAGCGGAGGAGATGATTACCTTGTCTTTGGAGTCGGCAGCGTTCATTCTATTGAGGGAACGGAACTCGTAATCCAAACAGACAACAGTCCCCGCTACACCGACGCTGGAAAGCAAACCCGGATTACATTCCCCTCATCTGGCCGAATCAAAGACAAGCTTTCCCAAATCAAAGTTGGGACAAGAGTTTCCTACTCACGCTTTGAGTCGGTAGACGCATCTGGATCATACGAGGGAAACGATATCGAAATTGAACAGGCAAACACTATAAGGAGATGTTGAGGAACTGAGCCTCTGCGCAGTTCCTCAACAAATCATTATGCCTCCGGGACCCTACCCGTCGCCAAAATCTGTTCAAGTGCCGCCTCATCCAACACGGGCACGCCCAGCTGCTCGGCCTTGGTGAGCTTGGAGCCCGCTTTGGGGCCGGCGACCAGATAGCTCGTCTTCTTTGAAACACTGCCCGAAACCTTGGCACCGAGCACCTTGAGCGCCGCACCCGCCTCGTCGCGGGTGCGGTTGACGAGCGTGCCGGTGAGCACGAAGGTCAGACCCGCGAGTGGCTGTGCGTCGGCGAGCTCGCCTGCCACGCCAGCGTCGGCTGCGGCTTGCGCGTGCGCGGCGCCCAAGTCGACCTCGAGCGAAAGGCCCGCTTGGCGCAGACGTTCCAGCACGGCAAGGTTCTCGGGCACGGCCAGGAACTGCTTGACGCTCGCCGCAATCTTGGGACCGATGCCCTCGCACTCGGCGATGTCCTCTTCGCTCGCCAAGATGAGCTTGTCGATCGACAAGAATCGCTCGGCGATGACCTCGCCCACGCTCTTGCCCACGTGGCGGATGCCCAGGGCAAACAGCACGCGACCGAGCGGCTGGCTCTTGGACTTGTTGAGCTCGGCGATGATTTTCTCAGCCGTCTTGAGGCCCACCGGAATAGGATCGCCCTTCTTGACGCCCTTTTTGCTGTTGGAGCTGGCATAGGTGCGCCCTGTGTCCAGTCCGGCGATGTCATCAACCGTGAGCTGGTAGAAGTCCGCGACGTCGTGAATCAGGCCGGCGACGATCATCTTGTCGACGATCTCGTCGCCTAGGCCGTCGACGTCCATGCAGCCACGGCTCACCCAGTGAAGCAGGCGCTCCTTGAGTTGTGCGGGGCAGTCGATGGAGACGCAGCGGTAGGCAACCTCGCCGTCCTCGTGGACCACGGGGCTACCGCACACGGGGCAGACCTCGGGCATGCGCCAGTCGACCGAATCGGCTGGACGCTTGTCGAGCACCGGACCCACGACCTCGGGAATTACATCACCCGCCTTGTGCACGATGATGGTGTCGCCCTCGCGCACGTTTTTGCGACGGATCTCGTCGATGTTGTGCAGTGTGGCGCGCGCGATGGTGGAGCCGGCGACCGTCACCGGGTCGAACTCGGCGACCGGCGTGAGCACACCGGTGCGGCCCACCTGGATGCGAATCTCGCGCAGGACGGTCTGCTTTTCCTCGGGCGGGAACTTAAAGGCAATGGCCCAGCGCGGTGCGCGGGCGGTAAAGCCCAGGTCGAGCTGCTGCTGGAAGCTATCGACCTTTACGACCACGCCATCGATGTCATAGTCCAGGTCACCGCGATGTTCGAGCGCCTGGGCACAGAACTCGTGGACTTCGGCCGGCGTGGCGCAACGGGCCACGTTGGGGTTGACGCTAAAGCCGGCGCTGCGCAGCCAGTCGAGGAACTCGCGCTGGCTGTGAACGTGCAGCGGATCGGTATCGGCGATGGCATAGATAAAGGTGGCCAGGTCGCGGCGCGCCGTGACCTTGGGGTCCTTTTGGCGCAGGCTGCCGGCGGCGGCGTTGCGCGGGTTGGCGAAGGGGTCGCGCCCCTCGGCATCGGCCTCGTCGTTCAGACGAACAAAGCTGCCCTTGGGCATATAGACCTCGCCGCGCACCTCGATGGTGCGCTCGCGGTCGGCGCCCATGTGGGCGAGCGCCGGCTCGGACAGGTGCATGGGCACGTCCTTGATGGTACGCACGTTGAGCGACACGTCCTCGCCCGTGGTGCCGTCGCCACGCGTGGCCGCACGTACGAAGGTGCCGTTTTGGTAGGTAAGCGCCACGCCCAGACCGTCGATCTTAAGCTCGCAGGTATAGGTGGCGCTACCGGCACCGAGGGCATCCTCAGTGCGCTGGAGCCATGCGTCGAGCTCGTCCAGATCCATGGCATCGTCCATGGAATACATGCGCGCCATGTGCGTGACCGGCGTAAACTGCTCGCTCACGTAGCCGCCCACGCGCTGGGCATAGCTGTCGGGCGTCACCAGGTCGGGGTAGGTCGCCTCGATTTCCTGCAGCTCAACAAGCATTTTGTCAAAGGCGGCGTCCGTGATCTCGGGTGCATCGAGCATGTAGTAGCGATAGGCGTGGTAGTCGAGCTCGTGGCGCAGCTCGGCCGCGCGCGCTGCCGCCTGGGCACGGGCATCGGCCGGTGCAGCGGCATCCGCACTCGCGGGCGTTTCGGTATCGATGTCCACGCCGTCACCAAACAGGCTCGATTGCTCCATAGCGGCACTCCTTCGCTCGATTTCAAACGGATACTAGAGTACCACCGGTCACCATGGCGCCGAATAGCCCTTTCGAACCGCACCGAATCGGCAGCCGACGGACCGGGGCTGATCCGGCGATCAAACCATGCCCTTGCCATTTCTAAATGATCCGTTTTCCTCCGTCCCCAACGGATCAATAAGAAAAGAGGGGCTGTCCCACGTTGATGGGACAGCCCCTCTGGCATCGGTCTGTGCGATACAGCTCGTTAGAAACCCTGGCCGTAGCCCTGGCCCTGGCCCTGCTGGCCTAACAGCTCCTCCAGATACTGGCGCAGCTGCTCGTCGGTAATACCGCCGTTGCCGGTGTCGGTCGAACTGTCGTCCTGCTGCTGGTTCTGCAGCTCCTCGTCAGAGCCCAGCTCAACCGTGACCTTCTTCTCTTCCTTGCCGCGCATAAGCGTGATCTCGACCTTCTCGCCCACCTCGTGGCTGCGCAGTGCGATGATCAGGCCATCGGCGCTCGTGATCTCGTCGTCGCCCAGCTTGGTGATGACGTCGCCCTCCTGAATGCCGGCCTTGGCGGCAGGACCGTCCTCGACGACGCTCGCCACATACGCGCCGCTATCGGTGCTCAGCTTGTTGGTGCGAGCGTTGAGCGCATTGACGCTCGAAAGCGTGGCGCCCATGTACGGATGCACCGGCGTCTTGCCGTCGATAATCTGGTCGGCAATGTTCTTGGCGTAGTTGACCGGAATGGCAAAGCCCACGCCCGAGCTGGAGCCCGAATAGCTCTCGATAAGCGAGTTGATACCCACCAGCTCACCGTTGTCGTTGACGAGCGCGCCACCGGAGTTGCCCGGGTTGATGGCGGCATCGGTCTGGATCATGTTGGCGTAGATAGTGTTGCCGCTGGTAGAGCTCATGGCTGTGGAGCGGTAGAGCGCCGAGACGATACCGGTGGAGACAGACTGCTCGTTGCCGAACGGCGAGCCGATCGCCATGACCCACTCGCCCACGTTGAGCTTGGAGGAATCACCGATCTCGATCGGCGTGAGCTTGGAGGCATCGGCGTCCTTGAGCTTGATGACGGCCAGGTCGCTCGAGGCGTCGTTGCCCACGAACTCGGCCTCATAGGTGGTGCCGTCGTCCATGGTCACCACGTACTGGTCGTAGCCATCAACCACGTGGTTGTTGGTGAGGATGTGGCCCTCGGTATCGAGCACCACGCCCGAACCGACGCTGCCCGAGTTGTCCGACTCGTCGGCAGACTGCGAAAGCGAGCCATTCTGGCTACCGCTCGAAGTGGCGGTGATGGAAACGACGGAGGGCAGGGCCTTGGCAGAAACGGCCTCGGCCAGCGTGGTGTCCTCGGAGTCGATCGTGATCTTTTGCGTCGATGAACCCGAAGCACCCGCCGTCACGGCATTCTTGCCGCCACCGATATTGAGCGTGCCGCTCATAATGAGCGCAATGACCAGCAGGGCGCCGCAGGCACAGCCGGCGAGTGCCGTAATAAAGATCGGCAGCTTTTTGGTCTTGGTCTTGACCACTGTGTGCTTGTTTACAACCTGCTGGCCACCCAGCGGCTGGCCGGTCTGTGTGTCGTAAGCCTGCACGTAGGGAATGTTGCTGCCGGCAGGCGTCGACTCCACCTGCACGCGCGGCTGCTGCTGGGTCTCGCCGGCGTTGCCCGCGTCCTGGGGACGCTGGGAATCGTTCTCGCTCATAGCTGCAATCCTTTCGTCTAATAACCAAAGGCCCGCCAAACATGTGGCGGGCCATCATTGTTCACGTTGAGTTGTACCCCAATATGCGGGCGCAAGTGTATGAGAACGCAATCTTTTAGGAAGGCTTAAGTTCTGCTGCAGATTCGAGAGGAACCCGCACCTGCGTCAAAACCACCACGAAGGTGCCTGTCCACTTTGTGGTGGAAAACTAGTCCTTAAACAGATAGCCCACGCCGCGGACGGTGGTGATGTGCGCCGCGATCTGCGGACCCACCTTGGAGCGGATGCGTCGGATGTGCACGTCGACGGTGCGCGTGCCGCCGCAGTACTCAAAGCCCCACACGCGGTGCAGCAGCACCTCGCGGCTGTAGGCGCGGTTGGGATGCGTCGCCAAAAAGCTCAGCAGCGAGTACTCCATCAGCGTCAGGTCGATGGGCTCATCATCGAGCGTCACCTGGTAGGTGGCCAAGTTGATCTCGAGGTTATCGATGTTGAGCACATCGTCGGCGGTAACGGTCTCCTCCTCGCCCATCAGGCGCTGCGCGCGAGCCTTGAGCTCGTTGGGCGTCGCCGTGGGGCACACAAAGTCGGCATGCGCGTGGTTCGGCAGACGCAGGGTGCCGAGTGCCTCGTCGTCGACGATCACCAGCATGGGAACGCCGCCGCGATCGTCAAGCCACTTGGCAATCTGATCGATGCGGTCGCTGCGAATGCCGTCGGAATCGAGGATCAGCAGGTCAAAGTCGTGCGCCGCAGTCGGCGAATCGGGGGTGGCCAGGCTCACCTCGACACCCAGGGTGGTCATCAAGCTGCGGGCAAACTCGTGGAAGCGCGTCGTGCGCGCCATGAACAGGGCACTCTTTTCGGACATATCGGCCTCCAAAGAAATGAGCTCAATCGTACTGGAACAAGCCAGCGCGATTAGGAGTTCGCCAGGTAGTGCTTGATCTCCCACTCGGTGATCGTAGACTCAAACTTATGCCACTCGTCGCGCTTCTTTTTGAGGAAGAAGCTGTGGATATGCTCGCCGAGGGCATCCTTCATAAACTGCGAGTCCTCAAACACGTCGAGCGCCTCTTTGAGCGAGCGCGGCAGCGGCGTGTAGCCGGCCTCGAGCATCTGGCGGTCGGTGAGCTTGAGCGTCTCGGCCGTAGCCTCGGGCGGGAGTTCCAGCTTGCGCTCGATGCCGTCCAGACCAGCCGCCAGCGTGACGGCGTTGACCAGGTACGGATTGGCCATGGGGTCGGGACTGCGCAGCTCGATGCGCGTGGACAGCTGCTTGCCGGGCTTGTAGACCGGGATGCGGACCATGCTCGCGCGGTTGCGCAGGCCCCACGTGGCGTACTGCGGCACGGAGTCGCCGCCCGTGGTGATGCGCTTGTACGAGTTGACCGTGGGGTTGGTGATGGCGCTGATCTCGCGGGCATGCGCCAGAATGCCGGCCATGTAGTGTTTGGCGATGTCGGAAAGATGGTACTTCTCGTCGTCCTCGCCCCAAAAGACGTTGTTGCCGTCGTGGTCGAATAGCGACTGGCACAGGAACATAGCGCTGCCGTCCTCGCCCGCCAACGGCTTGGGCATAAAGGAGGCGTGGCAGCCGCTCTCGTAAGCTTGCTGCTTAATGATGAGCTTGGCCGTGGTGATGGCGTCGGACATGCTCAGGGCCTCGGCGTGGCGCAGGCTCATGCCGTGCTGCGAGCGGCCGGCGGCGTGGAAGGTGTACTCCACGGGCACGGACATCTTCTCGAGCGTGAGGACCGTGTTGCGGCGCAGGTCGCGAGCGGCATCGCTCACCGAAAGATCGAAGTAGCCCACGTTGTCGAGCGGCTCGGGGGTGTGCTCGTCGGGGAAGTAGTAATACTCCAGCTCGGCGCCCACGTTGAGCAGATAGCCAGCCTTCTCGGCCTTGCGGAACATGCGGCGCAGGGCATCGCGCGGGTCGCCGGCAAACGGCTTGCAATCGGGAGTGCACACGTCGCAGAACACGCGGGCGACGCCGTTATGGCTCGGGCGCCACGGCAAAATCTGGAAGGTCGAAGCATCGGGAAACGCCAGCATGTCGGCTTCCTCGGGCGTGGCAAAGCCCTCGATGGCGGAGCCGTCAAAGCCAATACCCTCCTCAAAAGCGACCTCGAGGTCCTCGGGGCTAATGGCAAAGTTCTTGAGGCGGCCGAGAATGTCGACAAACCACAGACGCACAAAGCGGATGTCACGCTGCTCTACGGAGCGGAGTACGTAATCGATGTTCTGCTGGTTCATGTCGCTCCCCTTTCTTTCGGGCGGGTTTCGACTGGTCTATATCGCAGATACTATCGCAGAAAAATGTTTCCGCAGGGTTAAAGCGTATCAAGCGCTCAAAAAACGTGCGCGAACAGGCCGTTGCGAACGAGCGACTAGCGAGAGGTCGAGGCGCGGTGTTCGATGTGGCCGGGGATCTCGATGCGTTTGGGCGCCAGCTTTGCGGCCTCGCCCACGGTGGTGGTAACGACGTCGATGCGCTCGGAAAGGCGCTCGACTACGCGCTCGGCAATGGTGAGGGTGTCCTGCGCGGCCGTGGTGACGCCGCCAAAGAGCACATGGTTCCAGGGGTAGTCGTCAAACGTCGCGATCTTGAGCCCCGCCGGCAGCGAGGGACCAAGCTGCGCCAGCGCCTCGGTCAGACGCAGGAAAACCAGGCCGTTGACGGCGATAAGGCCGAGCCTTTTGCCCGCGTAGTCGCGGATGGTCTTGTCCAAACGGCCAACGCCCGTGGCGCCACCGTCGGTCAGGGTGACGACCTCGCCCGCAAGGCCGCGGCGCGAAAGCTCGTCGGCAAAGGCCTCGGCGCGCTCTCGACGCACGGGGCTATCGTCGCTTGCCTCGGTGAGCATGCACAGGCGCTCACAGCCCGCAGCGGCGAGCTCGTCTACCAAGCCAGCGACCAGCTCACGGTTGTTAGATGTCACCAGATCGACACCGACGTCGGCAACGTCGCGGT
>ENA-OWZT01000195-OWZT01000195.1-human-gut-metagenome-genome-assembly--contig:-NODE-195-length-24948-cov-7.03041_pt1 | contig 24948 bp, 31 predicted proteins | sample MGYA00249265_ERZ652125 | MGnify/ENA primary metagenome ERZ652125 (study PRJEB26925, sample SAMN05827236) | human gut metagenome | biome: ENVO:2100002; feature: ENVO:00000062; material: ENVO:00002003... | reverse complement strand
TCTCTGTTCCTTTATAATCAATATCCATCGCAAGAATTCCATTGGAATCAACTTTCGCGACTACACTATCCAATGAGCTGCTATGAGAAAACCCTTCTGGTATAACCCATGTAATTGTTCCCTTTCCTGTGAAATCATTTTCTGCAACATTTATGTCTCCTGTTGGTAAAGCGTAGTATACTTTGTTCGGTTCATCACCAAACACAAGCGGCTTAGGTTCTCTTACATTGAGTATCCCTGCTAAGGCTTCTCTTTTTTCAATCAAATCATACTTAATCCGAAATGGCATTGAGATTGTTTTTTCAGCTTTAGTCGCTCGAACAAACTTTTTACCGATATCAGACATTTCTTTTAAATCGACAGAGGTAGGCGAACCGATTCCCCGGTCCAGTCCTGCCAACGCATCAAGGTATTCGTTTAATTCGAATCCATTGAATTTAATTGAAAGTCTCATTTCCTACCTCCTGTTCCTATAAACTTTATTTTCCATTTTTTCAATACGCTCATTTTCAATCTTTACAGTTGGTGCTATTAACTCACCCACATCTTTATCGTTTAAAATAACCCTACCTTCAAGGACTACATAAATAGGTGCACTGTTCGACTGCATTTGATTTGCAACAGCAGCTTCTACATACGCCATCAAATCACTCAGTGGCGCGACCGCTTCTTTCCCAGCTTCACCGCCGACCATTAAACTATTGCCGTTTTGACCGAAGATAGTTGGCTTCGTTAAAATACCGCCTTTTGCATACCAGTCTATCCCAATTGATGGAATATTTTTTCCTTGAAGCCAATCAAGTGGATTAGCAGAACCGCTGGCCTTAAAATGAGGCATTGGTATATGTGGCCAAGATATTTTGAAATTGAAAAACCCTTTAATTGCATTGATTGCTGTATTAACTGCGTTTTTCGCTGCATTAATCGGCGTTTCAATTGCTGACTTAATCCCATTCCAAACACTGGAAGTTGCACTTTTGATTCCATTCCACACTCCAGAGACCGTTGACTTAATCCCATTCACTACACTTGAAACAACATTTTTGGCACTGTTGATTGCATTAGAAATGGCTGATGTAATCCCATTCCAAATATTTGAAGCAGTATTTTTTATTGAATTGAAAACATTACTTACTGTTGATGATATCCCTGAAACAATGTTGCTTACTGTATTTTTTGCATTTGTTATAGCATTTGAGATCGTTGTAGTGATACCATTCCAAATATTTGAAGCAGTTGTTGAAATTGTATTCCATATTCCGGAAATAAAGGTAACAGCGTTTGACCATAGATTTTGAGCTACGGTAATACATGCTTGAATAAGATCTGATATCGTCGTTTTTATGGTCTCCCAAACGTTGCTTGCGATTTCGACTATAGACTGCCATAGATTTCCAATCCATTCTGTGAATCCCGACCATAGTTCTTTTAGCCAATCCACGATTGTTCCCCAGTTCATAAAAACTGCAATAACAGCTGCTATGGCTAGCCCAATTCCTGCGGCTATAGCAAGCGTCGTAGCACCAATAGCGACAATCGCTGCAATAACCGGTGCAATGATTGCTATAATTGCAATTATCCCGCCAAAAATTAAAATAAAATTCTGCACCGGCTCCGATAAATTGTTAAAGGCATCTGCTATCTGTCCTGCAAAATCCAATACTGGCTGCAATGCTTCTAGTATTTTTGCGCCAATTTCTTGTAAAGAAGTCATAAATGAATTCAGACTGGATTGCCACTTTTGTGAAGGATCTTTTTCACTTGCCTGATCCATGGCCCCTGACACATCATTAAAGCCATTCTTCACGCCAAAAAGTGAAGTTGCTGCATCGATCCCTAAATCTTCAAATTGCGTTGATAACAAGGATAACGCTTGTTGCTGTTCTGCAGGACTCATTTTTTGAAGGTCCCCTTGGATGCTGGTTGCAACATCCGACACCGTTGCTTGACCGTTTTTCCACTTTTCAAATGTTGATTGTGTCTCCTGACCAAAATTGGCTATGACCCCTTCAAGCGATCCATCCCCCATACGAATCTGTAATTCTTTGACTGCATCTGCAGTCTTGTCGGTGTTCATCGATCCGTTTTCCATGCCGCTTTGCAAAATAGAAAGCATCTCATCTGCCGAGTATCCAGCTTGTGCAAACAAAGGCGCATACTCATTTAAGGTGTCCATAAAATCGCCAGAGTAATTCAAGTTGTTTTGATACCCGCTGGCAACCAAATCAAACGCTGCTTCTGAATCTAAGCCAAATGCGTTCATTAATTGGCTCGCACCTCTGACATTCTCTTGAACATCAGTCCCTGTACGCTGGCTCAGAGTTAAGACTTGTTCGGTCAGGTGTTGTAGATCTTGGTCATTCAACTCCGAGAAAGCCGATTTCATTAAAGAAGTAGCGTCTACTGCCTCATCAATATTGTCAACGACCCCTGATTTGAATACCTCAGTTGCGACGCCTTTTAACTTTTCAAGTTCCTGCCCACTTAGATTAGTGCTTGCGTTTAAGGAACCATAAGCCGAACTGAATTCTAAAGCAGCGTCTTTGGCATTCTCTCCAATTTCGATGATCTTATCACCGACATCAGACAAAATAGACGTTGCCCCCATCATTTTCCCAGAACCAAGTGATTCTGCCATTTCATCGATCGAATCGCTGCTGTCGTCTGCTGCCGGCTTTAGTTCCTCAATATCATTTTTCACTTTATCAATTGAAGCTCCGTCATCTATTTGATCGAGTGCCGACTTCATTTTGCCAATGTCGCCGTCTGCCCCAAGTGCGGACCTGCCAATTTTATTGATTGCTGTTTCTAATTGATCACTGCTTGCTGTGCCGTTTTTAATTGCATTCACTAATCGACTACCCAAGATGTCCGTGAAGTCATCCACGCTTGATCCAGTGGCTTCAAATAGCGTCTCTAGTCTTTTTGTGTTTGTTTCAAGTGACTTCTGCTCATTTTGCATGGCACTCATTTGATTTTGATAGGATTTAAGCGATTGTTCAGTTTCGGTAATTTCACGCTGAAAAGCGCGATACTGCTCCTCACCGATTTGACCAGATTTGAATTGCTGCTCAACTTGAGACTGAGCGGCTTTTAGGGAATCCAACTTTGTTGTCGTATTTTCAATGGACTTAGTTAGCAATTCCTGTTTTTGTGCCAGCAATGTCGCATTGCCAGGATCAAATTTCAGCAGTTTGTTTACATCCCTCAGTTCCTTGTTTAAAGTCACAGAGGTTGTATTTACTCCTTTTAACGCTTTATCTAATCCGGAAGCATTTCCGTCAATTTCAATCGTGATCCCTTTGATATTTTTCCCAGCCAATCGTTTCACCCCTTCCTAAAAAAGAAGAACCTCAGAAAGTTATCCGAGGTTCTTAGAAATTATTAAAATCTGCTTGTGTTGCACGTCTGCCCTTGGCTTTTGGCTTGTCTTCTTCCTTCGTGTTGTTTTCTATCCATTCTTGGATATAGTCTAAACACTGGCCAATGTTCATTTCTTCCATATCGGCTGCATCCAATCCGATTCGTTTGCAAACGTAAAAGAATGATTCTTCTGTAAATGGTTCGTCACTCCCACTTACTTCATCGGCTTTTTTTTTGATTGGATCGAGTTCTCCAACAAATCAATAATTTGTGGGAATACTTCTGCAATTGGCATCGCATCGAATCCATCCAACCATGTTTCTGGATCAGGTATTTGCGGATCTGCCGTTTTGGCCAGTACCCAAATAAAGTTGTACAACGGTTCAAAATCAAAATGATCCAATTCGTCATAACTGATTTTAGAAAGATCAAACGTTTCTCCATTTGACTTTTCCATAAGCTTGGCTAATTTCAGCAATTCCGAAAAGTAATCTTTTTGGAATTGTGCCTTATACCGTTTCATCGTCCCTGCAGTAGACTTCAATCGCACGGGACGATCATCAATGTAAATTGTTTTCTCCAAGGTTTTGTCCCTCTACTTTCCAGTTTGTGTTGCTGATTTTACATAAACGGATTTAAACCAATCGCCGTATTTGGTCGATTCTTCACTCGTTGTTTGAGATTTAACAACTTTTTTTCCGTTTAATTCCAACTGTTTTGCTTTGAATCCAACTTCAACACCACTGATATCCTTACCAGTTTTTGATCCGACTTTCGCACGAGATCCATTGCAATAATAAAGTACGTGACGTGTTTTTGTGGCATCGCCATCAAATTGGAACAATAAGGCGAACGGACTAAATTTGGCGTCTGCCAATTCTGTAATAACCCCATCTTCAAGGTCTTCTACCTCGCCGAGAATATCTTTTCTAAAAGATAAAGGCATATTCGCAATAGTCAATGTTCCATCATACCCTTGATTTTCTTCTTCAGAAAAATACTGTGAATCATTATCTGCCGCAAATTCAACACTATTTGACTGCGGCTCTAACGCCAGCTCAACTGCCCCTTTTAGCGCTGTTGGTGTTGAAAATTCTGGCACGCCATTTGTTCCAAAAGTTAGTTTCGCATAATGCGCGTTTTCTAAACCATAAATAACTTTATTTTCTTTTGCTGCTACCATTCTTTTTCCTCTTTTCTAAAGTGTGATTTCATAGGCAACTTCGTGCATGTCTTCTGTATCTAAATACATTTCAAAAATGTCGTACTCAAATTTATTGCTATCCAAAATAGCTTCTAATTTTTCTTCTAACTCAATATCTTTTTCTTCTGAATACAATTCAATAGTGACGTTACTAACTTTTACATAGTTGAGATTGTCAGCTTTAAGCGTGCCTTCGTTATTTTCTACATAAAACAAGATATAAGGTAAACTCGGTGCCTCACCGACCTTAAAAGCACGATACTTAACAGGGATTTTAAGTGATTCTAATGAGGCTCTCAGTTCGCTTAGTTTCATCTTTGCACCTTCCTTATTACATTGTCTTCAAATCGTTTAATCACACGTTCTTCGACAATTTTAATGTGCGGTTGGGCTTGCGTTCGACCACCATTTCTCTTGGCGTGTCCTTTTTCAAGCAAATGAGTGAGCCTGTATTCACGATTATTAATAACGATCGCTGTTCCTTGCTTTGTCTTACGCCATCCCTTGGCATATTTCCCTCTACGTCCTCTGGGGCTTGTCGCCTTTAACTCTTGAACAGCTTCATCTGCGGTATCTTCTTTGATCTGTTCAAGATCTTCTTCAATCTCTGAACTGAAATCAGCCAACGCTTGTGCAATTTCTTTTGCAATGTCCTGCATTACGTCACACCCTTTTTGGCTTTTAGTTTGAGCTCTATTTCTTCATTATTGAGCTTGTAATTATTTGTCACTTGGTAGGTAATCCCATCAATTTTCACCAGTTGTTCATTGTTATACTCAAAAGGATGGACAACAATAATCTTAGCGATTTCAATATTGGACTGTCCCGCAAGCAATAGTTCACCACGAGAAATAGGCTTTTCATAACCAAGAACATCGATTTCCTTATACAAAGGGACCTTATCACCAATTTTATTTTTTTCTTCGCCATCTTCTTGTAGTAGCAAGATTTCTAAATCCCACATATTACTCACCTACCGCATTGATTATTAGATTTTTCAATCTGTAATCTAAATTACGTGGCATGGTTGACCCGCCTTGGTTTTTATACCGAAAAACGGCTAGATCGCAGACAAACATAATATGCTCGCTATCTTTAGGATCTGGCGTCAAACCATAGGTATTCTTCATCTCTGCTTCGATCCCATCGATGATCGCTTTCAACAACGTATCCCTCACAGTTGATCGATAACCTAGTGTAGCTTTAACTAAGGGTAAAACTGTTTCTTGCATCTCAGTGCCTCCTCAGTAAAAAGAGAAGGCTAAGAAGCCCCCTCTAGTTTTTGGATTAAAATCGGTTTTGCATCGTTTGACTTATAAGCAATTCCCACTTGATCAAGGAGCGCTTTTATTTCTGGTACAGTAAGGCTATTATAGTCTACTGACGCCTGACGCAGATCAGGCGGTGTTACTCCCCCGCTGGTGTTTCAGGTGCCTCAGCAGTGAATGTAATGTAAAACCCAGCCTTTGTATCTGCAGCTTTAACATCGTAACGGATAACCCCTGCTAACAATTTTCCATAGATTTGGTTATCGACCCATGCCAGCGAAACTTTCTTTCGGTCAAAGAATTTTGCAAAAGCAACAGAGTCCCCAACAAAACCGACCGCATCACCGTCTTTTTCACCGATCATGTCATCATCTAAAACTACGATATCTTTACCTAGCAACTTCTTGCCGCTTTCTGCAGTGATTGAATCTTGCAACAAGTAGCGGCCATTTTTATCTTTCAATTGATCTAAAATGTCAAACAATGACGAAGACACAATAAACCGAACGGCATAAACTTTTTTGATCCCTTTGTTGATCAAAGATTTCAACCCATCTACACCCACCACGGCTTTTTTAGGTGCCGTTTTTAAAACAGCAGCAATATCGGCGTTTGACGTGTTCAGCGATTGATCTTCGATTTCGTCACTGATTAACCCAGTTACGTCATAATCAGCATCGTCAATAATTTCTTGAGACAATGGAATGTACCCGCGGCGTGTTTCAATGTCGTAATTGACCGGAATAATGGTTGGGTTTGCTAATTTAGGATTTGCTTCCAACTCTGCTACGGTGTGCATTTTACTACCTGATTTAGAAATGACCGGGTATTTCCCGCTTGCTGAGTTCACTGGGATCACTTTGACGTATTTACGCAAGTCAACAGCATCCTCCGGTGTTTTTTCAGGTGTCAGTAATTCTTCTGGTACAAGTGCTTCCCCTTCAACAGAAGTAAACCCTTCACGCACTGCACCTTTTGAATGAACGAATTTATTAATTCCACTGCGAATTTCTGCTAACTCCTCTTTACTGCGTTTCTTCATGTCTTTTTTTCCTCCTCTTTCTGCATCTGCTTTTGGTTCATTTTTGTTGGCTTCATCAAGTTCCACTTGAAGATCAGCAATTTCTTGCTCGATTTTTTCTTTTTCAGCTTCCTTGTCTGCCAACTCTTGTTCGATTTCTTCAACCGTTTTTTCGACTGCTTCGATTTCTTCATCTGTCGCAGCTTCTTCAATTGCCCGCTCAATATCTGCAGAACGTTGCTTGATTTGGTCAAGATCGCTTTCTACAGTAGTTAAGAGACTGCGTTTGCTCTCAATCTTTTTTGCTAACATAATTTGTTTAATTGCCATGGTTTAAACGCTCCTTTAATTTTTCTTTTTTTGACGCTAAGTGTCGTTGTTTCAAAGCAGCTAGATCTTTCGACCTTGCCGCAATTTCCGTTTGTGGGTATGCTGGAAACGTGACAGGACTGACCTCAAACACTTCCACTTTTTCAAGATAAAACTTGTCTGTCCCATCTTCACGAACTTCATGAGATTCTTCTTCAATGTAAAAACCAAAACTGCAGCCATCAACATCACCACGTTTTATTTTGGCGTATAGCGACATCGCTTGAGGATCTTCACGATTGATTTCGACTTTGCCATAGACACCTTTTTCATCCTCGGTCAAAACCAGCGTTTTGTTCCCAGTGCGCCCTAACACTGCACCAGTATCGTGATTAAATAAGCAGCGGACATCATTATTTTTGATACTTTCCGTAGCTGCACCTTTTCGGACTTCTTCAAAACAATTAGGGAAAAGTTCAGTTTCTTGTCCGTAACGAATGAAGTATCCTTCAATATAGAGTTTTTCCGATACTTCATCCGACTGTGCACGGATTGTTGTTGGAAAATATGCGGTTCGTTTTTCTTTCACCATTAGTCATCACCACCCTTCAATTTGCCTTGATCACCCAATTTGTCTTGAGGGATATAATTTTCTAAAACGATCAGCTCATTCATTTCTGAATCCGGATCTAACCCAATCCAATTTCGCAATTCATTTCTCCTAAGTGCATTGATTTCTACCAGCGGTTTCCCTGCAGTAACTAACTCCGGTAAGTCATAAGCCATCAAGCTCCTTGGATTTAAATCAAAATACATCGTAGGCGAGTAAAGCAGATCTCTTGTCAGTGTTTGGGCAATCACTTGGGAAATACCCATGACTCTTGTGTTTACAAAATTTCGATATTCCTCTTTTTTAAATTCACCAACGCCCAAGAAAAAAGCCGGCACTCCCAAGAGTCCAGCTACTGTTTTCTTATCTAGTTGTACGGAATCATTGATCGCAATATCTTGTAGAGAAAGCGGCTTGACTGACTGTACATCTAACAGTTCCGCCGGAATGATCCACGGTTCACCTGGTTTCGATTCACCAAGGTATTTTTTCTTGACCGATTCTCTCCCAGCTTCACTTGCCAGTTCTGTACTACCAGAATCGACCTTAACGATAACACTCGGCATATACTGACCAGCCATGAATCCTTTTTTTGTTTTCGTTGCTTGCCTCAAATTATCGACGATTTCTTTTAGATTGGCTCGATAGCCAGTACCGATCCATGGATTGTTGGGATCAGGATTAAGGACAAAATGGACAATTTCATCTGAATGATAGACTTTCCCACCATAATTGATTGAGTAATCAGAGTCATCATCTACATTCCAACTAACTTGCGACATGATCAGCGGCTTTAAGTCTGCAATTAGATTGTTTTTGATGATAGGATACACAACGGAATTACCGTTACCGCTTAACAACAAATCGTAAACAATCTTGTAGAGCCAACCTTTTCTCGTCATTTTTTTGTATGGATTGACATCGATCTTTCGAGAGAGTTCATTAAAGACACGCTTGTCCCCATTGTCCGTATTTTCCATTAGACGAATCGTCATACTGGAAATCAAATCTGCGATCTTATCAACACCGATTTTTATTTCCGGATTATCTGATAATTTCGAGTACCCCAGCGATAAAAGCGCCTCATTAAAATTAGTGGCCTTGATCAGCATATCCACTGAAGCATCCAATTCGACTTGTTCTTCTTTTGGTTGTTCCCGCTTCGCCTTGCGTTTCTTTTTTGACACGTTCTCACCACCTTTCAATTCGCATTATTGCCCTAGCCAATTCTTCGCAACATTTCCCAATGCTAGGTCTTCTAACATTTGACAACAGCTGAATACACCCGCATCAAACAGGTCAATTCGGCCAGTACCGCCATCACCGTCAATCTTTTCGTATTGGATCATATCGTCCGTTTTTTCGATTGCTCGCACATTTTCAACACAGTACTCGAACGCATCTGAATGCAGGTAATAGAATTTTTTGTTTTTTACTTTTACCTCAATATGCCTGAACCCTTCGGATTTTTTGTAGAAATATTGCGGCTGGTCTTGAATTTTAAATCCTGCTTTTTTCATTTTCAGGAAGAATTCTCGACCAAATTTCTTATCAAAACCAATCATTTTTATTTTGAATCCTCGTTGACGCATCGAAATAAACCAATTCACGATATCATCGTGTAAAACTGTCGCGGTATTACTCATTGTCAGCCAGCCATCTTCTTCCCATCCAAACAATGGTATGCCATCTTCTTCTGCTTTTTGAATGGCCGCAAGTCTTGGGAAAAAGGCGTGTGTAATACAAATATCGACATCTTGGTAGGTACCGTATAATGCACCGGCAGTCAAATCGTGTAGCTTGGATAAGTCTGCCCCGCCGTACCAAGTAATCGGTAATTGTAGTAAATCCTCCATTGTCCAATTGTATTGGTTATCTGAAACTTGGAACTCTTTGATATCAAAATAAGCATTCAGTGAATTCGTGAAAATATTGAGCGTCTTGTTTAGAAACTCCGGTTTCAACTGCGCTTCATTCATCGCTTGATCAGCATCACTGATCAATTCTTCCAAAGTTACTGTGACACCTAAAGACGGTGTACACATTTGCAAAACTTCTGGGTCATCGATCGTTGTGATCTCGCCCTTGCTGTTCAAAATATTTCCTTCTTCATCTTGATCTGCTTTACAAATGAAAATGAAATAGGAATCATAGGCTTTTGATTGGATCGTGCCTCTCAATACGCCTTGCAGCGTTTTTAAACGATTGGCCAAAAAGCCATTCGGAATGTCGCCTGCAGTAGAAATCCCAATCAACAGTTTGTTTCGATAAGCCTTCATAGCATTTTTCATGAGTGTATATTTTTTGGCTCCCGCTCGTTTCCATGAGTGCAATTCATCCAGCACCAAACAATTACAGTTTAATGAATCAAGTTTGTCCTCTTGGTTCGCAATCGCAAACACATCGCTGGTACCATCACCAAAATCAATATGAATAGAGTGTTCTTGGTTATTGTCTCTGACACGCAATTTTTTAACATCATTTTTCAAATCCGTTACATTGTCCACCAAGAAATTAAAACACTCTAACGTTTGTTTGACTGAGTTAGCCACGATGTACGCTTTTGCGCCAGATTGACGATCAATGATATTTTTGACTTGCGTCAATGCAGAACTAAATGAAGTCTTCCCTTGTTTTCTGGGTAAAAAAATAAGCGCCTCAGTGAAACGCCTAATACCTGTTCCTTTTACAAAAAAACCAAACAAATTCACGACCACAAATTTTTGCCAATCAGTCAGCAGCATTGGTTTTCCTTTGTAACTTTCACCATTTTTATCTTCACCTTGGACATGATGAATAGTTCCTTCGATCATATTAATAGCAAAATCAAACTGATCTTGTCTAAAATCCAAGTCATTTCTTTTCAAATCAGACAAGAATCGCTTGCTAGCTAATATCCTATCTTCGTTTGCGAGTATTTTTCCGCTGATCAAATCCTCGGCGTACTGAACAGCTGTATCAAAATGTACAGAATCAATGTGAGCAAGATTCATAAGATCACGCTTTTTGATTTTCTAGCATTTTTGCAAAAATAGATTTTTCCTGCTTAGGTGCTTCTATTTCAGCTTGATAGGTTTTTGCATTCAGCATCAGTCGATCAGAATAGGTACCGATGTCTTTTCGAAGATTCTCAAGGCTTGCCAAAATGGGCGACTTTTTGCCCCCACTTTTTTCGGTTTCAATCAAAACTTCAAAGCCCCGCTTTTCAAATTCACGACTTAAAAAATTGTATTGATAAAGCATATCGGCATAAACTTCAATCACTTGATTATATTGAGTTTTATAGGTTCCTAGATCTTTCATGTACTTGATCGTTCTCTTTTTGATCGTCTCACGTTGCGGAATATTTTTCGCCATTTCGCATCACCTCATTTCTGCGGAAAAAATATTTTCAAATCCTGCTCGCTATTGGAAAAAGCTCCCTTGTCCGTTACCCTAAAAGTTTTTTTATTTTTCTGGTTGGTGGGGTGAGTAAAAACGGTCAAACTCTTTTTTTCGTTTTTGTTGCCAGTACAAACCATTGCCTATGACTTCATTGCTGTTTCGATCGTGAAACGAATTATGTTTCTTATTTGTTAATGGGAGTAAGTTCCATTCAACAAAGGATAACTCTGGATACTTGTCCCTTGGGTAGATGTGATGGATCATCTCTGCTTGTACCCGAATACCGAAGCGCTTGGACTCCTGACATTCATAGGAGTACTTACGCATGATAGTGTTTCGTTTCTTGATCCACTTCCTTGTTTTATAAAACGGATCCCCTCTCAATATGTTCACCTCATTAAACAAAAAGAAAAGACACCCAAAAGGATGCCTTTCATAATTTTCGACAATACAAGAATACCATGTATAAATCAATATGTCGGTACTCTCATGGTACCGTACGTACTATACTTTTTTACTAAAGCGAATAATCCGCATAAGCTCCGCATGCTTATTCTTAATATACTGATAGGTATATCCTGTTTCTTCAGCAATTGATTCAAGCTTCATACCATCCACATATTTCATTTTGAGTATACGCTGATCTAGCCCTTGAAACTTTTCAATCGTATCAATGATATCTTGCCTTTGCTTTTTCAGTTGTTCCTCTCTTGTTGCCAATGATTCGATCACTTCCTTAAGTCTTGCCTGCTTTTGTAAAGCTGTCAAAAAAGTTTGATGTTTCGCCAAATCGCCATCTTCATTGCCGTAGTTTTGCCAACGATATAATTCGTTCTCATTTAAATCCAACGATAGCCTTATTTCGAAAAGCTCTTGATCGATCGCTATCAGTGAAGTTACCCATTCATATATGCGAATCACCTTCTTGCATTTTTTACTTTTTGAACGTTCTCATCTTGAAATGTAATAACCGCGTTTAAAAATCCTAATACAAGTGGATGGTTATTATATTTGTTCCCTAGATCCCCCATAGACTTTACTAGCCATTCCCAGTACTGGTCAGAAGTCACCGGATATTTTTGTGTCACTTGATTAGATTCATTCATCCACTCATGAATATCCGTAAATACTGCACTCCAATCCAATCAAATCCCCTCAATTCTGATATAGATACCTGGTTGATCTGCCCAAAACTTCTCAGCTACCAAACTGGCCACATAACAATCATCTTTCCAGAAGCCTAGATCAGTCATACAGTCCTGCAATAATTTCTGGCTATTATCCAAGTCGGGCTTCGTGTATTTGTACTCTCCATTTTGATGACCATTTATTATAGGAAACAACCACTTCACCATGAGCCGAACCGGACCCATGTATTTTTCCTCCGGAACGTACTTGGCCAGATGTGCGGTTAACTTTTCTCGTGCAGCCTGTAGTTCTTTAGGTTCATAGAAATGTGGCCTCCCATTTACTACTGAAACCTTCTTTTGCTGGTGAGTCGTTTCTGGTGGAATCATAGGCATGAAAAACTCAATCATCGAACAACACCTCAAATCTTGTTATTTTATTTTTAGTAATCCTATATTTCCAAATTCTGTAAATATCCATTTTTGTCTTGCTGTAACCTTTTATCAATATCTATCCCCCAAGGGGAGATATTGATAAGGTTAGCAGACAGCGGTGTGACAACGTTTCTGCATTGTAAATAGCTAGTAAAAGGCTAATAGCTTTTTAACGGATAGTTTGTTTTGTAAATAGCCAATAAAAGGCTAATAGCTTTTTACATTAAGCATCTTTATTTTTTTCAATATATCCTCCCTCAGCTTTGAACGTTCCATGTTTTTTTACTTTGTTGTATACAGTTTGTTTCGATACATCTAAATACTCAGCAATATCTTCCACGCTCACTGATTCGTCATTCATGGACAAAGCACTAAAAGCCGTTTCTAATTCTTGTTTTGATTTTTCGCTACGTGATTGATTGGCTTTCTTCGTACCTTTTTTCCAGTTTTCTTTGGGGTCCTCGTCTAGCTTTATGTCTGCCAGTGAAGGATCAAGTACATGCAATGGATATTTGAACCATGCATTGATCGGATCGAATTTCGGAAATTCTCGCAGCGTTCCATCTATTCGCCATGCAGTTGCCTGTCTGGATAGTCGAACCGCCTGCTGCCTTTGAAGTTCTACCTGTTTCAAAATTTCCTGTGATCTAATTGCACTCATCAAGTGTTGGCCTATCTGCTTCACACTGAATTGATCGTCTTGGCTAATTTCCCCATAAGTCGGATTGTATTGTTGGATCGCTCTTAGGTAAACACTGCAGGTAGCTTCGTTTTCCATGGCCATGTATCGATCTTCTGTGACTGGCAACTCAATCAAATCCAATATCGCATCAGGATCTCGTGCAAATACGCCGGATCCGCTCGAACGGTCAATCGAATTTTTCCCACCTTGTGATCCTTTCGAATGATGGTGACAATAAATGACCGCACAATTCAGCTCTGTAGCGATCTTGTCAAACTGATTTGTAAATTTGGCCATCTCATGCGCACTGTTTTCGTCTCCAGTTAATACCTTATAAATCGGGTCGATGATCACGGCCATGTAATTGGATTTTTGAGCACGTCGGATTAGTTTAGGTGCCAGCTTATCCATCGGGCTTGTCTTACCACGCAAATTCCAGATATCAATATTTGATACATTCCCATGCCCTTGTCCTAATTTTTCGTAGATATCAACGAATCGAACTCTTGCTGATCGATCATCTAATTCCAGATTGACATACAGCACCTTCCCCTGTGCGCAATCAAACCCGAACCACTGCCGACCTTCTGCAATGGCAATGGCCAATTGAATGAGTGAGAATGATTTCCCAGCTTTTGATGGACCAGCGATTAACATTTTATGCCCTTGGCGCAGCATTCCTTTAATTAATTCTGGCGCAAGTTCAATCGGTTGATCAAATAAATCGGACAAGCTTTCTGGATCTGGCAGATCGTCATTGACACTTTCAATCCATTCTTTCCATTCATCCCAAGAAGATTTCCCAATATTTGTGTCAATAATAAACTGCTTTTTATCTCCTCTTGTGACACCTGGCATCCGACTTAGTCTGGAAGGGTTCCTGTTTTGATTGTCATTAGTCAGTCCATTTTTCTTGCAGACATCATAAAGATAATCAACCCGCTTCCGATATTCCGGATAATTGTCGGCGTCCACTCTTACGATGGCGTGGATCGATTTTCCACCACTGTATAGCATAGCCGTAATAGGCAACTCAAGTTCTCGCATGATGGCATTCTGTTTTTCTAAGCTCATGTTGTCAGACTCTACTAATGCATAGCGAAATTCTGTAACATTATCATTCTTTACGCCTTTACCATCCATGGGATTGAAACGAATCCACGCACCAGCTTCCGGATTATAATCACCGAGAACTGAGCCGATATCATCGCCACAATGGGTCAATGCTTCAATTAATTGTCCTGCTGTTCGATCAAAAGCGCCTTTGTTCGAAGGCTTCCATTTTCCGTCATCGTCCTGCCACGATTCTACATTATAGGCAACCGTTTCTGATGGTTCGAATAATGTTTCCAGATAACGGATGATCTGTCTTGCTGGCTCCCACTTCACTGGCTCATTGATTTCTTTGCCCTCAATCCAGTTTCGGTCAATAATGACCAAATCATCTTTTTGAAGTGTGCCGTTCCAATCCAATTCATGGCCACCGTCCTCATTTCTAAAAGGGGATGTCCAGCCATAGTCTTTTGCCAGCTGTGTAATCGTTGCACCAGTGACTGGTTGATTGGTTCCTTCAAAACTATCCCACTTCTTGAAGCACTCCCCTGAATGATAACGCCCGGAGTCTTGTTGGCTCCATTGATCCCAATCTAGTGCTGTGTATCCTTCATGCTTGAGAGCCATCCCAACGTTGACCCATTCCTGATAACCCAGCATTGATGGGTCAACGTATTCTAGCAGCTCTCTTAAATCTAATTTGCTCTCCACATGCCTGTTCCTTTCGAAATTATTTATTTTCCTGATCGTCCAATTTTTTACCAATGATCACTGAAATGACCATGATCACCACGAATCCAGAAAACCCCAAGACCGCATAAGCCATAGTCATCCCCCACTCTCTATAGCCTTTCGAACAATCGGATCCCGGTATAACATTTTGTACTTGAGTTTTTCATGTTGCAGCTGCTCTTGTAACTGCTCAATCTGTTTCTGCTGGTCCACAATTGTAATAGTTAGACAACATAGTGCCAGAACAGATAAGATCGTTATGACAATTGTTTGTTTATGATTCATTGGCTTTCTCCTATTTAGGTCGTTGACCATTCCCCTGAACCTTAGTGCCTCGATATTTTATAGCACAATCCGCATGTTGAATTTTCCAATGACCGTTTTTCCGTTCAAAATGCCCTTTGCCTTTTTCAACGTATCCACCGCAACGATAGCAGTAGCCCGGATAGTTGTTTCTCATTGCTTTAACCCTTTCGATTTTCTGAGTAATTTAAGTTCAAAATCCCCACCACCACGTAAAAATTCAAGAGTGTTCCAAAATCGGTGAATAATCAAAATTTCTTCTGCAATCTGAAAATCTGTGCTAGTTTCGCAAAAATCAGATAGTAAGGATATTTCTATCTTTAGTCCTCCAACTTTAAGCCGATAACGATCTTTTCTTCGTCTGCTCAAATTCCCCACTCCTTCGTTTTGTCATCACTGAACCACAGAAATCTTACTAATTTTAAACACTCCCTGAGCGACCATGGCTTGTTCTTCCACATCTTTCTCATTGTATCCATGCAAATACATTGTTAAGGTTCGACCTTTCCAATCAATATAAATAACTTTGTACATGTTAAGGTCCATCACTACACCTCTAATCCAACAGGAATATAACTTTCAGGAATGACTGTGTTTGGTGTACGCCATCCGTTAGATGCAATGCGACCGATCATGTTTTTAGCACTATCAAAGGACCACATACCTACGTTCTTAAAGCCACGTTGTTCAAGTTGGCGTATTTGTTTTGGCGTCGCAAGTCCAGCTTCTTTTCGTTTATTTAAACGTTCCAAAATCAAACTTGCCTTTCCAGCGTTATCAATTTGATCAGGTAAAATACCCAGTTTTTCTAACGCTGACACCTGTTGATCAGATGGTTGCGCCATTTCCCAACCAAAGGATGGTACATAACTTGTAAGGTCTTCGGCTTGAATGGACATCTCAAATTGCAATGGATCCACAAGCTTTTGCTTTCTTCGGCGCATTTCTGCCAATTGTTTTGCTAAGGCTTCCTCACGTTCGGCAATGACATCTTTTTCGGCTTGCACTTCTGCTTCTTCCAGATCCAATGCCAATCCTTGTTCGCCAGCATCTTCAATGTTCTCAGTCATTTTTTGAGCAACCTCATCACTTGTAGCAATCAAGTGTGCTGGATGGCAAAGCTCATGCCGTTCCGTGTGCCAAAGAAAATCAAGCAACAAAAGTTCTTCTTTGCCTTCATGTAATCGAGTCCCACGTCCCACCATTTGACTGTAAAGTGATCGAACCTTTGTCGGACGTAAAACTACGATACAATCGACCGATGGGCAATCCCAACCTTCTGTTAGCAACATCGAATTACAAAGGACGTTGTATTTGTCATTCTCAAAGTCTTCCAAAACTTCCACACGATCTTTTGAATCACCGTTCACTTCCCCTGCACGGAATCCACGTTCATTTAAGATATCTCGGAATTTTTTGCTGGTTTTTACTAATGGTAGAAATACCACTGTTTTTCTATTTGCACAGTGCTTAACCATTTCATCAGCAATTTGATAAAGATAGGGATCCAATGCAGTACCTAAATCTCTTGAAGAAAAATCACCGGCTTGTTGTTTCACTGCAGTCAAGTCTAATTTCAAGGGAATAGTTAATGCTTTGATTGGTGACAAAAACCCTTCTTTGATTGCTGCTGGTAATGTGTATTCATAAGCCAAAGATTCGAAATATGTACCGAGGTTTCGCATATCGCCACGATCTGGCGTAGCTGTAACCCCTAGTACATTTGAATCCTCAAAATGGCTCAGTACTCTTTGATAGCCATCACTAATACAATGATGGGCTTCATCGATGATGATCGTATCAAAGTAATTAGGCGGAAACTGACTTAATCGCTTCTCACGTTGCATACTCTGAATGGATCCCACCACGACCCGGAAGAAACTTCCAAGGCTTGTTTTTTCTGCTTTTTCAACTGCTGTTTTTAGTCCAGTGGACTTTTCTAATTTATCAGAAGCTTGATCCAGTAATTCTCCCCGATGGGCAAGGACGAGCACACGCTCGCCCATTCTTACCCGATCTTCGATGACCTTGCTGAATACAATTGTTTTTCCGCATCCTGTAGGCAGAACTAGCAATGTGCGCTTTTTCCCTTCCTGCCATTCTTTTTGGATAGAACTGCGTGCTTCTTGTTGGTAAGGTCTTAATTGCATAGAACTTTCCTTTCTTAATTGATATAATTGAGAAAATACGATTGGAGATGTTTTTTTGGAGAAGAAAATTACAATTAGTTACTCAGATGGAGATAGAGAAGCAGTTACTGTTGATATTGATACAGTTTGTCCACATTGCGGTATACCAGTTGTCCCCACAATATTATCTGCACATTCGAATTCTTTAAAAACTGAATTAAAAGGATCAATAGGCGTTTTTATATCATGTACAAATAAAAAATGTTTGAAGTATCATGTCCAAGCTTTTGAATTCACTAGAGGAGCACGCGGTTTTTCGATAGAAATTGGGAAAAAAATCCCTTATACTTATCAAGTTAGGCTTGAAAACTCTTTGCCTGCAGTCGTAAATGATACTTTTCCAAGTTTTAAGGTTATTTATGAACAATCCCTTGAAGCAGAATCACAGGGACTTGATCAAATTGCAGGTATAGGTTTTAGAAAATCCATCGAATTCTTAATAAAAGAGTATGTGATTCATCAAAATCCTGCTTCAGCTGACGATGTAAAATCTAAGTTTTTAGGCAAGGTCATCAAAGAAAATCTATCAGAATTCCCTAAAATTCAGACTCTTGCTAAAGCAGCAGTTTGGATCGGAAATGATGAAACACATTTCGTCCGTGTACACAATGATAAAGATATACAAGATATGAAAGACTTTCTAACTGCTACTGCACTGTTCATCTCGGCTGAACTAAAGGTTGAAGAAGCAATTGAATTCACAAGTCGTTCAAAATCGTGACTATTTTATAAAACTCATTTACTTTATTGCCGTTGGTAGTGAATCCTTTTTGAATTAGGATTTTCTTTCCTTCGGCTTTTGTTGTTTCATCAGATGCAATAATTTTTCCTATGACACGTATTTTCCATTCTCCCAACTCGTATGCAGGGGGCTGTGGAACAAAAAGTTCCACATAGCCACCGTTAAAATTAATTTTTCTCGATTTATCCATAATCAGTTCTCCTAAGCTAAAATTGTGACCCGTTGAGATTCAACTTCTTTTGCAAGCTGTTCTTTCAAGTATTCGCGAATATTTACAATTGCTTGGTTACGCCAAGCGCCTCCATCGGCTTCGAAAATTGCTGCACGTGGACCATCTTTCATCCGGAATACGAACTGACTAACTGGCTGTTCTACTTCAAGGAATGTTCGATAAGGTGCTAGATTAACTGGATTTGGTACTTTCACATCTGCTTTACTAGCAAGTCCTTGTTTGATCGCGACTGCTTGGCTTACACCATCGTCACCCGTCGTTTTTACGTTGTCTTCGGTCACATTGCCGACTACTTGCAATAAAATCGCACGATCATCAAGATCCGTTTTCGTTTTTAGATCCACAAATTTAGACTGAAGCGCAATGTTGAAAGATTCCATATCATAGAATTGGCCAAAGTCGAATCGAGGAACAATTGCTCCCACAGTAGCCAATACTTCCCGTCGGCCATCAACTTCTAGCGTCCCCATCAATTGAATGCTTGATTCATCTTCAATGTGCAAAATCAATTTTTCTCCTTCACGCTCAATGTTCGATTTCACATAATTCACTAATCCACTAAGTGTATTGATATGAATGTGATTCTTAGCCAATACTGCATGAGGAAAGATTTCTTCCACGTTTCCTGCAGTATTTACAGAGAATAATCGTCCGTCTTTCTCAACAATTCTTTCACGTGGTCTTGTTTCCAATTCACTAATAAATTTGATTGCATCTTTTGTTAAGTCCATCTATTTATCCTCTTTTCTTTTGTAGGTCGATTACTTGCTGGCGTTTGGCTTCTTCTTTTTCAATGACATCAATTGGTTCCCCGATATCGGTTTTGGGTTGTCCGTCTTCTGGATCCAAATACGTTTGACCTGGTACTGCCGAACGCAACTCATGTGCTTCTACTTTTCCAGTCGAGAGATCCTTTCCTGTGAGAACCGTTGTCGATACACCTTCCACTGGTGCCAATTTCGTTATGAAGTCACTGCTTACTGCAATTACTTGCCGTGTGCCGTCTGGTTTAAATTCAAGCTTGATCGTGACAACTCGTTTGGCTTCTGCTGGTGTATTCGGATCATGGATATTTTGAAAAACTTTTTGAAGTTCACCATCCAATTTTTCTTGGATGGCGCCTTCCGCTAATTCTGACACCTGCAAATCAATTTCTTTTGACATAGGTGATTCCTCCTAAAATGCCCCTGGTTGGTAGCTTTGTTGTGGTTGTTGATTAAATCCTTGTTGCGGTTGGTTCGTTACGGGTGATTGAGTATAGTTTTGTGCTGGTTGTTGATAGTTGTTCGCTGCTGGTTGACCTTGATAATTTGATTGTGGCTGTTGTAACTGCTGAACGATTGCAGGCATTTCTTTGGTCGTGTAGTAACTTGCGTCACTTGGATAGAACCGATCGACATCATTGTAGGTGTTATCTTTGTAAGTACGATTTTTGATCTTAACTGCTCCTTTTGCACCTGTAACTAGATTCCAATTCATTTGCAAAGGGGCATCTTTTTTCTTTTGACCGATCGAAGCGAAGAATGCTGACAATAAACCTTCTGTTGACGTATGCAGATACAAGTTATTGAACACAGTTGCTGTCCCTTGTGGAGAGTCAATTTTCAATTCAAGTTTGGCCATATTGCATGCTGGCAATTTAGAATCCCCGTTTTTCGGTGTGTAGCGAGCTCGTTCAAACTTAACGACTTCAAAAATATAATCCCCTGGTGCTAAGACAATACCGCCTTCGCTGTCTTGGACAATGGTGTCATCCCATCCTAATTCTCGATCTTGTTGAAATTGTTGTGTCATTGCTAGTTCCTCCTAAAATTGTTGTTGTTTTCGAATCTCTTGAATCATAGTAAATACTTGTGGCCATGCGGCAACCAATACCCCATCGATGTATCCTGGATCATAATTTTGAATCGGTGTACCTGTTGGGTAATACCCTTTTGATTCTGTCGCAGCCATGATCTCTGCTGGTATAACATTGTTTGCTTTCATCAGGTCAACGAGGTTTTGCGGAATCCCAGAGTAATCGACTGCTTCTCGATCAAAATTTGGCTCCGTCGTTGCTGGTTGCGTTTCTTGTGCCGTTTCTGGCTTGCTCACTGGCATTTCTGTTGTTGCTGGTGTATTTGTAGTTAATGGTTGTTCCACTACTTGCGGCGCTTGCTTAGGGGCGAAAATGTGTGCGATCCCACTGAAATTCATGTCCAATTCATCCGGTAAGCCAAATCGATTCTTAGCATCCCAAGCTGGATGATGGGTGGTGTACATCACACGTTTACCACCTTGGCCCTTGAATTTTTTGCCTTTGTCATCTGCAGCCACTGACAAGGTTTTGTAATTACAAAACAGCACCATGTCCGCCCATTCTTTTGTAAGGGAAGAAGTTTTTGCAGTCGTTTTATTCCCTAACTTCAATTCCCATCGATCATAAGCACCCATTTCATCCGGTTGTTCAAATTTCACGATCTTTGCATGGGCTGTCAAAACAACGTTGATCCCCATCTCAGCAACATCGGATAACTTATTTAGAAAACGCCCATATTCTTCTTCAAGCTTAATGAAGCCTTCCCCATACCCAAATTGCGTGATACTTGTTTTGTTCCCAGCGGCAACAATGAAATCAATACAAAGCCGCTCTGCCCAGTCCACTGTATCGATTACGATGGTTTGGCATGGCATTGTTTGCTTCACAAAATCAATTTGTTGCATCAAGATCGACCAGCTTGACGGCTTATCCATTCTGGCTACATCCATATTGTTGGTGCTTCCCTCTGTATCAATAAATACAGGATTTGGGAACTGCGACGCGATGGACGTCTTGCCAATCCCTTCTGGTCCGTAGATAACGACTTTTTGGGCTTTGGCGATAACTCCTTTGGTAATGTTCATTAAAATTCTCCTTCCTTCCACTTCGGTTGTTGTGGTGATTGCTGAGGTGTAGGTCCGCCCTCAGATAGTACTAATCTGTTTTCAGTCACATAGCCATCTTCAATAATGATCTCGCACTCATCACCTGTTGAAACGCGTGTTGCAATTGCCTGCAAGCCTTCTTGTTCCAGCCAATGGCCAAACTCGTTCAACGTGACCATGTCCATTTGTTCCAGCTTATCTAGTAGGATGAACCCACAATCCGGTTTTAATTTCCGGACGATTGCCGTCGATACTTTTAACTGATCAGATCCAGACATGTTGTCCCATTTTTGACCGTTATAGATCAACTCGCCATCTGTCACAGATAATCCCGGTAATGGTAGTTGTGCATTAGCGAGTAACGCTGCTTTTTCTTCTCGAATCGAAGTAATATCGTTTGTCAGGGTATCGTATTGATTCTTGTATTCGTTGGCATCTTCTTCGGCTTTGTCTTTATCCAGATTTGCCCGGACACGCCGATTGATCTCATCGACTTCCGCAATATTTTGTTGGAGTTCTTGTGTCGATTCATCTTGCAGATTTTCAGCAGTTTTTTGCGCTGTCGCCAAGTCTGCAGTTAAGCGATTGAATTCAATTTGTTCTTTTTGCTGTTGTGCTTGAAGTTCTTCAATCCTCGTGTTGATTGCTTGGATATTTGATCTCGATTGTTCCAACTGAAAAGAGATTTGATTGACTTGATTTCGCTTTTGTTGATTCTCACCATTTCTGGCTAAGATCTCTTGTTGCTTGGCAACTAAATCAGCAACTGCGATCGGCTCTTTAGGTGCTTCTGGGAAATATGGCTGTTCTGCTGCAAACTTTTTCTTCTGATCGGCAATTTGACCAATCGTGTGGCGCTGGTTATATATTTCTTGCTCCTTGCGTTCCAGTTCAAATAGTTGATCGCCCACACCAATAATCTGCAGCAGGATATTTGCTTTTTCCTTACTTGACGAATCCATAAATTTCCGTAGATCGATGGCCAACTCTTCGACAAAGCTGTTCAATAAATTCTGTCCGGCTTTTTCTCCATTCGGATCAATGACCTTCAAATCAGAATTTTTTCCTTTACGCTCAACGACAAGACCATTGTTCATGACTATATGAAGGTGTGGTGGTGTGACTGATCCTTCCCGATGCGCTTGGCTTGGTTTGTACTTATTGCCTCCTAACCCCCATGCAATGGCATCAATGACACTAGTTTTTCCTTGGTTATTGTTTCCGCCCACGATGGTTAATCCGCTGGCATGCGGTTCAATCTTTACCGCTTTGACACGCTTAACGTTTTCGATTTCTAATTTGTTGATTTTCACACTCACTCGTAATCACCTCGCATAAAACTTTTTAGGATTTCTGGAATATCATTTAAATCATCGGTCACAAATGTATGGCCGATGCTCGTTCCTTCTTCGGTCTCCATTTCTTTTAGCGATAAGAGCGCCGCTTTGCGTAAAATTTCGGCTTTTATTGGGCTTTCGCTGTTTAGATTCCGCTCTTCTAACGCTAATAACAACCCGATTTCTGTTAAACTACCGTTGATGATTGCTTTTCCATTCCCCTCTTTTTGCATGGTACAAAGTAAAGCAACACCTTCTTTACGACATTCTTGTTGTAATTCGTCTGCTAAAGCTTGAATTTTTTCGTTCATGTGGTAAACTCCTTTTGTATAATATATTTATTGTTGGCTTACACTAGCGGAAACTGGTGTAGGCTCTTTTTGTATTTCAGCAATTTTGGTTCCATCTGCTGAGAAGTACGTATGTGTTTCTACGCCTGCAAAGATTACAACTGTATGGATCACACGTTCTTCTTTGGATTCAATACTGAGCGATCCAGCAGTCACACTTCTTGATTGCATGGGTTGTTCTGTTTGCATGGAGTCTTCCTCCTTCTTCGCATATTGGGCAAATCGAGCATCATTGAATTTCTGCATTGATTGTTTTGATTTAACGCTTGTTGTTGTCAAATCAGCCATCGTTTTGATCTTTCCTGTTTTTCGTAGTTTAGCTACTTTGGTTACCAACTGATCGTATCTCCGGCCAACTATGCCAATTAACTCGTCATAATTCGCAACATAACCCTGTTCATCAAATTTGACATGATCAATCAACCGCTGTTCTTCATCCGCTGTCCATAATTTCTTTTGAATATTTTTTATTTTGCCTTGTCGCTTTAAACGGGCAATTCTATTTGCAACAGAACTTTCCGTTCGTTCGATACTTTTACCGATTGTCTGATAGGACTCGCCTTGCTTGTACATCGCGATAACGCGCTTATCATCTTCCGGCGAAAACCTCCTGTTGTCGGGATCAAACGATTTGGATAAATCAACCTTTGGTAATTGACCATCACGTTGCATTGCATAAATCTTCATCTCAACTGATTTTATCGATCGCTGTAATTTACTAGCTAATTCTTTTGCATTTAATACTTGATTCGTTTCAGCTAACAAGCTTTTTTTACGGATATAGGCAAGCTCTTTTGTTGTCCAGTTCCGCATCTATCTCACCCCCATAATCAAAATTAAAATCAGTATCAAAAAAACATTAAGCACCATACTCGCATAAGCAATTGCCTGTAACTGTCTAGCTTTGTATAACGGATTGCCGTGTAATGTTGCTAACCATTTCTTTTTCAAAAAAATCACCTCAATTCTATTTGCCGATTCAATCGGCATTGATAAAGTAATTCTTGGTACCTTTTGAGATCTCTAACTAGCAAATCTCGTTGAGAATCGCTCAGTACGCTTTTTCGATCGTGTAGCTGCTCATGCAAGCTGTGTACTTTCTCTTTAGCTAGGGTATCGATCAGCAGCTCTTGTTGTAGGGTGTAGGTCATGTTCACACCTCAAAATTCTCAGCTAAGAAATGCTGCAGCGATTCTCTCTCAATCCGAATATCTTGCGGACTCCAAACCTGTATTTTTAATCCCATAGAAATCCACTTGTTGAGTTTTTTGTCTCCGATACCTAAAACCTGCTTGATAGTTTCTTTGTTTCCATACGGTGGTAGCTCAAGTGTTTTCGTTAGCAATTTCATACGTTTTTCAATTTCTGCAGTTGCAATGGTCACAATAGAAAGAGCTATCTGTTTCTGCATCAATTCATCTGGTATATGCAATTCCATTAATTCGAATCCTCCTTCAATGCAGCTAAAGCATTTTCGATAGGCTCAATTTGCTTGTCTGGTTTACGTTTACCGTTCATAATATCGGACATGTATGCTCTGGAAATGCCGATAGTATCCGCCAACCAATTCTGTGTTTTGTCATACTTAGCCAACTGAATTCTGACTTTTAAGATAAAATCTTGTGACATACTATTAATTCTCCTTTCCCTTATAATTTGTAAGCTAATTAAATTCGCTAATTATTGTTGACAAATATTAAAAC
>ENA-OWZT01000194-OWZT01000194.1-human-gut-metagenome-genome-assembly--contig:-NODE-194-length-25103-cov-7.67363_pt1 | contig 25103 bp, 20 predicted proteins | sample MGYA00249265_ERZ652125 | MGnify/ENA primary metagenome ERZ652125 (study PRJEB26925, sample SAMN05827236) | human gut metagenome | biome: ENVO:2100002; feature: ENVO:00000062; material: ENVO:00002003... | reverse complement strand
GATGATGCCTGCTATCGCGCTTATTGTGTCGGTTATTGCCTCGGTAGTCATTGGCGGAGCGGGGAGTCTGGCGTTTCCGCTCCCTGCATTAATCTGGTGTGCAGTGCGCTATACGCCGCAGGTAACATGTCTGTTGACCTTTGTCACCGGTGCGGTGGAAGTCGTACTGGTGGCAAATTCGGTGATTGATATCTCGGTCGGTTCGCCGTTCTCCATTCCGCAAATGTTCTCCGCACGCCTCGGTATTGCCACGATGGCGATATGCCCAATTATGGTTTCCTTTAGCGTGGCAGCGATCAATTCGCTAATGAAGCAAGTTGCGCTGCGAGCCGACTTTGATTTTCTGACTCAGGTTTACTCACGGTCCGGTCTTTATGAGGCGCTGAAAAGTCCATCGCTGAAACAGACACAACATCTGACGGTCATGCTGCTTGATATCGACTATTTCAAAAGCATTAACGATAACTATGGACATGAATGTGGCGATAAAGTGTTAAGTGTGTTTGCCCAGCATATTCAGAAGATTGTCGGTGATAAGGGGCTGGTGGCGCGAATGGGCGGCGAAGAATTTGCTGTTGCAGTGCCGTCGGTGAATCCTGTCGATGGCCTGCTAATGGCGGAAAAAATCCGTAAAGGCGTAGAACTGCAACCGTTCACCTGGCAACAAAAAACGCTTTATCTCACGGTAAGTATTGGCGTCGGTAGTGGTTGCGCATCGTACCGAACGCTGACCGATGACTTTAATAAATTGATGGTCGAAGCCGATACGTGTCTGTATCGCTCGAAGAAAGATGGGCGCAACCGTACCAGCACTATGCGTTACGGTGAGGAAGTTGTCTGACATCTTTATTTACTCAGAGCGAATTAAATGCAATGTGTTCTACCACTTTATGATCCAAGAAAAGGCCTGTTTCCTCGATTAAACCATGATCCGCGCCACACTTTTCTCATAAAACTGCTCATTAATCATCAGGAGTTGATCAAAACAGGGGTTCGGCGTATTAAAGTTTGCTAACCTGTCGTACCAATTAAAACAGGTTGTATGACTAATCAGAAGGGAACCCATTGTGAAAACACTAAATCGTCGCGATTTTCCCGGTGCACAGTATCCAGAACGTATCATTCAGTTTGGTGAAGGTAACTTCCTGCGCGCCTTTGTTGACTGGCAAATCGATCTCCTGAATGAGCACACCGATCTGAATTCTGGCGTGGTCGTTGTTCGTCCGATTGAAACTTCATTCCCGCCGTCACTGAGCACGCAGGATGGTCTGTATACCACCATTATCCGTGGCCTGAATGAGAAGGGTGAAGCGGTCAGCGACGCGCGTCTGATTCGCTCGGTTAATCGTGAAATCAGCGTCTACAGTGAATACGATGAATTCCTGAAACTGGCTCACAACCCGGAAATGCGCTTTGTTTTCTCTAACACCACCGAAGCGGGTATCAGCTACCATGCGGGCGATAAATTCGATGACGCGCCAGCGGTAAGTTATCCGGCAAAACTGACCCGTCTGCTGTTCGAACGTTTTAGCCATTTCAACGGTGCGCTGGATAAAGGTTGGATCATCATCCCGTGTGAGTTGATTGACTATAATGGCGACGCGTTGCGTGAACTGGTGCTGCGCTATGCGCAAGAGTGGGCACTGCCAGAAGCATTTATTCAATGGCTGGATCAGGCTAACAGCTTCTGTTCTACGCTGGTGGACCGTATCGTTACCGGTTATCCGCGTGATGAAGTGGCTAAACTGGAAGAAGAACTGGGCTACCACGATGGTTTCCTCGACACCGCTGAACACTTTTACCTGTTTGTGATTCAGGGGCCGAAATCCTTAGCGACTGAACTTCGTCTGGACAAATATCCACTCAACGTGCTGATCGTTGACGATATTAAACCGTATAAAGAACGCAAAGTGGCAATCCTCAACGGTGCGCACACCGCGCTGGTGCCGGTGGCGTTCCAGGCAGGGCTGGATACCGTAGGTGAAGCGATGAACGATGCTGAAATTTGCGCATTCGTTGAAAAAGCCATCTACGAAGAAATTATTCCGGTACTGGATTTGCCACGCGATGAGCTGGAGTCTTTCGCCAGTGCAGTCACCGGACGTTTCCGTAACCCGTACATCAAGCATCAACTGCTGTCTATCGCGCTCAACGGTATGACCAAGTTCCGCACACGCATCCTGCCGCAGCTGCTGGCAGGGCAGAAGGTAAACGGCACACTTCCGGCGCGCCTTACTTTCGCATTAGCGGCATTGATTGCGTTCTATCGCGGTGAGCGTAATGGAGAAACATATCCGGTACAGGACGATGCACACTGGCTGGAACGTTATCAGCAACTCTGGAGCCAGTATCGTGACCGTGTTATCGGGACCCAGGAACTGGTAGCGATTGTGTTGGCAGAAAAAGACCACTGGGAGCAGGACCTGACGCAAGTGCCTGGTCTGGTCGAGCAGGTTGCTAATGACCTGGATGCGATTCTCGAAAAAGGGATGCGCGAAGCTGTACGCCCGTTGTGCTAATACTCTGAACCCGGTTTCGACCGGGTTTCTTATTTCACTATATTAGTTACAACATCCTATGCGCCTTTATCATTAACAGGTGCCACATGCAGCACCTGTTAATGTTGTAAGCTTGTAGGTAATTTGTAAGTAGTGTCTTGAGAATGTGATCGTAATCACGTTTAATAGGGCGACTTTTCCACGCCTGAAGATAACCATGATTGTTCGTCCACAACAACACTGGCTGCGCCGTATTTTTGTCTGGCACGGTTCAGTATTATCCAAGATATCCTCGCGCTTACTACTCAATTTTCTCTTTTCGATCGCTGTTATTTTCATGCTGCCCTGGTACACGCATTTGGGCATTAAATTCACCCTCGCACCGTTCAGCATTCTCGGTGTCGCCATCGCCATTTTTCTTGGTTTTCGTAATAATGCCGGTTACGCCCGTTACGTTGAAGCGCGAAAACTTTGGGGGCAGTTGATGATTGCCTCGCGGTCGTTACTGCGCGAGGTAAAAACGACATTGCCGGATTCGGCAAGTGTAAGGGAGTTTGCCCGGCTGCAAATCGCCTTCGCCCACTGTTTACGCATGACATTACGCAAACAGCCACAGGCGGAAGTGCTGGCTCATTATCTCAAGACTGAAGATCTTCAGCGTGTACTGGCTTCGAACTCTCCAGCTAACCGTATCTTGTTAATAATGGGGGAGTGGTTGGCGGTTCAGCGACGCAATGGACAACTTTCAGATATCCTGTTTATTAGCCTCAACGATCGGCTTAATGATATTTCAGCGGTCCTGGCAGGATGCGAGCGCATTGCCTATACGCCAATTCCCTTTGCCTACACCCTGATTTTGCATCGCACCGTGTATCTGTTTTGTATCATGCTGCCGTTTGCGCTGGTCGTGGACCTGCATTACATGACGCCTTTTATCTCTGTGCTGATTTCCTACACTTTTATTTCGCTGGATTGTCTGGCGGAAGAACTGGAAGATCCCTTCGGTACTGAAAACAATGATTTACCGCTGGATGCCATCTGCAACGCTATTGAAATTGACCTGTTACAGATGAACGATGAAGCAGAAATTCCAGCGAAAATTCTTCCCGATCGCCATTACCAGCTGACGTGATAATTACTCCGTACGGCGGGCAACAATAAACAGACGCGGAAATGCCAGCAATATCTGTCCGTTCTCCTGGAGGGGATATTGCTCTTCCAGCATCTGATGGTAGCGCGTAAGAAAATGCTGCTGTTCGCTCTCGGTCAGATCCTGTAACCACGGACGTAATCCAGTGGCGGTCACCCAATCGATAATCGCCTGGTGCGACGGCATCTGGTGATAGTAAGTGGTTCGCCAGATATCGACCTCACATCCGGCTTCACTCAGAATATCGTAGTAAGCATGAACGCCAGCCAGCGGCTCACGCCCGCGATCCGGGTAGTTTTGTTCCCAGGCAACTTCGCGCATGAGCACATGGGTCGGCTCCAGCCAGTTATCTGGCATCTGTACTGCCAGCACGCCCAGCGGACTGAGTAACGAAACCAGATGAGGAAACAATTCGTAGTGGTCGGGCAGCCATTGCAGTGAGGCATTAGCAAAAATCAGATCGAGTGCCTGTTCCGGTTGCCAGTTGCGGATATCTGCTTCCACAAACAGGCAGTCTGGCAAAGCACTGCGCGTTTCGGCAATCATCGCCGGAGATGAGTCGACGCCCGTTATCCTGGCAGCAGGCCAACGTTGGTATAGAAGGGCGGTGCTGTTACCTGGGCCACAGCCAAGATCGGCAATGTATTCGATATTCTCCAGCGGCACCCTGGCAAGCAGCTCCACCGCCGGACGCGATCGTTCAGCGGCAAAGTGCAGATATAAAGAGGGGTTCCAGTCAGACATTTTTTTACTCCCGTCAGCGCGTTACCCCAATTGTAGATAAAACTGATAAATTCGCCTCACGGCATCACCCCATTGAACAGACGTTTTTTACGCGGCCCGGTCATTAAGATTACAGATTCCGGTAGTCAAAGAAGCCACCGCATTAGGATGTGCTTTTTTAAATCCTCCTTTTTATCCGCGATCGCGGATATCGCAGCGTTTATCCCGTAGAGCGGATAAGATGTGTTTCCAGATTGACTTTATCCTCACTAAAGGATAAAACTGATAATATCCCCTTAAGAGGATAAATTTGCTGTGGACGTATGACATGATGAGCTTTCAGAAGATCTATAGCCCAACGCAATTGGCGAATGCAATGAAACTGGTTCGCCAGCAAAACGGCTGGACGCAGAGCGAATTGGCGAAAAAAATCGGCATTAAGCAGGCGACAATTTCCAATTTCGAAAACAATCCTGACAATACCTCGCTCACGACATTTTTTAAGATTTTACAGTCGCTTGAACTCTCAATGACGCTATGCGACGCGAAAAATGCCTCGCCAGAAGCAGCAGAACAGCAAGATCTGGAGTGGTAATGCCTAAACTAGTCACTTGGATGAACAACCAGCGGGTAGGCGAGTTAACGAAGTTAGCCAACGGCGCGCACACCTTTAAGTATGCACCTGAGTGGTTAGCCAGCCGTTATGCCAGACCGTTGTCACTTTCGCTGCCATTGCAGAGGGGGAATATCACCTCTGATGCCGTATTTAACTTCTTCGATAACCTGTTACCCGATAGCCCGATTGTACGTGACCGGATCGTTAAACGTTATCATGCTAAATCCAGACAACCGTTTGATTTATTGTCAGAAATAGGGCGAGATAGCGTTGGTGCCGTGACGTTAATCCCCGAAGATGAAACCGTAACGTGTCCGATAATGGCATGGGAAAAGCTTACTGAAGCCAGACTTGAAGAAGTATTAACGGCTTATAAAGCAGATATCCCGTTAGGCATGATTAGAGAAGAAAATGACTTTCGCATCTCGGTTGCTGGCGCACAGGAGAAGACTGCGCTGCTCAGAATAGGCAATGACTGGTGCATTCCGAAGGGAATAACGCCAACGACGCACATTATCAAATTGCCGATTGGCGAAATCAGACAGCCCAATGCGACGCTCGATCTTAGCCAAAGCGTTGATAATGAGTATTACTGTTTGCTGCTGGCGAAAGAACTCGGGTTGAATGTTCCGGACGCAGAAATCATTAAAGCGGGAAGGGTGCGCGCGTTAGCGGTCAAACGTTTTGACAGGCGTTGGAATACTGAGCGAACGGTTTTACTTCGCTTGCCACAGGAGGATATGTGCCAGACATTCGGTTTACCTTCATCGGTGAAATATGAATCAGATGGAGGCCCCGGTATCGCGCAAATTATGGCTTTTTTAATGGGGTCCAGCGAGGCGCTGAAAGATCGCTATGATTTTATGAAGTTTCAGGTCTTCCAGTGGTTGATTGGCGCAACAGATGGCCATGCAAAAAACTTCTCCGTATTTATTCAGGCTGGCGGCAGTTATCGGCTCACACCATTTTATGACATCATTTCGGCATTTCCGGTCCTTGGCGGTACGGGAATACACATCAGCGATCTCAAACTGGCAATGGGGCTTAACGCATCCAAAGGCAAAAAAACGGCAATCGATAAAATTTATCCGCGACATTTTCTGGCGACAGCAAAGGTGCTGAAATTCCCGGAAGTGCAGATGCATGAAATCCTGAGTGACTTTGCCAGAATGATTCCGGCAGCACTGGATAACGTGAAGACTTCATTACCGACAGATTTTCCGGAGAACGTGGTGACGGCAGTTGAAACCAATGTGTTGAGGTTGCACGGTCGGTTAAGCCGAGAATACGGTATTAAGTAAGATATGGGGTTTTGGTCGTTGTTAATGAGCAGAACAATCATGAACCGCCAACGACTGGATTCTCCCTTGGTTTATGTTGGTGCGCATAATGTATATTATGTTAAATTGACTGTGAAGGTCCTTTACTTCACCATTCACATCCACACACAGATAAATCAATACGTTGTGATTTCTGAGTTCATCAAGTCTAACAAACTGCTCGTGGTGTATTTAAACGTTGAGTTTGGGTGTGCGTGGGTTTTCCAGTAGTACTCGTAGCCCTGGCGATATAACGCAAAAGGTAATTTAGCGATCTGTTCATCAGTCAGGTTGGCATCACCGGAGTAAAGCACTTCGCCACCGGCGACTTCCTGAGCTCGTGCATCTGAAGCCTGCTGAAGACGTTGTTGAATAGTATCCAACTGTGAATCCTGCATACCATTGCGCCGTACAAGTCCTGAATTAAACATGCTAATGGTTGCAATCGATTTGAATCGTTTGTCCGTCTCGGCGGCAGCAAGTGAATACCCTCCTCCCCCGCAAATCCCCAGCAAACCAATACGGGTGCTATCAACACCAGGATACTGGCTGATGAAATCAGCCATACCGTGGATATCTTCAATACGATTCGCAGGTTTATCCACGTTACGTGGCACCCCACCGCTAGCCCCCTGATAAGCTGCATCGGCGGTAACAGTAATTTTTTGTAATCTGCTGCATTTGCTGAAGTAATACCGACGACTGCCGTCATCAGCATTGCACTTAAAAGTGTCAATTTCATGGTTTCTCCCGATAAAAATGCGTGTTCATAAGGCAACCGAGATGGAACATTCAGACACAGAGTAGAGAGAAAAAGCTGTCAGCATCATGACCGCTAAATAACATTTTTGTCAGGATTGCCGCATCAATGGCCAGTAGTCAGATGGATAAGCTGAATGCAGCGCTTAATCAAGGACTTGATGCAGGACTTACGATAAACGAAGCTAAGGAAATTCTCATCCAGCTCTATGCCTATACGGGATTTCCCCGCAGCCTGAATGCACTGAATGAGCTGATGAAAGTCGTTGAAACACGTAAACAACGTGGCATCGAAGACATTGAAGGTAAAGCGCCGATCGCCCCGATTCCCGTCGGGGATGAGCTTCGGCGTGTCGGTACCGCAAACCAGACGAAAATCTCAGGCGCGCCTGTGCAGGGGCCACTGTTTGATTTTGCGCCAACAATAAATCAATTCCTGCAAACACATCTGTTCGGCGATATTTTCGCTCGCGATAACCTCGACTGGCAAAGCCGTGAACTGGCAACAGTTGGAGCATTAGCCGCTACGCCAGGCGTTGAAGCCCAGTTACTGTCACATACGCGAGCAAGTCTGCGAGTCGGTCTGACGGCAGCGCAGTTACGACAGTTAGCACAGGTTCTGCGTGAACATGGCGACAATGATGCAGCTACAAGAGCTGATGAGGCACTGCAAAAAGCGCTTGAGAACAAATAGGATGGTCGTCATGCAGACTCTCCCCCTGGTCAGGGCTCATACGTGATTCATCCTCCGCATTCATGAATCCGCCAAATAAAGGCAATTAAGGGGACGAAATAATTAACGCTGGCAACTCAGATATGATTAAACGGCAACCATAACAGAGGATGTAATTTTGAAAACGCTCTTAAAAATGCTGGCCATCTGCATGATGGCAGGAGGCCTGGGGGTGCAGTCTGTATACGCCGAACCATTGGTCATTCAGGAGCAAGGAAGTTTTTCTGCCGGAGGCACCATCATCACCGCCCCGGGAACATTTGACGCGAAAAAGCCGCTGGACTCTGCAGGTCAAACTTATCATGGCGATCATGCGTCGGTGTTCTATCAAATACCGGAGAATCCGCATAAATATCCCATAGTTATGCTGCATGGCGCGGGCCAGTCTTCTCGTACCTGGGAAATTAGCGGGCGCGTCCTCGATTATGGCTGCACAGTCTCATCGGATTCGCTTAATTTTACCGTAGATCTCCAAAAAAACAGTGCCAGACAATTTCCAACGACCGGTAGCACAAGTCCAGTCGTCCCTTTTCAGATTACATTAAGTGAATGCAGCAAAGGGACAACGGGAGTTCGGGTTGCATTTAACGGTATTGAGGATGCAGAAAATAATACTCTGTTGAAACTAGATGAAGGAAGCAATACGGCCTCCGGTTTGGGTATAGAAATACTGGACGGAAATATGCGTCCGGTGAAATTGAATGACCTTCATGCTGGGATGCAGTGGATCCCATTGGTACCAGAACAGAACAATATTTTGCCTTACTCCGCTCGTTTGAAGTCAACTCAGAAGTCCGTCAATCCAGGACTGGTGAGCGCTTCGGCAACCTTTACCCTTGAATTTCAATAATCAGAGTCAGATATGAAAAGACTTCACAAGAGGTTCCTGTTAGCTACGTTTTGCACATTATTCACAGCAACTCTCCAGGCCGCCGATGTCACTATCACTGTTAATGGTCGGGTAGTCGCTAAACCATGCACTATTCAAACCAAAGAAGCTAACGTTAATCTCGGGGATCTTTATACACGCAATCTGCAACAACCTGGTTCTGCATCTGGCTGGCACAATATTACTTTGTCATTAACCGATTGTCCGATTGAAACAAGTGCAGTGACGGCAATCGTGACAGGTTCAACTGACAATACGGGTTATTACAAAAATGAAGGTACTGCCGAAAATATTCAGATAGAGCTAAGGGATGACCAGGATGCGACGTTAAAAAATGGCGATAGCAAAACGGTTATTGTTGATGTGATCACTCGTAATGCACAGTTTCCACTTAAGGCAAGAGCTATCACGGTGAATGGAAACGCAAGCCAGGGTACGATCGAGGCGCTAATCAATGTGATCTATACCTGGCAATAACATCAATTTGATTTTATTTTCCTCCTTTTTAAATCAATTTTTTAACCTTAGGATATATCATGGGTAAAACATTCAGTATAAAGGTCCTGTTCGGTATTTATCTTCTATTAATGGCAGGCAAAGTTTTTGCCTTCAGTTGTAATGTCGATGGCGGGTCAAGTATTGGAGCAGGTACAACCTCTGTTTATGTTAATCTCGATCCTGTAATACAACCGGGCCAGAATCTGGTTGTAGACTTGTCTCAGCATATAAGTTGTTGGAATGATTACGGCGGCTGGTACGACACTGATCATATAAACCTGGTACAAGGTTCAGCTTTCGCAGGCTCCCTACAGTCATATAAAGGATCACTGTACTGGAATAATGTGACCTACCCTTTCCCGTTGACGACAAATACCAACGTATTGGATATTGGTGATAAGACACCGATGCCATTACCGTTAAAACTCTATATTACCCCAGTCGGAGCGGCCGGTGGAGTTGTCATAAAAGCAGGGGAAGTTATTGCCCGTATTCATATGTATAAAATTGCCACGTTAGGAAGCGGAAATCCGCGTAATTTTACGTGGAATATTATTTCAAATAACAGTGTTGTTATGCCAACAGGCGGTTGCACCGTTGATAGTCGTAATGTCACCGTGAATCTCCCGGACTTTCCTGGAAGCGCAGAAATACCCCTTGGTGTATATTGCTCTAGCGAACAAAAGCTCTCATTTTATCTTTCGGGTGCCACCACTGACAGTGCCCGACAAGTGTTTGCTAACGCAGCACCAGATGCAACAAAAGCATCGGGCGTGGGTGTCTCTCTGATACGTAATGGAAAAATACTGGCAACAGGAGAAAATGTCTCCCTGGGGACAGTAAATAAAAGCAAAGTACCTCTGGGTTTAAGCGCAACCTATGGACAAACAGGAAACAAGGTTGCAGCCGGAGCCGTCCAGTCAGTCATTGGTGTCACTTTTATCTATGAATAATTGTGATTTTGACATTAGTCTATGCGCTCCATTCACGAAAATTGCGCGGATAATTATTTTGTGAAGGCTATTATCCTACACTTGTAAGAAAATCCGCGCACAATTGAAGCCAGAGTCTTATTTTTTATATTGAGAATCATGTTAATTTAAACCCTATGAGAGATGATGCTTAACTTATCGTATTTATACTACTCTATTATTTAACGATAATAGAGTAAAAATAGTAAGAGAGTAGTCCCCTACTCTTATATATTCATGTTGACGATAAATCCTTTGTATATACTTTGCATCATCGCTATTACAAATCCTAATAATTCATTTCCACACAGGATAAGCAGATGAAGAAAAAAATTGAATCCTACCAGGGAGCTGCCGGTGGTTGGGGTGCTGTTAAATCCGTAGCGAATGCAGTACGTAAGCAGATGGATATACGCCAGGATGTTATTGCCATGTTTGACATGAATAAGCCAGAGGGCTTTGACTGTCCGGGATGTGCATGGCCAGATCCTAAGCACAGTGCGTCATTCGACATTTGTGAAAACGGCGCAAAAGCAATCGCCTGGGAAGTCACGGATAAGCAGGTAAATGCCTCTTTCTTTGCTGAGAATACGGTTCAATCATTACTTACCTGGGGAGATCACGAGCTTGAGGCTGCGGGACGTCTCACTCAGCCTTTGAAATATGATGACGTCAGCGACTGTTACAAGCCATTAAGCTGGCAACAAGCTTTCGACGAAATTGGCGCTCGCCTTCAAAGCTATAGTGATCCCAATCAGGTTGAATTCTATACTTCGGGGCGCACTTCCAATGAAGCTGCCTTTCTTTATCAGCTTTTTGCCCGTGAATACGGGAGCAATAACTTTCCCGACTGCTCCAACATGTGCCATGAACCGACCAGTGTGGGATTGGCAGCGAGTATCGGTGTGGGTAAAGGGACCGTGTTGCTGGAAGACTTTGAGAAATGCGATTTAGTCATTTGCATTGGGCATAACCCTGGTACAAACCACCCTCGCATGCTGACTTCGTTGCGCGCTTTAGTGAAACGGGGAGCGAAAATGATCGCCATCAATCCTCTACAGGAACGTGGCCTGGAGCGATTTACCGCACCGCAAAACCCGTTTGAAATGCTGACGAACTCTGAGACTCAGTTGGCCAGTGCCTACTATAACGTGCGCATTGGTGGCGATATGGCATTGCTCAAGGGGATGATGCGCCTGTTAATTGAGCGCGATGATGCTGCAAGCGCCGCAGGTCGGCCCTCATTGCTGGATGACGAATTTATTCAAACGCATACCGTCGGCTTTGACGAGCTACGCCGTGACGTGCTCAATTCCGAGTGGAAAGATATCGAACGTATTTCTGGACTAAGTCAGACACAAATCGCCGAACTTGCTGATGCATATGCCGCTGCCGAACGAACTATTATCTGTTACGGAATGGGGATCACTCAGCACGAACATGGTACCCAGAACGTACAGCAACTGGTCAATCTGCTGTTGATGAAAGGTAACATTGGCAAGCCTGGTGCGGGTATCTGCCCACTACGAGGTCACTCTAATGTACAGGGCGACCGAACCGTCGGTATCACCGAGAAACCGTCTGCAGAGTTTCTGGATCGCCTGGGTGAGCGCTATGGCTTCACCCCACCTCATGCACCTGGACATGCTGCAATCGCCAGCATGCAAGCTATATGTACGGGGCAAGCTCGAGCATTGATCTGCATGGGGGGCAACTTTGCACTGGCAATGCCAGATCGGGAAGCGAGCGCTGTACCGTTAACGCAATTAGATCTGGCGGTACACGTAGCCACTAAGCTTAACCGCTCTCATCTGCTGACCGCACGGCATAGCTATATTCTGCCGGTTCTGGGACGTAGCGAGATTGACATGCAAAAAAGCGGTGCGCAGGCGGTAACCGTTGAAGATTCAATGTCGATGATTCATGCCTCGCGTGGTGTGTTAAAACCCGCCGGTGTAATGCTGAAATCAGAGTGTGCAGTGGTCGCGGGAATCGCGCAAGCAGCACTACCCCAGAGCGTGGTAGCCTGGGAGTATCTGGTGGAAGATTATGATCGCATTCGCAATGACATTGAAGCTGTGCTTCCAGAGTTTGCCGACTATAACCAGCGCATCCGTCATCCTGGTGGTTTTCACCTGATAAACGCAGCAGCTGAAAGGCGCTGGATGACGTCGTCAGGTAAGGCTAATTTCATTACCAGTAAAGGGCTGTTAGAAGATCCCTCTTCAGCGTTTAACAGTAAGCTGGTCATGGCGACAGTACGCAGTCACGATCAGTACAACACGACGATTTATGGTATGGATGATCGCTATCGAGGGGTATTCGGTCAACGAGATGTGGTCTTTATGAGTGCTAAACAAGCTAAAATTTGCCGTGTAAAAAACGGCGAAAGAGTTAATCTTATTGCACTCACGCCAGACGGTAAACGTAGCTCACGCCGCATGGATAGATTAAAAGTGGTCATTTACCCTATGGCTGACCGCTCACTGGTGACCTATTTTCCAGAATCGAATCACATGCTAACACTTGATAACCACGATCCATTAAGTGGCATTCCTGGCTATAAAAGTATTCCGGTTGAATTAGAACCATCAAATTAATTCGCCTCCTCATTTCTTCTGCTGTCATCCGCACAGCAGAAGAATTCCTCATTGACTATTATCGCGCAATTTGCTCACATGGATTAAATTAAACCACACACTATAAGATATAAACTTCTGCCTACAGCTGTAAGAAACTCCGCTCAGTACTGAAGTACCCGTCCTATTTCCTCTATTCTCCAGCCTGTTATATTAAGCATACTGATTAACGATGCTTAACGTCATTCGTTTAATAAACACATTTGAAATGCATGCGACCATAGTGAAAAATAAAATCACGCAAAGAGACAACTATAAAGGGATCATGTCTGTAATTGTGGTTGTCTTATTACTGACCCTTACATTGATAGCCATTTTTTCGGCAATTGATCAGCTGGGTATTTCAGAAATGGGTCGCATTGCAAGGGATCTTACACATTTCATTATCAATAGTTTGCAAGACTGAAAAACAAACAGCAAATTATAAATATGAAATGTTAAAAAAGTATCGATAAAAACTTTATTGTTTTAAGGAGATAAAATGTCGCTCGTTTGTTCTGTTATATTTATTCATCATGCCTTCAACGCTAACATTTTAGATAAAGATTACGCCTTCTCTGACGGCGAGATCCTAATGGTAGATAACGCTGTTCGTACGCATTTTGAACCTTATGAGCGGCATTTCAAAGAAATCGGATTTAATGAAAATACCATTAAAAAATATCTACAATGCACTAACATCCAGACAGTGACGATGCCTGTTCCTGCGAAGTTTTTACGTGCTTCAAATGTACCGACTGGATTGCTTAATGAAATGATTGCTTATCTCAACTCGGAAGAACGCAATCATCATAATTTTTCAGAACTTTTGCTTTTTTCTTGCCTGTCTATTTTTGCCGCATGCAAAGGTTTCATTACACTATTAACTAACGGTGTGCTATCCGTTTCCGGGAAAGTGAGAAATATTGTCAACATGAAGCTGGCGCACCCATGGAAGCTGAAAGATATTTGTGACTGCCTGTACATCAGTGAAAGCCTGTTGAAGAAAAAACTAAAGCAAGAGCAAACGACATTCTCACAGATTCTTTTAGATGCCAGAATGCAGCACGCAAAAAATTTGATACGCGTAGAAGGTTCAGTCAATAAAATTGCCGAACAATGTGGTTATGCGAGTACATCTTATTTTATTTATGCGTTCCGCAAACATTTCGGCAACAGTCCGAAGAGAGTTTCTAAGGAGTACCGTTGTCAAAGGCACACGGGTATGAACACGGATAACACGATGAGTGCTTTAGCTATTTGATTATTTGCTAACGAGTAGTCAACCACGCACGTTACGTAGAAATTAAAATGGGGCAGCCATTCCCTGCCCCGCGTTGTTTTTAGGCGATATATTTATTGAAATAAATAAGTGACATTCATCACATATTTATGCATTTGCATAACCTGTTGCATGATTATTTATGATCTCAATTCGGCATTTTGTCAGTAAAATACAATAATTTATTAAATATCAATAGATTAGTTGTTTATCGGCGAGAAATTACTTAGTAGAACAGAAAGTAATGTCAACGCTTTATGGACTGTTATTTCTCTTTTTTTAGCTTAATCTGCTATCTCTTTATGTGACTAACTTCACTTACATCCACTTATTTCTCTTCGTAAAATTACTTTGGAATTAAGTACAATAAGAAGAGGAACATTTATGAAGTCTGCATTAAAGAAAAGTGTCGTAAGTACCTCGATATCTTTGATACTGGCATCTGGTATGGCTGCATTTGCTGCTCATGCGGCAGATGATGTAAAGCTGAAAGCAACCAAAACAAACGTTGCTTTCTCAGACTTTACGCCGACTGAATACAGTACCAAGGGAAAGCCAAATATTATCGTACTGACTATGGATGATCTTGGTTATGGACAACTTCCTTTTGATAAGGGATCTTTTGACCCAAAAACAATGGAAAATCGTGAAGTTGTCGATACCTACAAAATAGGGATAGATAAAGCCATTGAAGCTGCGCAAAAATCAACGCCGACGCTCCTGTCATTAATGGATGAAGGCGTACGTTTTACTAACGGCTATGTGGCGCACGGTGTTTCCGGCCCCTCCCGCGCCGCAATAATGACCGGTCGAGCGCCCGCCCGCTTTGGTGTCTATTCCAATACCGATGCTCAGGATGGTATTCCGCTAACAGAAACTTTCCTGCCTGAATTATTCCAGAATCATGGTTATTACACTGCAGCAGTAGGTAAATGGCACTTGTCAAAAATCAGTAATGTGCCGGTACCGGAAGATAAACAAACGCGTGACTATCATGACAACTTCACCACCTATTCTGCGGAAGAATGGCAACCGCAAAACCGTGGCTTTGATTACTTTATGGGATTCCACGCTGCAGGAACGGCATATTACAACTCCCCTTCACTGTTCAAAAACCGTGAACGCGTCCCCGCAAAAGGTTATATCAGCGATCAGTTAACCGATGAGGCAATTGGCGTTGTTGATCGTGCCAAAACACTTGACCAGCCTTTTATGCTTTACCTGGCTTATAATGCTCCGCACCTGCCAAATGATAATCCTGCTCCAGAGCAATATCAGAAGCAATTTAATACCGGCAGTCAAACAGCAGATAATTACTACGCTTCCGTTTATTCTGTTGATCAGGGTGTAAAACGCATTCTCGAACAACTGAAGAAAAACGGACAGTATGACAATACAATTATTCTCTTTACCTCCGATAATGGTGCAGTTATCGATGGTCCTCTGCCGCTGAACGGGGCGCAAAAAGGCTATAAGAGTCAGACCTATCCTGGCGGTACTCACACCCCAATGTTTATGTGGTGGAAAGGAAAACTTCAACCCGGTAATTATGACAAGCTGATTTCCGCAATGGATTTCTACCCGACAGCTCTTGATGCAGCCGATATCAGCATTCCAAAAGACCTTAAGCTGGATGGCGTTTCCTTGCTGCCCTGGTTGCAAAATAAGAAACAGGGCGAGCCACATAAAAATCTGACCTGGATAACATCTTATTCTCACTGGTTTGATGAGGAAAACATTCCATTCTGGGATAATTACCACAAATTTGTCCGCCATCAGTCAGACGATTACCCGCATAACCCCAACACCGAGGACTTAAGCCAATTCTCTTATACGGTGAGAAATAACGATTATTCGCTCGTCTATACAGTAGAAAATAATCAGTTAGGTCTATACAAACTGACGGATCTACAGCAAAAAGATAACCTTGCCGCCGCCAATCCGCAGGTCGTTAAAGAGATGCAAGGCGTGGTAAGAGAGTTTATCGATAACAGCCAGCCACCGCTTAGCGAGGTAAATCAGGAGAAGTTTAACAATATCAAGAAAGCATTAAGCGAAGCGAAATAACTAAACCTTCATGCGGCGGATTTTTCCGCCGCCTTATTGAGCGAGATAGCGATGCACGTTACAGCCAAGCCCTCCAGTTTTCAATGTAATCTCAAATGTGATTACTGTTTTTACCTTGAAAAAGAGTCGCAGTTTACTCATGAAAAATGGATGGATGACAGCACTCTGAAAGAGTTCATCAAACAATATATCGCAGCGTCTGGCAATCAGGTCTATTTTACCTGGCAAGGCGGTGAACCCACTCTGGCTGGCCTGGATTTTTTCCGTAAAGTTATTCACTATCAACAACGCTATGCAGGCCAAAAACGAATTTTTAATGCATTACAAACGAATGGCATTTTATTGAATAATGAATGGTGTGCCTTTCTCAAAGAACATGAGTTTCTGGTTGGTATCTCGATCGATGGACCCCAAGAACTACATGACCGCTACAGACGCAGTAATTCAGGTAACGGTACTTTTGCAAAAGTGATAGCAGCCATCGAGCGTCTGAAATCATATCAAATAGAGTTTAATACGTTAACCGTCATTAATAACATTAATGTCCATTACCCTCTTGAGGTTTATCATTTTTTAAAATCTATCGGCAGTAAACATATGCAATTTATCGAATTGCTCGAAACCGGGACGCCGAATATTGATTTCAGTGGTCATAGTGAGAACACATTCCGTATCATTGATTTTTCTGTGCCTCCCACGGCTTATGGCAAGTTTATGTCAACCATTTTTATGCAATGGGTTAAAAACGATGTGGGTGAAATTTTCATCCGTCAGTTTGAAAGCTTTGTCAGCCGTTTTTTGGGGAATGGGCATACCAGTTGTATTTTCCAGGAGTCCTGCAAGGATAATCTGGTTGTTGAAAGCAATGGAGACATTTACGAATGCGACCATTTTGTCTATCCACAGTACAAAATTGGAAACATTAATAAATCGGAACTCAAAACGATGAACAGTGTACAACTGACAGCGCAAAAAAAACGGATTTCAGCGAAATGTCAGCAATGTGTATATAAACCTATCTGCAATGGTGGTTGCCCTAAGCATCGTATTACTAAAGTAAACAATGAGACTGTTTCCTATTTTTGCGAAGGTTATAAAATCCTTTTTTCAACCATGGTACCTTATATGAACGCCATGGTAGAGTTAGCTAAGAACAGAGTACCGCTTTACCACATTATGGATGTTGCAAAACAAATGGAGAATAATTAATAACGCTCCCCCTTAGCTCCATTCTTAGCCTCCTTCTTATGACCTTAACAAGGCACCCGACATAAATTCCTGTCGGGTGTTTCGTCTTCATCATCTTCCTTTGCGAAAATCCTGGCTTACGAGGTATGCGTCAGGGCATTAGCAATACCCTTGATTATCAATAGTATAACCATAACCACTGAAAATTAAATATTTCTTTATATTTCATATTGTTAAATGATACTTAAATAAATTTCATCAGTATATCATTGCCATAGATAATCATTGGGTGGCACAATCAATTTTCGCTAATGATAACCATTCCCATTACGTTTTGTATGTTGATAGCAAAGTATCTCTGTCTGCTGAAGCCCTTTTGGCTGCGTAAGAATAATAAAACTTCAGTGTTGTTAATCATTATTATCCTCGCCATGATCCTTGGCGTGGTTAAAATTCAGGTCTGGTTAAACGACTGGAATAATGATTTTTTCAATGCGCTAAGCCAGAAAGAAACTGATAAGCTTTGGCAGCTTGTCCTTTGGTTCCCTGCCCTGCTGGGGATCTTTGTATTAATATCCGTAAACAAAACATGGTTAATTAAACTACTGACTATTCGCTGGCGCGAATGGTTAACAGATTACTACCTTAATCGCTGGTTTGCAGATAAAAACTACTACTTCACGCAGATCTACGGCGAGCATAAAAATACAGATAACCCTGACCAACGTATCGCTGAAGACATTCTCTTACTGATCAGCAAAACGCTCAGCCTTTCATTTGGCTTCATCCAGTCACTTAGCATGCTGATCACCTTTACCGTTATTCTTTGGCAAAGCGCGGGTACGCTCTCATTCACTGTTGGTGGAACTGAATGGAGTATCCAGGGGTATATGGTCTATACCGTCGTGCTCATTGTGATCGGTGGAACTTTATTTACCCATAAGGTTGGTAAACGTATTCGTCCACTTAATGTGGAAAAACAACGTAGCGAAGCGACATTTCGAACTAATCTTGTGCAGCATAATAAGCAGGCAGAACTGATTGCGCTAAGCAATGCTGAGTCTCTACAACGCCAGGAGTTGAGCGAAAATTTTCATACCATTAAAGAGAACTGGCATCGTTTAATGAATCGTCAGCGGTGGCTTGATTACTGGCAGAATATTTATTCGCGCTCGCTTAGCGTTCTTCCCTACTTTCTGTTATTGCCGCAGTTTATTAGCGGGCAGATCAATCTGGGCGGACTGATGAAATCGCGCCAGGCATTTATGCTGGTATCGAACAATTTAAGCTGGTTTATTTATAAATATGATGAACTTGCTGAACTGGCTGCGGTTATCGATCGCTTGTATGAGTTCCATCAACTCACCGAACAGCGCCCTACGAATAAGCCTAAAAATTGTCAACATGCGGTACAAGTGGCTGACGCGAGTATTCGTACTCCTGATAATAAGATCATATTAGAGAACCTGAACTTTCATGTTTCGCCAGGCAAATGGCTATTGCTGAAAGGTTACTCTGGTGCGGGAAAAACCACACTGCTTAAAACATTATCCCACTGCTGGCCGTGGTTTAAAGGTGATATTTCTTCTCCTGCTGACAGTTGGTATGTGTCACAAACACCGTTAATCAAAACCGGCTTACTGAAAGAGATTATTTGTAAAGCACTTCCCCTGTCCGTAGACGATAAATCGTTGAGCGAAGTACTGCATCAGGTTGGTCTGGGGAAATTGGCTGCGCGTATTCATGATCACGATCGCTGGGGAGATATTCTTTCCAGCGGCGAAAAACAACGTATCGCCCTGGCTCGATTAATTTTACGACGTCCGAAATGGATATTTCTTGACGAAACTACCTCTCATCTTGAGGAACAAGAGGCAATCCGCTTACTGCGTTTAGTGCGAGAAAAACTCCCCACAAGCGGCGTCATTATGGTTACACATCAACCCGGTGTCTGGAACCTGGTCGATGATATTTGTGACATTAGCGCGGTTATATAAAAACAATAAAAGCCCTGCTGTACGGAGATATAAATAAATGAAGCGAGTTCTTATTCTTGGCGTCATTTTATGTGGCGCTGATGTGGCGCAGGCCGTCGATGACAAAAATATGTACATGCATGTTTTTGAAGAGATGACGGTCTATGCTCCTGTCACTGTACCCGTAAACGGCAACACGCATTACACCAGTGAAAGCATCGAGCGTTTACCGACCGGGAATGGCAATATCAGCGATCTGCTGAGAACCAACCCTGCGGTACGCATGGATTCAACGCAAAGTACCTCATTGAACCAGGGAGATATTCGCCCGGAGAAAATCTCTATTCACGGTGCGTCGCCCTACCAGAATGCCTATTTGATTGACGGTATTAGTGCAACGAATAACCTGAACCCAGCGAATGAGTCCGATGCCAGTAGTGCAACCAATATTAGCGGGATGTCACAGGGGTATTATCTTGATGTCAGCTTACTGGACAATGTGACGCTTTATGACAGTTTTGTGCCAGTTGAATTCGGTCGCTTCAATGGCGGGGTAATTGATGCAAAGATCAAACGCTTCAACGCTGATGATAGCAGCGTGAAACTGGGTTATCGCACTACGCGTTCGGACTGGTTAACATCGCATATCGATGAGAATAACAAGAGCGCATTTAATCAAGGTTCTTCAGGAAGTACTTATTACTCTCCAGATTTTAAAAAGAACTTTTATACCTTGTCGTTTAATCAGGAACTCGCTGATAACTTTGGCGTTACCGCTGGTTTATCGCGCCGCCAGTCTGATATCACCCGCGCGGATTATGTTTCGAATGACGGCATTGTCGCCGGCAGGGCACAGTATAAAAACGTTATCGATACTGCATTGAGCAAATTTACCTGGTTTGCCAGCGACCGCTTTACCCACGATTTAACCTTAAAATATACCGGCTCCAGCCGTGATTATAATACCAGCACCTTCCCGGAGTCTGATCGCGAAATGGGTAATAAATCCTATGGTCTGGCATGGGATATGGATACCCAGCTCGCATGGGCCAAACTGCGTACCACCGTTGGTTGGGATCATATTAGTGATTATACCCGTCACGATCATGACATCTGGTACACCGAACTTTCATGTACATATGGTGATATTTCAGGGCGTTGCACCCGTGGCGGATTAGGACACATTTCCCAGGCTGTAGATAATTACACCTTCAAAACACGCCTGGACTGGCAAAAATTCACCGTGGGTAATGTTTCGCATCAACCCTACTTCGGCGCGGAATACATCTATTCCGATGCATGGACTGAACGCCATAACCAGTCTGAATCCTATGTGATTAATGCTGCCGGAAAGAAAACTAACCATACCATTTACCATAAAGGTAAAGGCAGCCTGGGAATTGACAACTACACGCTGTATATGGCGGATCGCATTAGCTGGCGGAATGTGTCGTTAATGCCCGGTGTGCGGTATGACTATGACAACTATCTGTCAAACCACAATATCTCCCCGCGATTTATGACGGAATGGGATATTTTTGCTGATCAAACCTCAATGATTACCGCCGGTTATAACCGTTACTATGGCGGGAATATTCTTGATATGGGATTACGTGATATCCGCAATAGCTGGACGGAATCGGTATCAGGCAATAAAACCCTGACGCGTTATCAGGATTTGAAAACGCCTTATAACGATGAACTGGCAATGGGATTGCAGCAGAAAATCGGTAAGAACGTTATTGCGCGTGCAAACTATGTTTACCGTGAAGCGCATGATCAAATCAGCAAAAGCAGCCGTACCGACAGCGCGACTAAAACCACCATTACTGAATATAACAACGATGGCAAAACCAAAACACATTCGTTTAACCTCAGTTTTGAACTGGCCGAACCCCTGCATATCAGCCAGGTAGATATTAACCCGCAAATTGTCTTTAGCTATATCAAGAGCAAGGGCAACTTGTCGTTAAACAATGGTTATGAGGAGAGCAATACCGGTGATAACCGGGTGGTTTATAACGGTAATCTGGTCTCTTACGATAGCGTTCCAGTGGCGGATTTTAATAATCCACTAAAGATCTCCTTAAACATGGATTTCACGCATCAACCGAGCGGGTTGGTGTGGGCGAATACGCTGACCTGGCAAGAAGCGCGTAAAGCTCGCATTATCCTGGGTAAGATGAATGCGCAATACATCAGCGAATATTCAGATTACAAGCAGTATGTTGACGAGAAACTGGATAGCAGCCTGACCTGGGACACCCGCTTGTCCTGGACGCCACAATTTCTGAAACAACAAAACCTGACGATCAGTGCCGATATTCTCAATGTACTGGATAGCAAAACCGCTGTTGATACAACGAATACCGGCGTGGCGACCTACGCCAGTGGCCGTACTTTCTGGCTTGATGTCAGCATGAAATTTTAATAGTTCGGATTTTACTTTACCGGGTAAATTCGCCCGGTTTTCGCATGGAGATAATTATGAGAAACCTCTGTTTCTTACTGACGTTAGTGGCAACTCTGTTGCTCCCCGGGCGACTGATTGCCGCCGCCTTACCGCAGGATGAAAAGTTAATTACCGGGCAACTGGACAATGGCTTGCGATATATGATTTATCCGCATGCTCAACCAAAGGATCAGGTAAATTTATGGCTGCAAATTCATACCGGTTCATTGCAGGAAGAAGACAATGAGCGCGGCGTGGCTCATTTTGTAGAACATATGATGTTTAACGGCACAAAAACATGGCCGGGTAATAAAGTCATCGAAACATTTGAGTCAATGGGCCTGCGTTTTGGTCGCGATGTTAATGCCTATACCAGCTATGACGAAACAGTGTATCAGGTGAGTTTGCCGACTACGCAGAAACAAAATCTGCAACAAGTGATGGCAATCTTCAGTGAATGGAGTAATGCCGCAACCTTTGAAAAACTCGAAGTAGACGCTGAACGCGGCGTAATTACTGAGGAATGGCGTGCCCATCAGGATGCGAAATGGCGCACCTCTCAGGCGCGCCGCCCTTTCCTGCTGGCAAATACCCGTAATTTAGACCGTGAACCTATCGGCCTGATGGATACCGTCGCCACGGTCACACCGGCACAATTGCGCCAATTTTATCAACGCTGGTATCAACCAAATAATATGACCTTTATTGTGGTCGGCGATATCGACAGTAAAGAAGCGCTGGCGCTGATAAAGGATAATTTAAGTAAGCTTCCGGCTAACAAAGCAGCTGAAAATCGCGTCTGGCCGACAAAAGCCGAAAACCACCTGCGCTTTAATATCATCAATGATAAAGAAAACCGGGTGAACGGCATCGCACTCTATTATCGCCTGCCAATGGTACAAGTGAACGATGAGCAAAGCTTTATCGAACAAGCTGAATGGAGCATGTTGGTTCAGCTGTTCAACCAACGTCTGCAGGAACGCATACAGTCGGGCGAGTTGAAGACTATTTCTGGCGGCACTGCGCGCAGCGTCAAAATTGCACCCGATTATCAGTCGCTATTTTTCCGTGTAAATGCACGAGACGATAATATGCAGGATGCTGCGAATGCATTAATGGCAGAGTTGGCAACCATTGATCAGCATGGTTTTTCTGCTGAAGAACTCGATGATGTTAAATCTACCCGCCTTACCTGGCTGAAAAATGCGGTTGATCAGCAAGCTGAGCGTGATTTACGTATGCTGACCAGTCGCCTGGCATCCAGCTCATTAAATAATACGCCGTTCTTGTCGCCGGAAGAGACATATCAACTTTCGAAACGTCTGTGGCAGCAAATTACCGTGCAAAGTCTGGCGGAAAAATGGCAGCAGTTAAGAAAGAACCAGGACGCATTTTGGGAGCAAATGGTAAACAATGAAGTTGCCGCCAAAAAAGCATTGTCTCCTGCGGCTATCCTGGCGCTGGAAAAAGAGTACGCCAACAAAAAGCTGGCGGCTTACATCTTCCCAGGCAGAAATTTATCGTTAACAGTAGACGCTGACCCACAGGCGGAAATTAGCAGCAAAGAAACGCTGGCTGAGAATCTGACATCATTAACACTTTCCAATGGTGCCAGGGTTATTCTGGCAAAATCCGCGGGTGAAGAGCAAAAGCTACAAATTATTGCCGTATCTAATAAAGGCGATTTAAGTTTCCCTGCGCAGCAAAAATCACTTATCGCGCTGGCTAATAAAGCAGTAAGCGGAAGCGGCGTTGGTGAACTCTCCTCTTCCAGCCTGAAACGCTGGAGTGCGGAAAACTCGGTAACCATGAGCAGTAAAGTCAGTGGCATGAATACGTTGCTCTCCGTTAGCGTGCGGACTAATAACCCTGAACCTGGTTTCCAGTTGATTAACCAGCGAATCACCCACAGCACGATTAACGACAATATTTGGGCATCGCTACAAAATGCTCAAATTCAGGCGTTGAAAACGCTCGACCAGCGTCCAGCGGAGAAATTCGCCCAGCAGATGTATGAGACGCGCTATGCCGATGACCGCACGAAATTACCGCAAGAAAATCAGATTGCACAGTTTACTGCCGCAGATGCGCTGGCTGCCGATCGCCAGTTGTTTTCATCTCCAGCGGATATCACGTTTGTCATTGTCGGTAATGTCGCAGAAGACAAACTCGTGGCGTTAATTACGCGTTACTTAGGATCTATCAAACACTCTGATTCGCCATTAGCCGCAGGTAAACCATTAACTCGCGCGACGGACAACGCATCGGTTACTGTAAAAGAACAAAATGAACCAGTGGCACAGGTTTCACAGTGGAAGCGTTATAATTCCCGGACACCTGTTAATCTGGCGACGCGTATGGCGCTCGATGCTTTTAACGTCGCACTGGCAAAAGATCTACGCATTAATATTCGTGAACAGGCATCTGGGGCATACAGCGTTTCTTCTCGCCTCTCGGTTGATCCTCAGGCCAAAGATATCAGTCATTTGCTGGCTTTTACTTGTCAACCAGAACGACATGATGAACTGTTAACGTTAGCGAATGAAGTGATGGTTAAGCGTCTGGCCAAAGGGATCAGTGAGCAAGAACTGAACGAATACCAGCAAAACGTTCAGCGCAGCCTCGATATCCAACAGCGTAGCGTTCAACAATTAGCGAATACCATTGTAAATAGTCTTATTCAATATGACGATCCTGCAGCATGGATTGAGCAGGAGCAATTGTTGAAACAAATGACGGTAGAGAATGTTAACACTGCTGTTAAACAATATCTTTCTCATCCGGTGAATACCTATACCGGAGTATTATTGCCAAAATAATCACAGCCCCGTCAACACATCGTTGGCGGGGATTTTATCAATATTCGCTATTTTTATGTAATAATTTTATAAATGTGTTCAAAGTAAATAACCGTGTACTAATAATGATATTATAAGGTCTGATTTTTACGTGATAATTCAGGAGACGATAGAAAACACATAAAATAACAACATAAAACACCTTACCTCCACACAGAATTCTCTATTATGTTGTTTTTTAATAAAAATACATTATTCACGCAATATCTCGCGATAAATAACATTAGGATTTTGTTATTTAAAACCGAGTCCTTTGCACTTGCTTACTTTATCGATAAATCCTACTTTTTTAATGCGATCCAATCATTTTAAGGAGTTTAAAATGGATAAGAAGCAAGTAACGGATTTAAGGTCGGAACTACTCGATTCACGTTTTGGTGCGAAGTCTATTTCCACTATCGCAGAATCAAAACGTTTTCCGTTGCACGAAATGCGTGATGATGTCGCATTCCAGATTATCAATGATGAATTATATCTTGATGGCAACGCTCGTCAGAACCTGGCCA
>ENA-OWZT01000188-OWZT01000188.1-human-gut-metagenome-genome-assembly--contig:-NODE-188-length-25561-cov-9.599_pt1 | contig 25561 bp, 31 predicted proteins | sample MGYA00249265_ERZ652125 | MGnify/ENA primary metagenome ERZ652125 (study PRJEB26925, sample SAMN05827236) | human gut metagenome | biome: ENVO:2100002; feature: ENVO:00000062; material: ENVO:00002003... | reverse complement strand
CTAAGCCTTCGTCGGCAGCGTCAGATGTGTATAAGAGACAGAGTCACCGTTTGATTTGACTTTCGATGGTCACTTGCAGACTTACGTTCTCAATAAAATGAAGTGAGGTGAATAACCTCCTCTTTTTTCTACAGGTTTGCAAGTGACACAAATAGTTGCTAGGGATGCAGTAGTAACTACCTGATTCATACTAGTCGAGGTTAGGTATATTGCTCTATCCCAGCATATGACGATAAGAACATTAACCAGATCTCTGCGGCAGCTGCTTACGCACGAGAGCAATTCCTAAACTCATAGAGTAGCAGCTAGGTACGTTTAGGATAAACTTAATCAATTGTTTTTGCTGGTGTTTGATTGATCGGTCACTGTGGTGGAATATAGACCAAACAAGGTGCAAATCCTTGTCAGTGACATAATCATTTTAGCCGTGAAAGTCTGCGAAAGCTACGTCCTGATGGGAAAACATTCTGACGAGAGTGTGCAAAGGTTAATTTGATTTATTAGCAATTGCTAGGAGGTAGCTCCTTCTGGTATGGCGTGTAGCTCAATTGGTGAGAGCGGTTGGTTTTCAATCAAGTACATGCAGGTTCGACTCCTGTCACGTCAATAAGTAGCTTTTGCTGCTTAAATAAAAATATCGTCAATAATTCAAATGTAACTACCTTTACGATCGAATGACGGTTAAGATTTTCCCTCCTATCTGAGACTGCACTTCTGAGTGCGGTCTTTTTATTATTCGCATAATCAGTTATTCTGTATATATAAATTTGTAAAGGGGATAACGATTGTGGGAGAGAAAGCAAATGCAGTTAAAAATTTTTTATTTGAAAATGTTTTGTCAATAGTAGCTGATCAGGGAAAAGACTTTCTAAAAGAAAATGCTTTACCTTTATTAACAAATGAAATTGTGAAGCAAGGTGGTGATATATTGATTGATTACGGAGCTGGTTTGATACCGGGCATTGGGGGAGCTATAACTGAGTTTAGGACGAATAAGAAAATAAGAAACTTAGAGATTATGGTTCAAGCAATCAGTAGAAGAAACGAAGAATTGAAGGAGAAATTTGAAAAACAATCTTTAGAAAATAAGGAAGTTTTAGACGAAATATTTGAAATGGTCATGAAGAAAATTGAATCTACTAATCAAGCAGAAAAAATTGAATTTATGATTAATGGTTATTCAGAATTTTTGAATTTGGATAATCCATCTTTTGATGTGGCTTATTTATATTTTGATACGCTTGATAAACTGACTATTTTAGATATTTCAGTTCTTAAATTGTCCTATAAAACCAATACATTTGCTGATATCGATGGATACAATAACTATACAGAGTTATTAGAAGCATTCGATATCAATTACGACCAATATGTTGCAGTTAGAGAGAACTTATATCGGTTAGGCTTAATGCAAAATGAATATGATGATAAGCTTGCAAAAGACATAAAAAAAATGCAAATTGCTATTGAGGAAATTAGAAATTCTACAGAGAGCATATTAAATTCTTTGTCTGGGAAAAGAAAAATAAAATTGAAAAGTCTAACTAGCAAAAGTAAGATAAGTCTTAAAGCGAAGGATAGATTGAAAATATCAAAATTTGGAAAAGATTTTATACGCTTTTTTATTATCAATAATCAAGAAAAATAGATCACTTATTTAGTGGTCTTTTTTTCGTACATAAAAAAGCCACTAGACTATGGGTTCTAGTGGCTAGGTAGCGTTAGTGTCAAAATTAAGATAGATTGTAGTTTCTGAACTTAAGTTTTTAAAAAAGGAGCGCTACCTTATAAAGAGTATAACAGGTATTTGTGTATCTGTCGCACATTTACATAAAATTAATTAGGAGGTGAATAACATGATAAGGAATCCAAAACATCAGGTTTTTGCTGATGAATGGCTGATTGATATGAATGGTACGAGAGCGTATAAAGTCGCATATCCAAACATAAAAAAAGACACCACAGCAAGAGTGAATGCAAGTAGACTGCTAACAGATGCTAACGTGAAGCGATATATTGATGAACAGCTAGAAAAGATGCAGAACGAAAGAGTTGCAGATGCACAAGAAGTCCTAGAGTATCTCACTAGCACCATGCGTGGTGAAAAAATGAAAGGTGTTTATAATACCGAAACAACTAATGATGAAGGGGAAATATTTACGCATCAGAAAAGCTATGAATATACTCCTAGCACGGAGGAGAGGACTAAAGCAGCGGAATTACTTGGTAAACGTCATGCGCTGTTCACTGACAAACAACAAATAGAAGTTACTGAAATGCCAGTATTTGTTGATGATATCGGTGATGATGATGGTTAAGAAAAAACTATCAGAATTATTACCGAAAAAATTTCATTCGGTATGGAGAGCAACTCTTAACTCGGACATACTGAATATTGTTTGTAAGGGTGGACGCGGTTCTGGTAAATCATCAGATATTGCACATATTATTACTCAATTACTTATGAGGTATGCTGTCAATGCGGTTGGCATTCGATATGTTGATAATACATTAGAACAATCAATCTACGAGCAAATGAAGTGGGCGATTGAACAGCAAGGGGTAACGCATCTATTTAAATTTAATAAATCACCGTTAAGAATCACATACATACCTCGTGGGAATTATATGATTTTCAGAGGTGCCCAAAATCCCGAAAGAATCAAGTCTTTAAAAGATAGTAGATTCCCGTTTGCGATTGGCTGGATTGAGGAGTTAGGCGAGTTTAAAACTGAAGATGAAGTAACGACCATTACCAATTCACTTTTACGTGGTGAATTAGGAGATGGTCTTTTTTATAAATTCTTTTTCAGCTACAACCCGCCAAAACGTCGACAATCTTGGGTGAACAAAAAATATGAATCTAGTTTCCAACCTGAGAATACATTTGTTCATCACTCTACTTATAAAGATAATCCTTTTATTTCGAGAGAATTCTTGAGAGAAGTGGAGGCAGCAAGAGATAGAAATCCTTTGCGTGCTAGATGGGAATACGATGGTGAAGCAATCGGTTCTGGAGTAGTTCCATTCAGTAACCTAAAAGTGGAGAAAGGCTGTATAACTGATGAAATGGTTGCTAATTTTGATAATATCAGAAACGGTCTTGACTTCGGCTATGCTACTGATCCGTTAGCGTTCGTTCGATGGCATTATGATAAAAAGAAAAATGGTATCTATGCTATTGATGAAATTTATGGTGTGAAAATTAGTAATAGGGAATTAGCTAAAAAACTACATGAAAAGGGCTATCAAAATGATGAAATTTTTTCTGATTCTGCTGAGCCCAAAAGTAATGCAGAGTTAGTAAATGAGCATGGTATCAATCATATAAAAGGTGTTAAAAAAGGCCCGGATTCGGTTGAATATGGTGAGCAATGGCTAGATGACTTAGATTTTATTTGTATCGATCCATTGAGGACTCCAAATATAGCTAAGGAATTTGAAAACATTGATTATCAGACTGATAGAGATGGTAATCCTAAACCGAGACTAGAAGATAAAGACAATCATACAATTGATGCCACACGTTACGGATTTAACGAAGACATGTGGGCGAAGAAAAAAACTAAAATTAGTAAAAATCAAAGAAACAAAATAAAAAGAATGTTTTAAAAAAAGGAGTGTGAAGTATGGAAAATGAAGAAATCCAAAAAGTTAATGAATTTGAACATGGATCGGACATCAGCTATTCAAGTGATGTGAATGAAAATTTTGTTAGCTTTGGCGTAGAATCAAATATTCACTATAGATATAGTTCTGCAGAAGAATTGTTGGATAATACTGATGTTTTAGCAAAAATGATTGTGCACCATAATGAACACCAGGTTCCACGTCTACAGGTTTTGGATGATTATTATAAAGCGAAGAATACAAACATCATCAAAAATCGTCGCCGTAAGGAAAAAGAAAAAGCAGACCATAGAGCTGCTCATAATTTTGGAAAAGTTCTTGCAACGTTTGATGTTGGATACAATACAGGCAATCCATTAAAAGTCCAAATTAATAATAAAGCTAGTCAAGAGACCATTGATAATTTCAATCAAGATAATGACATTGACGGATTGAATGGAGAATTGTGGTTAGATATGGATAAATACGGCCGAGCTTATGAAATCATATATCGAGATGAAGATGACGTTGACTATGTTGATCTATGCAATGTTTTTGAAACGTTTGTTGTTTATGATACAACGGTCAAGCGTAGACCAATACTTGCTGTTCGTTATCCTAAAACTAAATTTACTATAGATGCAGACAAACAGTATATTCAACCGATAATTTACACAAAAGACAAAATCATTACTTACGCTGAAACGACTCTTGCTACGATTAAACTAAGTGATCCAAAAGAGGATTCTCATGATTACAAAGAAGTTCAGATAACTGAGTTTTCTCCTAATCGTTTTAGAATGGGATTGTATGAAGATATTTTATCTCAAATCGATTTGTATGATGCTGGACAGTCTGACACTGCTAATTACATGACGGACTTAAACGATGCGCTATTAGTGATTAGCGGAGACATTGAAGCAGCGGGTCTATCAACCGAAGATGCTATTAAGCAAAAAGAAGCGAACATTCTTTTACTTGAATCTGGCACAGATATCAATGGTAACAAGACCTCAGTGAATGCTAGCTACATCTATAAACAATACGATGTAAACGGCGTTGAAGCCTACAAAGAACGAGTGAGAAAAGGAATACATGAAATATCTATGATTCCAGATTTAACAGATACAAATTTTTCTGGTGTTCAATCAGGAGAAGCAATGAAGTATAAAATGTTTGGTTTCAATCAAATGACGGCAGTAAAGCAAAGACTATTTAAAAAAAGTCTTGTGCGGCGCTATCGTCTTTTATTTAATCTGAAATCAAGTGTTTCTGAGATTGATAACTCCGATTTAAAAGGATTGCGAATTATCTTTACTCCTAATCTTCCGAAAGCAATTCTAGAAGAATTAAAAACATTGATTGACTCTGGAGCTGAGTTAAGCCAAGAAACAATTTTAGGTCTAGCTTCGTTTGTTGATGATGTTCAAGCTGAATTAGAACGTGTAAAAAATGAAAATAAACCATTAGATATTACTGATGAAGAAGTAGCCAAAACGAAAGTGAATCAGGCAAAATTTTTAGCTAAACAATCGGAAAAGGAAACCGAGGAGGAATGATTGAATGTCCTACTTGAAAAATCGTGAAGAATCTTGGATCAAAGAACAGATGAAGCTAGATCGCGATAGAGAAAAAGAAATTGTTCAACAGCTTCAAAATGCTATTGATGCGATTCAAACCGAAATTGAAGCTAACTGGGATAGATTTTCCAATGGCCAAAAGATTACGATTAGCGAAGCAAGAAAAATGGCTAATAAGATGGACGTAAAACGCTTTGAGAGAAAAGCGAAGGAGTATGTAAAAAATAAAGACTTTAGTCCACAGGCCAATAAAGAATTGAAAATCTATAACTTAGTAATGCGAGTGTCTAGATTAGAGCTATTAAAGTCTCAAATTGGTTTAGAACTAATCACGTTGTTTGATGAGCTAGATAAGTGGGGATATTCTCAGTTATCTGAAGCAGCAAAAGATGAGTATTTAAGACAGGCGGGAATATTAGGCGAAACCGTTAAAGAAAATTATTCGTCTAAGGTTAGAAAAATTGTTAATGCATCATTCAAATCAAGTGAATTCCCTTCGTTTAGTGATAACATTTGGCAAAATTTTGTTGAAATGAAAGCTGATTTAGAAAAAATAATCACTCAGGCAATCACTCAAGGTAAAAATCCAAGAGCAGTAGCAAAAGAGATGGTAAAATTTTTAAAGCCTAACCAATTAAATATAAGATACAAGCTAAATAGGCTAATGATGACTGAAATATCTGGTGTTCAAACAGATATTCAAAAGCAAAGTTACTTGGATGCAGATATCGAAGAATATGATTACATTGCAGAACCGTTTGCCTGTGAAATATGTAAAAAAGTAGCTAAGGGTAGTCCTTATAAAGTACTAAAGATGAAAAAAGGAATTAATGCTCCTTATATGCATCCTCATTGTAAGTGCTCTACTGTCCCTAAAGTTAGTGAGGATTATGAGAAGTCGCTGAAAGAAAGAGGTTTGTAAATGGATAATCTATATAAATGCAATCAATGTCATAAACACACTCCTTTAATTAGAAAATCTGAAAATATCACGAAGGATGTCGAACACCATTATGCTGAATGTGCAAATTGTGGATATAAAGCGACAATTATGTATATGAATACCGAAATCAAGTTATTAATGTATGAACAAAGAAAAACAAAATTTGGTACAAAAAAGAAAGGTAAATTGACAGAAAAGCTAAACAGATTAATTTCTGAATTAAGAAAAGAAGTCGAAGAATCACTTTAAAATTATGACAGAAAGGTGTGATTCTATGAATGACGATCCTTATGATTATTTAGATGCTGATTATGAAGAATATTTAAGAAAAGAGGGTAAAATGATGGATTCACAAGAATTTATTGATAAATGTAAAGAAATTGTTTCAAATTATGCAAACAAACACTTGGATAAATCAGATCAAAAAGAAATTACAAAAAAAGATGTTTTTGTAGTTTGGAGTTGTAAAACATTGCAGAATAACAAAGCTCTATTAAGCACTACTTTACTTGATGGTATGTATTATGAATTAACATTAAACGGCGACAAGCAAGAGATTTATTTTGATGCATACAAAAAATGGGAAAATAAGGCAATTAAAGTCTAACAAACGTTAGGCTTTTTATATTGCCTTCTTACTGCTTACAGGCACTAAAGAGAAAGCTGTTTCGATTGATAGGCGTAACTTATCAAATATATCGGGTAGCGGCGTAACCGTGGAGGATAATCATGAAAACAAAAAAACTATTATTGCCAATGCATTTACAATTCTTTGCTGATAATCCAGATACTGGCACTGGAGGTACGGACCAACCGGCCGGAGGTCAAGAGCAAACACCGCCAGAAGATAGCGGCAAAGATAAAGGTAATGAAAAAACGTTTTCTCGTGGTGAAGTAGCAAAAATGATCGCTGCTGAAGTATCAAAAACAAAAGAAGCTTGGGAAAAAGAGCAACAAGAAAAACAAGCAGAAGCAGAAAAACTGGCAAAAATGAATGCTCAGGAAAAAGCTGAACATGAAAAGAAACAGCTAGAAGCAAAAATTGCGGAATTGGAACGTAGTCAAGCATTAGTTTCCATGTCAAAGGAAGCTTCTAAAATGCTTTCAGAGGCTAGTTTGCCGCATGACGATGATTTGCTAGGATTGATTGTTTCAGATGATGCGGAAGCTACAAAAAAAGCTGTCGCTATTGTTACGAACTATGTATCAATGATTAAGAAAGAAAATGCTCGCCAAAAAACACCAGGTGAGGGTGGACAATTTTCAACTGATAAAAAAGAAACCGAATCAGTTGCAGCTCTTGCAGCAAGTAAACGAATTGTAAAATAGGAGGAAATATAAATGAAGAAAAAACAATTAATGAAAATGGATATTCAAATGTTTGCTCAAACATGGAATCCAGACAACGTCACTGTATTAGAGAAAAAAGATGGAACAATTCCAGATAAGTACAACACTTTAATTTTAAAAGATGTGATGGAAAATTCTAAGTTAATGCAGTTGGCTAAATATGAAGAAATGGACGGCAAAGAAAAGAAATTCGAATACTTTGCAGAAGGTCCTGGGGCGTACTGGGTTGGTGAAGGCGAAAAGATTAAAACGTCTAAACCTAAATGGTTAAACGTAACGATGACTGCGAAAAAAATTGGTGTTATTATCCCAGTTTCTCGGGAATATTTAACTTATAAGATGTCTGATTTCTTTACTCAAATGCAACCAAAAATCGCAGAAGCATTTTATAAGAAAATTGATGCGGCTACTATCCTTGATAAAGAAAATCCATTCTCTCAATCTATTGAAAAATCTGTCATTGCAGCTAGTAATGTAATTGAGGGCGACTTGACATATGACAACATTTTAGCATTAGAGGATTTGCTTGGAGAAGGTGAATACGATCCGAATGCTTTCATTTCTAATCGTAAGAATCGTACAGTGTTACGTGAAGCAAGTAAAAAAATTGGTGACACAACTCAATTTATTTATGATCGTGTCAGCAATACTATTGATGGACTACCTGTAGCAGATCTAAAATCTATGGATAAGGGAAACCTTTATACTGGTGATTTTGATTACTTGCGCTATGGTATCCCATTTAACATTAATTTCAAAATTTCAGAAGAAGCTCAATTATCTACTCTAACGAATGAAGACGGTACGCCTGTCAACTTGTACGAACAAGAATTGGTTGCTTTACGAGCTACAATGGATATTGGTTTCATGGTCATCAAAGATGAAGCATTTGCTAAGATTCAACCAAAAGCTGCGGGGGAGTAACTAGCCCTGTTGTCGGAAAAGTAACACCGACAACAAATGGGGCGACAATCGAACTAACTTAGGTGGTGTTTAGATGTCAGAGATAGCAAATGATGTAAAAAAATTATTAAATGGTAGTCTTGATGAAAAATTAGAAATCATTGAAAGACGTACAAAAGATCGGCTTCAAAATATATTGAATGTCACTGAGTTACCAAAAAGTTTTGATTCAGTTGTATATGAAGTCACTTTAAAACGATTTAATCGTATTGGCCAAGAAGGAATGCAATCTTATTCTCAAGAAGGTTTATCTATGGCATTTCCAGACTCTGATTTTTCTGAATATCAAGATGAGATTGAAGAGTATAAGAATAAGGAAATAGAAGAACTTTATAAGCCTAAACGTGGGAGGTTTACATTTTCATGAGATATTTAGATGAAATTACCTTTGTAAAAAAATCTTCAGAATCGCATTATGATCCAAATTCAGGTGAATGGATTGAAGAAGAACCGTTTAGAAAAACTGCTGATGTCAATGTAACTGATATTGGTACAGATCGTTCTATTACTATTTTCGGAAGCATTAAAGAAGGGGCTAAGGTCATTAGGACACAGCCCCTTTTTGTTATTCCAGAATTTGATTACATTGAGTTTGAGGGGAAAACTTGGGAAGTTATTACAAGTAGAGTGCCTGCATTAAGAAATAGCTTGATTGTTCAGGAAGTGATTATTGATGGCAAGAAATCAAGTAAGGATTAATGGATTAGCTGGAATTTCTAAAAAACTAAAGAGAAATGCCCAACTTGATGATGTGAAAAAAGTTGTTAGAAATAACACAGCAGAATTAACCGCTAATATGCAAGCTGAAGCCGGAAAAGTGTTAACTGGACACTGGGAAGGTAAAAAGTTTGTTAAACCTACAGGGGCAACAAAAAGAAGTATCGTTATGAGGCTTTCGAACAATGGTTTTTCTGGGCATACAGGACCAGGAACAGAATACGCACCGTATTTAATAAACGGTACGAGATTTATGGTGAAACGTGATTTCTTTTTACCACCGCTGAAACAACAAAAAGTGAAATTTAGAACGGACTTGGAAAGGTTGATGAAATGATTAAAGCAAGAGATCAATCAATCTTCGATGAAGTGTATAAGAAGTGTCAATCACTGGGCTATGAAACCTACGATTATAAACCTATGAATGATGTAGGTTATCCATTTGTCGAATTAGAAGATACTCAGACACTGCACCAAGCCAACAAAACTGATATTAAAGGTTCGGTTACATTGAATCTATCTGTATGGGGATTGGCAAAAAAACGTAAACAAATATCGGATATGGCTTCAGCAATTTTTGCTGAGGCTCTATCTATTTCTGAAACGGAAGGTTATTATTGGTCGCTCAATATCCAATCAAGCGGTATTCGGTTAGTAGATGACATTTCGACTAACACACCATTGAAGCGGGCAATGATATCTTTAGAATTCAAAATACTGTAGAGAGAAGGAATATAAATGGCTAATGAAGCAAAAGTAGCGGCTAAAGGTATTGATATTATTTTACTTTTCCGTTTGTTAAAAAAATCAAAAGAGGAAGCAGCATGGAAATTAGCTTTCCAGACAGAACATGAAAATACAAAAACAAAAGATAGTGACTCCGTGGCCACTAAAGATGGTCCGATTCGTATCCCAGGATCATTGGAAATTGATTTTTCAGCAACATCTATTTTATCAGTCGGTGATCCGTATGTTGATCAACTAGAAGAAGCTTTAGACAATGACGATATTATTGAAATTTGGGAAATCAACAAAGCAGAAAAAGGTACAGGAGATAATGCTGACAAGTACAAGGCAACCTATTACCAAGGATATGTAACATCATTTGGTAAATCGCCTAATGCTGAAGACACCGTAGAAGTTTCATTAGAATTTGGTATCAATGGTAAAGGCGCAAAAGGATTTGCAACATTAACTGCTGATCAAGAAGAAGTAGTTCAATATGTCTTCAAAGATACGACTATTGAAACAGCTGATCCGGGAAAGTAGATAGCCCTTCTGTGGGAAGTGTAACTCCTACAGTCGATGGGGCTTCTATTGAATTAAGCTAAGAAAGGAAAATAAATATGGTGGATACTTTTAAAATTTATAAAGACCAAACCGAAGTTGTTTCCGGCACATCACCTTTAACTATAACAGGAATGGAACCTAACACTTCAGTGCCGGCTGGTGAGTACCAAGTAACTCGTGTTGTAAATGGGAAAGAATCAGAGCGAGTAGATATTCCAGCTTTTAAAACATTGTCTATTGCTGTAACTGGCTTAGAGTTTTCTCCTAAAACGTCCACAGCAGATGCTGGTGCTGCAGGTAGCCGACAAATCACAGCAACTGTTTTACCTGAAAATGCAACCAACAAGAAGGTAAACTATGATATTTCACCTGTAACAGAAGGTCTTGCTGTCTCTGAAACAGGAAATATTACTTGGACAGAAGCGGTACCGGCTGGTGTTTATACCACAACAGGAACAACAGAGGATGGTAAAAAAACAGCTCAACACACCTTAACATTGAATAATTAAGCTTAAAATATAAATTTAGAGGGCAGCTTAGTGGCTGTCCTTTTCTTATGGAGGAAAAGGCATGCAAATCGAAATTAAAGGAAAAAAATATAACTGTATTTTTGGAGTCAAGTTTATTCGTGAATTGGATAAGCAGCATGGGGTAGTTCGCAATGATGTAAATCTTGGGATGGGACTAACAACATTATTACCGCAGCTAGTAAGTGGAAATATCGTTGTTTTATCTGATGTACTTTACACAGCTACCATTACGGAAAAAAGTAGACCTTCTAAGGATGAAGTAGATGAGTTTGTTGAAACTGTTGATGATATTGAGGCGTTATTTGATGAAACGTTGAAAAACTTAGAAGAAAGCAATGCGGGAAAGTTAACGGTCAGAAATTTCAAGAAAGCTCTGATGGAGAACAAGTAAGAGAGGAACTAACCTCAGCTGAAGCTTATGAAAATATTCTTATTAATTGTTTTCGTTACCTAGAAATTACTGATTTATCAGAAATTGAACGAATGACTTTGTATGAATATGAAGTTAGGCTATTGGCGTTTCAGTTAAAAAGACTTGACCATGAAAGAGACCTCTATCTTCAATCTTGGCTAAATAACCAAATTAAGGCGACTAAAGGTAAAAAATCTGAACCTTATTATAAGGAATTCAATAAGTTTTTCAATTATGAAGAACGAGAGAAGCTTATTTTGGGTAAATCATTAATTGATGAAAAAGTTGATATAGGAGCAATTGATTTATTAAGAAAAGCAAATAAGTAGGAAAGGAGGAAAATAATGGAATCATATTCAGTCGAAGCAATACTTACTGCCACTGATAGAACGTTTAGTAGCACGATGAGTAGCGCTGAACGTTCTATGGCTGGTGTAAACAAGCAATCTGGTGAGCTAGGGGATGGATTGGATAAAAGCACCACTAAAGGGAATCAATTAGGCAAGTCAATTCTTAGTATTGGAGCAGGTGTGGGTGCCGTAAAATTAGTATCTACGGCCGTAAATATGGTTAAGGATTCTGTTGAAGGAGCTATTAACCGTTTTGATACGTTGAATAAATATCCTGTAGTTATGAAGGCTCTAGGTTACTCAACAGAAGATGTAGATAGATCAATGACTAAGTTAAGTGATGGGATTGATGGGCTTCCTACATCGTTAGATGAAATCGTATCAAATACGCAACAGTTAGCAATTTCAACTGGTAGCTTGAGTAAAGGAACTGACACAGCTATTGCATTAAATGATGCCTTTCTTGCTTCTGGAGCTTCAACTGCTGATGCGACTCGTGGTATGCAACAATATATTCAAATGCTCGGTAAGGGTGAAGTTGATATGCAGTCTTGGCGAACTTTACAAGAAACAATGCCAATAGCTATGGATAAAGTTGCTAAGTCTTTCAAAGAACAAGGTGTAAACTCAGTTAACCAATTATATGATGCCTTAAAAGAAGGAGATATTACATTTAATGAGTTCAATAATCGTTTGATTGAGTTGGACAAAGGCGTAGGTGGTTTTGCGGATTTAGCCAAGAAAAACTCAAAAGGTATCAAAACATCATGGGCAAACATCAAAACAGCCACCGTTAAAGGTGTAACTACAGTTATTAAATCTTTTGATGAATTATCCAAAGCGGTGACAGGGAAAAATATTGCCGAAAATTTGGACTCTTTAAAAAATGTAGTGAATATAACTTTTAAGGCAATTGATGCAGCGATTCAATCAACTATCCCATTGATGAAACTATTCGGAAAAGCTATTACTTCGATAGGTACAGCTTTAACACCATTACTACCAACAATTGCCAGTTTTGCTGCCACCTTTACAGCGTTGAAAGTAATTCAGCAAGTGACAGGCTATATAAAACAATCTGAATTGGCAATCAAAGCTTATACAACCGCAATAAGTTTATACAATGGAATATCAAAACTGGCTACGTTATCTACAACAGCACTCGGAAGAGCATGGATGTTAAACTTAGCAGCCGATAAAGCCAATTCTGCAGCAATAGCAATAAAAACTGGTCTTTTAGTGGCGCAAAATACAATCGTTGGTGTTTTGACGGGAACAATTAGTTTAGCTACAGTAGCTACAACTGTTTTTAGTACCGCTATGAAATTGTTGATGGGCCCTATTGGATGGGTAACAGCTGCAATAGGAGGACTAGTAGCTGTAGGGGTAAACTTGTGGAAATGGTTAAATAAGGAAACTGAATCAACTAAGGCAGTTAAAAAAGAACAAGAAAACCTTATGAAAACTACAGATGACTTGATTAAAAAGAATCAAGAACATACCCAATCACGAAAAGATGAAGCTATTGAATTGGATAATACTAAAGAAAAATTCCAATCTATGATTTCTGAAATGGAAATGCTCTCTGCTAAAGAAAAATTAAGCAACAGCGAGAAAAAACGTATGGTGGAAATTGTTGAGGAATTGAACGGTAAAATGACAGGTTTAAACTTAGTTTATGACGATCAAAAAAATATTTTATCTGAAATGCCTGGAACAATTCAACAACAAGTTGATGCCTATAATGCTTTAGATGAAGCTTCTCAAGCTCAAGAAAACATTAATCAAATGTTAAAAGAACGAAATGATAATGAAGCGAAGCTGATGGAAATTAATGCCGCTAGAGAAAAATGGAATCAGACATTAAAAGAATCTGGCGGGAATACAAAAGAAGCTCGTGAAAATATTGAAAAGTTGGGCGAGCAAGAGCAAGTGTTAAAGGGCGTTCAACAAGAATTGACGAATGAAATTATAAATACAGCTAATGCCCATGAACAATCAATGCAGCGTGCAAGCCAAGCTGTGGAAAATGGTGTGTTAAATCAAACAGTTTCATACAATGCTTTAAGTGGTAAGACGAAAGAAACAATGGATGCAATGCGTTCAGAATATTCATCACTTGAAGAAAAAGTAGGGAGCGCCTTTGATGTTATCCAACAAAAACAAGCTATTTCAGTTGATCAAATGGCTGAAAATTTACAAAAAAATCAAGAAGCTGTTAGCCAATGGAGCACTAACATTGCTGCGTTAGCACAGCGAGGGGTAGATGAAGGGCTTTTAGAGCAACTACGGAAAATGGGTCCTGAAGGTGCTGCTCAAGCGGCAGAATTAGTTAATTCTTCAGACGAACAATTACAACGCTTGAATGATGTCTATCGTAATACCGGTGAAACTTCCATGAATGCAATGAAAGAAGGTTATCAATTAGGCAAAAATGGTTTGAACGAGGAAATTCAAGCCCTTATACCAACTCAAAAAGAAACTTTGATGACTCAAATTAAGAATACAGACTTTAACAGCGTGGGTCTAAGTGTAACTGATGATTTTAAAGCAGGTATTGAAAATGGTCGTAGATCTGTTGAGGAAATGACAAAAGGAATTGTTCCTAAAGTCGGGGAAGATATGAAAGGTGAAGTACAGAAGGCAGATTTTTCAGGTATTGGTAAATCTATCCCGCAAGGTTTAGAAAAAGGGGTAGAGGCTAACAAACAATTACCTGTAAAAACATCTAATCAAATGATTGATGATGTTGTTTCTGGTGCCAGAAAAGGTTTAGATTCTCACTCTCCTTCTCGTGTATTTCACTCAATTGGTGAAGATGTTGATTCTGGATTATCAAACGGTATCGAACAAAACGCAATGAATCCTGTAAGAGCTGTTGAGTCTATTGTTGATAAAATAATTTCTGCAATGGATAAATTGCCATCAGAAATGAATTCTATCGGAGCAAATGCAATTGATGGATTGACTAATGGTATTAATGCTAATGCTAATAGCGCTTTAGCTGCAGCAAGAGGTGTGGCAGATCAAATTGTAAGTACAATGAAAAGTGCTATGGATATTCATTCTCCCTCACGTGTAATGCGTGATGAAGTAGGTAAAATGATTCCAGCAGGAGTAGCGGTTGGTATTGATAAATATTCAAACTTTGTAGAAAAATCTATGCAACGACTAAGTAAAAAGGTAGCCATGCCAGCGCTGGATAATTTAAATTCAAATCTGTCATTTAGTGGAGGATCACAAAGCTTAGCATTTGCTGGAGATGTATCTTCAAAATTCACTGTAGAGGTACCTGTTATTTTCGATAGTTCAGAGGTTGCAAGGGTTATTGCTAAACCAATGAGCAAAGAATTACAGAATCAACAAGATAAAAAGAATGTTTCTTTAGGAAGGAGGCGCTAAATGTTATACAACTTTATTGATGTAAATGAACAACAAACAAAAGCCTCTTTGCCTTCGGAAGCCATGAATTTTAATGGTTCCTTTTTAGAAGATTTAGTTCCAGGTTATAGAACATTATCTGTTGTTGGAAGAGAGTTAGCTCCTACTGAGATACAAAGCTACCAGTTGGGAATTCGTGATGGAATGCGACATGTTTATGCTCGTATTCCGGAAAGAGAATTAACAGTTAAATTCAAAGTTGAGGCTAACTCTAACGAAGCGTTTAGGGATTCTTTTAACAGACTAAACGTTGCTTTGTTTACAGAAAAAGATGTACAGATTTGGTTTAATGATGAACCAGAAATGCTTTGGTCGGGTAGTAAATCAGACATTGATGCAGTTCCTGAGGGATTGAATCGAGTCGTTGGTACATTTACAATTTTGTTGAACAATCCATATAAATATACTCGAAGCGATGCTACTAGTGTTATGTGGGGTTCAACAGAAATAACGTTTCAGGCTAACTATCTTATGGGTAATACTGGATCAGGGGCTGTTGACTTACCTATTGTTATCGAAGGTGGGGCTTATTGGGGTTCTACCATGATTACTTTTCAAAACCGTTCCTATCTAATGGGAGATAATGGTCAAGAAGTGAAGCCAATTGAAATATATCCAACTGTCGAAGGGTTAAAAGTAAAACCGATTATTACTATAAAAGGTACTGGTAGAGGCGTGTGGATAAAAACTAGAAGCGATACTATTGATATTGGTGATTTTGATAAATCAGAAATAGTGATTGATACAGAACAGTTTAATATTACCAAAAATGGGAAGCCAATGATTCGTCCTATGAACGATTTTTATATTTATCCAAATGAGCCACTATACATCCAAGCGAAAGATAGTACTTTTAATCTAACTATTCGATATCCAAATCGTTTCTTATAGGAGGTGTTGCTAAAATATGTTGATGGCAATGGATTTAAAAAGAGAATATACGGCAGTTTTAGATAACGCTTATAATGTTGGATATGAAAAAATTGAAAACCAAATAGGGAATCTAGAATTTTCAATGCCGTTGGATGATCCTAAAAATGAATTTTTGCAAGAAATGTTATGGGTTGAACTAACAGATAATGAAAATGAATATATAGGGTTATACCGTGTTATGCCTTCAACGGTTCGCAAAGATGCTAGTAACAATTCAATCACATATACGGCAAATGAAGCCCTGTGTACTTTGCTAGACACGGTTCTTTTTGGTTATCATGAACTAGTGAATCGAAAAACGATTGATGTTATTAACTATCTTTTGAATAAACAAAGGACAAAACACTGGGTTTTAAAAAAATGTGAATTCACTCGGTATTTTAGTTATGCATGGGAAAATGAAAATGGTCTCGCTGATGCCTTGTTTAGTATTCCTCAAGCATTTGATGAAGACTATATGTGGCAATGGAATACCAAAGTTTATCCATTCGAATTATCTTTAGTGAAGCCACCAAAAGAACCTATTGCTCGTATTCAAGAAGGATATAACATGCAAGGCTTTGAGATTGAAAGAGATCCTAACAATTTAGTTAATCGAGTTTATCCTTTAGGTGCTGGTGAAGGCGTCAATCAGATAAATATTAAATCGGTAAATAAAAATATTCCTTATGTAGAAGATGCAAAGTCTATAAAAGAACATGGTTTAGTTGAATATGTTTGGGTAGACCAACGATTCACAGTTCCACAAGCTTTAAAAGACAATGCAATCAACATGTTAAAAAAATGGGCACAGCCTAAAATTTCTTGGGATGTTACTGCGGCTGATTTATTGAAATTAACAGATGAACCTTTAAGCATTGATAAGTTAAGACAAGGAACTGTAATTATGATTAACACAGATGATTTTGGAAGTATAAATTTGCGTATTAAAAAAGAGACAAAACAGGATGTATTCGGCGCACCACAAGATATTCAGCTAGAGCTTGGTAATTTATCTGACGATTTTACTACGACAATGTCTGATTTGAAACGTAAACAGGAAATAAATGAGACGTATTCGCAAGGCGCAACGAATATTTTGAACTACAGTTATCAAGATAACTGCGAAAAGGCATACCCAGCAGAAATTGAATTCTTCTTAGATGATGATGTATTTCATGTAAATACTGTGGAACTGACTTTTAAAACTAAGCGGTATCGTGGTTATACAAAAGCCGTAAAAGGCGGAGGAGCTACAGTAAAAAGTACTTCAGCTGGAGGAGCTTCAACACAAACTAGTTCAGCTGGTGGCGGAAGTGTTGTTTCAAGTTCAGCTGGAGGAGGTTATTCTAGTGGATCCACCACAGGTGGTGGTGGAGGTAGTATTCAATCTAGTTCTGTAAATGGTCAAAGCTCACAAACAAGTTCAGCAGGTGGAGATCATAATCACCTAGTTGCATCTAATAATGGTAGCACTGAATCAAGTGCATTTTATCGAGAAATGGATGCGGGGTCAGGTATGAGATTTAGACTGATGTCGACTGCATCAACAGATTGGTATACAAAGACGAGCTCAGGTAATCATACTCATAACGTGACTACACCGGCACATTCCCACACAGTGAATACACCTAACCATAGTCACAATTTTAATATTTCTATACCAAACCATACTCACAGCATATCGGTTCCTAGCCATAGCCACCAAGTAAGAATACCGGCACATACACACCAAATTACTTTACCTGATCATAGCCATCCATTAGAATGGGGGATTTATGAGGCGCCAAGTAGCGCAACTAGTGTTGATATAGTTGTAGATGGTACCACCATTCCAGTTCATGATACTAGCCAACAAAGACTAAACATTGTTAATTACCTTAGGAAAACTAGTGGCGGTAAAATCTCTAGAGGTAATCATACAATCAAGATAATACCTAACAAACTTGCACGAATCGAAGCGCAAGTTATTTGTCGTGTTTTTATACAATCACAATTAGGAGGACAATTTTAAATGAGATTAACAGTAAAACTAATTAGCAAACAAGAAGAATTTATAATTAATGATGAATCAGGTAAAACGTTAGATGATTATTTTGCAGAACTGATTGATAATAGTTCGCCATTCATCAAGATAGGAAATCGTATTTTACAAAAAGCCACGATTGAATACATTAATGCAGAATAGGAGTGATGGATATGGCTATTGAACAAATCAAAGAAACAGATACGCTGAATCAAGGTCGAATTAAAATTAATGCGATCTTGGATCAATCAAACGCTTCATCTGAAAAAGTAGATGCGTATCAAGAAGAATTAAAAAACGGTGTTGATGATGCAAAGAAAATAGCTGATACCGCTGGTAAAGAGGCAATCAAAGTTGCTGAAGAAGCAGGGGCTCAAGCAAATGCAACGGCGAATCAAGCGATGGATAATGCTAATACGGCAATTACGATTGCAGGAAATGCAGTTTCAACGGCAAATAATAATAAACAAGAATTCGATGCTCTAAGAAATGATTTTGACAAGTTGGTCGGTGAAGCAGGTGATAGTAACCCTGAAATCGTACAAGCTAGAACAGACACTCAAGGAGTAACGCAACCGACATTAGCGACTCGATTACTGGTTGATTTTAACGATCGTATGACTAAATCGGAAGGTGTATCATTACTGTCAGGAACAACAAATGTAAAAATTCCTATGGATTTTTCTGGGAAAACGGCAGGTAATACAGCAACTAATGCGCATCAATATTTTACGGATGTAACTGCTAAATCGCTAAAAAAACCAAAAGATATATGGAATGAAGTTTCTCAAGCAGAATACAATAAATTAGTAAGCCGTGATGATTCTGGAGTAAGTAGTGGTTCAACACAAACTGGAGTTATCCCACAACAGTTAGGTTCATTCAATGCTTTAGAAGCTGCAAAAAAATTAATTCCTCAAATTTTCGAAGGATTAAATCAAGAAGAAGCGGTATCTTTATTAAAAGATAGCTTTGTAGCGTTCACTATTAGCGAACGTGCTAAAGCAACTTCGCCAAACAACAAAACAATTAAAGTTTCTACTTACATTGAGTCAACAGATTCATGGGCAACTCAAATACAAGAAAGCGCTGGAGAGTATAAAGATATATCAGCGCAAATAACAGACAAAAATTTCATTACTAGCGAAGGGGTTATATATCTAATTAATTATACAGATCCATCGAATGGAGTAACAACAGCTAATTTAGATATAGACTATTCAGCTATTCAATTAGAAATTAGTGTTAATGTTCAAGACGTTTTAGAAAAAAGTGGGTTTGTTAAATCAAAACAATTAAATGATCATGTAGACGATAAAGAAAATCCACATCAAGTGACAGCTGAGCAAGTGGGAGCATATAGCAAGACTGATTCTACTGATCTATTTATTAACAAAACTGAAGCAGAAAATGGATTGTTTGTTGCTAAAAAAACAGTTGTTAACTCGCAAGATTGGGATAAAATTCTAGATGCAGGTATTTACACCGTTTTTGGAGCTTCTGGAGCAAACAGACCTTATTCGGGTGCAGCTTATGGTGCTTTAGTTGTTTATGCTGATAATACATTTGTAAGTCAAACGTATATGTATAAAGGCGAAACATATACCCGTAGTCGTCAAGGTAGTCCAGCAACTTGGACATCATGGAATAAAATGCTTGTGGAAAAAGAACAACCTTTTGAAGCTTGGTATTCACCTGGCACTAATCATGTTGGATTCAAAAATAAGGCAAGATACAACTTAGGACCAGAATTTAGCAACGTAGGGCAACGACTTGGATTACCTATGAAAAGTAATCCCTTAGAATGGAATAGTGGTCGATGGCAAGCAAAAGTGCTTAGAGACTGCAAGTTAAATGTAAGTGGAACTGTTAAATATCAAGTTGGCGGTTCGAGAGGTGTTCTATATGCTTATACTCATATAGATAAGGGACTAGATGAAGGTGTAGGTGACTTAGGTATTGGATCAGCAGTCGGAGCTGTTGGCGGTTTGAATTATCAAAATTTCGCAGCCTTTGACTTAAACGTCACACTAAAAAAAGGCGAGTATTTTGCGTTTCGTTTAGAATTAGCAGCAGATAAGCAACTTGATAATACGCAACTTTCTTCTATGCATATTACAGAATTAGTATAGAGATTGAATTTTAAAATGAAGCCGTTTAGCAAAAAGCTAAGCGGTTTTTATTATTGGAAGGTGGAAAATATGGTGATTATTGATAATCAAGCGTTGATACTAGAATTCAAGAATATGATTTCTAACGGTTTTATTCAGGTGTTTGTCTGGATTGTGTTAGGGGATATCTTAACAGGGTTATGTAAAGGTATTTTCATTAAGGAAGGAAATAGCACAAAAGGATTGCTAGGATTAGTAAAACATTTACTAGTGGTCTGCTTAATAAGCGTTGCCTATCCATACTTGAAAATCATGGGTTTAGAATCGATCGCTACTGGATTTGTCTTATTTTATATAGCAGTGTATGGCATTTCCATTATTGAAAACTTAGGGCAGTTAGGCGTTCCCTTTCCTTCATGGGTTAAGGAACATTTAAGTAAATTAAAAGATGAAAATGATAAAGGTGGTGAACCTAAAGATGGTGCAAGTGATTAATCAATCTGTTTGCAGTGGGATTGCTGGTAGGCGTCCTGGAGCATTCCCAAAAGGTGTTGTTATTCATAATGATGCTGGAAGTATTCATGCGACTGCGGCACAATATGTCAATGCCTTGGCTGTAATGTCTCCTACACAACTGGCGAATGGCTTTGCTCATTATTATATTGATCGAAATACAATTGCACGTGTAGAAGATACATTCAATGCAGCATGGCACACAGCGAATCCAGATGGGAATTTGAACTATGTTGGCTATGAAGTATGTCAATCAATGGGTGCTAGCGATGCCGATTTTTTAGCTAATGAACAAATGACATTTAAACAAGTTGCTGAAGATATGAAGTTTTGGGGCATGCAACCAAATCGAAGCACTGTTCGATTGCACAAAGAATTTGTTCCAACTGCATGTCCGCATAGATCATGGGAATTGCATGGTCGAGATGTTAATGCTGTGAAAGATTATTTTATCAGCCAAATCAAGAAGTATATGGGTAACAGTGGGAACTCTGATTTGGGTTCAAACAACAGTAATTCAAACAATAACAACCAAAATAATAATAGTAAAGGTGGAGAAGTGACTATGTTTTGTACTTACGAAAGACCAATTAATAGTAAAACAGGAAAACTAGAAGATAATGGGGATCATTGGGCAACATTCTTTTGTAATGGTGTGACTTGTAAACGGATGTATCATCCAGACGAAATTCATATTATCAAAGAAGTATATCGTAAGAATAATGGCAAGGAAATGCCTAGCTACGATAGAAAGATGTGGCCAAAAAATGCGCCATGGTATAAACGACTAGAATCAGTTTTTCCAGTAACTAAATAACAAATTGTAGCCTACTCTTTTTAAAAGAAGTAGGCTTTTTTCATTTTTAGGAGTATACTTTTATAGAAAGAAGTGTGATTTTATGATTGAAAATTCTTATGAAGAAAAATTAGAGCAGCTGAAAAAAGGAGAAATAGAGTCTTTGTATATCGAAAGAGAAGAGTTCGATTTGTTTAATGCAGCAAGAATCGTTAGAGACGATAAGAAATTTTTCCGAGGTGAAGCACATCTCGGTGGTAATGTAACCTATTTTTACGATACTACTGTTGTTTAAAATAAAACTATTTTAGAGGTGACTATATATGATTAGCGAAAAACTAGTTAAAAGCTTTGGGTTTCCAGAGTCATTAAAGGACCTGAATTTATCGTATTGCTTTGACGATGAATTAGGCGATGAATTAGTTATGGGAAGTGGATGTCATTGCAAACAGACAAGTGCAAAATTTTTCCTGTATAATCCTCAAAATCACGATACTGTGTTCACTATGGATTTTGGAATAAAACAAGGTTCTAATAGAAGAAATCCATTTGGCGGAAAAGTTATAGATGAATCCCACGTATATATTTTTCATATTAAAACCAATGCAAAATATAGAAAAACGGGTATTGCTTCGTATTATATCAGTAAAGTAGTAGAATTTACTGAATCTTGTGGTATGAATATTGTTGCTTTAGATGTTGCACCAAGCACAAGCGATACGAAGAATGTAATAGGGGACAAGAATGAACTACAGGCATTCTATGAAAGATTCTCAAATGAAACTGTAAAAATTATTTGTGTTTAAGATAAAACTATCGCCATATAAGCGATAGTTTTTTAATCTACACTGAGTTCTGATTGCTTATTAATTTCCATTTCTAAATTAATTGATTGCTTTAAAAGTTTAAACATTTTTTGTGCATCAGATGTTTTTTTAAACTTCCATTTTATGCATCCAGTACCGTTCTCAAATATGATAGTTTTGTCGATTATAATTACATACTGATCCATTTTATCCCTCCTACAAATAAAATACGCAAAAAAGAAATATTTTTATTTTTATTGCTCACTTCTTGCTAAAAAGAACAAATGTTCGTATAATGTTTTCGATAGGAGAGTGTGAAGAAATGGTGAGACGAACTAAAAAAGAGTTTAAACCTTACAATGAGTATGTTGACAGGCCATTCGAATTAAAGTGGCCAACGGCGTTTCCGTTAGGCGAATTAACTGAAGCGATAAAGAGCACTGATGAATATCACGCTCGCAATATTGAGAGACTGCCGCAGCAATCACAGCGACAAATAGAATATTTTTTAGATCGCTCTATTAAGCAAAACAAAGTGCTAGAGGTTCAATTGAATTCGTTAGATGAATATGACCGCGTAAAACCACACGTTTGCGGTGTTTTTCGGGGAATGGCTGAGTTTGATGTTGTTCTTATTGGTGAACAAGAAATCGATTTTTACGACATAAGACATATTCAGATTCATAACTTCACGAAATGGAGTGAAGAGCATGTGACTGAAGAAAATCCATTCGACGAAGAACAAGAACGCTGTGAAACAATAGATGAATTCGTAGATGAATATTTTGATGATGAATGGATAGAATAATAAAACCCCAACTCTTATCTTGAGTTGGGGTTTTATTTTATACAAGTACCAAAGATTTTCGGACAAGTATTTTATCAATTACTAATTGCTTTCGTTTGTTTTGATGGCCAAAAACGGCGAGCTCAGTTCCTTCAACAGTCATTAATAATAAATTTGCTAGCTCTTGCTTTGAGACAATACAATTGACAGTCTCATTATGCGTGACTAAAGAAAACCTAACTAGCATTTTTGGGTACATGCTTAGCATTCTAATCTTTTCAACTACTCCTACATAATTAGTTTTCATTATATCGCCCTCCTGATAATACAATTATACCGAATGTACGTTCGTGTTGTCTATCGTTTTACACAACTGTAATATTTTGGGAGGAAGGGGCAAAAAAGGGGCAAAAGTTGTAAAAGGTTGTAAAAAATTATATGGTATTAAATTATAATATTATTGATTTACTAGTGTTTTTACAAGGTTATAAATAGTCGTAAAATACGCTTGAAAGACTAAGCAAGTGCCGCCATGTGTCTGAATTATAGTTGATGTCAAAGGCTTTAAGCCTTTTTTTTATTTGTTTTGAATTAAAAAAGGGGCACGAAAGGGGCAATTACTTGCCATATTTATTTAGAGCTTCTACCAGATTTGTTTTAGCTTTTTTTGTAACATGAGTATAAATTTTTAAAGTTGTTTCCGTGTCAACGTGGCCTACACGTTCCATTATTGCTTTTACTGGTACATTTAATTCTGCAAGTAGTGAAATATGAGAATGTCTAAAAATATGACTTGATATAGTTTTGTTTATTTTATTTTTACCTAGACTTTCATTAGCTTTCTTTAGAGAGGCATTAAATGAATTAACTTGAATTGGTTTGCCCGTTTTGCCAACAAATAGATAATTTGTTTGCTCTTTGAATTTTATTTCTCTTTCTAAAATTAACTCTTCGATTATTTTCACAGCTCTATTTGATAATTCTACTTTCCTGAATGATGCTAGAGTTTTAGGTAATTCTTTTGTAGCGTTTTTATAACCGTTAGAATAATCCAGAGTTCCATTAACTAAAATAGCATGTTCATTTTTTACATAATCATTTATAGTAAGACTAATTGCTTCACCAGCTCTTAATCCAGTTAAATACATAAACTCTGCTAAACGACCATGATGGACACTTTGAAATGTAGAATAATAATAGTTTAATAATTGATAAACCTCTTTCTCTTCGAGGTATTTACTTTCTATATTTTCAAAATTTTCTTTTGTTAGTGGGGGGTTAACAACTTTCACTCTATTGATAGGATTTTCATCAATCATTCCCATGTCTTGTGCATAAGTGAAGGACATGTTAAGCACACTTTTGAATTTTTTCTTATACTCCCACGAATGCGGTAAATCATTAATAAAGTCTTGGAAAAATTTTGTATCTGTGTTTCTTATGAGTACATCAACATTCATATTGGAAAATATATATTTTAAAATTTTTCCGTAAGCTTTAACTGATGTTTTCCTAATAGATAATTGATGTTGTTGCCACCAGCTATTTAAGAGATTCTCTAATGATACTTTTTGTTGATCTTTTTTCTCCATTCGATTATTAATCTTATCCTGTAATTCCATCATCGCTTGTTTTTTTGCTTGGTTAGACTTCGAATTAAGTGTAACTGAAACACGTCGATATTTTTCCGTGTACGGATCTTTATATCGCTCAAAGTATTTAAATTTTCCATTAGGAAGTTCCTCGATCCACAATGTTAAAACTCCTTTCGAATGTATGTTCTCAAGTATTGAAAAAAGAAAAGCCCGAAGGCCATTCCTTTTACTTAAACAAATCCCAAAAGCTAAAAGTTGTTTTATTATATACTTTATTATACATAGCTTTCTTGGGGTTCTTAATGAAACCAGTTCCTTTTTGCCCATAACCAGGAATTACTGCTTTTTTAAGCTTACGTTTAGCTTTTCCAGTAGTACGAGCACTTATTGATTTTTTTATACTTGGTTTACGCATTCCTACTTTCATGTAAAACACGTCCTTTTATATATTATTTAAAGCATAAGTTATTTCTGAATCGGTAAAACCTTCATATGACAACTGGTCTTTTAATTTTTCTTTAGAGATATCCATACTTTCCATATACTCTTTAGCCTTATTTACCGCTTGCTTATTCCAATTGGTAGATATATTTTCTACTGCAAAGTTTGCTGCTTCATCAGAAAATTTTTCATACTGAAGTTGTTTATATAAGCTAATTTTTGAAAAAGAGCTGTGGTTAATATACTCTTCAGCTTTTATCTTTGCATTTGTGTATTCCAGAGGAACTTTACTAGATTGCGAGGAAGAAGCAGTTGTTTCTTGCGCCTTTTTATCCTTACCAGCTAGTACATCTGCTAATAATTCGTCTAAATCATTACTATTTAAATCA
>ENA-OWZT01000187-OWZT01000187.1-human-gut-metagenome-genome-assembly--contig:-NODE-187-length-25606-cov-11.8893_pt1 | contig 25606 bp, 20 predicted proteins | sample MGYA00249265_ERZ652125 | MGnify/ENA primary metagenome ERZ652125 (study PRJEB26925, sample SAMN05827236) | human gut metagenome | biome: ENVO:2100002; feature: ENVO:00000062; material: ENVO:00002003... | reverse complement strand
TTACGCTGGCGACGCCCGAGCCCGCGACTTCAATCGCTTCCACCGGCGCGGACCGCATGAACCTCACCCCGTTGTCCACGGCGTTCTCCAGCGCGGCGATGGCAACCTCAAACGGGTCAACGTAACCGGTCGAAGGGCACCATAGCGCGCACGCGGCCTGGGCGCTTGCGCGCGGTTCCAGCTCGTGGATGCGCTCGGGGCCAATGATCGCCAGCTGGGGAACGCCGTTCGCCAGGCCATTCTGGCGCAGCTTCTCCAGGTGTGCGCGGTCCTCGTCGTTAAACCCCAGCACCATTGACCCGGTTCGGCAGAACAGAAAGCCCAGCTCTTGGGCCCAGGCACCATACAGCTCACAGCCACGGGCATTGACCTGTGCCTTTACGGTTCCCGGCGCCGGATCGTAACCGGCATGCACTAGGCCGCCGTTGGCCTTCGACGCGTCCAGCGCGATGTCGTTGGCCGCCTCGACCACGCAAATGGACAGGTCAAACCGCGCGAGCTGCCGCGCGATGGCGCATCCGGTGATGCCCGCGCCGACAATCGCGATATCAAACGTTTCTGTCACAGTGCCTCCCAGACGAGTTGACAGGCCGTCAATAAGACTATCCTACGGTCCGCACACCCCCAGTGCGGCGGCAATGCGGCGAACAGCCCCGCAACACCCGCCAACGGCAGACGAGGGGAGACCCGGCAACGTCGACAACCTCGTCTGCCGGCTACTACGGCAACCGTTCGTCTCGATCTGTAACAGTTAGACGAGGATTTGGGTCCCAGATGTTACAGATTGAGACATTTGCCATGCGGGTCCTCCGTTTGTCTCGTTCTGTAACATCTAGACCCGTATTCCGCTCCCACCTGTTACAGATTGAGATGTTTGTGTCCGCGCCAGCCCCGTACCCAGCCGTGGTCCCATATAAACAAACCCCGTGGTAAACTTGCACGGACTGTTAATATTCCGAAAGGTACCCGTAATGTCCAAGTACATCTCCGAGCTCATGTCGCCGCAGCTTATGGGCGTCGTCTATGCCTTCGTTGGCTTTATCATCGCCCTGTATGTGCTGTCGGTCGTCTATGTGTTCATCGACGCTCGCCGCCGCGGCGCCAGCGCCTACGTGGCATGGGGCATCATCGCCCTCATCCCGTTTGTGGGCCTCATTGCCTACCTGGTCCTGCGTCCGCACTCCTACGCGTCCGACCGCGAGGAGCAGGAGCTGGACATGGCCCTGCGCGAGCGCCAGCTTGCCCAGTACGGCACCTGCCCGCAGTGCGGCGCGCCCATCGAGAAGGACTTCGTCGTCTGCCCGGTGTGCGACACTCAGGTTCGCAACGTCTGCCCCAGTTGCCATCGCCCGCTCGATGCGCACTGGAAGGTTTGCCCCTACTGCCGAACTCGCATCCAGTAACGCATCCATCGCCGGGCCGGCCGCAAGCCACGGGCACGCCGCAAGCCACGCGCGCCTCACACCCCGCCCCACACGATGAAGCATGCGTAGAAAATCGCCCGCCGTGCCATTAAGGTGCGGCGGGCGCTTGTATACCAAGGCAACCTGCCTATAATGATGCAAGTTAAATCGCCGAGCGCATCGCACGCACTTGCACCAGGCATCCGAGAGGAGAAAACATACCCATGAAGGCACTCTACAATGACGGTTCGGTGGCCGAGCTCCCGCAGGACGAGGTCACGCACGTCATCCGCCACTCCGCTGCGCACATCATGGCGCAGGCCATCAAGCGCCTGTACCCCCAGGCCGACTTTGCCTACGGCCCCGCGACCGACAACGGTTTTTACTACGACGTCGACCTGCCCGAGGGCGTCAAGATCAGCGAGGACGACTTCCCCGCGATCGAGGCCGAGATGAAGAAGATCGTCAAGGAGAACCTCAAGTTCTCCGTCTTTGAGAAGCCCCGCGCCGAGGCCATCGCCCTTATGGAGGAGCGCGGCGAGAAGTACAAAGTCGAGCACATCGGCGACCTGGACGACGACGCCCGCATCACCTTCTACCAGCAGGGCGACTATATCGACATGTGCGTGGGCCCCCACATCTGCTACACCAAGGCTCTCAAGGCCTTTAAGCTCACCGGCGTCTCGGGCGCTTACTGGAAGGGCGACAAGGACAACAAGATGCTCACCCGCATCAATGGCGTCGCCTTTGCCACCAAGGAGGAGCTCGACGAGCACATGCACATGCTGGAGGAGGCCAAGAAGCGCGACCACCGTAAGATCGGCCGCGAGATGGACCTCTTTATGATGCGCGACGAGGCCCCCGGCTTCCCGTTCTTCCTGCCCAACGGCATGATCCTTAAGAACACGCTGCTGGACTACTGGCGCGAGATCCACCACAAGGCCGGCTACGTGGAGATTTCCACGCCGCTCATCATGAACAAGCAGCTGTGGAAGACCTCGGGCCACTGGGACCACTACAAGGACAACATGTACTCCACCGTTATCGACGACGAAGAGTACTGCATTAAGCCCATGAACTGCCCGGGCGGCGTGCTGGTGTACGCCTCCAAGCCGCACTCCTATCGCGAGCTGCCCATTCGCGCCGGCGAGATTGGCCTGGTGCACCGCCACGAGCTGCGCGGCGCCCTGCACGGCCTGTTCCGTGTGCGCTGCTTTAACCAGGACGACGCCCACCTGTTTGTGCGTCCCGACCAGCTGACCGACGAGATCGTTGGCGTGGTCAACCTCATTGACTCCGTGTACCAAAAGTTTGGCTTTAAGTATCACGTTGAGCTTTCCACCCGCCCCGAGGACTCCATGGGCTCTGACGAGGACTGGGCTCGCGCCGAGGAGGGCCTGCGCACCGCTCTGGAGAAGCTGGGCATGGACTACGAGGTCAATGAGGGCGACGGCGCCTTCTACGGCCCCAAGATCGACTTCCACCTGGAGGACTCGCTCGGCCGTACCTGGCAGTGCGGCACCGTGCAGCTCGACTTCCAGATGCCGCTCAACTTTGACCTGGAGTACGTGGACGCCGACGGCACCAAGAAGCGCCCCATCATGCTGCACCGCGTATGCTTTGGCTCCATTGAGCGCTTTATCGGCATTCTGATTGAGCACTTTGCGGGCAAGTTCCCCACCTGGCTGGCTCCCGTGCAGGTCAAGGCGCTTCCCGTCTCTGAGAAGAGCCGCGACTACGCCCACGAGGTGTGCTCCAAGCTGGAGGAGGCCGGCATCCGCGTGGTCTGTGACGACCGCGACGAGAAGATCGGCTACAAGATCCGCGAGGCCCGCAGCATCGACCGCGTGCCCTACATGCTCATCCTGGGCGAGAAGGAGGTCGAGGCCGGCAACATCTCCGTCCGCGATCGCTCTAACGAGACCGTTCAGATGAGTGTCGACGAGTTTGTTGCGAAGGTGCTCGAGGAGATCAAGACCCGCGCTTAAGGCAAACTTCACAACAATTAACAAAGGCGACCGTCCACAAAGGGCGGTCGCCTTTTTCATGCCAAAATAAGAAAAGCCGCTGGTTGAGCGGCTTTTTTTGTTGCACAAAAAGGTACAGGTTTTTGTATCTTTCGACAGACGACATTATACGAGCAATTAATCAGCGTTTGCCCAGATTACGCAAAATGTACTGCTAGTGGGTACATCTCCATACCCCTCTACAAAAACCTGTACTTTTGCGACTGCGCCTAGCTGCGAGCGAGAAGCCTGTTCTAAACGCTCCTGCATTTGCGTGCATCGCAAAGCCAAAAGAGGGGGCGAAGACATGGAACAGACGGCACGGCGCCAAGAGCAGCTGCCGGGTGCTTTTAACGGCGCCACCACCAACAGCCAGCACGGCCGCGTCCGCTGGTATCTGGTCCACACCCCCCATGGAAAAGAGCGCGAGACCTGCGAAAAGGTTCGCTGCATTATCCCGCACAACCTTATGCAGGACGCTTTTGTGATGCAAAAGGAGTTCTGGTTTAAGCGGGACGGCGCATGGTCGCTCCAAACCAAACCTATGTACAAGGAATATTTCTTCGTCGCCACGCACGATGCCGCCGCGCTCGATAGGGCTTTGGCCCAGTTGAGCTTTGGCTGTCGCATCGCCGGCAGTAGGGAGCGGGCGTACATGCCCATGCCGGACGATGCGCAGGATTGGTACCGCAGCGTACTCGACGACGACGGCGTGGTGCGCAACAGCGTCGCGCACATAGAAGACGGCGTGTTGCACATAGAGCAGGGGCCCTTGGTGGGGCAAGAGGCCCGTGTAAAGAAGATCGACCGTCATAAGCGCTGGTGCCTGGTGGACGTGGGCGAAGGCGACTCCACTTTTAGGGAGCTGCTACCGCTCGACGTTCCCAGCAAAACGTAAGGGGACGTTGCACCAGCAATTTATTTGGATTTTTGGATTCATAGATGGGGGGGGGGTTCCTGGGGACAGGAACGTGAGTTTTATTGTGGCTGCTAAAGAAGTAACAGAGAGTTGTGTATCTGTGGGGGACGCGCTGGCTCTTAAAGAGATTAAGCCGAGCGGTACGCTTGGTTACCGTTTTATTAAGAGGCTGTTTGACCTGGTGTTTAGTCTTTTGATGAGCGTGCTGCTGCTTATCCCCATCGCTATCGTGTGCGCGCTCATTAGTCTTGAATCACCCGGCAGCCCTATGTATACGCAAGAACGCGTTGGCAAGGGCGGAAAGACAATCAAGATTTTCAAGCTTCGTAGCATGGTCACCGATGCTGGCAATGTGCAGAAATATTTGAGTCCTGAGCAGCTGCATCAGTGGGAAGTCGAGCGCAAAGTCGACGATGATCCTCGCATTACCAGGATTGGTCAATTCATTCGTAAATGCTCTATCGACGAGATGCCTCAGTTTCTCAATGTGCTAAACGGCGACCTCTCCGTCATTGGACCGCGTCCCATTACAAGGGATGAGCTTGAACAGCATTTTTCCGACGAAGAAAAAGCTGAGCTGCTCTCTGTCCGGCCCGGCATTACTGGTCTGTGGCAGGCAACCGATCGTAACGAGGCAACCTTTGAGAGCGGCCTGCGTCAGAAGATTGAGCTTCGCTATGTCCAAAACCGTTGTTTTGCTATGGATTGGAAGTGCTTTACAGGTACCTTCGGGGCTATGTTTGGTAAGAAGAGAACGGGACGATAGATGCCGACAAACCTTACTTCTTCCTACAGTGTGTTGATGAGCATTTACAAAAAAGAAAATCCTGCCTATTTAGTTCAAGCTTTAGACAGTATGTTGAACCAAACGGTCTCTCCTGCCGAGATTGTCATGGTCAAGGATGGTCCCCTCACGCAAGAGCTTGAAGACGTGCTCCAAAATTATGACTCCCTTTATCCCGGACTGTTCAATTTTGTTTCGTATGACAAAAACCATGGGCTTGGCTACGCGCTGCGACAAGGCGTGGTTGCTTGCTCTAACGAAATTGTTGCTCGTATGGACACTGATGATATTGCTCGTCCAGATCGTATGGAGAAACAGCTTGACGCTATTGATAGCGGGCTCGATATGGTCGGAAGCGATGTTATCGAATTCGTCACGTCTCCCAATGAACCTGTTGCGGCTACTGACCTTCCCAAGGGCATCGATGCTATACGTTCTTATTCCAAAAGGCGAAATCCCTTTCGTCACCCTCCCATGACGTTTAGAAAGTCGAAAGTTATGGAGGCTGGTAACTACAGTTCCGACTTTCTCTACTTTGAGGATTGGGACCTTTTTAACAGGATGCTCGCATGTGGCTGCAAGGCGGATAACCTGAGTGAACCGCTTGTTGCGATGCGCGTTAGTGAGGATTTCTATGCTCGCAGGGGCGGCTCGCAGTATCTTAAGTACGCTAAAGCATTTAAGCAGGCTCAAGTTGAGCGTGGCTATTTCACAAAACGTGATTATTTCTGTTCTTATTTGCCGCATGCCGCCGTCTGTCTGATGCCAAATTCCGTTAGAGCGTTGATATATCGTTATTTTCTCAGGAGGTCCTAGATATATGGCTTCTGATATTGATAAGCCTCTGGTTAGTGTCATTGTCCCCATGTACAACGTGGGTATGTTCGCGCTTCCTTGCGTAAACTCATTGCTTGGTCAGACTTATTCGAATATTGAATATATTATCGTAGATGATGGATGTACTGATAATACTATCGACCTTATTGAAGATGCCGTTGGGTCAGACACGCGATTTAAGATTTTGCATAAGGAGAACGGTGGTCTTTCTTCTGCGCGTAACTTTGGTACTCAAAGGTGCCACGGTGATTATGTCATGTATGTTGATGGGGACGATTTGATCGATTCGCGAACTGTTGAGTTGATGGTCGAAGCGGCTGACAAGTATCAAGTTCCGCTCGTTATCGGCTCCTTTGCGAAGACGCCTGTCCTTGATAACTATAAGATAGGTCAGAATGTAGAATTCCATGTTGAATCTGGAATTGAGCATTTTCGAAAACTTCTTTTATTAACCGGTGAGAGTGGTTCTGCTTGCGGAAAGCTCTTTGAACGATCTCTTATTAGCGACCTTGTCTTTCCTGAGGGGCAGCTCTTCGAAGACATGGGCGTAATTGCTAACATTTGTTCCAAAATTCAAAAGGTCGCATTCTCTGATGCGTGCTTCTATGCATACGTGACGAGACCTGGCTCCATTACGACGCTCAAGAACCAGGGTTCCAAGCATGCTAAAGACATGGACAGGGCTATTGAGACCGTTCGACAATTTACCGAGCCTGAATTTCAGGGCGAGTTTGAATGCTTCCAGTCATTTTGTACGCTCCGCGTTGCAATGAGGGTTGATCCGGACGGATTTGATAATAAGGCTGAAGCCCAGAATTATTTGAGGAATGCTCGAGGGCTTGCTTGGAGGGCATCGAAGAACCCATATGCTTGTTCAATATGGAGACTGCGTTGTGCTCTCTTTTCTATCTCTCCTAGGGTTCATAACGCTTTCTATGCGTTATATGCCGCAATTTCTGGTAAGGCAATCGGGTAACTCCTAGAATTAAAGGTTGATAAAATGATTTTTTCAACTAGCGCGCATTTGTTTAACGTTACTGAATGCCACGGCGGCATTTTTTATAACATCTATTTTCAAGATGGTTTTAACTGTTATGTTGGTGTTTTCGACACGGTTTCGACCGGAGGAAAATCAACAGTTTACAAACGATATACAAAGCAGGTGTAGAGATGCCAATCTACTTCATTGCCTTTGTGTCCCATATTGCATTGCTATATTTTTCGGTAAAGATAACTAATAAGCGCGTCAGTTTTCTTCTTGCGGTTATTTCGGTTCTCCCCCTTTGCTTGGTGGCGGGGCTGCGCGATGCATCTGTCGGTACCGATACCTCGGCATATCCCCTCAGGTGTTTTTACGCCTCGCAGTATTATTCGCTCACAGGTGCTATGGGTGCTTGCTCAGATCAAGAGCCGCTATTCGTGATTCTCTTCTGGATTCTGGGAAGACTGACTGGTGATTTCCACGCTGTTCTTTTTCTTTGTGAAGCCATCGTTCTCCTTCCCTATATTTTAGTTGTTAGAAAGTTGTATCCTCGCGGGTATCCTATCGTAGGTTTCTTTCTTTGTTTCGTTGTGTTTGGTTATACGTTAAACATAATTAGGCAATGTATTGCTACTAGCATGCTCGTTATGATGGTCTATGAGCTGTTCCGCGAGAAACGCGGCCCCGCTATTGTTTATTTGTTTCTTGCAGTTGGCTTTCACAAGATGTCTATCATGGGACTTTTTATTTGGATTATTTATATTTCATGCTTCAACCGCGGGCGCGAACGTTCGTATAAGACCGTTGCACTTCTTGCATGCGTTGGCGTTATCATTTTCACTATTTGCGTGATTATGATTGGCCCGGATGTAATGGAGCTGGTATCTCTATTTACGTCGTCATATAGCTTTCAGATCAAACACGCTGGAATGGGCTCATTTAATACCACAATGCTTATTTATTTTCTATTTTGCCTTGCTATATGGATGTTAGGCAGTAAGGGTTTGATCACGAGCTTCGATCGATGGACGCTTAATTTCTATACAAGCAGCGGCATAATTTCTTCCCTATTCGCTCAACTTGCGAGCATCAGTCCTGAGCTAATTCGACTGAGTTTCCCTTTTCTTTTCATTTCAGGTTTTGTTTACCCCTTTTTGTCTGAAAACCTTGGCAGAGAGCGGTTTCTAACTGGGGCTCTGGGTGTTTTATTTTTCGTGTTTTATTTTGTCATTACGTTTGTATATGGCGGCAGTTGCGATCTTTTTCCGTATTCGTCGGCACTATTAGGAGTTATTTATGCATGACGAAACGCCTGACATCAGTATTGTTGTACCGGTATATAACACCGAGCGTTTTCTCCCCGCTTGTCTGGAATCTATTGATATTCAAGGAACCGGCTCTTTTGAGGTGATTCTTGTGGATGATGGTTCCACCGATGGATCTCCTGAGATCTGCGATGCTTATTGCGACAAGCGCGAGAGAGTTTTCGTTATTCACAAGGACAACGAAGGTCTTCTCGCTGCACGACGAGACGGTCTTCGCGAGGCAAGTGGGCGTTATATTCTTTCGCTCGACTCCGATGACGCTCTTCTTGAAGGTTGCATTAAAAAGGTATGCGATGTAATTGCCTCGACTGGTGCTGATATCATTTCATTTGATTTCACTATGGGATTGATGCCTATAAAACCCTCGTTAAAAGTTGATATCTGTTCTGGTATGCATACGGGTGAATCATTTAATGCTGTTAAAAGCCTGTTGTGCGGATGCGATTTCAATAGTGTTTGGAATAAGGTCATTCGGAGAGATTTATTTGCCAGTGACGAGTGGTACTCGAAACGAGTTGGCCTTATGCACGGTGAGGATCTTTGCCAACTTCTTCCTGTTTTCGATGTTGCAAAGAGTTTATTTCACATTGACGAACCGCTTTACTACTATCGTCAGCATGACGCTAATAGTACGAAGCAGTTTAAAGAAGATCAGATAACTGATTGGAGCTTTGTAAGCGATGAATTGATTCGCTATGCGAGTGAATGGTCGAGCGATTCAGTCAAAAATGCCAATAGGGGTATCTGTCGACACTATTGTGATCTTGATGAAGTTCTTTGGCATTGTGAAGTGGATAAAGAGGTGAAAAGACAATTTGATAAAACAATTAAAAGCGAGTATCAGAGGCGAATCAGCAATTGTCCGGACTATATTCATAGTCTTGTTTTGTCAAATTGCAGTATCGTTTCTTTTGCTGCTCGGCACATACTAAGCAGCTTTAAATGCCTCCGTCGTCTCTTTCTATAATGCAGGTCATTATTGCTTTTTACTAATATCTTTAGATGGAGCATTATTATTCTTGACCAAGCCTGTCCTTAGCTTTCGACTAAGTGGCGAGCGTTTATGATTGAACCGACATAGAGGACTTGGTTCTGTCGTGCGGTGTATTCATTCCTAGGGCTTTAGTTATTTCGGTTGATGCTTAGAAGCTGGTCTTTGTACTTTTTTCAAAGAAGATCTCCAACGTCCCCATGTTCTGGGTGAGGCCATAGACGCTTATGTTTGTGATTTATTGTTTGTAGCCTATTCCTCTATGGGGTGCTGTCTGCGATTGGTCTTGTTGATTGCATGATAGGGCATCATGACTAAAATGTCCGAATCGATGGAAGCGCATCTTTATTCGACTTTGAAGATGGGAGGAGTCAATTGTTGCAGATTCTTAATTCAATTAAGAAAGGTATAAAACTTTTACTTTCCAGCCCTATTTATGATGGTTTACTCAGGTTAAGTCGTCGTTCCGATGCTATACCCTATGCGTCTAAGGCGAAGCTGAGTATGGTTTCCCAGAGACCGTCCAATATGTTCATGCCGATTATTTTTAAGGAAAGCGTATCTTACGACATTTCTATTATTGTGCCTGTGTATAACGTTGAGAAATACCTTAAACCCTGCCTAGACTCCATTGTGACTCAGGAGTTTTCTGGCAAGTTTGAGGTTATTATTGTCGATGATGGGTCTAAAGACGATTCTGGTGCTATAGCCGATTCGTATGGATTAATGCCCAATGTTCTTGTAATTCACCAGGTAAACGGCGGTCTTTCCGCAGCGCGCAATGCGGGTCTTAGGGTTTCTCGCGGTAAGTACATCATGTTCGTGGATTCTGATGACATGATCGGGCCAGGGTATCTTGAGGCTATGTGGAGCAGGCTCGTTCAAACATCTGCGGATTTCGTTACATCGACTTTTAGATATATGTCTGATGATGGTTTGGTTGGCGAGATAGAGAACGATAGAGCTAGTTGGATGGTGCCGTGGGGCAGACTATATCGTCGTGAAGTCTGGAATCGACTAGGTTTTCCCGTAGGCGCATGGTATGAAGATCTGATTCATCCGTTATGGATTGATTCTTTCTTCAAGGATGAGCCTTGTTATGATTTGAGCGGCTATTATTACCGAATCCGTCCTGGATCCATTATGCAGTCTACCCCTACTAATGTTAAGGGCCTTGATTCGTATTGGGTTCTCGATGAATTGATTTCTTATCGTTCGGAGCTTGGAATTTCTTACTCTCAGGAAGACTTCGATCGTATTCTTCCTCTGTTCGGGCCGCTTTTGCTTGGGAGAACCGTTGCCTTGGACAACAGCGCGCGTAAAACAATGTTTGCTTGTTGTTGCGACACGTTTAATTCAATTGATGATTTTAAGACGAAGAACACATCGTTAAACGGCAGATGGAGGGATATCGAGAGATCTCTTCGTTCTTCGGATTATAACCGTTATCTTCTCGCTTCTCTTGCCCTTGCGGCGCAGGGGGGTTCTGGGCTTAGTGTTTCAGATGCAATTTATATTTGGGTGAACAGGAACAGATAAATAATGAAAATCGGAACGATTACTTTTCACGGTGCATTGAACTTCGGGTCTGCGCTTCAGTCTCATGCGCTTCAAGTGGTTTTGGAAAATATGGGACATGAAGTGCAAATTATCGACTACCGTTCTCACGATTATGAACAGTATAAGCTGCTTCAGCTCCGACATCCAAAGGCTACGCTGCGAACATTGCGCTGTTTAAATAGGTATTTGTCAAGAAAGACTGCATTCGAGGATTTTTCAAATAAATATTTCGGCATGACGAAGAAGTCTTATCGTTGGCAAAATGAAGAGGAGATGTGCGAGCTTGCGGATCAGTTTGATTGCTTTATTTGTGGTAGCGATCAAATTTGGAATCTCGATTGTACACAAGGTGTTGTTGGCCCCTATTTCCTTTCATTCGCTGGAGATAGACGTCGAGTCGCTTACGCTCCCAGTCTTGCGCACACTTACTTTAGACCTGAGAATTTTGATGAACAGCTTGTATCCGAGTTGCTCTCAAGGTTTGATTTCCTGTCTGTTCGCGAGGAGGAGACGGTTCCGTTATTTCAGCCCCTTGTCGATGCGCCTATAGATGTTGTCTTAGATCCCACACTTTTGTTGGATTCTGACGACTACGCAGATATGGCATCTAAAGATGTTTTGCAGGGTGAATTTATATTTATGTATCTACTACGCGAGTGCTCCGAACTTATTGAGAGCACCGTCGCGATGACGGAAGCAACGGGCATGAAGGTTGCTTACATATCTGATAAAAACCTAGATATCCCAAATTCTATTAACCTGTTTGGTGTTGGCCCTGAGGAGTTCGTCTCGCTTATTGCGCACGCAAGCCTTATTCTTACCAATTCCTTTCATGCAACTGTATTCTCAGTTCTCTTTCATAGGCCCTTCCGCGTATATGCGACTGATAAGTCTGGTGCGCGTATGCGCGACTTGCTGAGTAATATCGGGCTGTCTGACCGTTGCGTCGATGTTATGTGCGCCGACGATATTGCCCCTTGTGAGTGGAGTGACGTGGACTCTCGCCTGGATTCTCTGCGGGAGCATTCCTGTGCTTATCTTAGAAAGGCGCTTTCGTAATGGGGGAGACGCGTCGGCTTATTAAGAACACTGGCATTATTGCGGTGGGCGGAATGGCAACCAAGCTTGTTTCGTTTCTTTTGCTGCCGCTCTATACCTCAGTTCTTTCCACTGGCGACTATGGTACCGTCGACTACATCAATACTATCGCCCTGTTCTGCGTTCCTGCTGTCTCCCTACTTATGGATGAAGCACTGTTTCGGTTCCTCATCGATTGTCGCACCGATGGTGATCGGTCTAAGGCCGTGACCGCGTCTTGCGCTGTTCTTCTTGCTGGCTGCGCGTGCTTTGCGGTCTTGGCGATTCTGGTCTGGTTGCTATTTATGCCAGAAAATCTTGGCTGGGTCGTTGGCCTTGTTGTCGCTGGCGCGCTTCTGCAGATGGCTTCTGCGGTCCTACGTGGTTTCGGGGATACCGTGGGTTACTCCGTCATGAATTTCACTGCGAGCGCTCTTACCATCGTGCTAAACGTTCTGTTTATCGCTGTTCTGCGTTGGGGCGTTGTGGGCATGCTTTCCGCCACGGTTATTGCGCAGGGCGGCGTTGCCCTCGTGTTCATGGTCATGCGGAAGCTCTGGCGCTATATCGATCCGTCGGCTTTCTCCATTTCCTATGCTCGAGACCTCCTGCGGTATTCCTTTCCGCTCATTCCCAACAAGGTTTCCTGGACTATTAACAACCTGCTAGACAGGCTGATTATCATGAATACGCTCGGTGCTTCTGCCGCCGGCGTGTACGCCGTCTCTTACAAGTTCCCCGGTGTCATGGACCAGGTGTATGGCTTCTTCTATCAATCTTGGAAGGAGAGCTCGGCGCGCGTCCTCAACTCCGATGAGGACGAGTCGACTTTCTATAACTCTGTGTATCGTGCGCTAAGGCGTTTCATGATGAGCGTCGTTCTGTTTATGTCTGCGCTGATGCCCCTCGTGTATGGCATCCTGATTAAGGGTTCATTCGGTGAGGGCCTGCTGTATGTGCCGATATTGCTCCTGGCGACGTACTTCAGCAACATCTCCGGCTTTTACGGTGGCATCTTTACCGCACATAAGGAAACCGGAATTATGGGTACTACCACTGCGGTGTCTGCAGCCCTTTGCGCCGTTCTGTGTGTTGTGTTGATTCCGCACTTCGGTCTTTATGGAGCATCTGTTGCAACGCTCTTGGCGATGATCGTGGTTAATGAGTACCGCAGAATTAAGGTCGCTAAGTTTACGAAGCTTGTCGAAGACCGGGTTGAGCAGGTTTTAACTTTAGTTTCAATTGTCGGCGTATTCGTTTTCTATTATCTGTCCGCTTACGGTGCGGGCATCTTAAGCTCGATCGCCTGCCTGGCAATTGCGCTGGCTTTTTCCGTTTATATGAACGCCGATATTCTGCGCAAGTTCATTTCGGCTTGCAAATAGGGGGATAACTGCATGTCTACCGTGAAAAGGGGCGAAGTTCCCACGCTGTTTGAGTCACCGTTGCATTGCTGCGGTTGCGGGGCGTGTGCCGCCGCTTGCCCGAAAGGCGCCATCGCCATGTCCGAGGGCAAGGACGGGTTCATTCTTCCTGTAATTGACGGCGATCTATGTATCGGTTGCGGCGCCTGCACGAGGGCGTGCGGCCTCAACCGGGGGATAGGCTCCAATTCCGCTGGACCGTTCTTTGCCGCTGCCGGTAGGGATGATGTCTCGGAGTCCGCTTCTGGCGGAGTCTTCGGTGCCGTTGCGCGTGAGCTTATTTCTTCTGGCGGCGTCTCATATGGTGCTGCTTATGAGCGTGAGGGGAATACGCTTCGAGTGTTGCACCGTCGTGCGGCGAGCGTTGATGAGCTTCGCCCGCTTCTTAATTCAAAATACGTGCAGAGCGATGCTAGAGTTTGCTTTGCCGATGTTAAGGCGGATCTTCGTGAGGGCAGGCAGGTCCTGTTCTGCGGAACACCCTGCCAAGTCGCCGGCCTTAGGGGCTTTCTCGGACGCGATTATGGGAACCTGACAACCGTTGACCTGGTCTGCCACGGCGTCCCTTCCGGCCGCATGTTCGCGGATTGCGTTGAGGGCTATGGCAAACAGCTTGGGTCTCCCGTGGTTGATTTCCGGTTTAGGTGCAAGCGCGAGGGGTGGGGCAACTCTCTCCTTCTTTTTCTTCTTCTTGAGAACGGAAGAGAGGTCACCATTCCTGCGTCGAAATCCCCCTACTACGACATGTTCTTGAACCTCAAGACGCTTCGCGACAGCTGCTATAGGTGCCCCTATGCAGGGAAATTTCGCGCCGGCGACCTTACTATCGGTGATTTTTGGGGCGTCGATGTCAATAGGCCCGATGTTCTGAAGGATGCTGAGAAGTTCAATCAGATGAAGGGCGTCTCCTGCCTGCTGGTGAATAACGACCGCGGCAGGGAGTTTATTGAATCCAGCAACGCTCTGGACTTGTATCCCGTTGAATTTGATGATATCGCCAAGGGCAACGACCAGCTCCGCCACCCGAGTGTTCTTCCCAAGGATAGGGAGCTATATATCGACGCTTACGCCAATGGTGGCTGGGACGCCGTGGAGCGACTCTACAAGAAGCGCGAGCGCGGCGTTGTGTTTTATGCCAAAAAAGCCATCAGGGCTATCGTTCCGAACTCGGTAATATCGGGAATTAAGGGGTTGGTTTCTAGATGACACTTGATACGATATATGGGTCCATCGGATGTGCAGCAAATGTTGCAACCTTAGTCGCCGTCCTCATCGCTGCGCACGCATGCCGTCTACAGCTCAAGCAAATCAGGCTTGATAGTTATATTCGCTGTTCTGAGTGGTCAGTCTCTTTTGCGGACACACTTAGACTCGAAGTTTTCCCTCGCTTGAGAATATTGGTTTATATTACGAGGGCCTGCCCACTATACGGAAAGGTTAATATAAGCTTATCGGTAGCAAGCTTGGCTTCTTTCGAAGAGAAAGAGTTAATCAATCTGTGCGGTGTTTCATGCGATGAGTTGTCCGCTTCCGTTTCGTCGTATATCGACTCGCCAACAAATTGGGCTGAGCTGCTTAAGGCGTATAAAGAATGGCATCTTTGTTATCCGGATCTGTATCCATACAATGATGGTTTCGACAGCGGTGATTTGAAGGCTATTCTCAATAAGAATGTAACTGAAGTTGCCAATTGCCTTGAGGGGCTTTCGTTGCAGATGAACAGCGGCTTGGTGAACGAAGATGTGCTCTACCCGTCTGTCCACGGTTCGTTTCTTGCTGCTGTTCGTTTGATTTATCCATTTTTATGCGCCGTTGAAGAGGCGTCGTCTTTAAGTGCTCCGTCTTATCCTCACATGGCGACACTTCTTGCACTCTGGAATAAGCAGGACGAAAGCGATAGTCGTCATCTGCGTGAGGAGAAGGATAAGCTAAGTAAAGGGTATAGGCTGCGCAGGGAGATGTCCATGCGTGTTTAACGATTATTGCTAGTTATTTGATTGTGGATGACCTGTGTTAATGGGAGTTAAAACCAATAAAACCGTGGACAGTTTTACACTTCTGTTTAAAAATAGTGACCGCGTGCTTTTATTGCATTGTCGACATAGGACGGTTTGCCCGCTCCTGCAGAGCGGGCTTGTGCTAGCGAACAGCTTGGATCCATATCTCCATACGCGTTCTCCTTACCGTCTATAGAAGGCGCTACTTGTTGAGGCAGCCATGACCGTCCTTTCTGTCGATTGTTTAAATTTTGGAACACAGAGAGTGTTCAGTGATTTTGGCGAGCTTTAGAGTGCTATAGAGCGCTGAATCACCAATTTGGTACTCTACCAGATTAAAGCGTTAGCGAGAAGCTGTTTTCGTCTAAAGGATCACTAATATATCAGCTTTGACCTCGGTATCGCGGCGGTTCCTGGCATCGTTCCTGCTAGTAGCTCAATAGCCACCCCTGTTCTTTCCCAATCCTGTGTTATGTTGCAATTCCAGATTCTGAGATGGGGGCCTTTATTACAACGGTTAGCGGTCGGTGCGCTTATACCAACATTGACGCGATCGCTCAGGGGAGTGCTGCAGCAAAACTCACTGAGCCACTTAGGGTTGTTTTGGCTATTGTGCGGTGGCGCCATAATTGAATCAACGGGAATCATATCTCTTGATGACCCTCGTCCTCATCCTGGCCTCGTGGGTGATGCACTCGAATGAGTTGTTCGTCCTTATCCGGTGCCGGTACATTCGCTCCCAGAGCCTGAGATCCTCACAATATTAGGTTTTAGGGAAGGACGAAGACCGTCACGGGAACCTTATCAGGGCAGTGGCCGTTCTAATCCATGACTTACTCCGGCAATCCGATTTTCAGGCTACCGTTTGACGAAAAATATTTGACCAATGTCATTCGTTAAAGCGTTAGGGAGTACCATTGCCTCAGGCGTTCACTGCCCGGCGCATGACGTTATTATCTGTTCGCTGGCCTTGCAATTTGGTTAACCGTTTACTGAGCGTGCATTTGCTCGTTTAGGTGTGGTTGTATTGCAGCGGTAGCGGTTCACGGTAATCGATTATGTGCATATGGGCGATCCTCATGTTCTCGCAAAACCCGTATTCTATTGCCACTCTCTGTAGGGCTGCGTCAAAAAAGGGTCGTCGCTATGATGGCGTGAGACGTTTTACATGTCTGGGAGGTCGAAGCGCATGCATAGCAACTTACTTCACGAACTAAATTGGATTCTATCGGATGTTAAGCCGAACTCTGCGAAATTCGATTCGGCTATTACTGATCTGGCTGATATTGTATTTACGTCTAAGGACTATGATGAGAACCTTTTCGAATTGGAAGATATCTATATCCATGAAGTGAATGGGTCTAATTTCCGATTCGGTTTTGCCGGCTTTTACTTGCTTTCGGTGATTTATAGACGAGCCTGCGATCGTCAAAAACTGCAGTCGCTTATTACGCATGGGGCAACTCGATTCGAAGATAACATCGATTTCAAGCTTGTTTATCTTAGCTGCTATGAGTTTTGTAATCCTCTTGGTAAATCTCATGCTGAGTTGCTAGAAGATGCGAAGACACTTTGTTCTCGGTTCCCGGATAGGCCATCGTGCCTGCACGTATATGCCCATATTGTTGCCTCACTTATGGAGAGCGGGGTAGAGGTAGATGCGGCTTACCTTGATGAGGCGATCAAGCTTGTCGACCGTGCAATCAGTTTGGATTCATCTTATTCAAAATATCGTGTTACAAGGGCTCGTCTTTATGCGTTGAGGGGGGATATGAATAAAGCATACATTGATTTTGACAAGGCCGTATCTTTGCTTCATCCAGCATCCTCCGAATACCCAAAGCTTCTGGCAGATATTGAAACTGCCCGATTGCGTGCGGACTTCTTGTCGTCGAATAAGAGGATTGCCGATCGTGCTTCTAAGGAAATTGACAATGTCAAAGCAAGTGTGTCAAGTAATGTCGAAATCGTCGGACTATTCTCAGCAGTACTTTCTGTGGTGTTTACCATGGCGTCCATTACTGCGCATTCAAAGCTTAAATTTTTCGAGCTTGCTTTTCTTGCATGCTCTTTGTTTGGCCTATTGATTATGGTATTTGCAGTGTTTTCCCTCATTTCTGGGCGGGACGAAAAGCTGTGTCGTCGCTTGATTGTCTTTGGTATCGTTTTCGCCTTTATTCCGATTGCCCTGTATGGAGCCGTCCCTTTAATTGTTTCATTAATGCCTGGTAAGTGAGTGGCGTGTGTAGGTAGAATCAATATATTCGACGGAGTAGTATTTCGGAGGTCGCGCAGTGGATTGCCGTGATTTTGATCCTCAGCTTTGTATTGTCCAGCTTACGGATTTTCATTTCGAAGAACTCCAGAGCAATTATCAAAAACGGGTAGACGATATCCTCGTGACTATTAAAAAGAGTATTAAGTCTGGAACCGTATTGCTGCTTGTTACTGGTGATGTTGCCCGAACTGGCAAGGAAAGCGAATATCAATCAGCGGCTATGTTCTTTGACTATCTGATTGAACAACTGAACCAACCTGAATACCAATTGAAAGTTTATATATTGCCGGGAAATCATGATTTGCAAGGCCCATGTAAGTCTATTGAGTGCTTTTCTGGCGAGCGGTACGATCTGGATCTCGACAATATGGCATCATTTTATGAGTTTGCCAGCAAGTATAACAACGAATTTGTTTTAGGTCAGCCACAGCCAATTGTTTTTGAGGTTGAGGGGACACAAGTCTCGGTATCTGGTTTTAATAGCGCCCCCTTATCTACTCTTGATGGTGATGATAAAGGGTTTCACGTATTGAGAAACCCTGAGCGCGCTCTACTTGATAACACACCGGACTCAGGCCTTCATATTTTTGCTTCGCATCATGGTCCAGAGTGGTTCTGCGATAATGAGCGTCTTAGCCTGGAGAAGATGCTTGCCCGCTGCTTTGACTTTGCGTTTACGGGACATGAGCATATGGGACAAAGCCGCTGCGTAGGCGGTTTGTCAGGTGAGTCCTGTGTCGTCGTGCGAGGAGGAACTTATTCACTTAACGACGACGATCAGAGCACATATAAAATGCTTTTGATTCGTTTTGGGGAGTTAGGCAGCTATACATTTACGGAAACGGTTTATGGCTGGGAAGCCTCTGGGCAAATTCACACACCTCTCGATGAGGCCCACTCTTATCGGCGTTATATAAAATCAAAAACGTACTTCAGACCGCGCTCCGATTTTGTGAACGAGCTTTTTGAAACTGATGATAATTCAAGCGAATCATTTAAGGACTCATTTGTGTTTCCTTCTTTGAAAGAAGAGATCGCAACTGGCACAAAAGATGGTGAACTAAGAATTAATGATCAAAAGTTAATATCTGATATCCATTCTTTTATGGAGTTCCTGCTTGATGCTAAAGCGCTTGAAATCCATAGTGATATTCGTGCGGGCAAGAGCTCTTTACTTAAAGCCATATACCGCGAGTCGTTGGCGATGGGCTATTCGCCTTTATTGTTGACTCCCGATTATTCACCTGGTTCCATTTCACGTACGCTGTCATCCATTATCAAGGATCAGTATGGTGATACTCGGGAAGCTGTTGAACTGTTTGGACGGATTCCTCGTGAAAAAGTTCTTTTGCTCGTCGATGACTTTGATTCTCTGAAGAGAAAAGCTAAAAAATCCGATGTCATTAAATCGATGCTTAAGACTGCCGGCAATATTGTTTTAATTACCGATAATAGTTTTACGTTTGAGTTGGACGAAACAGTCGAGGTCGATTTTCGGCATCTGCTTATCTGTCCTTGGACGAAAAATAAAAGAGACGAGTTAATTCAAAAGAGATGTAAGGGTACTGGGCTTTCCGATGCACAGGTAGATGAGCTTATTGCCATTGTTGATAAAGCTGTTGGCTCTCATTTTCAATTGTTTGATATGACTCCGCCCTTCATCAATCAATATATTGATTTTTACATTTATGATTCCGGTACGTCTTTTATCAAGGGTGACTTGCCGTTTACGTCAATTATGAATTCAAACGTCAAAAGAAAGATATGTAATGCCATATCAGATGGCGAGAATCAGATGCTCGATATATTGGCGGATGCGGTTATTACCGTTTTGAAGAAACTGGCTCTTAAAATTCACTCTGATCGAACGACTGTTTTCTCCAGTATGACATTCTCTGAAGTGGCTGAAAACTACCTGAGTGAATACGGTATCCCTATAACTCCAAAAATAATCATTGATGCTTCTGTCCAGTCTGGCGTGCTCCTAGTTCAAGACAATGGCTTCGACTACTCTTTTGCCTCGAGAAGCCTGTATGCCTATTTTGTTGCTCAGGCAATTGATCTTGAGCTTGACGAGGACGTGGACAAGGGAGAATCCTATGTACTGCGCCTTTTGGATGAGCTTGATTTTTCCATAAATGAAGAGATACTCGTTTTGCTTGAGGGAACTCGATTCATTCCCTGGCTAACCCAAAAACTAGGTGAAAAGGCATCGGATGCCGTGGATAGTTCAGATGTCATTTTTAATCAGGGAAAAACCTATAAGTGTTTGAGTGGGTTGGAAGGCATTAAGATTGCTCCGCCCTCTCAAGAAGGTGCGGGTACCATTCGCAGCGTAACTGATGAGATAGAGAAAAGAAATTGTGAAGCCATTGAAAGGGTTAGTTATGCTGGCGTTTATGAATATGAGGTTCCTGAAACGAGGAGTGCCTTTCAGTCGGCAATTATTGCTTTGAAATATGTTGCTATTGCGGGACGTTGCCTAAATCGACAGCAGGTAAAACTAAAGGAGCCTCTTAAGGCGACTGTTAGAGGGCAAATCTACTACGCAACTGGTGCTGCTCTAAATTTGCTTTTAGAAGCGGTTGATGATTCCTACGACGAAATGGTTGAAGAGGTTGTCGGTCAGTTCGATTCTCCGGATGAAGCTAAGCCAAAAATAAGAAGGTTGCTATCGATGGTTGCGCTGTCGGGTTGTATCGGACAACTGGATACGGTAGCGGCTAATGCCTGTGGACCGCTTATTGTTCTGGGTTTCTCCAAGATTATTGACGATAGCGATTTTTACTCGCTATTTATGCTCGCGCTTTATCTGCGGTCGAACTCCGAGAAGGAGTTTTGCAACGTAGCAAAGAAGTCCATTAAGACTGCGCGGGAGCATGCTGCGTGGCCGTTTATTGTGGCGATTACGGTTTTGTCTGCTGGATATATTGTCGAGCATCCTCATATGAGCAAATCTGCACGTCAATCTCTTGTTGATACTGTGTTCAATGGTAACCAGAAAGCAAAGGCGAAATTCCTGAAGTCTGCTCAGGCTTAGGTAGTGATGATATGGCTTTGCGTTTGCTTGCCAGTTTACCGAAAGCGGTGATTCCATGTTCAAGGCCAAGTTTTCCTGCTCTGCTATAGGTAATCAGGTTAATGAAGATTACGTCGCAGTTGGGTCGACATATGCTGTGCTGCTCGATGGAGCCTCTGGCATCATCGGCACGCGTGTGCTGCCGCACCATTCTGGTTCGGACGCTCGGTGGTTCAGTCATTTTGTTGGTGGCCGCATTTGCAAATATTTGGACGCGTCCCGTGGGGTTATAGATTCTATTCGTCTCGCGGTGTACGATTCGCGCGATTTTATCGTTGAATATGGCGTGACGGACAACGAAGACTTGTTTCCTTCCTCAACACTGGTAGTTGTCTCTGTTGCGGGTGATTTGGTCGATATTGTTTCACTGGGGGATTCTCCGGTGTTTATTGGCCTTAAAGATGGCTCACTCGTAACCATGTCCGATTCGCGGATTGCGGAGCTCGACCAAGCAGCGGTGGACGCGATGGTCGATCGTTCGCGTGGGCTTGCAATGACGGGGGCGCAAAAGCGTGCTGCCGTCAACGATATATTGCTTGCGAACCGTCAACTCAAGAATAAGCCCGATGGTTATTGGATTCTTGATCCGTCTGGGGCTGCCTTGGAGCATCTCAACGTGAGGCGGTTTTGCATTGAGGATATCGATTACGTTTGTGCTATGTCAGACGGGCTGGAGCGAGCATTTAATCTGTTTGGGTTAGCCGATCCTGCGGCGTTTCTCGCTACGGCGACTCGCGAGTCGTTTGATGAGCTCCTTGTCCGTCTACGTGCCGAGGAAAACCTGGACCCTGACTTTGATCGTTGTCCGCGGCTTAAGCTGCACGATGACGCATCGTGCTTTATGTTGCGGCTGTAGGGGATAAGAGTGGCCCATTGGCAGACATCGTTTTCTAGGATGTAAACTCATGAAATACGTCTTTCTTGACACCTGTGTAATCGTTGATTGTGCGTTTACTCGCAAGGAAAAATCTAGTCCGAAATTGCTCGAGCGTTTGATGGGGCGATTGCGGGAAAACGGTGTCAAATTGATTCTCCCCGAGGTCGTTCAACTCGAGTTGGAAAAGGTTCTGCCACAGACCATGTCTGTCGCCGCTGAGTCTTTTGGAGCGGTCAAAAAGAGTGTGCAGGAAGTAGCTGAAAACTCGCTTTTAAGTCATTCGGCCAAAACAAAGCTGCTTGATGCCGTGAAGGCCGCTCGGGCTGAACTTAATAGTGATGTTAATGATGCGCTGGATTTAATTAATCATATTTCGAATGAGTCCGATAAGTGCGTAGTTCTCCCTCTTATACAGGAGGATATTATCGTTGCGACAAAAATGGCTATTAAGGGCAATAAGCCATCGAAGTCAAAGGCGGAATGGGGCCTAGTTCAGGAGGACTGTCTAATCGTCGCAGCTCTAGAGCGTTTTATGAATGATAACCCGGGTGCAGAAATGGCTATTTGTAGCAGCAATACAGCCGATTTTGCAACGAAGGCTAGCGATGGCAAGGGCTATATCTTGCATGAACAAATTGCCTCCAGATTGGAAGGTTGCCGCTTCTATTCAAATCCTGTCGACTTAATGACTGACAAGACGTTTATGTCTAAGGAAAATGTGGAAATGGCTGACAAGGAAACGTTAAAGTCTTCTTATGAGGCTGCCTCACAGGCTATCAAGACGATGAGTCAGAAAAACGCGGAGTCTGTTGCGGCGGCATCGCGTGCGTTGTTGAAGTACAACTTGTCTAATCACTATTCCGATATGGCTGCGCAGATTCCTTCGTCCCTGTCGAAGGTCGGCCTAGCGACTGATTCCTTTGCGAAGATTACGGCTATGGCTCGGCAGAATCAGCTTAATGCTTTGAGTTCATACCTTGAAGCGATTGATTCCATAAAGTGGAATCAGATTGGGCCTGCTTATTCGGCTTTGGACAATGTTGGCTTTGGCGAGACCGACGGAGAGGACATCGAAGATGATGTCGAGTAGCATGGGCGATATGACCACCGTCATCAAGGTGCTTTAGATTGGAGAGGAATGCGGCTCCTTTCAGAACTGACGGAACGAGATGATTCAGCTGCTTGAATAGCGACGTGGCTTGACATGTGTTTTAGAGGGATACAATTGGCCAAGCGTTTGAGTTCAAATTAAGGTGGGCCCATGTTTAAGAAAGAGCAGGCTGGATTTAACTTACTTAAATCCAAAGATGTGTACGCTATCTTGGATGGAGATACGTCATTTCGTTCAGACGCGCTTGATGAAGAGGTCTCCCTTCCGTATCAATCGGGCCCTAAGTTAGTTGAAGTGCTCAATAAGTTTGGAATAGATGCTTCGTATGGTTCATCTAGCCGGTGGATGTATGTTGAAGCCCTGCTTGAGCATTGCATTGAGAATAATCGTGTTTCTGATATGTTGGCCTATTTCTTTAACCTCGCGCGTTTCCAAAAAGAGTTTTCTGGCCTGACGCCGGAGGAAATAAAGCAGAGACATACCGCGATTGTTGAGGGTGCTATCGCTGCCATTAACAGCATGCTATTCTTTGGTGGGCATGAACTGAGATGTTTCGGTAATAACTACGTCATTACGTCAGTCGATGACGTGCCCGCGATGTCTATTCCTTCAATCAACACGATTGACCGTTCTTATATTAAAGATATGGCCAATAGAGCCCAGGAAGATATTGAACTTGGGAATTTCGATAGCGCTCTCACTAAAGCGAGAACATTACTAGAAGAGGTCTTCTGTTGGGCTATCGAACGCAAAGGAGAACAGCCTTCGAGCAGCGGCGATGTCGGAAAAATGTTCTCTCAAGTCAAATGCCTCTATAACATTCATGCTGATAAGACAATGGATAGGAGAATTTGTGACTTGGTAAATGGACTCAATAAAATTGTCGACTCTATTGGCCAGATGAGAAATAAACAGGGCGATGCTCACGGAGTGGGGGCATCAAGGGTGAACATCGAGGACTATCATGCAAGGCTTGCTGTTAACGCTGCTGCCAACGTTGCGGATTTTGTGCTGTCGGTTGTTCATCGAGCGGAGAGAAATGGACACTAAGGTTTTTACGATGGTGTGTCGAATTGACTAGCGGTACTCAGTTTGTTCGACCGAAATTGGTATTACGGTCCATCGTGGTTATTCCTGTTGAGGTGGCTTATTAACTGGTATCGATTGCGCCTAATAACGAATGTTATATAGAAGGCATTGTTTTTTAAAAAGATCTTGCTTGCAGAACTCATCAACTGAGCATTTGAGGCCATTTGCTGAAATGGCTTTAGTCCAATAAGAGAGTTGATATTCGGTTGGGTTGGTGATTCCCGCCAATATGTTGTATAGAATTCTTGCCTGCTTGCGTGCGTCTTTAGCTTTTATGGCGTCTTTGGAGAAGAACTCAAAGGCGGCTTTTCTGGCTCCTTCGTTGCGAGCGAGCTCATTGGCCCAATACTCAATCCGATATTGTTCGGGGTTTAAAAGGTCCATACATTTGTTGTAAAGGAGCCATGCGTAAGTGGATGGAGCTTGCGAGCCCTCATCTGTTTTGAAGTTCAATTCGTATTTCATGCATTGATTAATGAACAGCTTTGTGCTTCTGAAATCATCGATGACCCTGCTGATTCCGTTCGTGTCGATATATTGTGTCCAGTATGAAATTTGAAATGGGCTCGGGCTATCGATGCCGCCGATGACTCTGTATAGAAGTCGGGTAATTACAGAAGACTCCATCTTATTTATGGTCTTGCTTGTGAAAAACTCTTTTACTGCTTTTTGTGGACCGCCAGCTTGATTCAGCGTCTTCGTCCAATAGCGTAATTGGTTCTTTGTTGGCTCGGGTGTATCATAGCATTCGGGTGTAGCCTTGGCGGCTAAAGGGATATGTAGCTGAGGGTTTTGTAGAAGACTCGATATAATCTACTTTAATCACATACCTCGACGTCCAGCTGCTGCTCGACGTCATCTCGACCTTCGACTCGGCCGATAGATAGTCTTTGTTTCCAGCGGTCTTCCAGTCTATTTAATTCATCTCATGCACAACAATCCCATTCTTAATCCCTGAGACACTCGGCGGGAACGACTGGTTATCAGCATCAATGGAAAAGTTCTCTTCCTTGGCATCCAAATGCTGCTGAATACGGTCGGCATATTTCTCGGCCCATTCGTTTGCCTTACCGTTTCGCACAAAGTAATTGTTAGACAGATCGATCGAGCGGTAGGTGTAGCCTTCCTTTTGGAAATTTGCTGTGTGGTCAGAGTGGGCGATTGCCATGAGCTCGTCAGTCAGGCCAAAGTACAGATGGCGCTGGTCTAGGTTCCCGTACCAGTTGTCGCTGGTGTCGTCCCAGGTTAGGTCCATCTGGCACCATTTGCCGTCGATCTTTACGGCGTTCCAGGTGTGGCCGTTGCCGGTGACGCGGCCGTTGGCGATGCCCGCGGCGTCAAGGAGCTTGGAGTAGATGCGCTGGTAGCTCTCGCAGGTGCCCTGGTGGCGCGTGAGGCCGCTCTCGGCCGAGCACCAGTTGAGGTTGTGGTCGTACTCCAGCTGGTCAAGAGTCCAGTCGTGGAGCCACAGCGCCATGTCGTATTCCGAGCCGTTTGTCTCTTGCCTGCACTGGGCCACGGCGTTGTTGACGATCTGCGTGACGCTTGAGCGGGCGGCGTCGTTTACGGTCACCTCCGCCGTGGTGCGCAGGTAGTAGATCCCCTTGTCGTTTTGGGGGTCGTATCTGTCGTTGTCCATAAAGTAGAAGTAGATGCGGTACGTGCCCGACGCCGTAAAGTCAAAGGTAAAGTCGTGGCCGGTGGCGCCCAGGTTGTAGTAGCTGCCCCATGCCGGGCGCGACGGGTCACAGACGCTTTCATGGCTGCCACCGTCCCAGTAGGTGGGCACGTCCATGCGTGCCTTGGCCTGGGACGAGCCGTTGGCCTGGGTTACGTGGAAGGTCGTCGCGGTGCCCGCGGGGGCGTC
>ENA-OWZT01000183-OWZT01000183.1-human-gut-metagenome-genome-assembly--contig:-NODE-183-length-26150-cov-9.61514_pt1 | contig 26150 bp, 32 predicted proteins | sample MGYA00249265_ERZ652125 | MGnify/ENA primary metagenome ERZ652125 (study PRJEB26925, sample SAMN05827236) | human gut metagenome | biome: ENVO:2100002; feature: ENVO:00000062; material: ENVO:00002003... | reverse complement strand
GTATAAGAGACAGTTCCTGAATGGTGGTTAAACCACCAATCCCTGAGCCATAAATGACCCCCATTTCTTCGGGATTGGTGTTGTCGGCGTTGATGCCAGCCATCTCGACAGCTTCAGCCGCAGTTTGAACGGCGTACTGGGAATAAAGGTCCATCCGGCGAGCGGCTTTTTTACCAACCATGGCCCGCGGATCGAAATCGTCGATCTCCCCAGCCACCGTAATTCCGGTGTCATGGGCATCAAATTTACTAATTTTCTTAATTCCGACCTTACCTGCTAATGTGTTGGCAACAAAAGCGTCGAGGCCATTCCCATTGGGGGCGATTACGCCCATTCCAGTAATTACTACCCGATTCATTTTTTCACCTCTAAATGGTCATTCCGCCATCAACTACAATTGTCTGACCCGTAATGTAATCGTTCTGTGCCAGGAAAACGGCGGTTTGAGCGACCTCATTAACGGTACCGAAACGGTTGGCGGGAATTTGGTTGAGAATCTGTTGCTGAGCGCGGGATGAGAGTGCTGCGGTCATGTCGCTTTGAATCATTCCCGGAGCGATAGCGTTGCACCGGATTCCGCGAAGCGCCCCTTCCCGCGCGGTGGTCTTTGTCAGGCCGATGATCCCCGCTTTGCTAGCGGCGTAATTAGCTTGGCCGATATTACCATGAAGCCCGACTACGCTGGCGAGGTTGATGAAGCAACCGTGCTGTTGTTTGTACATCTTTTTAAGCAGGGCCTGAGTTAGCAAGAAAGGACTCCGAAGGTTGACGTTGATTACGGAATCAAAGTCGGCTTGATTCATGCTGACCAGCAACTTATCATTATTAATTCCGGCATTGTTAACTACGACATCGATTTGGCCGTATTGGTCCCAGGCGTCCTTGGCAAACTGCTTGAGGGCTGTCGGGTTTGCCAGGTCAGCCGTAAGAAAGGCGTACCTGGCATTGACTGCTGTCAGCCGGTCCTTGATGTCTTCGCCAAGGGGGTGTCGACCATGCAGAATGACCCGACTACCTGCTTTTGCAAAGGCTAGGGCTGTGGCTGCTCCGATGCCGCGTGTGCTCCCGGTAACGAGCACGACTTTATCTTTTAAATCCATTCCTGATGCTCCTTAACGTAATTTTCGTAATCCGTCATGGTAGCAATATTTGCCCGCTGAAGATTGCGATCAACCTGCCGAGCAAAGTGCGAAAGGGCCTTCCCCGGACCAATTTCGAGCGTCTGATCGATCTTTTCGTGGTCGATCAAGTATTGCAGATCCTCTCCAAAGTGGGTCGGGACGGCTAACTGTCGTTCCAAAATTTCGGAAAGGTTATCAGCGGTGAATGGGTAAACCGTCGTATTACTGATGACAGGAACCTGTGGTGTGGCAAAAGTGACCGTTGCTAGACGATCATGCATCTTTTGCCGTGCATTATTAAATAGTGGGGTATGAAAAGCCCCACTAACTCGCAGAATAACGATTTTCTTTGCTGCCTTGGCCGTCTTGAGCTGCGAAACAGCCGTTTTTAGTTCAGCAACAGGCCCCCCGATTACTAGTTGGTGGGGGGAGTTGTAATTGGCAACCTGTACTGCTGATGTGGCCAACACCTGGTTAACCACCTTTTCCTGGGGGTCAACCAGAGCGGCTAACCCACTAGCTTGGGCATCAGCGTCGGTCTGCATGTAACGGCCACGGTCAGCCAGCAGCTTAAAACCGTCTGCGGCCGAGACTGCCTTATCAGCTAACAGGGCGGCATATTCACCGAGCGAAAGGCCAACCATTCCAGCAACTGGCAGCTTCGGCAGGTCCCGGCGCAGCATTCGGTAAAGACCGTAGCTGACGGTTACCAGGGCTGGCTGTACGTTTGCTGTCTGGTCGAGTTCGCCATGTTCACTACGAAGGATCGTGGTGATGTCTAAACCAGTGGCGGCACTTGCTTCAGCGACCGTCTGGGCAAAGAGGGGATCGACCAGCAGATCAAGCCCCATCCCCGGTTTATGGGCACCCTGGCCGCTAAAAAGAATCCCGATTTTCATTAGTTATCCTTTGCGGCCAGTTGCTTGGCAACCAGGTCCACTACGTCGCTGATTGTTTCCGCCTTGGCGTTGTCGTCATCTAGTTCGATATCAAACTTGTCTTCCAGTTCGTTCATGATTTCGAAAACGTCCAGACTGTCCGCGTTCAGGTCGTTTTGAATGCTGGTGTCCATGCTAATTTTGTCTGCGTCAGTGTCCAATTCATCAGCAGCAATTGATTGAACAGTTTCAAAAATTTCTTCTTTAGTCACAATAAAAACCTCTCTTATATTTATTAATGTAATTTAGTATTTAATAATCATTGTTCCAACGGTCAGGCCACCACCAAAGCCACTAAGGACTACCAAGTCACCGCGACGAATTAGTCCTTGTCGGACACACTCGTCTAGAAGAATTGGTTCGCTAGCGGCTGAGGTGTTGCCGTATTGATCAATGTTGGTGGGAAACTTAGTCATCGGTTGAACCAGACGCCGGGCAACCTGTTGGATGATGCGTATATTGGCCTGATGAAGGATGAAACGATCCACTTGATCAGCGGTCAATCCAGCATTCTGTAAGGCCGTCTGAATTGATATTGGGACCGCATGGGTTGCAAACCGATATACGGCTCGTCCATTCATCTGAAAGGGACTCACGTCGGTAATGGTAGGGGGAAACTGGTGGTTAACCCGGGTCTGCCCAGCAACAAGCTGGTTACCGCGGTCCCCAAACGTAGCGAGGTGTTGACCCAACAGGTGGGGTTCTGGATCAGTCTCGATTAAGACACCTCCTGCCCCATCACCAAAAAGCACTGCGGTGGTCCGGTCCTGCCAGTTGGTGATCTTTGAGAGCACCTCACTGCCGATCACCATGACACGATGATATTCCGAACCGATGAAGCGACTGGCAATATCGAGAGCGTAGACGAAACCAGAACAGGCAGCTGAAACATCGAACGCTCGGGCAGCAGTTGCGCCTAAGAATCCTTGAACAATTGCCGCGGTCGATGGGGTATAGGAATCTGGTGACATGGTCGCAATAATGATCAGGTCAAGACTGGTTGGCGCCCAGTGAGCCTTGGCTAATAGCCGTTGGCCAACCTGAGTGGCGAGGTCCGCTGTATTTTCCCCTTGACTGATATGGCGTCGTCTAATTCCGGTCCGTGTTCGAATCCACTCGTCGGAAGTATCCATTATGGTACTTAACCGGTCGTTGGATACTGTCATTTGCGGTACATAGCTTGCCGTTGTAACGATTTGCCAATTATTCATGTGTTTCTTCCTTAAATTTTAAGAATTTTCTTCCAAGAAATCTTCCAGGTTGCGGAGAGCCTTGCGGATTGTCCGCTGCTCATCATCATTCATTCCCTTCAGGAAACGCTTGACCATCATGTTATGAAAGGCACGGTGAGCCCGGTAAAGGACCCGGCCCTTGTGAGTGAGACTCAAACGAATTATCCGCCGGTCTTCCTGGTCGCGGAAACGTTCAGCGTAACCCTTAGCAATCAACCGGTTAGCAGTTGCAGTCATCGTGCCAGGGGACAGGTGCAGTTTTTTTGCGACCTGACTGGCAGTCTGGTGGTCATACATGGAGATTGCGTCAATTGCGTGCATCTCCTTGATGGTCAGATCGCTGAAGGTACTCTCCCGAAGCTTTTTCTCTTCGATCCATAAAATACCGTTATAAATCTTGATTAGGGCATGGTTAATTCTTTGATATTCATCCGCCATAATGTATTTCTCCTTTAGCTTTTTTGCTGTATCAAATATTTTCGCTTTCAAAATACATTATAGCCGAAATCATTCATCATAGCTTAGCGTCACGGTTAGCAACGATAAAAACTAATTCTGCGCTGCAAACGCGGTTGCCCGCTACCGTTGCTACCGCATCGACAATTCCCATCTGTCGGCGTTTCTTAACCATCTTGATGTGTAGCTTAAGAACGTCTCCAGGGCGGACCATTTGTCGGAACCTTCCATTGTGGATGGCGCCTAGGTAAGCCGTCTTTTTGAAGAATTCTGGCGATTTAAGAATTAAGATTGATGCTGCTTGGGCCAGTGTTTCAATAATCAGTACACCAGGCATCACTGGATTGCCGGGGAAGTGGCCCCGAAAGAAGGACTCGTTGATGGTCACGTTCTTTGTCGCTACAATCTCTTCGCCAGGAGTCAGTTCATCGACATAATCAATGTAACAAATCGGGTAACGATTCGGGATTAGGTCCATGATTTCTTGGGTGTCCATTATTGCCAATTACGTCACCTGCCTTGCAAAAGTATTTCGAATATCAAAATATTCTATAGTCAAATTATAATGAATTCATTTTGATTGTCAAACTATTTTTTGAAGATCGTGTTATTGTAATAGCGCGGTTAAATATTATAAGTGAGTTATAAATACTGATTTGATGGCATTCTTGAAGAAATTTCTAATTGGGCAAAATCTCTTAATTTTATTTTGATTAACAAAATAAATCTTGCAAAATTACTTCTGCAAAGCTGGTCTACTGTAAGAATTGAACCTTGCACTTGGTGACGCTGGTATGATACATTCAAAAAAATATTTTTGTGCTAATTGGGAGGAAAAGACGTGGCAAACAAGGAAAAACGTCAACAAAGTTCACGTGCGCAGCAATCACTTTTTAAACGACGGCGGTGGCTGATTTTGGGGAGCGTGATCATCGTAGCGATGGTCGGCATTAGTGTAGTTCACATGATGAATAAGGACAAACACCAAGCTCCTAAGTACCGTACAATGATATTTACTATCTCAATCAACCGTTCTTACATTCTCCTTACTTCGAATTAAGTCATCAATTAGTAAAACCGCTATTCCTAAAAAACTATGGTAAGAAGCACAGTTTTTTGCATTCCGATTAATAAATGATACCACTCTAACATGATTCCCATCATTTTCTCAAAATAGTTTTGCTGCTTATAAAAAACGGTTTTTAATTTTGGTGTGTACCCCCAAAGTTGGAAATCAACTTTGGGGGTACACGTCACTGACATATAAGTCTCATCTTTTTATATTAAACTTTTTGCGATATCTGATAAAGGTTGTCCGTTTAATCCCAGTATTCCTAGCAACGTCCACGTCACTCATGCCTGCTTGATAAAGTTTAAAAGCATGTTGCAACCGGGGATCGTCTTGGGTGTATTGGGGTTTGCGTCCATGATATTTACCCTGCTGCTTAGCTAAGGCAATCCCTTGCTGCTGGCGCTCAATAATTCGCTTACGTTCACTTTCGGCCTGATACTTATAGAGTTCAATAATCAAGTTGGTCATCAGTTGACGTAAATTTGGGTCAGCAATCCCTGTCATGGACGGTAAATTTAACACATCTAAGGTGGCGCCCTTATTTTGAATGGTGTTCATAATCTTAGTTAAATCCTGGTTGTTTCTGCCTAAGCGATCTAATTCAGTGACTAGGACAATATCACCCTCACGAATATAGGCCAGCATTTTTTGCAGTTCTGGCCGGTTAGTGTTAGCCCCACTTAATTTATCCGTAAATAATTTATCGACGTCTTTTAAAGCTGCTAACTGTCGATCTAAATGTTGATCCTTGGAACTCACACGCGCATAACCGATTTTAGCCATTTCCGATTCTCCTTTTGGACAGTTCTAATGAACATTTGTAATTCCTAGTATAGCACAGAAATAAAAACGGCCACTAGGGTATACCCTAGTGGCCGTTTAATATACTTTTCTAAAGGGGGGATTAGTATTGTTGCAGTAGCGTCATTAATAATGGCAGCTTTTTTTGGGTAAAGTGACCATCATTTCTTAAAATAAGTGTTCCACCCAAATGGTCAAATAAACTTCTTCCTTGCTTTTCATTACAATTGAAAGGATCGTTAAATGAATTGAATATATAAAACTCATTTGAGTTCTTCTTGATTGTCTTCCAATCATAGGATTTTTTTAAGGTTGTGTGACGCATGCCATTAGGTTGACAATAGCCAGCAATCAAATAGACAGCTTTAACTGGTTTTGTTAGTTGTTCAAGTAAAGCTAAGATAATATTTGTTCCGGCAGAATGGCCGATTAAAATTGTGTTTTGATTAATGCCTAAGTTCATTTCTCTAATTTTAACGAGTGTATCTGTTAGCGATTCTTGATCAAGCTTTGGTAAATCTGCCACAATTGTTGATATTCCTAAAGAGTTTAAACTATGAGCAATGTTTTTATACCAAAACTTGTCTGCTGTAGCATGCGGCGCTGACCCATGAAAAATGATTGCATTCATTAAAAAATCCCCTCCATCATTGATAATTACGCTAATAGTTGTTGAGCGCTTGGTCATGCAGTAAATTACCTGTATAATAGATTAAGCAAGAAGTTTTAAGGGCGATGGCTGTCTTTTCCCTTGTGAGGTGAGGCCCATGGGAACATGGAATAATCTTCAGGAAGGTTTCACAGTCGATGAGCGTCTTCCAGACACTCTCGTTGATGTTGCTGTTTGGCACGTTTTTAATCGCGCTCCTCAGCTATATCGACAAGCACCACAAATAAAAAAGCCGCCCTGCGTAACTTTGGTCGGTTACAGGGCGACAATGTAGTTTTGTAATCTAGGCCACCGCCTTTGAAGCGGCTTGCACGGGAAGTCCTGTTTTCGGCGGGACTTCCTTTTTCTGTTTATATTATAGCATGACCTTTAAAATCTGGCTAACGCTTTAAACTTTGAGTAATGAGAAATATTAAATTCAACGACTATCTAAGCAAACAGTTAAATGATCATAAATTTAAGTTGGAATTTGATAAAGAAATGAAAACCTTAACAAATGAATCCGTAATTGAATCTTCCTTATCATCAGAATATGCAGACTTCTAAATGGTAAAAAGTCCAATATTGATATTATTAAGTAAGTAAAATATGCGTTAGTAACGCTATTGCATGTTATAATGATATACAAATAGCAAAGGAAGGGTGATTATTATGCCAGCAACAAAAAACAAGTCTAAAACTCCAACTACAATTCGTCTTGATGATGATCTAAAAGCTGAAATGCTAAAGGATCTGGAACCAATGGGCATAAGTCTAAACAGCTATTTTAATATGGCGGGTCGACAATTAGTAATTCAGAAAAAGATTCCATTCGAGATTCTAACTGAGAAATCAGAACCTAATCTTACAACTAGAAAGGCTCTTATTACCGCTGAAGCAAAAGCTTTAGGTATTATTCCTGATGACACGCCCGGTTTCACTAATGTTAACGATTTAAAAGAATATTTGGACGCTGAATAATGTATGAGTTAAAGCCTGAACCACAATTTAAGAAAGACTATCAAAATCTTAAACGTAGTCATCCAGAACTCGTATCTGATCTTTTAGAAACATTAAAACAATTACAGAAAAATGGAACTATTGATTCGGAATACTACCCACATCTATTGAATAATCGTGGAGGTAATTATACTGGAAACTATGAGTATCATTTATCAGATGGGAAAGTAGATGTTCTTATTATTTATATGCCACATAAAACTAACCCAGTAATTAGACTAATTCGAGTTGGAAGTCATAACGAGTTATTTCATAGTGATCTAAAGTAGCAGAAGAACTAAAAGAATTTAAACAAAAGCTTGAATTAAAGTATGGACGACTTGCTAAAAAACGTTTAGCAAAGTTATCCAAAGTTGCTAAGCTAGATAAGCAATTAATTGATATGACTGATAAAGAATTTGATCAACAATTAAACAATTGGTTTAATCAAGATAATTCCAAAAACAATCATAGTGAACAACAATCACAAGAACATAATAATCAACAACCATTTTAAATTTGGATTTCATTACGTAAGTTTTGAACTCCTTTTTGATCTTAACTTTTTTGAAAAGTTAAGCAACTGTTTGAGTCCTTTTCGTTGATGAAAAAGGACTTTATTTATCCAAACTTGTAACCAAATTTGGTCGGTGTTCGGTTACATTTGACGAATTCAAAATACAAATTTGGAAATAGGTATTTTGGATCTGAAGGGTATTATGTTAGTACAGTAGGATTGAATGAACAAATAATTCGAAAATATATAAGAGATCAATAAAAATGATTTATCGATAGATAACTTGATATTTAAAGAATATTCAGACCCTTTTAAGGGTAATAAGTTAAAGTGATACCAATACTACTTAAAGTAGTGGCAAAGAAATTATAGCAAACTGGCTTGAACAAAGAGAAAGCCAGCACCTTGATACGCTGGCTGTTATTAACGGCTTATAGCCGTAGAGTAAGGATAGAGAAAATAAAAGAAGAACCAATAATGTAAAAAATTCTACATTATTGGTCCTAAATATTATACAACCAAAAGATATTCTATTTTCCTAGTTACCAAAATTTGAATTTTAGGTGTATTAATTTGATGGAGTTAACCTTCTCAGAATCTCTTTTTGAAAAAGGAAGCTAGCTGAGTGAATCCCAAGAACGAAACCATGGCTAACAAAATCGTCCCCAGCACCCTTTGCTTGGTATCTTTCTCGTCCCCAGTTTGAGGAAGGCGTTTTTCATTAGTTGGTTGAGTTTCGGTAGAAACCTGCCGTACCGCCTTTACAGGGCTAGGTTTTGTTAGTTCAGGTGTTTTATTTAGCTCCGTCGGTTTGGTCGGCTCAGTTGGCTTGCTTGGTTCCGCAGGCTTATTTGGCTCTGCTGGTTTATCTGGTACCGTCTCTTTAGCAACCTTTACTACCTTGGCTAAATGCCACTCAGCACTTGGAACCTCAGGAGCCTGCGGTTTTTTACCCGGCTTCTCATGGTCGAATTCTGGTTTCGGAGCGGTTGGCGATTTAACAGTTTCCAATTTTGAAATCGTGAGCTGGTTGTATTCAACATTAGCAGTTGGCTTAACGGGTTGTGCCGGTGAGTTACCAGGATCTTGCGGAACGGCAATCGATGAATTGATGTTAAACCAGTAAGAGGTGTTAAAGTCTGGCGTATTACCGCTGACATCAAATTCAATATAGTCCCCGGTTAGCTTCATCGCCCCGGCCCCGTAGTACTTGTTTACCGGCCACTTACCGTTGCTGGCGCTTGGCACATCATCCCATCCAACGGTTTTCGACGCCGCAACCCAATTCTGGGCCCCGCCATGGGCTAAGATATATTTATTATTGGTAATGTCTGAATCAGAAGTGTAGAAGGTCTCGCCCGTCTGCTTGTTTACGTACCCATACATATCATCAGCATCAAACTTTGCACCTTCGGAAACCCTTTGGTTACTATTAACCGAGTAAACCCAGCCATTCTCATTAAGGGTTACTGACGAACCAGGAATGCCCACAAATTCATTATTACCAATGTTAACCCTTTCCAGATGGTTCATCTGAATGGTTTCTTGCTGCCCACTATCGCTAATGTATGGAATGGTCGTGTAGTGGTTCAAGGATGCTAAGCTCAAAACGGCCTTCCCGTCTGAGGTATCAAACTTATTACCGTCGCTACCATAGAAGGCGATTGTCATCTTAACTCGTAAATGATTATTAGGGTCGGTGGAGTTACTTCCCACCCAGATGGTTTCGGTTGGATCGTGCATAATCTGAGCCATGACTTCATCCGTGCCGTCGGATGAGCTCTCAAGTTCATACTTATAAACGACATGATCAATCGGCTTCCCATTGTACGTCGCCCCAGTAAGATTGTGGTAGGTAACGGTCACCGGCTGGCCTTTTTTAAGGACGATCCAAGTATTCTCGGTTTCTCCATGAGGATTGTTCTGCTGGTAAGCCGTTTTATTGCCACTGGCATCCTGCATGGCATCAAGAGATGCTTTATCGAAACGGCTAATGACGTCTTTACTGTTAAGCTGATCCGATACTTCCTTCGTCATGTAGGTATCGGCCCCTTCAATCGTCATCGTCGCATCCTTTTGCTGTTCAAAAACCAGGCCTTGCGCGGCCACTACTGCCCCGGCCCCTTGTGATTCCGCGGCTTGTTTTTGATATTCCTTAAAGGCCTTATCCTCTTCATCCCACTTCTTTTTCTGATTAGCGTAGACGGCCATTTGCGCTTCATAGTTACTAAGTGCCTGCTGGTATTCAGTGATTGCCTTGTTGATCGCCTCTGTCATCGTGGCGTACTTGCTCAAAGCATCAGCACTACTATCAGCTTCGGATAAATCGTTCTGGTTAACAGTCATGCCCAGCTGCTGGGCTTCCTTAATAGCCTTCTCCAGTTCGGTTGGTAATTTAACCGTCGCGCTAGTTACCGTTTCTTCATTCCCATTACTGCTCGTAGTGGTTTGGGAAACATCAGTTAAATTACTATCATTCTTAAAGTCAGCAAGGTTTTGAGTATTTCTTTCTTTGTAGCGCTGGTATTCCGCTGACTCCTGATTGTACTTTGCTAACGCCTGTTCATATTCTTGCTTAGCAATCTGGTAGCTATTAACCGTGTCGTTATATTTCTTCAGTGAATCCTGGAAGGCTTGAACAGCTTGCTTATAATCACTGGTTGTCTTGTTAAGATTGTTAATTTGGTTAGCGTAGTCATCACCAGCCGCTTGAACATCGTCATACGTTTGGTCGGCGGTCTGGGTCGTCTTTACGCCGGCAGCATTGGCCTTATTAACTTCTGAATCAAGGGACGCCGCTTGATCATTGGTAGATAAATTGGTTTTAGGGTCTAACGTCCCGGTCGTGGTCGTAGTGGTCGTGGTCCCCTGGCTATCCTTCGTGGTGGTTGTTGTAGTTTTCTTGTTAATTAAGTTACCATCACTTGCCTGATTGCCAGCGACCCTGACATCATCCGTAGAAGCCGAAGACGACGTACTAGTCCTGCTGACTTGAACGCTGGCAGCAGGGCTAGTATTATTTTCCGAATAGGTTGCGGCATGGACTTGAGGCGAACTCAATATAAAAGAAAATAGGGCAACTGATGCCACTCCAACGCTAAGCTTTCTAAGCGAGTAGCGCGTAACCTGTTCCCGACACTTTTCCTCTTTTAAGCGATAATTCTTCTTCCCCATAATAATCTCAATCCTTCCTAGAAAACACTAACTAAACTGGGTACACCCAAATTTAACAGTATTATTTAACCGTAATCAACCTTATATTTCGAGTGTAGCGTATTTGAAGGAAATCATGTTATAATTTTAGTGTTTAAACTAAGTGTACCCTAATTAGGCAAAAAAGCAGTATAATCAACTTATGAAGAAAAACTTAGATTCTACTTAGGATAACAAGTAGTTTTTTTGTTTTTATTAAATTGTCTAATTAGAGTGTCTAAATAGTGCTTAGTAGGGAGGAAGATGGATCCTCTGAAAGGAGAGTTATTAATGAAAGTTGGATATGCACGAGTTAGCTCAACTGATCAAAATTTGGACCGCCAAATTAAAGCCTTAAAAGCAGCCAAATGTGAAAAAATTTTTGGAGAAAAACAATCTGGAAAATCAACCCAAAACCGATCAGAATTACAGGCGGCGATTGCTTATGTGCGGCAAGGAGATACATTAGTAGTAGCCTCATTGGATCGGCTTAGTCGAAACTATGACGATATCAGTAATATAATAAAACAGATCAGAGATAAACAGGTTAGAATGGAAGTCTTAGATGCGCCATTTCTGTCTATGCAAACTGGCGATCCAGATATGGATAAATTTATATTTGACCTATTAACTAAGCTGCTAGCTTATATGGCTCAAACGGAGAGAAAGAAAATTCGTGAGCGTCAACAACAAGGAATTGAGATTGCCAAAGCCAATGGAAAATATCGGGGGACTCGGCCTGCTTACGCCGCAGACGCACCCAACCCACAAAAACGAGTTATCTACCGTCGTATCGTTGATCAATTAAAAAATAAAGCAACCGGCGCCAAAATTAGCTATCGTGCGATTGCAGCTGAAACAGGTGTATCAGTGCAAACAGTAATTAACATTAAAAATAGGTTGGTTTAACAATACTACTGCAATGGAAAATAAAAAGTATCCAGTAGGTCGGTCTAAGAGTAGGTGAAAATCGGTACGATTACAGCAGTATTATTAGCCTTGCTTGCTGACCTTGCTAGTGTTGTAGCTTTCCTTTGCTGTCAAGAGCAGTTTTATTGCTCTTGGTTGATTTTTAATTTCCCTGTATAATGGATTGAGCAAGAAGTTTTAAGGGCGGTGGCTGTCTTTTCCCTTGCGAGGTGAGGCCCATGGGAACATGGAATAATCTTCAGGAAGGTTTCACAGTCGATGAGCGTCTTCCAGACACTCTCGTTGATGTTGCTGTTTGGCACGTTTTTAATCGCGCTCCTCAGCTATATCGACAAGCACCACAAATAAAAAAGCCGCCCTGCGTAACTTTGGTCGGTTACAGGGCGACAATGTAGTTTTGTAATCTAGGCCACCGCCTTTGAAGCGGCTTGCACGGGAAGTCCTGTTTTCGGCGGGACTTCCTTTTTCTGTTTATATTATAGCATGACCTTTAAAATCTGGCTAACGCTTTAAACTTTGATCCAGTTCGGATTTGGGTTGTTTGATTGACGGATTTTCTTCAGTAAATGCTTGCAGCTGTTTTTGCGTTCGATTACTGATTTCTTCGTGTATCTCATGTAACTGGTTTTTAAATTGTGCTTTTTGTTGTGAATTAGTCGTTTGCTGAACTTGTTGCTGCAAGCCTTGATAGGACTTATTAAGATCATGGGCTGATAGCTTTTTTAGATCATGCTCAGGCTCTTTTTGGGCTTCTTGCAATCTGCCATATCTAATATCCAGCTGAACAATCTTCCTTGTCTTCAGTCCAGGCAGCGCCCGATTAATCAGTTCCAGACAAATAGCCACGTTCTGCATTACCATTCCGAACATCGCGTCGCTCGTGATCGTCATCCTTTGCCACTTATCCATAATCAGTGCAATTTGCTTTTGACGAGTTAATTGGGAATCAACCATTTCGAATTTCCTCCAGTCATTCTTTTATAAGGGTCCTACTGGTTTAATACGTAAGAAAGGATCAACTGCACTTTTATGTTTTAATAAGTCAAATATTTCCCAGGAAATCAATCAGCAACGAATGGTTGCAAGCTCCGCAAAAACAATTCTCTCGGCATTTGGTTGACCCGCTCTCAACAATCGAGTAAAAAAGAACTATACCATTTCACAAGCGAGGTTCACTATTATGAAAAATATTTTTGCCCACCAGATTGGCAAACTCCGGACCGAACGGCATCTCTCACAGACCGATGTTGCCAAGCGGCTATACGTTTCCCGTCAGGCCGTCTCCAAGTGGGAAAACGGTGACGCAGAGCCCAGTCTGGATAACCTGATTGCGCTGGCAAAGCTCTTTAATGTCAGTCTCGACAATCTGATTACTGGTCAATATGACCCAACGACAACCCTCTTAAAGATCAGCCACCTAAAGAAAGCCTTCACCCGGCCTATCCTCCGTGACATTAACTTCTCAATCTACGACCACGACCGCGTTGCCCTTCTCGGTAGCAACGGGGCCGGTAAATCAACACTGATCAAAATTATGATTGGCTTACTCCGTCCCGATACGGGGACCATCAAGAGCAACATTAATCCTCACCGTGACCTTGGCATCATGCCCCAGGAGAACGTCCTGATTCCAGAGCTAACGGTTTACGAGCAGGTCAAACTCACTGCGTTGATCAACCACGTTTACCAGCAGGAAAGAATTGGCAGGTTACTGGGTCAGTTCAACCTTGCTGACCATGCCAAACAGGTCATCAGTAAACTCTCCGGCGGTCAGAAACGCCGTCTGAGCCTGTTACTGTGCACTCTGCGACCAGTTAAGCTCTTAATTTTGGACGAACCGACCGTCGGTATGGACCTGACGTCAATTGATTTCTTCTGGGACCTTCTGGATCGTCGTGGTGGCAGTACCATCGTGGTTACCCACGACTTCAACCAGATCGATAAGTACTTTACCCGGGTCCTGTTGTTAAAAGATGGGGTGATTGCACAAGACGTTCCCGTTAAAATGATTCACAGTCATAACCAGACCATCGCGCAATGGTACCGAACCGTCAACAAGGAGGCCTAACATGATTACCCTGATCCAATTAAAGCAGGTCGCGCGTAACCGTCGTTTCCTGTTCTTCACCATTCTTTTTCCCGCCCTGTGGTATTTAATGATGGCAAAACTATTAAACTTTCCTAGGGCTTCTGCTAACTATCAATTGGTACTACTGGTGCTGGCAATTTTAATCGGAATCCTGGGTAATTCCATTGTCACTTTCAGCAAACGCATCAGTTCTAACCGCCGCTTTTACTTCCTCCAGGCGCGGACCAGTCAGTATTCGATTTGGAATTACATGGGCACCCAACTAAGTGTTCAGCTGATCCTGAATCTCACAATCACGGTTATTCTGATAATCTTAGCCTGCCTCCTGCAGACGATTCATTTCAACCGCGTTGCCTGGTTATCCTTTGTCCTCGCCAACGTGTTTGGTGTTTACCTGAGCGTGATCGGTTTTACCTTCGGGACTAGCTTCGAGCGCACCGCCATCGATGCTGGATCGACCCCACTCATGTTCCTGCTGGCAACGTTCATCGTGCCCTGGAAGGTTTTTCTGCCTGCCAATACGATGGTCGACTTTATGACCGCTATCCAGAAAATCTTCCCTAGCTACTATGCCTACCAAATGGTCCAGCAGGATGGGCAATTGTGGAAAAATATCGGAATGTTTGCGACCAGTTTCGTAATTACCCTACTGCCGTTTTTCATTGCCATTGCAGCCAAACTGCGCCACCATTAACGAATAAAGCTGCTTGCCCGTTAACTTGGATCAAGTCTCGGCTAGCAGCCTTTCACATCATTTTGTGTTGATCACACCAAATCAGTGATCATCTTTTGAGACCTATTATGACACCTAGATCCAGTGGTTGATCGAAAGTAGTGTATAATTGCCATGAAAGTGAAAACACAGTTCGGTTGGTAGTCCGAACGTTAGCGTATACTGATCAGTATCCTTCCCCTCCGGGATGTCCAACTTTCATCAACAAATCGAAGGAGGGGACATGATGGTTATTCAATCTTGTCTGACAATTGTTTTTGACGGTCGTTTTTTTCGCGCGGTGGCTGAACGACGTGATGGAAAGTATTATGCGGTGGCTTCCGTGGTTCTCGGGAGTTCGGCACCCTCAATGCCGACCATCTTAAACTTAGTTAATCGACACTGGCAGCTGTTTTCCTTTCAGCAGGCAACAAGCCAGCAGCCGAGGTTGGTTAAGCACGTCAACCCGAAACGTGCCCAACGGTTGGCCCAGAAAGCAATGAAGACTGTCGGCATCAGTACCAAGGCGCAGGCGACTCTGCAAAGGCAGCTCGAACAACGAAAGCAGCAACGACACAAGAGGAAAGCTGCGCACCGTAAGGTCTGTCAAGAGACACGTTACTTGCAGCGCGTTAAGAAGCATCGCGAAAAGCATCGTGGCCATTAGGTTGAAGACGATTGTACACATTTGAATAGTTTTTCGGCAAGCAGATTCCTCCATGGGGTTTGCTTGCTGAATTTTTTCTAGTGCCGCTATAATAGCATAAAAAGCGAAAGGAACGGATGGCATTGAAAAATAGCACTGTCAAAGTAACGCAACTAAAATACGGCAATACCAAATGTTATTTACTAGGGGGAACTTCTAAATCACTGCTAATCGATACCGACTGGGCCGGAAAGCTACCGGCATTTTACCATGCTTTAGGGCAGAAAAAGTTAACGGCCCAAGGAATTGATTACCTGATCATAACCCACTACCATCCTGACCGCATGGGCATTGCGGCCGATTTGATGCGGATTGGCATAAGGCTAATCGTGATGGATTGCCAACAAAAATACATCCATCAAAGTGACCATATCTTCTATAAGGAAAATAATCCAGCGTTTCAGCCAATCAATGATCATAAAATTAGGGTAGTCAAAATTAGTCAAAGTCGTCGCTTCCTGGCTTCCTGTGGTATTCCAGGTGTAATTATCAATACTCCCGGACATACGAATGACTCGGTTTCCTTAGTGCTGGATAGCGGGGAAGCATTCGTTGGCGACCTTTACCCGCAGGACCAAGCACCGTTATATAATAACCCGGTCATAACAGCCAGCTGGCAAAAGCTCAAAGATAATGGTGCTTCACTGGTTCATTTCGCACATTATGCCAACGAAATAGTAAAATAACAGCTTTATTCATCTTTGCGATCTTCATTAATTTTAAACGAAGCAAGCATCTCTTTTATAAGGTGGTATGGACAAATATGTATAATGCTAAGAATAAAAGCATAATAGTCAATGGCTATCACATGGATTACATTACCTTTAGTTGGGGTAATAAGTGGTTGACCGGCGTGATCATTTAACTCCCGGCTATTCAATTGACCAAATGGCTGACGAACTGTACCTTGCCTTACACCAGTTAAAAATTTCTCATAAAAATGTCAAGAAGAAATTAAAAATTTTTAGTGGGGCTACCGAATTAGGTAAATTATAAGTGATTGATTGTTAAATCTATGACCGAGAATGTCCAATTTTTGTTTGATAATGGCAGATCACAAGTGCATACCCCCATCTTCATGCCGGTTCCGAGTTTGGTGTTGCCGCTGCTTTTTTGTCATTTCCCACTCGGTTTCTTTTAAGCCGTGTGCCTGTTTTTGTCGTTGGTAATCTTCATCATGGGCATATAGGGCGGTCATGATTGCGTTACTAAAGGCTGTCTTTAAGTAGTAGCTTGGACTAACTGGCTTGTAATTTAGCGGTTGATAATGTCCCATATTTACTTTTCTATACTGGTCGTCCTTGGCCTGTTGCTCTTTTAACTGCTTTTGGATTTTCTCGATCTGACTGTTCTTAATCGTTGGATCGACTTTGCATTCACCCAAAAAGAGTTGTTTAGTGCCATCATGCTTTAAAACCCGTTGTAGGTGATGATTTTCTAACTGGTCTAAGCTGAGCTGTCCCGATAAATAAGCTAGTCCTTGTTGATGTTCTTGGGGACTGAACACCTGTGGTGGATTTGCTTGCCACTGTGTGATTGTTTCAACCTTACATGGTTTTAAAGCTGGATTATAGTACATCACTGCTGTATAGGCTTGTTCCTGTTTAATCATTGGTAATTCATTAAAATCGCCGTTAGGAAAAGCTCTTCTTAAAACTTCCTGGTATTGGGTTTGAATAACTTGCTTCACAGCCATGATTGTTCGCAAATCTTTGACTGCGCGAGTAATCTTTTGCTGTTCGGTTGGTGAATACTTTTCTAGTAGACCTTGATCAACGTGTTCTAGACTTTCTAAGCTATCATCATGAATCATCAGCGTATATTTAAGCTCGATTTTGACTTCCTTCTCTTGTTGCATTAATAACTTCCAGCCAACGTATGGCCGTTTGGTAAAGGTCAATAATTGTTGGGTCAACAAATCATCACGAATGTTCATTAAACGTTCGTTTAATTCACTACCCTTGAAAACTGTTTGTTCGCTATCGGTTTCCTTAATTAATTCTCGTCTTTCAGCTTGCGTGGTCTGTTCAAAATTAAGCTCTGGATAAAGTTTTTTCGTCGTGCGATCAACCACTTTATTTAAGAGTTCATCTGCTTTTTTGAGTGAGCTTTCTTGTTGGTTAATTGTCAATAATTGTTTAGTCACATCTTCACCAACCGCATGTTTAATTAAGGTGCTGTTTTTCCAATTAAATAGCATGCGCCGCTTATCATCTAAGTTCTCCAAACTGATATAAGTTTTCAGTTCATGGCTTAGCTCTTTAACTACCCGTTTTTCATTAAACGAGAAGTGTTTACTTAGGCTATCCAAGTGACCTCGATTAATTACTTTTTCCTGCATATTTTTATAACTGGCTTTGGCCTTGCGATAGCCCTTAACTTGTTGGTTAAATTCTTTTCTTTCATGCCGCCTACTATTGATTCCCTCATGTTGAGTTGGAACTTCATCTATTCCTTGATTTTCAAAGGATTTTTCGCTGATCCGATCGGGAATATTTTTTTGCTCTAAAACTTGATTGACACTAACCGCCCAATTGTGCCGCCATTCAGTTATTTTTTCTTTTTTATCCCAATCAACTAGCCACACCTTTCTTGATCTTGGAAAACGACTATTTCCTGTATAAGTCTTGTTCCCATTTTCATCTAATATATTTTCCCTTTTACTTTTCAATCCCCATGTTCCGTCTGGATTAAATGGACGATTAGTTAGCATCACATGAGCGTGCGGATTATCTGGGTGATCTCTATGAATTGCTACGTCGGCAACCATACCCTCATCAACAAAATTTTCTTGTACATATTTTGTCAATAATTCTTTCTGTTCGTCTTCACTTAATTCAACTGGTAAAGCCACGTTAAACTCTTTTGCATAGCGTGAATTTGCTCTACGATCCTTTCTTTCGACTTCATTCCACAACTGCTCTCGATCACTGGCCCATGCTGGTGCATTTTTTGGAGTCAAAATAAAGCTTTCTGGCATTACCGATCGGGCATAAAAATAGCTTCGCCCTTCTTTTTGATCGAATAGCTTTTTACCACTTCGATAAGCGGCACTGGCAATCGCACTTCGTCCTTTACCAGCACTAATATTACTAAAACTCATGTGAAAAATTGCCATGTCGGTCACCATCTTTCTTTGGGTCTATGGGGTTGCTTTTGTTGTCGCCAACGGCGACTTCTGATACAAGGGTTTAGCACAAGAACACAACCAACTTTAGTTGTTGTGTATAAGTGCGCATTGACCTCGTTTAACTCGGTCTGCTGATTCCCTTAACTCCACTTTTAGTGTATGCCCTCCGCTTCGCTATTTCAACTTTTATACTTTGACTTAACGTTTCCTATATGATATAGTTTCGGTGATTATTTCTAATATGATTGGAGGGATCGTTATGTCTCAAAGTAACTTAGAAAAACAAGAAGCTAAATTAAAAGCCCTTAATCAAAAAATTAAGGACGAAAAAAATAGGATTGAACAACGGCTAGGTAAACAAATCATCAGTCAAGCCAATTTAGAGTATGCTAATTTGTCTAACGATCAGATTAAGCTTTTAGCCCAGCAATTTTCTGAATTTTTAAAGGAAAAGTCCGTAGATCATTAGCCATACGAGATGGGGAAATTCCATGTCTAATCAATATGAAAAATTAGTTAAACAACAAGCGCGTTTAAAACAAAAAATTGAGCGGGAAGATTTTAAATTACGGCAATCTAAATACTATGAAAACCGACAAGCACGCAAAGCCCGTTCTCGCCGATTAATTCAAAAAGGGGCTTTGCTCGAAAAATACTTTCAAGCTGATAACCTCTCGGTCGAACAAACCGAAGAACTTTTAAAAATATTTGCTAATTACGTTAATGCGCATAAACCGAACAAATTCAAAAACGATCAGCCTAGTAACTAGGCCGATCGTTTTTGGGCTTGATTTCTGGGTTCTGATCCGCAAAATCTTTTAATTGTTTTTGAATTCTTTTACTAGTTTTGTCTTTAACTGATTTAAGCGCTAAGTTTGCTCTAATTTGTAATCCTTGAATACCATTATCATATGTCCACTGTTTAATTTTAGTCATGTCATTAGTCCGATAATAATTGGCAATTAGTTCGTTCCATTGATCCCACTTATCTAATGGGACATTGATTAAACCAGCTCCACCGTCAATCATAATTTTATTGGCACTTAAAGTTGCCGTCCTCTTGTTTCCGTCCCAAAAAATTTGTTGACGCATATTATGATACATGACAGTTAATGCTTTATCAGTGGTCGTCATTTGTGGATCAGTCAAGATTTTTTGTAAAAAGGATTGTTCTTGTTTTTCGTTAATTAAAGGCGGTTCAAAAAAGTCTTCACTACCTAAATTAACTCCTCCTTTCCCTTGCCGTAATTCTCCTGGTACTAAGGCGTCTTCTGCGGCCACAATCTTATTGATTTGTTTTTCCATGGTTAACGTTAAAGGGGTATTTTGAGCAGTGATATATTGCCACCCACGCTTTAAGTTAACAATTGTCAAAATATCCTCAACAGGAACGCCGGCCACACTCATGCCGTCCATAATGGTTTGTGTTTGCGGTAAAGTGGTATTTACGCCTTCAAAGCGGGCATTAGTGTGCACTAGTTTGGTAAAATTTGCTCGGGCAAACCGTTGGTTTTCCGCAGCTGTAAATTGATACTTGTCCATATATGTTCGTGTCTTAGCCATATTTTGTGCCTCCTTTTCATTCCAATCACTGATTCTTTGACTCGTCCATGTTAAATCACGAAATGCTTTTTGTTGATAATTTGCTCTTGGCGTTTATCTAAAACATAAGTGTGTAACGCGTCAAACAGCTTGCGTTTATCAGGATCTGGATTATGGGCTGCTTGCTCCCAAAGGGCTTGAATATCGACTGCCCATGGGTCAGCCAACAATTGATCAATTGTTTCGACTTCTTTGCTGGATTTGGTCATTTAAAAAGCTCCTTTCACATTCCCTTAGTTCAGTCATTGCCAATTTAGCCACTCAAGGTGCCTATTTTTGCTTCTAAGCGATTTTAAAGCGATTTTAATATAATTATGCATGTAGCACTTAAAACGGCTTAAATGAGCTTATACGGCGTTTTAATCCCAAGTATGCTCGTTATCAATATTTTATTCTTTAGGGTGTTTGGCCGCATAGTCTCTAGCCGCTTGTTGGTTCCACCAAACACCAAATAGGTTTTGCATAGTGCCGTACAGGTAGTTCTCAACATTCTTAATATGTTTCTCATCGCTTCTTAGGGCATTAAAATAGCGTCTTAACGTTTTGGTCATCATTTTTTTTAAATCAGGGTCATCTAATAGAATCCATACGCCTAAATCCTTATGTTCTTTTTCAACAGCATATTTGGCGTTTAAGATAATACCAATAAAGCGCCGCATTTGTTGTGGGGTCCGGCACCAAAAGCTAAGTAGTTGCACGGCTTCTGGTTCTAAGAAGACCGGTAAGCCATTATCTTCGTCAGTTAAGAACTCATCAGCATGTTTTACTAAATCCCGATTTTGGGCTTCAATTTCAGCTGGTGAAAAATTGGCTGTGGAAAAGTCCAACTTTTGAGTATCTATATCGTATCTATTAGTATCTAAATTATTAGTATAGTCTAGATTGAGTTCATTTTTTGAACTTCCGCTTGTAGCAAGGGTTTGAGAGCTGTTGTCAACGAACTTATGCGGAAGTTCATTTTTTGAACTTCCGCTTGTAGCAAGGGTTTCAACGGTCTCTTGCGGAAGTTCATTTTTTGAACTTCCGCTCGTAGCAAGGGTTTCAGGCTTTTTTTGCCCATATTCGCCCCTTAAATAAACATCAGTAGCTTTTACATCGAGCTTGGACAGATATAAGCGATTTGGTTCATTTTTCTTAGTTTTCGGATTAAAGCCCATTTGTTTCTGAACGAGTAATCCGATTGATTCCAGCTCTGCCTTTATTTTAATGACTTTTCCCTTTGAACAATTGAACAAGTCCATTAACTCTTGATTGGTAAAAATAAAGTAGACGTGACCTTCCTCATCAACCCAGTTATTGCGCAAAGAATACTCTAATCGGTCTTTTAGTACCATATAGGCTAATTTAGCGTCATTGCTTAAATGCTTGTATTGCTCGCCATACATTAATACCTTAGGAAACTGGAAAAATAAGGCTCCATATACGTTATCGGCTTCATAGTAATTAAAATTTGTTGATTTTGTCATGATAAAAACTCCCTTTCTTGACTGACACACGCTGTCTCAAAAGAGAGTTGCTAAAACATTTGATTTGCTTTAAAATACAAATCTGATATGCTCTAACTGAATTACAAAGCGTTCATTTAGCCTTGAGGCTTTGTAATTTACCAGCATGTGTCTGTTTGTGAGTTGCCGACTGGGCAACTTTTTTTATTTCTAACAACAAAAAATGGACTAAATAGCTCCAGTTAGCTACTTAGTCCATTGACTTCAATTTGTTTTTAACTATCCTTAACTTGCCCTTGGGGACTGGTTTGCGGTATAATTAACCTACAAATTAAGAGCAATGTTCAGACGATTTAGACCTGCAAGTTAAAATCGTCTGAATCTAAGTAGCTGCCTGATAGCTACTTGCTAAACCAAAGGTCCTTGATTCCTCGTGAATTGGGGACCTTTTTGGTTTAGCTTAATCTCTTCATTCGGTTGTTAAATTAGTGTTAGTTTAGCATAGTGCTTTCTAACCGGCAACTTTATTTGGTCCGGTACACTTTACAAGCTTTTATTTAATTACGAGTTAATTAAATAAATTGTTTTATTAATTATTTATTTAATTATTAAATTGCGTCTATAATTGAAGCTAAGAATTCTGACCGATTTTTAAATCCGTTTTTTCGGGCAGCCGTGTCCATTTTTTTTAATTGACTTTCAGTAATTGAGAAGGTCACTGATCGCTTACGCTCTACTTCTTTTCGACTGATATTTTTTAAAAATGCTACTGCGTCATTCTTGTTATCTTTCAATGTAGTTTCGTAACTTTCTCTCATTTCTTCGTCTTTTTTATGGTTGAATGAATCTAAACTCATAAGCTAACTCTCCTTACTTGGTTTTACTTGCTAATTCTTGAAAAAGATGATCGGCTTTTTTTATGAACTTTTGATTTTGCTTTAAAACGGATTTATCATGATTGGCTAATTCAAATATCGAAGTGTGCCTTGCAGTAGCTTTATTAAAGAGCTCTCTTTCTGGAATTATAGTTACGACTGTTTCATCACCTTCTATATGTTTTAGCAAATCGCGAGACATACTTGTATTATGTCTAATCATATTAACGATAAAGAAAAGTTTTGCGTCTACGTAAGTTTCGCCAGTTCGATAATCAAAAAGTGATTTTCTGAATTTTTCGAGTCGTGTTTCCAGGTCAAACTTAGCATTGTAGCCATGCTCACTGGGTGTGATGGGACTAAGAAGGTAATTACTGATAGCAATAGCATTTTTAGTGATGGTACTAAAATCTGGGTGTGTATCAATTAAGATATAGTCATAGTCGGTTAAGTTTAATGAATCGGAGTTGTTTTTAAACCACATGAATAACATCATTTCTTTGTTACTGTTATTTTCTAGATAACTTCCCAAAACATCTAGGTCTATAAAACCGGCGATTAAATCTAGATTTGGTCCGACACTGTCAATTTTTACTTTTTGAGCATTATCGTCTTCTTTAAATGCTTCAGCGATAGTATTGTTTCGTCGTGTCTTTTCAAAAACGGTTGTTAAATTACACTGATGATCTAAATCGATTAATAGAACCTTCTTGCCATGTTTGGCTAACCAATCACCATAATTTAAAGTCAAGGTTGTTTTACCGACACCACCCTTGATGGCAGTAAAAGTAATAATTTTCATCTTGATACCTCCTTTGTCTAGTTTAATTATATCGTTAGCAGACAAATAAATAAACAATTTATTAAATAACTAACGTAATAATTTTAGCCGGCTTGATAAAGAATTACTTATAGAACTTTGCTATTTTACCAAGACTAGTCCCTAGTCAATGGCTTTTAACGCTTCTTATGATAACGACCATGGAATAATTTTTTATGAGAACCAACATTAACAGCAACGAGTACTAAATCTTGATTGTTAACTTTATAGATAACTACAATGTCATTTGTTTCAGTTGGTTGCTGCCCCTTGGGAGTATCACGAAGATGAAATTCTCGATAGCCAGTATAGTTTCCTTCTAATTCGTGATCATGAAAATCATCGGGAAGTATGTCGCCATCGAGGAGAATAAAAATAGCATCTTTTACTTCATCAATAATTGTTACATCAAGCTGTGCAAGATAAGCTAAGTTTCGTTCAAACGATTTTCGTGGTTTATATTGATATCTCATTGGTTACTGTTATCCTTTGGCTTAAAACTGTTCCAATAATCGTCAGTTGGTTCAACGATAGGATCATCAGGTAAGATATGCATTTCGATTAACTTATCTCTGGCAATAGCATAATCTAGTGAATCTTCTTTAGCATTAACAGCTTCAAGAAGGGTATTGAGTTGTTCTTGTGAGATAACAGCTGCTGCTCGTTGATTAGAACGTGCAATTAGTACTGTTTGGTTCTCATCATTGACTTTATCTAAGTAGTCTTTAATATGATTACGGAAATCACTTTGAGTAGTAGCAATTGGCATAATAAGGACTCCTTTCTTTTTTCTTACATTATATTGTACTATATTATGTACGTTGTTTCTACTGCTAGTGCCTCGTAATGGTTAGACAAAAGTTCTAACCATTGTGAGGTGCTTTTTCTATGGGGTGAATTTACAATTGAAGTGCAACATAAAGTAAAAAATAAACCCATACTGGGTAGAATATGTTTAACGACCAAATCAAACAATTCGAGGTATCCGGTATGAGCTATAAACATCTTACTATAAAAGAACATGAAATGATTATCCTTTTACGAGCTAAAGGGTTATCTATCAAAAAAGATCAAGGAAAACTATCTAAAGGAATAATTGCTGATCATAAAATGCCTTTGCAAAATAAGCAAGGGAGTAAATGTTACCACCATAAGTAATGTTTGCTTCCCATTTCTTGTCTAGTTATCGTTATTTTATTTGGTAAACAATTTTCAATTTGGAACGTTAAAATTGTACAAATGCGCTTAAACGATCAAACTAAAAGTCCTATTTCGTAACTTAACTTAGGTAAAAACCGATTGAACAATACTAGCAGGCTTTTTACAAAGTTCTACTTTTCGACTTTTGGTTAACTTACACAAATCGTCTTCCAATAAATAATTTAGAAGATCATTTCCTATTCTTCCTCCAAAGTGGAAATTTCGCTCCGAGAAATCTAAGCAACAGGGTACAGTGGTTTGATTTACTTTACAAAACTTACTGAATATATTTTTCCCTTTTTCAGTAAAAGAATAGTTAACTTTGTCAGAAGTGAAGATTAGATGTTTAAGCTCAGCATACCTAAAAATAGTGACCCCTAGTTTTCCACCAAGATGATGTAAACAGGTTCTTGCAATTCCTAAATTACTAATGGTATTTCTACTATCCAACATGTTATTACTGGCATTACCTAATTTCGTTACATTGTAGCTCATTTTATTTTTGTAATACCATCTACCGTAAAAATGTAATGAAATAATAGTTTTATCACACTGAAGTTGACTTATTACTTCTTCTCTGCTTAAATGGCAGACTTTTGACAGTTCATTAACAGTCAACCATTTATTACAGGTAAGTGCACTATTTACAACTCTCATTTGTTATCATCTCTCATAAAATCTAAAAAATTAGGAACTAACTCAAATATTCTATTTGTTATTTGATAAAGAACGAACTTTTTTTGTTTTGTAGTTCTTAGTAAATTTGCTTCTTTTAATATTTGTAAATGCCTGGATACAGTCGAGGTACCTAGTGATAAAAGCTGTGACAGTCCTTGTGTAGTACAAGGTGACTTCGAAACGGTTTTCAAGATCTGAAGTCTGGTTGGTTCACTAAGAGCCTTAAAAGTTAATAATAGTTCTTTTGGTGTATAAATTAGATCTGCTCTTTTTTGTAGTCCGTAAGTAATGACCACTCCATTTTTAAATGTATCAACGAATAGATGAGGCCAAGTAAAAAAACTTGGTATGAGCATAATCGTGTCAGTATCTTTAAGATCAATTTCTCTCTCAAAAGGCTTATTAATAATTAAAGTATCATTTTTCCAGTGCATACGGGCTACTTGTAATTCATCTATAGTACTTCGAATACCATGAATATTAATTGAGCTCGCCCGTATCTTGATTTCCTGAAATAACAGTTTTTTAATATTATCTTTTTCCCAAACCGCAGAAAAAACATTGTCATTATACTTAACGATAAATTTAAAAAAACGGTTAATGACAGTTTGCGGGTTACCACTAAGGTCTTTTATAAGTGATGAATTCCGGTTAATAGAAAAATCCCGCCATTCAAGACCTTTAGCTAAACTTGGAATAAACGTGTTACTTCTATCGTGATTTAAGGTGGATAACTCATTAATTAGTCCATTTACATTACTTTGCCTACTAAGAAAAGCGCGAAGCATGGATAGTTCATCCTTTAGATTACTAGCATTATATTGAAAATTACAAAGTACAGTGGGAGGAACACCTAATTCATATATAGGACTAAAGTAGTACAAATTATCAATATCCTCTTTATCTAATTGTTCCATTGTCTTTAAGGCCCAATCTACAACTAACCCATGATGCCTAGGATTCATCAAGACATGAAGACTTCTAAG